>Ga0187783_10000109_pt1 | contig 60280 bp, 46 predicted proteins | sample 1015_SJ02_MP02_2_FD_132471 | JGI IMG/M metagenome (GOLD analysis project Ga0187783, IMG submission 132471) | Tropical peat soil microbial communities from peatlands in Department of Meta, Colombia - 1015_SJ02_MP02_20_MG | ecosystem: Environmental > Terrestrial > Soil > Wetlands > Peat | place... | reverse complement strand
GATCACAAGGAACCGTGCGATCGATTCCCTGCGCAAGCGCAGGCCGGAAACCGATATCACTGAAGTTGTGGTATCGATCGAGCCCGATTTTGCCAGCAAGGCGGAATGGAGTCGGGTGCTCGAAAAGATTCGGAGAGTTTTGGGCGGCATGTCGGCGCCTCAGCGCTCCGCCTTGGAAATGGCCTTTTTTGATGGGCTCACACATACCGAAATCGCGGAAAAGACTGGCGAGGCGCTGGGGACGATAAAAACCCGCATTCGCGCAGGTCTGGTGACACTCCGTAAGGCTTTCAATCCATGAACGCGCACGAACAAATCGCGGATGACCTCGCTCTGTATGCGCTGGGCGCTTTAACGGGTGAGGAACGTCGGGTGGTCGAAAAACATCTGCAGGACTGTTCCGCCTGCCGTCGTGAACTCGAACAGTTGCGGGGGGACGCTGTTCTGCTCGCTCTCTCCGCGAGCGGACCAAAGCCTCCGACACGCTCGCGCGAGCGTCTCATGGCAGCCATCGCCAAAGAACCCCGACGTGTCCCTCAGATTCGTTCCCAAGAGCGCAGACATCCGTGGGCCGCGTTCGCATGGATAGCCGCTGCGGCAGCCGTCGTTATCGCGGTCCTATTAGTGCATCAAAATACCAATCTGCGCCGCCGACTAGCCGAGGTAGAAACCAATTCGAAAAAGCAAGATCAGCAGTTGCTGGAGGCGAAGCAGTTCCTGGCAACCCTAACCTCCCCGGATGCACAGCATTTCACCCTTGTGGCGGGAAAGCTCCCTCCCCAGCCGCAGGGAAAGGCTATTTACGTCCGCAGCAGCGGCATGCTGGTGTTTCTTGCCAGCAATATGCCAGCGATCCCTCCGCAGAAGGCGTATGAGTTATGGCTCATTCCAACCAGTGGCGCACCGATTCCAGCCGGCCTTTTCAAACCCGATGCTCACGGCGCCGCAACGGTCATTAAACCACCCTTGCCGACCGGTGTGGAAGCCAAGACCTTCGCCATCACGGTTGAACCCGAAACCGGATCTTCCGCGCCCACTTCACGGCCGATTATGATCGCAATCGGAAGTTAACGAGCCGCGCCCGGCCGGGGACGCGGAACAGGACGCGTATGTTCTTGAGTCCCCGAAAGGCGTGGTCGCCGACGAGAATCAAACCCTAAGCGGAACGAAGGGCGCCGGATCGAGGAACGCCGATGACAGAAGCCGATTGTGCTGTCTTGATTGTCGGCGGGGGACCGACCGGACTAACCCTGGCGATCGATCTGGCACGCAGAAGTATTCCCTTCCGTTTGATCGAGAGCGCCGGGCAGCCCTTTACCGGGTCGCGGGGAAAGGGCCTGCAACCGCGCACGCTGGAAGTTTTCGACGATCTCGGAGTAATCACCGCCGTGCTAGCCGCGGGCGCACTCTATCCCCGGCTGCGCATCCACGCAGGGCCGTTTTCCTTCCGTCTCGGTTCGCTTGGATCCTCGAAGGGGCCAACCGAGGAGGTGCCCTATCCGAATCTGTGGATGGTTCCGCAATCACGGACGGAAGAGATATTGCGCGACCGGCTGCGCGCACTCGGCGGAAACGTGGAATTCGCGATCGGATTAGTCGAGTTCACACTAGATCGGGATCGGGTGCGAGTGACGCTGTCCAATGGAGAGGTGGTGTACGCCGACTATCTCGTCGGTTGTGATGGAGGCCACAGCCTCGTACGGAAGATCCTCGGCTTGCAACTGGTAGGCGAGACCTTTGAAGAAAAAGGCTATCTTGTCGCCGATGTCGGTGTTGAAGGCCTAGACCGTCACGACTGGCATGTCTGGCCGTTCGCGAAAGGCGGTTCTCTTGGGCTGTGTCCGCTGCCGGGGACTGAGCTGTTTCAACTCATGGCTTCGGCTTCGATCGAAAGCTCGATGGCGGCGGCCGTCGAGAAGGCGACCCGCCACCGCATCTCGCATGTAGCCTGGAGTTCGACCTATAGGCCCCAGGTGCGGATGGTCGATCACTATCGAGTTGGGCGCGTATTCCTGGCGGGTGATGCCGCGCACGTGCATCCTCCGGCGGGCGGGCAGGGCCTCAACACTGGCGTCCAGGATGCGTACAACCTGGGGTGGAAGCTCGCGTCTGTCATTCGCGGAGGACCGCCCGCCTTACTCGACACCTATGAGATGGAGCGGCTTCCCGTTGCAGCGGCGGTGCTCGGGCTTAGCAAACGTTTGTACCAGACGAAATCGATTAGGCGCGGTGACGCAACCAATCAACTTGCGCTCGATTACCGCTCGAGCACATTGTCGGCGGGCGTTCCCCTAGGTCGTCTGCATCCAGGAGACAGAATGTTCAATGCACGGCTCAAAGACGGTTCCCAGTTGTTTGATCACCTGCGTGGTCCACACGCAACCGTCGTGGTCACGCCTGGTGGCGCAAGGATCCTCGTTCGTCCAGATGGCTATGTCGCGACGATCGGCGCAGAGCAAGTCACCGAATACGCGGGCCAGCCGACGAAGGTGGTATCCGTCGATCTCAAGGACGCGCCTTTCGGTCACTCCGGCTGACAGTCTGTTCACCTGCATCTGGCGAGTATGAGGGTGATGTCGTCGTGTTGTTCACCGTGGCTGAACTGGCGAACTTCATCGACGATCGCGCGCACAAAGGCCTCCGAAGGCTGCTGGCGATTTCGACGCAACGCTTCAATCAAGCGCTCCTCTCGGAATTCGTCGCCTGCCTCATCAAAGGATTCGGTGACTCCATCCGTATAGAGGGCGAGTACGTCCCCGGGAAAGAGTTGTTGTTCCTCCACCGAGCAATTCCATTCTCGGAAAAGGCCCAGCACAGTGCAGCTGGGGTTGAGTCGTTCGAGCGTGTTGTCCGTGCGAAGCAGGAGAGGTGCGTAGTGCCCACAATTCGCATAACGCAAAGTCCGCGTTTTATCGTTGTATTCGCCGAAGAATAGCGTGGCGTACGCACTGTCGGTCGTGTTCTCGAAAAAGAGTTGGTTTACCGATCGCAAAAAGCGCTCCGGCCGATCCGAAGCAATTGCACTCTGGCTACGCAGATTCGCCTGCAAGTTAGCCATCAGCAGCGCCGCCCCAATACCTTTCCCCGAAGTGTCGCCGATGACGATACCAAGCCGTTTTCGGCCGAGGTCTAGAAAATCGTAATAATCGCCGCCGACTTCCCGGGCCTGAATGCAGATCCCCGCGTATTCGAGAGTCTTAAGCTGTGGCAGGGTCTGCGGAAACAACCGGGCCTGTACACGTTTGGCAATCTCCAGTTCCTGCGCCCTGCGTTGTTCGGCCGCAAGCTGTTCCTGCGCCAGCCGACGTTGCGCTTCGATTTCGCGAACGAAGTCATCTCGTCCCACAAGCGAGAATGAGTTTCCGTCTAAATCGTCAAAGCGGGTGAAAATACCGCCCCAAAGCGTAGTCTGTGGTGGATGATGAAAGTGAACCCCGTGCTTGCTCCAGTCCTCGAATTTGGCCATGACATCTTCGGTAACTAAGACCGCGTGTCGGCAGCGGCCAATCAGTTTGTACTCCCCGGCGCTGCGCTTGGGAGTGACCAGCCGAAGAACCGTGTTGCCATCCGGAGGTGCGACGGCGACCATACGGTTGCCGGACTCGTAGCTCTCATCGATGATCAGACGAAACCCCAGTTGGTCCACATAGAAGCCCAAGCTGCGATCCTGGTCGCGGACGAAAATGTCGACACACAGAATGCGAAGGTACGGATCTTGTCGATCCACGCGAAAGCTGGACCACAACGGGGTGGAAGAGGTCCCCATAGCCGCGATTATAAGTCCAATCCCCGTGCTTCCTATTCCTGGGTGGCTCCCGTTCCAACTCCTGATCGCAGGGCTGGGTGGCAGGGGGCAGAAGCGTATATTGCGCTGGATAGCATCGTCACCGTGTTGTCGAGAGCCAGTGAAGACCAGAAAAAACCCGCGACAGCAGCTAAAGTGCACGAAGCGAACCGTCGCGGGGTGTCGAATTACGTTCCGAACGATGGCTAGGCTGCCACAGCAGTATCCGTTCCGTAATGTTCAGCATGCCTCTTAGCAGCTTCGGCGGCATGATGGCTCGCGTGATGATGATGACCTGCGGCGGTGTGAGCGTGATGAGCGGCCTTCTCGTGGTTTCCACGTTCGTGGTGCTTGGCCGCCTCTTTGTGGTGGTGCGCTGCTTTCTCGTGGTGCTCTGCTGCGTGGCGGTGATGTTCGGCTGCTTCCTTTGACATGTTGGTTTTTCTCCTTGAAGGGATTGAGGAAGAGGTCCCGATTGCGACCCCGGAAGATGCTACCGCGATGATGTTACGGCACGGTTAAAACCTAGGTGCCTTTGCGGCCGAGGCGGGTGTTCTTCTCGGTCGGCGACCGCTTCCGATGGCATGTTCAAATCAGCCTGCAGCCACCTGCCCAAGACCTCTTTCGCAAACGAATGGCGCGTTGACAAGTGAGGGAACTTCCCGGGTAGTTCGGGAACCCCAATCTCACCAGGAGACAAGATGATGAAAACGATGGAGCTTCGCCCTTGTAATCACCGCGGGGATTCACTCGCGGTCGCCTTCACCAGAGTTCTGGCCGCCGCGCTTCTGGTTATCGCTCTGATCGCGGTCGGCGCCCACGCCCAGTCGCATGAGGATCTTGAACGTGCCACCCCGGCTCCGGCTCCAAGTTCGAGCGCCCAGATCGTCGATCCCTACGCCACCGCCGGGCCGAAGATATGCGATGGCATGCTCGAGCATCCGAGCCTACCAAGTCAATGAATCTAAGCCGACCCTTTTAGCCTGCTTATTCGTGCTCTAGAGGGGACGCTGGACAGAATGTGCGACTGAATCCATCAATGATGTCGCCGGAGAAGCTTATCACGGAAATCGGGCCAGAATTCCGGAGCCAGGTTGACGAAGCCGTTATCCGCCACATCAATTCCGAAATGCATCAACATAGCTCTGCCGGTGCGGCTTGCGGCAGGATAGTAGAGATCGGAGAAGCCAGTGCTGCAGGCACTACCGAGCACATTATCAAAATTAAAGGTCTCGCCACCGTCGTCCTTGCGAATCACTAGCGCGCGGCTTAACGAATAACCGGCGCGAGACCAGAAGGTGTGTCCCTGCCCCTCGCGATAGTAACGCGGATCTTCATGTAAGACCGACGCCACCATGAAGTCTCCGAAGAAATTTTGACTGGCGATATCGGTCATGGAAGCAGCAAAACGCTCGGCATAGGCCATGCTGCCGGTTCCATACCTCGGATCGGTGTCCGTCACTTGAGAGAACGTGGCATTGAACGCACCGCCGCCGAAAGTCAGAGGACTGGCAGTTTCGTGCAGAAAATAGTTCCATTTTTCTCGCGTAGAACTCATGGGCAGCGACTGCGGATCTGACATGGGATCAACCTGCACCGAGGTTCCTCCCGCAGACAGAGGCTGGGCGAGATCCTGTGCACAGAGCGGAGCGCCCAGACAGAGTGCCGTCAACAAAACCACCGTCTTCAAATAGCGTGCTGGGTACAATGCCAGCGTGGCGGGAGCCCTGATGGCAGAATGGAGTATGCCGGCAAAGACCGCCAGCTCGCGGAGTTTCTGGCCGTAAACTCCTGCACCTGATCTACTCTTCATTGTTATCGAAATTTCTCCCGTCGCAATATTAGATTCCGCGCTCTTAACCGAGGCTCCGAGGTGCGTTTGTCCGACGCCTGTGACTTGGTCTGGCCTCTCAGTTCGTCAGCGATTTGGACACAGGGCGCGCAAGTTGGACGAGGGTGGCTACAATATTTGTTATCCTCTACCTTTTGTAAGGCGTTGGCTTCCACCTTAGCAATACATTTCTGGTCTACCCTCTTAGCGATGGTAACTTGCGTACCCAGCCAGAGATGTACTCCTGATAGCGCTCCTTGCCCCAGAACCAACAAAACCATCGATCAAAGAAAGGACGCGTATCCCGAAGGCTCTTTCCCGGATGCCTTCTGGCAGGAAAATGAGCCATCGAAAGTAGCTTCTAGGATGCTGGTCGTTCGGCAGCTCAAGCTTCGAGCGCCAGCCGACTCAGGTGTCGAGTAAGGGACTTCATCTCAAGCTGCAACTTCTTCTCCACAACGGGATTGCTGGTTTGATTCCTTTTCCGAGGTAAAGGATTCGATTCTTAGGCGCATCAAGAGAGATAACCTCATACCTACCGCAAATGGGCCTATCATTTCTGAGAAGAGTACGGTACGCAGATGGCAGCCAGTCAGGTGGTTCTTTACTTCGACAAGCAGGAAGACGCTGTGCTTTTCACCATCGCTGCCAGTTCGGTTATGTCAGCGGGAGGGCCGGTCCACAGCAGCGACGCGGTGGTCAAGCTCGCGAAGGAGCTTTCGAAGGCCGCTCGAATCACGGCTGAGGGTGTTCTGAAAGTCTCGTGAAGGATGGCACAATTAAGATGATCCGAAAAGCTGCGCTGCGAGTAGGGGCCCCGGCGCTACTCGCCCTTATGGCATGGAATGCATATCTTGCCGTCAACCATTTACGACAGATGCAGAAGACGGCAACGCTCACCCTGGACAGCGCCATGATCCAGGCGGATATCTCCAGCGTTCTCAAGGACTTAACAGACATGGAAACGGGCGAGCGGGGATACCTGCTAACTGAGAACCCTTCCTACCTGCAGCCCTACACCGACGCGAAGGGCAGGATCGCGGCCGATTTTGCCAGCCTTCGTGGAGGTTTAGCGAATCGGGGGGAGCACGAGCGATCCCTGGAATCGGACCTCGAGTCCGCGGCTAACGCAATGCAAGATGAGATGGAGCACGCTATTAGTCTGCGCCAACAGGGATATCGCCATCGCGCCTTCAAGCTGGTGGATTCGAACGAAGGCATGGAGTACATGGATAAAGCTCGCGGACTTCTTTCTTCGCTATTGGCAGCTGAGAACAACAACTTCGGGAGATTCGACAAAGACAGGAATGCTAGCCTCAGCCAAGCTTTGCGAGAGACCATTGTCGCCAATTCCTGTCTCCTCGTACTGACAGTGTGTCTGTTTGGACTTGGCCGCCGCCACGGCAAGGTGCTCGAAAAGGAAGCCGCCCAGAGCCGAGAAGAGTTAGCCGAACGTGAGTTGCAGCTAGAAAAACTAACCTCTGCCCTTTCCAACCAAGCTCGTTCCAATACTTCGGTCATCGAGGTGAACGCTAGCCTGCTCTTGCAGAATTATGGGGGGTTTCTGCCACGACAGGGCCACGAATATGCTGAGCAGATCAAGGAAGCATCGGCCCGAATGGAGCGACTCCGACAAGACTTAGTCGGCGGCCCGGGGTCCGCCGGGGATGAGAAGCGTGCGTTCGACGCATGAAACTCGTGGGCAGCGTTTTGTTCCTCTGGGCTCGGCGGCGAGCGCCTAAGCTATCACCGAAGCTTGACCTCGGGGTTATCATTTCCACAACGCATGTCATGAGGCTCGTCTCCTACCCAACAAGTTCTCCAAAGGCGAGCCTCAACAAGAAAACGATGGATTTCTCAGAGAGACGGGTTAGCTTCGTCCCGTGTTCTTCGACCCTCGAGGTTGCTTGAACGCCTGTGGAATTTTAGAAAGTAGCGGCGCACGGCAAGGTCAAAAGGAACCTGCGCCCCGACGAATCTCAGACGGCACGCTCCTAGCTTCCTGTGGTGAAGAAGTTGATGCTGACGGTTGCCAGATCCGTAGCTGGAAACTTCGCCTGATATCTCGGATCCGTATGCAACCCTGCCTGGCGCGCGCTTTCCAGGAAGACGGCCAACTCCACCAGGTATTGATCTGAAAATCCGTGAGTGCCATCGTAGGCTACAGCCGGAGTCTTGTCCAAATGAGCTGCGGTTAATGCCGGTGGCAGAGTGTGGAGCTCCAGCACCAGCAGCCCGAATCGTCCCACATAGGGTGCCCAGCGGCGCAGGTGGCGAGTCAGATTTTCTTCCAATTCCTCGGTTGGAATCTCTTCGCCACAATGGGCAAATGCGCCGCTGGATCTTCCAACCCGGTCTCCGCGGGAGTAGTTGACCAGCGGCAGGTAGGGGCGGTTGTGGTCGAGGAAGGAGCGAACGTGAAGCAAGTCGTGAATGTCCAGGCTAAGCTCTTCCAGATCGCTGGCGAGCTGGGCTGGGCGATTCACGTCACCCGCGATGACGTGAAACGTCGGAATCCCGGCTCTGCGCAGGGTCTGCTTGGCGATGCGGCGTGCGACCTTGTTGTAATCCGCACCGATCATGATCAGCGGGTGTCGGTCGATCTCGGCACCGCGAGCGGTACGAGTCTTGACCACGAAATATAAATGCTCCAGCAAACTGCCGTCACCGCATCCCATGTCGCAGATGCCTTGTGGCTGCTGTTGCAGGGGACGGTTGAAGATCTCCACGATGATCTCATCCACCTTCTTGAAGTAGGTTTGATGAGCTCCCCCGCTGCCCCACACATTCATCCCGCGGTTGACCAGTAGTTCGACCCCGTTCTCATCTTGGCGCGGAATGCGCGGATTGCCAAACAAGAGCGTGCTCACCATGTTGAACATGGGAAGATAGGAAACAGTCACTCCGTACGAGGTGGCGATCTGAGCTGCATAGCGACCGCATGCCGTAAGACCCACCAAGCCACGCTCGCGAGCGATCCAGCCCTGGGTGGCCAAAAGATCGAGAAGACAAGACAGGCTGTCGTGGTTGGCCGCGATCGAGCGCGGATCCATGGGTGTTTCGCCCAGCTGAGCCAGCACTCCGCCTCGCGCCAAAGCAACCATGGCGGGTCCGATCAGCACTCCATCGAGGTGCCTCCGAATCTGCTCATACAGTTTTGCCGGCGTGGGATCGTTGGCTGGTTGAATCCATCGAGATTGGGAACGCGCTACCAATGCCCGCAGGGACGGCAGCACTGGTTCGTCCGAACGGCCGAAGAGAAAGTCCTCGAGGAAAATGGCCTTGGGAATGAAGGAGACGACCTCGGCGTATAAAGGCGGGGCAAGGCGCAGAGCCAGGTCCCCATCCTGCGTCAGGGCGTAAACCGGTCGAGAGGGTTCGACGGTTTGCTCCTCCAGCCAACCAAAGCACGCCAGGAGCCGTAAGGCAACGCGCAAATAGCCACGATTGCCATGGGTTCGGCGCACGATCTCATCCAGATCACTTGCGAGCGACGGGCCGCAGAAAAGATCGAATACCTTGCGGTCCCACAGCGCTTTGACGGTGGGCGCCAAGACGATGCCGGCGAGATGCTGGAAGACCAGTGCCCGAACCCCCGCTTTCTCGTCCTCCACCCGTGATTCACCAGCCATAGTTGGACTCGGACGCGTCTATCCGCGGCCTTCGAACAAATTTCTGCCTTCGACCAGCGCCCGCATCTTGCGGTCGACGACGCTGCGCTGCAACATCCAGAAGCCACAGTCGGGATGCACGTAGCGAACCCGCTCCTCGCCCAACGCATTCACGGCATGCTCGATGCGACTCGCGATCAACTCGGAACTCTCCACTTCGTTATCCTTGATGTCGATCAACCCGACGCCGAGATGAATCTTGGGGTTCAGATCGGCGAGCACCGGCAATTCGGCGTAACCGTGGCGCGCAAATTCGAGAACCAGGTGATCGGTGCGCAGGGAATTCAGAAACGGAACCAGATCGCGCCAGAATCCCCGCAGCTGCGGTTGGCCTCCGTAATTGCCGAAGCAGATGTGGACCGCTTTTTGGTTCAAGATTCCATCCAGCACAAGATTGATGGCTTCGGCCGCCCACGATGCATCCTCGGGATACCCCGCGATGCACGCTTCATCCAGTTGCACCGTGTCGGCTTCGATGAGTTCCAGCTGCCGGCGTAACACCACGGCAATGTCCATCGCTAAATCGTCGAGGTTCTTGTAGAAACAATTCGTCAGCACGCGCGCCAACATGTGCGGGCCCGTACAAGTAAACTTCAGGGGAGACTTCGTGAGTGGACTCACGAACTCGTAATCGTGAGGTAAATTGAGAGTCCCGTCCTGAATCTTCCCGACGACCATTCCCGCCGTCAACAGGCGATATCCGGAGGCACGATCCGAACGAAAGCGATCGAAATCTGAGAGCGAAAAGTGTTTGCGGATGCCGTCCATGCGGGAAGCAAAGTAGTCCACCATGCCGTTCGTTTCAGGATGACTGGGATCGAAGCGCACCAGCTCGCCATCGGTGATCAGATCGAGGCCAGCCATCTCCTGTGTCTTGAAGACGGCCATGACAGCATCCCGTAACACCAGGCGCGACGTGTTTCCCACCAGCCACGAAGGAACCGGATAGCTGCCAACGACCGTGGTTTTGATTCGCGTGGCCATGGCCTCTCCTTTCGCGTTTTCCGATCCGAGAGCACCATGATACTCCGAGCTACCCGGCCTCGGGCCGGGGTTCGAAAGGGCGCGTGGCGCTGCCACCTGGACGCGAAAATCCATCGCCAACAGCCAGCAGGCCAAATGTTAGGCTCGATCTTGAGAGAGTCGGTCGCAGATTCTGCTTGTGAGTCGTTCTCGCCGGGAGTAAGCTGATGCGCGCTTCCGACCGCCTGAGCTTTCATCCCTCTCGAGAGACTGGCGCTGAGTCCCTAATGCGGATTCGCTTCGACGGTCGAAGGCAACTTATTAAGTGTGGGCGATCAGGAAGGCAAGCTGCGCCTGGTCGCCGAGACAGCTCGGGACGTATGGGGGCAAGGAGGCTGCCCGCCGTCGATCATAATCCGATGATGATACGTTTCCCACAAAACCAGAGAACCTGTCCGGCATCGATATCGGAGGTGCGCAAAGGTTGGTCGAGGTCGTTCAGCAGGTGCTCGAGCGAAGCCATCATGCCAGGGTTCGGGTGGTGTACCTGCAGATGGGCTATGACGCCAAGCTAACCTCAAGTGGCGGTCCCGACTCGCCGACCTGGCATAAAGAGAACTAGCCCTGCGACTCATCCGCCAGCGTCCGGAATTGCAAGGCAAGGTGCTCACCGAAGGCCAGTGGGACTGGGAAGTGGACGATCAGATCCTGCGGATGCGGCCTGAGTTGGTTCACTTGACTGCGTCCGAATATGTTCACACCATCAACCAGCATCTGCTCCGGGAGGCCCGTGTATAGCGTCGACATTGACGTAGGCGGTACCCTGACCGATGGCATCTTCAGTGATGGCGAACGCTTGGTGTGCGCCAAGGTCGACACCACACCCCACGATCTGACCATCTGTCTTTTTGATTGTCTGACCCAGGGTGCCAACCGGCTTGGTTTTTCCGATCTGTCCTGTTTCCTCGAGCAAGTCGACCTGTTGCGTTGGTCGACGACGATCACCTCCAACGTGCTGGCGGAGCTGCGCGGGCCTAAGATAGGTTTGATCGTCAGCCCGGGGCACGAGCAGGACTTGTACGGCAAAGCGACCGTCAGTCCGATCGTGAACCATGTCGTCGCCGGTAACAACATCATCGCTTTTCAAAACCCGGATGGTGTAGAGATCTTAAACACCGTGCGCTCTCTGCTCGCGGCCGGTGTACGCCGAATCTGCATCAGCCTCGAAGGTGCCCTGGAAAACTCCCAGCCGGAGCAGCACATCAAGCAAATCATCGAGCAGCAGTATCCCGATCACTTTCTGGGTTCGGTCCCGGTACTCGCCGGCAGCGATATTTGCCGGAACGGCGATGACATGACGCGTACCTATTGTGCGGTGATCAACGCCTACACGCATAGCGCTCTGGCAACAACCCTATTCAAAGCAGAGGATGAGCTGCGCTACACCCATGGATTCTCCCGGGCATTCCTGATTAGCCATAGCAACGGCGGGGTGGCCGGTGTTTCCAAAACAAGAGCGATCGACACCATGGAGTCGGGTCCCATCGCGGGCCTCTACGCCGCCGGTTACCTGGCAAAAGCCTACGGCCTGAAGCGGGTGATCGCCCTCGATGTTGGAGGAACCACTGCCAAAGTGGGCATCATTCACGACGGCGAACCGGTTTATTCCGAGGTGAGCGATCTGTTTGGGATTCCGGTGCGCATCCGCCTGCCCTATTTGCGGTCCATTGCACTGGGCGGAGGAAGCGTAGTCAGCCTGCAGGCGCACCAGGTGAGCCTGGGTCCGGAAAGCATGGGTTCCTTCCCCGGACCGATCTGCTATGCGCTCGGGGGCGACAAGCCTACTCTAACCGATGCCTTCGTCACTGCGGGGCTGATCGATCCGCAGTATTTTCTGGGCGGGGCCAAGACGCTCGATTTGGCAGCCGCCCGGGAAGCCATCGAGACCCAGGTGGCAGGTCCGCAACGAGCATCCTTGGACGAAGCCTGCTGCGCGATTCTGGACCGCGCCTATGACATGGTGGGAAACATGTTCGCCACCGCGTCCGGCGAACTGAGGCAGGATCTCTGCGACCATGTCTTGTTTGCCTATGGAGGCAACGGCGGACTGATTGCGGCCGGGGTCGCCCAGCGTACCGGTCTCGAAGAGCTTTACCTTTTTTCGCTAGGGCCAGTGTTCAGTGCTTTTGGCTCGTCGGTTTCCGATATCAGCCACGTTTATGAGCGCTCCTTGCCTTTGACGTTCGACGGGGGCAGCGACGTAGCAGCCTTGAACCAGGCAATCGAAGAAATGTCGAAGACGGGAATCCGCGACCTTCTCGGAGAGGGCATCAAGGCGGAAGGCGCAGAGTGCTCGGTCGAACTGGACGTCGCGCAGGGGGACAGACCGAAGGTAACCATGCGATGCACACAGCAGCGATTCGCCACCCTCGATGACTTGCGACGAGCGCTCGGCCCCGATCTAGCGGTCGGAAACAGCCGGGTGGAAGTGGTTCGCGTCCGCCTCAAGCAGGCAATTTCGAAGCCGACTGCGAGACCCGGCTCGCTCGGCCCGCCAGAGCCCGACACCGCCTTTCTCGGCAAACGGCAGGTGAGCTACGGCCGTACGAGCGGAGAAGCCAAAATTTACCGGTGGGAATTGCTCCGCCCGGGCAACCAACTCGAGGGTTGCTCAATTCTGGAATCCGAGAACAGCACTTATCTTGTGCCCGATGGCTGGAGCGCCGAGATCGATGGATACGGTAATCTCCGTTTGCGGCGCGCGCGAGGTCAGGAGAATCGCAGATCAACCCATCGGCAGGAGGAGGAATCGTATGGCAGCAGGCAAGATTAGCGGGCGCATCCGGGTCACGGAATATCTCGACCTAGAGCTCGACAGCGAGCAATGGATCTGCAACCGCTGTGGTCACAACTTGGGACCGGCCCGCGACAACTATAAGAAAGGATGCTTGCTCTACGATCGCGATCCGCGGGAAATCCACCCGCCGATCGTAGACGGCCAATATAGCTTCGCGCCGGATCCGTTGTGGGTGCGAATTGTGGAATTCTACTGCCCGGGTTGTGGCACCCAGATCGAAACCGAATATCTGCCGCCGGGCCATCCCATTACCCAGGACATCGCGATCGATCTTGACTCGCTGAAGCGGCGACTGGAGAACGGGGAAATGGTCATCCAGGACCAGCGGCTCGAGGCTGGGCAATGAATTCGATCGACATTGACGTGGGTGGGACCTTCACGGATCTGGTGTTGAACTACCGCGACCAGACCGTCATCCGCAAAGTTCCGACCACACCTTACGATCTGTCCGTGTGTTTTGCCAATGTCATTCAGGAAGGTGCGCAGGCCCTGGGCATGAAGATGGAGGGCCTGCTGCCGGAGATTGACATGATCCGCTATTCCACCACCATCGCGCTGAATCGGTTGCTCGAAAGAAAGGGGCCACGGCTCGGCCTGATCACCACCGAAGGCCACGAGGATACAACTTTGCTTGGCCGGGGCGCGCAATGGATTGACGGAACTCGAGTCCAGGAACGCCGCAATCTGAGCCTCCAGAAAAAGCCCGATCCGCTCATTCCGCGGGACATGATCGTGGGCGTTAAGGAACGCATCGACTCTCAAGGCCAGCTTCTCCGACCGCTCGAGGAAAACGACGTTCGCGAGAAAGTGCGCTACCTGGTGGGCAAAGGCGCCCGGGCATTCGTGGTCTCACTGCTCTGGGGATTTCTGAACCCGGTTCACGAAAAGAGAGTGAAAGAGATCATCCGCAGCGAGTACAAAGAGTTCCACATCGGCTACATGCCGGTCGTGCTCGCCGGGCAGGTCGTGGGCAAGCTGGGTGAGTACGAGAGAACCATGGCCGCCATTCTCGACGCCTATTTGCAGCGCTCCATGCAAATCGAGCTTTCTACTTGCTGGGACAAACTGCGAGATCGCGGATATAAACGGCCGCTGTCGATGATTCAGAGTTCCGGAGGCATCGCCGAGGTGTTCAAGACCTCCGCCAGCCGGACCTTCAATAGCGGCCCGGTATCCGGGCTGATGGGCGCGCACCACGTCGCGAAAATCCTCGGCTTCCACAATGTGGTCATGGCGGACATGGGAGGGACGAGTTTCGACGTGGGCTTGGTGGTCAAAGACAGCGTGCGCAGCTACGACTTCCGGCCGGTGATTGACCGCTGGATGGTCGGCATCACCATGATCAAAACCTTGTCCGTTGGGGCCGGCGGCGGTTCCATCGCCTGGCTGAACAAGCTGCTCAACAACCAGTTGCAAGTCGGGCCCAAGAGTGCCGGATCGCTGCCCGGTCCGGTCTGCTTTAATCGCGGAGGCACGGAGCCCACGGTTACCGATGCCGACGTGCTCCTGGGTTACCTGAATCCCGAGTTTTATTTCGGCGGCAGGCTGATCTTGGATAAAGAAAAGGCGGCACGATCGATTCGCGACAGAATTGCCAAGCCCCTGGGCATCGAGGTGGAGCAAGCGGCAGCGATGATTCGCAAGATCGTCGATGGCAATATGTCGTCGGCCATCATGAAGGAGGTTCATCTGCGGGGATATAGTCCGGAGGAGTTCATCCTGTTTGCGGCGGGCGGCGCCGGTCCGACCCACGCCGAAGGCTTCCGTGCGGACATTCCCAAGGCGGTGATTTTTCCATTCTCGCCGGTATTTTGCGCCTACGGGTCTTCCACGATGGATGTTATGCACGTCTACGAGCTCTCACGGAAACTCACCCTGATGGAGCCGGGATCGCGCCGACTCTCCTCGGACTTCGAACCCTTCAACGACGCCGTGGAGCGACTGATGGAAGGAGCTCGAAGGGATCTGGCGGGAGAAGGCCTTGACCCCGCTCGTGCCAGCTTCGTGCTGGAGCTCGACATGCTCTACGGAGGGCAGTTCCACGTGAAGAGGACGTTGTCGCCCCGGTTGTCCGTTCACAGCGAAGACGACGTCAGGGCCATCTGCGACGCCTTCGACAAGGAGTTCAGCGAAGCATTCAGCCCGTTTGTCGTCAATCCGGAGGGCGGCGTGTTCGTGGAAAGCTTCATCCTCAAAGCCATCGTCCCCACAAAGAAGGTCACGCTGCCCCGGCTTCGCCTGGAGAAAAGCGATCCTCGGGCGGCGCTCAAAGGCACCCGGCCGGTTTACTGGCCCCAGAAGGGATTCAGCGCGACCAAGTATTACGCGTTGGAGAAACTGCGCCCAGGCAATGTGGTTCCCGGGCCAGCGGTGGTGGAAGGAGAATACACCACCATGATCGTTCCTTTCGAACTGCAATTCTCCATCGACGAGCATGGTTTAGGAATCTTGCAGTAGGAGACGACTCGTGCCCATCCCAACGTTAGCGGAAAAACTGCAGTGGCTGAAGCCGGCGCCCGCCACCGAATTCGAGCGGGAATGTGTCCAAACCGTTCGGCCGGGAGAATACGAAATCGGGGTGCAGATCACGAACGACATTTTGGACGAAGCCATGGAAATCTTCGTCCGCTCCTCCCGCAGCTATTTCGGAGTTTCGGGCGATTCGATGGTTGCCATCTTCACCGCGGGCGGCGATCTGATCAATGCTTCTTGCGGTACCTATCTGCATGCCATCATTCAGCCCATCATCATCAAATTCATCCTGCGATACTACCAAGAGAATCCCGGTATTCACGATGGCGATATCTGGTACACCAATGATGCTCTGTACGGGGGAATCCATAACCCCGATCAAGTCGCCATTATCCCGGTGTTTCATGAGGGCCGCCTGATCGCATGGGCGACCGCGGCCCTGCACACGACCGAGACTGGCGCCACCGAACCGGGAGGGATGCCGGTTACCGCCAAGTCACGTTTCGAAGAAGGTTTGAACATGCCGCCCATCAAGATCGGGGAAAATTTCAAACTGCGTAACGATTTCTTGGAGTTCTATTCGGTGTATGGATTGCGCGCTCCGGCCATGTTCATTTCCGATTTACGGGCACGCTGCACGACCGCGGACCGGGTACGGGTGCGGCTGCTCGAGCAAGTGGAGAAGCGGGGCGTCGAGTTCCTGGTCGGGCTGATGCGCAGAATGCTCGACGTGGCTGAAGCCGGCGCCTTCCGAAAGATCAACAATCTTCCCGACGGAACATTTCGCAGCGTGGTTTTCAATGACGCCATGGGGTGGACGCCGGCGTTGGTGCGCGCCTGTTTTCTTACTCTGACCAAACAGAGGGATCGCCTTACCTTCGATTTCCACGGCACCTCTCCCGAGACTCCGTCTTCCTACAATGTGCATCCCCAGGCCGTGGTGGGACACATTGCCAACTTCATGTACGAGTATTTCTTTCACGATCTGCCGATCAGCAGTTCCACCTTCGCGCCCATTGATTTTGTTTTCCCTCCAGGGATTCTGCTGAATCCCGACAAGCTGGCGGCGACCAGCTGCTGTGTCTACATCGGGATGCAGGCGCGCTGCGCCACCCACAACTGCTTTGCCAAGATGTTGTTTTCAACGCGCGCCGGCTGGATGCAGGTCGCGTCGGCTCCGGGAAGCCAACACACCGCCCAGATTTGCAGCGGTCACTCGCAATGGAATCTTGCGGTTTCCGATGTCCTATCTTTCTCGCTGAACACGCAGGGGCAGGGAGGACGTGCCGCGGCCGACGGCATGGACGCATATGGGTTCGCCTGGTGTGCTTTCGGCCGTGCTCCGGATTGTGAGCAGGTGGAGGGCGAGCTTCCTCTGACCGTGACCCTGTCCCAGCACTGGAAAGATTCTTCCGGACCCGGACGCTACCGTGGCGGCTCGGGAGCCGTGCAGCAGTGGATGATTCACAAAGTCCCACAACTGTTGTCGTTGTGCATGGGCAACGGCAGCAAGGTTCCGCTGGGGCAGCCGTTGTTCGGCGGGTATGCCTCGGCACCCATTCCGGGCATCAGCATCAAGAAAGCCGACTTGTTCGAGCGCATGAAGCAGGGTGATCCCGATTTAGCCCTGGATCACCGCCAGATCTTCGAAAAGCGCGACATCCGAGGTGATTGGAAGTTCGAGCTCATCGCCCGTAGGCCGGATCTCTATGCCGAAGGCGACCTGCTCTTCGGGTTCAGCGGGGGTGGACCCGGGTACGGTGATCCGCTCGAACGTGCGCCGGAACTGGTGGTGGAAGACCTGAAGAAGAACATCATTTCCAGCGCGACCGCAACGAACATTTACCGCGTGGCCATGGATCGGGAAGGACGAAAAGCGGATCTCGCGCGCACCGAAGAACTGCGAGCGGCGGAGCGCAAGGCACGCTTGGCCCGCGGCAAGTCCTACGACGATTTCGTCCCTGCCTGGAGCCAACAGTCGCCGCCAGAGGAAATCTTGGAGTGGTACGGGTCGTGGCCCGACGGCAACATCCGGCGCCCCATTTTTCGGCCTTGAGGATGAGCGATCCCTCCACCCCGCGTCGCATGGTGAAAGCCTGGCTCAAGGGTGAGCCGCCCTCGCGTCCCCTGCTCATGCCCATTCTTTTCTCGCTGGGGGCGCGGATCGAAAATCTGACACTCGAGAATTTTCAGCGTAACCCGACCAAGATCTCGAACGCCCTTCGGCAGATTCGAAGTGTCATCGAAGTCGATGGACTCACCTGCTACTTCGATCCGGTCCTCGAAATGGACGCGCTCGGACTTCGGCGGGAATGGCAAGCGGACGGGTCGTGGGCCACCTCGGCTCCGGTGATTGCCGAGGTTGACGAGTTACGTCAGAAGCTGAACTCGCCGGACAGCTTAGAAAACAAAGGCTTGATCCCGGTTGCGTGCGATGTCTTGCGGCGAGTTAAGGCGATCATCAAAGACGAACCTGCGCTCATGATTCGTGTAAGCGGCCCCATCACCGTAGCGCGACAGTTGTGCGGCGAGCCTGTCGGCTCGACCTCCCAGTTCCCTCAGGATCTTGTTCAATTTTCCTCCGAGGTTACAGCTTCCGTGGCGCGAACCTTCGCCGCAGCGGGAGCCGACGTGATTCTGCTCGCGGAAGATCTCGAAGCGGGCCTGCCCGGCGCAAATTTCGAATGGTATTCTTCGTTGCTAGCCCCGGTCGTCAACGTCGTTCGCTTCTACGAGGCTCTGCCCGTACTTTTGTTGGGCAAGATTTCACAGGAGATGTTGCACGCGGTCAGGGCGCACGTCGAGGACTGCGTTCTGTGCCCTACCTTGACCGCCGCACAAGTGGCCTTGAGCCTCGAGCCACATCCCCGGTTGTCGATGGCCTACGCTTTGCCCATCCAGGCCTACCAGGAGCAACGAGAGGCCGAGGCTCTGCTGACTTCCGAAGTTGCCGCCAAGCTAAGCTTGCTTACTTCTAGCCAAGATGTTCCAGCCGGGTGCGATCCCAAAAAGCTGGCAGAAGGGCTGAAGGGTCTTCGAGGGCACTTCACCTGTCGGCCAGATGTCAGCCGCGGCTTGCCACACCCGGGCGGTCCCGATTAGGATTAGCGAACGTTCGATAAGACACAGATGGATCCCGTTTATGTGCTGGGTTCGATGACCCGGATCGATATCTGGCCGCGGGTGATCCTGAGGCCGGATTCTGTGGTTTGCCAGGGCGGCAACATTTTCTTGGCGGGATTCAGTCTGCTGCCTCGCAGGTTGAAAAAATCCATGGGCAGTGGTCTGGGATTCACCTCCGATTTACTCGGGTCGCGGTTGAATCTGCCGTGAGCTGACAACGCACTTGATCACCGACTGCCACATTCACATCGCACCGCTCGAAATGTTTCGTCCTGACGCGCTCGAATTGATCCGCAGGGATCGGCCCAACTTCGATCAAATCGTGGAGTTCTGCCGTTACCCCAAGTCCTTTCTCAAGCACCTGGATGCAGCCGGCGTTGACCGCGCCGTACTCATCAATTATGTGGCGCCCGACATCATTGGTTTTACCGCAGGAGTCAATCAATATATTGCGGACTATACCAAGGAGAATCCCCGGCGCTTGATTTCCTGCGGTGGCCTGCATCCGCGCCACACCACCAACATCCTTGCCGATATCGATCAGATTCTGCGTCTGCAGATTCGCATGATCAAGATTCACCCGCCGCATCAGCTCTTATTTCCTAACGACTATCAGAACGGCGTCAAGGAACTGGAGATGATTTACCGGGCGGCGGAGGCCAACGGGATTCCGGTCATGTTTCACACGGGAACCTCGATTTTTCATGGGGCGCGGAACCGCTTTGGTGACCCCATCTACGTGGACGATGTGGCGGTAGACTTTCCCAAGATGAAGATTCTCTTGGCCCACGGTGGGCGGCCGCTCTGGATGCACACCTGTTTTTTTCTGCTGCGGCGTCATCCCAATGTGTTTCTCGACATCAGCGGGATTCCACCAAAAACCCTGCTGAAGTATTTTCCGCGCCTGCAAGAAATCGCGCATAAGACGCTGTTTGGCACGGACTGGCCGGGGCCAGGCGTTCCTGACATCAAGAAGAACCTGGATGATTTCCGTGCTTTGCCGCTGAGCGAGGAGATCAAGCAACAGATTGTCAGCAAGACTGCACTGAGCATTTGGCCAGACTAGGCCCTTGCTCCCGTTGCTTGGGCTGCAGCATTCTCGAGCAGCAGCGCAATTCCCTGCCCCCCACCGATGCAAGCCGAGGAGATGCCGTAGCGCCCGCCCGAACGCTTCAACTCTCGCGCTAGTGTGATCGCCAGGCGAACTCCTGTCGCAGCCAAGGGATGCCCGATGGCGATCGCGCCTCCGTTGACGTTCAACCGGGAGAGATCCAGGCCCAACTCACGCTGGCAGGCCAGCGTTTGCGCCGCAAAGGCCTCGTTGATTTCAACCCGGTCAATCTGATCGAGACGCAGTCCGCCGGCTTCGAGCACGGTCCGGATCGCCGGAACCGGCCCGATGCCCATCACCTCGGGTGGAACCCCCACCACCGCGCCCGCCACCAATTTGGCGAGCGGCGGATGGCTGTGCTGACGCACAAACTCGCCGGAAGCTACCAGCGTTGCTGCCGCGCCATCCACGATGCCGGAGCTGTTGCCGGCCGTCTGCACCCCACCAAACGAGGGTGGAAGTTTCGCAAGCACGGCAACCGGCGACGGACGGGCATGGCTGTCCTGACTGAAGGATTCCACCTGTTTCGCCAGACGGATGCCACGCCGAGTATATCCCGGAATCTCGAACGGCTCACTGACCAGCGGCACAATTTCGCCGCTGAGGAAACAGCTTTGCTGCGCGGCGATGGCGCGGTCGAAACTCTGCGCGGCAAACTGGTCTGCATCCTCACGGGAAACCTTGTACTGTTTGGCCAGGGTCTCGCTGGTGCCACCCATGGTCACGTTGGGACAGGTATCGAGCAGGGATTCCCAAAGGAAATCCTTGAACTCCACCTGGCCCAGGCGGAATCCGCTGCGATGAGTGTAGGCCGCAACCGGATTCCTGGACATGGATTCAGTTCCCACCACCAAACCGAGCCCGGCCCTGCCCAGCGTGATCGAGTCGGCGGCGGCAAGAATCGCCTCCATTCCCGTGCCACAGACACGCTGCACCAGGTGGGCCGGCACTTCCAGGGGAACGCCGGAATAGATTCCGATATGGCGAGGAAGCAGGTAAGCGTCGAAGCTGGCTTGTGCCATGCTGCCGGCCACGACGGTGTCAATCGCGGCCGGAGATATCCCCGTCCGGCGGAAGACCTCGCGGGCGACTTTGATTCCGAGATCAATCGGGGAAACCATCCCCAAAACCGTGTTGTAATCGGCGAACGGCGTGCGAACGCCGTCGACCAGCCAGATGTCGTCGTAGGGTGCGCGCAAACCTTTAGGGCGAGTCATGTGATTTCTTCCATCATTCCCACTAGCCTGACGGGCGGGATCGAACTTCGCGGACGAAGCTCAGGCAGCCGGTGCCTTCTCTACAGATGCGGTTGTGTTCTTAGAAGTCGCGGAAAGCTCCTGGCGGATTTGAGCCTTCGGAATACCATATCGGGCACGGTGTTTCCTTCCCCAAGCCGACATCAGCTGGAGAATCGGCTTCAGGCTTCGGCCATGCCGCGTCAGCGTGTACTCGACCCTCGGAGGAACCACAGCGTAGACCTTTCGATGGACTAGGCCATCGCGCTCCAGTTCCCGCAAATGTTGGGTCAGCATCTTCTTGGTCATGCCCGGAATCAGTTTGCATAGCTCGCCGAAACGCCGTGTCCCACCTTCCAGGTAGAACAGAATCAGCGGCTTCCATTTGCCACCGATGACATGAGCGGTTAACTTCACCGGGCAATCGTATTCCTCCATCGAAGGCCTCCCCCGAGGTAGAACAGTTACCAAAAAGTGCCTACTACCAATAAAGATACTTTAGCCTAAAATCGCGCCTAAGCCTAGGGGCATGTGGACCTGGCGAACGGCGCGCCAGTCGGGTTCGGTTGGACCGAACTCCTGTCCGGCGCGAGAAGACCCGGTATAGCAAGAATTCCCCCGAGGGGGACTTCAGCAGAGTTGATGGCGTCGCTTCCCGTCCACCCATTTCCCGCAGAAGGAGAACCATGACTCGTCAGCGCCCGGTGGTAGTTTACGGAGCCAGCGGCTTTTCGGGACGTTTGGTGGCCGAGTTCTTGCGCGAATATAACGTTCCCTTCATCGCCGCTGGACGCAATCGCGCCAAAATTGAAGACGTCATGAACCATGTGCCCGGGATCGAAACCGCCGACTACGAAATCGTGACCGTGGGGGATACGGTTGCCGATCTGGTGAAGGTCCTCCGCGGCGCCAAGGTGGTATGCAATACTGTCGGCCCGTTCATCTACAACGGACCGCGGGTCATCGAAGCCGCGCTCGAGGCGGGATGTCACTACCTCGATATCAGCGGAGAGCAGACCTGGATTCGCGAAATCTCGGAAAAATGGGGAGAGAAATTTGCCCAGCACGGTTTGCTGGCTGCTCCCGCGACTGCGTTCATGTCCGCCATCAGCGATGCCGCCATTCGTCTGTGCCTCGAAACCGGGGCTATCGACACCATCGAAACCGTTACCCTGTTCAAGGGCATCCCCACCTTTGGTTCGACGCAAACCATCTTTGCCGTTATCCAGACGGACGCGCATTATCTCGAGCAGAACCGTTACAAGCCTTGGCCTCGCGCTACCCGCTATGATGTAGCTGTGCCTGGCTATCTCGAGACGCAGCTGGCCTTGGCTTGGGGTGGATTCCCGCAGCCGATCTGGTTCAAGAACCATCCTGCAGTCGCCAATGTGAAATCGTTTGGCGGTCTGCTGGATCGCCAAATCATGGAAGGGGTGGCCGCCACAGAGAAGATGTTTGAGGAACAAATTCGCACATTGCCCAAGCCGGAGCAGGAGAAAAAGCTGGCAGCAATGGCTAACGCCGTTCAAGCCGGAACGCCGCCTCGGGAGAACGCCCGCGAGCAGCGCACCATCGATGTGGTCGCCGGGCGCGGCTCAACTGACTACGTGCAGTGTGTTGTTTTCGGTACCTGTTGCTATCGACAGACCGGACTGATCCAGGCGTTTGTTGCGCACAATCTCCTGCATTCAGTTCCGCGCAAAGTAGGTTTTGCTTCCGCCGCCGAGGCTTTTGGGCATCGCGAGCTCCTGCGCGTTCTCGAGAGCCACGGACTGTCGAAAGCGAGACTGACTTCCTAACCCCTGGGGCCGGGCATGCGGGCCATCGATTACTTCGACAAGGGCGCAGAAGCGAATTCTGAGCGGATTGCGGTCGTGGACGGTGATGCCCGCTACTCCTATCGAGAAACACGCGCCATCACCGAGAAAATCGCACGTGCCATGAGGGTGTGCGGACTCGAAGGCCAGCCATGTGCCGGTATTTACTCCCATAACCATGCCGCCGTCTTGTTCTCGATGTTGGGCATTATGCGCGCAGGCGTGGCTTGGGTCCCCATCAACTACCGCAATGCCATGGATGCCAATGTCGAGTACATGAATTACGTACAGATGGCCTGGCTCTTTTACCATAGCCACTTCCGCGATAGCGTGGCCGAAATCAAGGCGCGAGTGCCGTCCTTGCGTTACTTTGTGTGCCTTGACCGAACCGACGGGGTTCACCCCTCGCTCGAGGAGTTCATGACATCGTCCCGAGGTGCGGAAGAATCGGATTGGGGCGACGAGTATGGCAATCTCGACCGCCTGGTAGGCCTGGTGCCCACGGGTGGCACAACCGGACCGGCCAAAGGCGTGTGCGTGACCAGTTTGGCCTGGGGCACCATGACCGAAATGGCAACCCACTACTGGCGCGGGGACACCGCCGAGCCCATCTGCCTGAATACAGCTCCTCTTTCCCACGCTGCCGGCGTCGTGGCCTTTACCATGTTCGCCCTGGGTGCGACGAACGTAATCCTGCCCAAGTTCGAGGCCGGGGCGGTCTTACATAACATTGAACACTTTCGGGTCAGCCATCTGTTTCTTCCCCCAACGGCGTTTTATAGCCTGCTGGCGCATCCTGAAGTTGGCCGGTTTGATTATTCCAGTCTGCGAGTTCTTCTTTTGGCGGGATCGCCCGTCTCGCCCGACAAACTCAGGCGCGGCATCGAGATCTTCGGTCCTTGTGTCTGCCAATCGTACGGGCAGACGGAAGCTCCGATGTTGCTGACTTTCCTCGATGCCAAGACCTTGGCTGCTGCCGCCGGCGGAGATCATCCGGAACGGCTGGCGAGCTGTGGCAAGCCGACCTCGGCGGTCCGACTGGCGATCATGAATGAGGAAGGACGGATTCTCCCACCCGGCGAGCGCGGAGAGATTGTGGCGCGCGGCGGCTTGGTCTCCGCCGGCTATTACAGGATGCCGGAAGCCACGGCGGAGATCCGTGCCCACGGCTGGCACCATACCGGGGATGTCGGCTATACGGACGAAGATGGATACGTCTATATCGTCGACCGCAAGAAGGACATGATCATCACTGGAGGCTTCAATGTGTATTGTGCGGAGGTCGAAGCTGCGATTATGGCGCTCCCCGAGGTTCACGAATGTGCGGTGATTGGTGTGCCCCATGATCTTTGGGGAGAGGCGGTCAAGGCAGTCGTGGTATTGCGAAAGGGCGAGTCTTTAAGCGAGGACCAAGTCGTCATGCACTGTAAGACGAGACTGGGAGGAGTGAAAGCTCCCAAGTCGGTTGAGTTCTGGCCGGAGATTCCGAAGACTTCCGCCGGCAAGACCGATCGCAAAACGATTCGCCAACCCTACTGGGAAGGCGTTGAGCGGCAGGTGCATTAACCGGCATCCCGTTTCCGAGCGATTCCTGGCAAGCTGTGAAAGAACAAGCTCTGACTACCGTGGTTGTTCCCAAAGCGGGCGGCGTCGCCAGCACCAAGGCGGTGGTGGTGCGCTGGCTCAAGCGGGAAGGCGACCGCGTCGACGCCGGGGAGCCGCTGGTGGAGCTTGCAATCGAGAAGGTGAGCTACGAGCTGGAGTCGCCATTCGCAGGAGTGCTCGTCAAGATCCTGGCACGAGAAACCGCCGAAGTGCCGGTAGGGGACCCGCTTTGTCGTATCGAGGGAGAGAATCCTGAGTCGACATCCAAAAAATCGGGAAGGAGTCCGCGATGAAAAAAGCGAGAGAGCTGGGGAAAGACCGGCTGATATGGATGTACACCCAGATGATGCGCATCCGCGAATTCGAAGAAGCGGTGAAGCGCGCTTTTATCGAACATCCCGGCGTTATCCGCGGACATGCTCATCTGGGGGATGGCGCCGAGGCTAGCATTGTCGGAGCTTTGGCCACTCGTAACCCGAGTGATTGGGTCATGCCGAGCTATCGCTGCCACGGCTACCCCATCGTACTGGGAACGCCGCTGCGAAAAATGATGGCTGAGGTTTTCGGGCGCAAGACCGGATTGTGCAAAGGATTTGGCGGCTCGATGCACCTGGCGGATCCGGCCAACTACTTTCCGGGCACTTCCGGCATTATTGGACAAAGCATTGCCCATGCCACTGGCGCCGCGTTGACAGCGCAGGTAAGAAAGAAGGGCCAGATCGTCTATTGCTTCTTCGGGGACGGCGCATCCAAGCAAGGGGCCTTTTTTGAGTCCCTCAATATGGCGGCCGTATGGAAGCTGCCCATCATTTACATTCTCGAGAACAACCAGTATCAAGCCTACACCCACTTCAGTCTTGAGGATGCTAACGCCATCGCTGGCGACCCGCTTTCGCGGAAAGCAGAGGCCTTTAGCATACCCGGTGTGACCGTGGATGGGACCGACCCGCTGGCGGTGTACAAAGTCGCAGGCAAAGCGGCGGCTCGCGCTCGCCATGGCAAAGGACCGACTCTGATCGAATCCAGGTTCTATCGCCTCAGCGCACACGGCAACGTAATCACGGTGCCACCGCTGCCCACGCAGTTTCCGGAACACGAAGCGATCGCCGTCTACGGGAACAGGACCGAATTTGAAAAGTGGAAATCCAAGGATCCGGTGTCGCGGTTCCGCTCCCGTTTAATGAAGGCCGGCGTCCTGACCGACACGGCTGCGAAACGCATCGAAGCAGCCATCCGGGTCGAAGTTCAAGATGCCGTGCAGTTCGCGCTGGACAGCCCGTTTCCGGCGCCTGAAGAAGCGGTCAACTACGTCTACGCATAGGAGAAAGAGTATGGCCCGCGAGATGATGTACGGCGATGCCATCGCAGCGGCGATTGTCGAAGAAATGCAGCGGAATCCGGAGGTGATTTTTTACGGCCAGAACATGGCCATGACAGAGCGTGACCCGATGCTAAAAAAATTTGGCAGAGACCGGGTGCGAATCGCTCCCATCTCTGAGACCGCGGAGATCGGAATCGCGATCGGCGCGGCCATGACCGGTCTGCGGCCGATCGTCGAGCTGTGGATGAGCGAATTCATGCTCGTAGCCTTCGATCAGGTCATCAACGAGGCCCCCCGCCTGCACTATATGTCGGGCGGCCAGGTGAAAGTCCCCGTGGTTCTCAAAGCCGGTTTCGGCTTCTGTGCGGGGTGGGCTGGGCAGCACTCCAATTGCATTTATCACGCCATGATGGGCATTCCGGGTTTGAAGGTGGCGGTGCCTTCCACCCCGGCTGATGCCAAAGGCCTGATGACGGCGGCGATTCGGGACGACAATCCGGTGGTCTATCTGCATCCTTACATGTTGACGCTCGAGAAGGGCGAAGTGCCGGAAGGAGAGTATGTGATTCCCCTGGGCCTGGCCGACGTCAAGCGGCAGGGAAGCGACGTGACGATAGTCGCAGTAGGCTGGATGGTGAAGAAAGCACTGGCTTCGGCTGAACGACTTTGGAAGGAAGGCATCAGCGCCGAAGTCGTCGATCCGCGTACGCTGGCGCCCCTCGATGTCAACACGATCGTCGAATCGGTCAAAAAAACAGGGCGGCTGGTGCTGGTCGACCAGGCGCCCAGACATTCCTCCGCTGCCGCGGTCATCGCGGGCGAGGTCGCCGAACATGGATTCGAACATCTGCGCGCCCCCATCCGAATGGTCACCGCGCTCGATACGTCGGTTGCCTACAGCGAGCCGCTCGAGAACTTCATCATTCCGAGTGAGGACAAGATCATCGCTGCAGTCAGGTCGGTGATGGCAAATCAGGCGGTCCCGGCTTGAGAGCATCACCACCTGCTCGCGCCGACGCTCACTCCATCCAAGAATCGATTCCTTCCGCTTATTTCCGTTGTGCGAGTTTTCCGCAGTTTAGAAGCAAAATTCACATCACATTCACAATCGTGTCACCGCTCCGTAACATAACTGCAGTTAGATAGACTCTCGTTTCCGGCTAATCAACACTACAGCTGGTTTTTCTGCACATAAAGACAAGACCAATTTCTCGCGGACACTCGAGAGCACTCTGCGTGTGGGGTCGCAAATGCGGCAGCTGATCTTTGTCGTGGATAACGATGCCAACGTTCGCCAGTTGGCAAGAGAATGCTTGGAAAGAGCGGGCTATCGGGTGCGAACTTTCCCAAGCATGGAGATGCTCGAGAGGATGGACTCAAGCCCCCCGGCACTGATTGTGCTCGCGGTTGGTGCGGAGGACGGAAGCAGTTTGTCTTTTCGCTGGCATCTGCGCCAGAACATCGTTCTGCCAAAAATCCCCGCTCTTTTCCTGCTCGACGATGTCTCCGAGGAGGATCAGATCCTGGCGCTTGCCGACGATTGGATCGTCAAACCCTTCGATCCTCAGGAACTGACCGCCCGCGTGCTGGCGGTATTGCGCCGCTCGACCATGTCAGCCACAGCGCCGCAAGCTGATTCCGCGGAGTTAATGATTGATAGTTCAGGGATGAAGCTCTTTGTCCGAGGAGTCGAAGTGCCGACAACGGCACTGGAATTTCGCTTGATCGAATACCTGGCGCGACATCACAGTCAGGTGTTTACGCGCGATCTCCTGCTCGACGCAGTGTGGGGGCAGATGCAATTTGTGTCTCCACGTTGCGTCGATGCGTGCGTTCGAAGGATTCGCGAGAAGATCGAACCGAACCGGTCGCGTCCGACGTACCTGAAGACTATCCGCGGAGTTGGATACCGGCTGGATACCTCGGTGACTTGGGAGTCCCCGGTGAATAGTGGTTGCTGCTGCGTGGCTTGTACCTCGTCCCTGCAGCAATTCAAAAACTAAACCATGGACTTCAGGATGCGCAGCTCAACCCGCCGCCCGCCGCCTCCGCAGACCGATCCGTCCGCTTCCTATTGTTGGAACAGAGCGATCACCATGGGCGAGTCGTTGACCGTATCTTGAGCAATCAGGAAAATCGAAAAGTTCCCCTCCGCATTTCCCGCCACGGCCACGGCAGGCAACGTACAAGTCCCGGTCGAGCTACAGACTTCGAGGGGGTCGGGAATCTGAATTGAGGCGCTTTTGTACAAACCAAACTCAGTCGGGTCCTGGCCGCCAAGATTCAGCAGCATGTCGTTACTCAAGGAGCTGATCACATCATTTTGGAATGTTCCTCCACAGATGCCAGTGCTTGGGGGCGTGGTGCCGGACGGGCATGTGGTATTCGCGAACTGCACCATCTGCGTGGGAGCCAGACAAAATGAGGTGCAGGTGGAGGGACTCGCCACTACCGCCGGTTCGTAGATAAAGCCGAAATAGTCGCCTCCGGCCACCGAGCTTGTGTTGAGCGAGGCGGACGGTTGAATTACGCCAACCGCCCCGAACTGAGGCGCGGAGGATTGCTGGGAGACAAGGCGCTGGGCGACAAAGTAACCCGACGGTCCTACCGCGATGGTGGCAGGAGGCTGGGAAGACACGCTTACTTCCGCGCTGTTTCCATGGGTTGCGCAGGTGCCGGCCGGCACGGTTGCGGTGGTTAGAGCGGAGGATCCGAGCGTAACTTGCGCAAAATTGGCGAAGTTCCAAGTGTTGCCGCTGGTGGCAACCTTCAGCCTGCCGTACGCCGGGTCGGTGCCCGCCGCCCAGGTCGCGTCCGGCAAGGCAACAAATTGAAACGTTACCGCGCCGTTGATGTTAAGACAGCTCCCGGGTACCAGAGCAGCAAGGGAAGTCAGGTTATCTCCGGGACGCAAGAGTAAGGCACGGCCCTGAATCTCGAGCGCATAACCGAACTGCTGAAACGGGGGAGAAACGTTGCTTTGCGCAAGACTAAGAAAATTTGTCGGGTTCTGGATCGAAAAGAAACCGGCAATGGTGCCGCTGGCGGGGGTCGATAAATCAGCGGCCGTAAAAGCGTTCGTGCTGTGGTTGATTGCAACCTGCCAGGTGGTGTTTGAGCCCTGGGTCCCCCAATAGGAATTGCTTTCGCCAGCGGGAGTCACGGGCGGAAGACCGGCAGCCATGGGCGCCGGTTGGCTCGAACTACTGTTGCATCCTGCCCCCCACAAAAGCAGCGACAGAAGGGCGATCCAGCTTCGATGCGGCGGGTTTCCGAACCTCGACCTCCCCCTCATGCCGGTGTACTCTCCATTTGCGTTCGCTTCATCGACGGGTCCTTTCCGGTTGTCATTGGATAACCAGAGTTAGAGTGGCGGAATGTTCGGTTCGACCTGCAGTCGCGTTTACCGTAATGGTGTAGGATCCCGCAGGGGTCCGAACTCCAGCGCTGCTGACGGCCGGTTGGCTGCTGCCTCCCCCACAGGCCAGCTGCGACAGGCAGCTTCCAACCAACAGAACCAAGAGGCAGCAGTTGACGATTCGGCTGCCCTTGAAAGAGGACAGCAACCCGCCGACCATCAAGGGAGCAACAAGAATCCAGCTCGCATAGAACCAAGCAGACCGAGATCCAGTCGAAGTCGGCATCCACATCGCGGTTCCTGCACTGGTGACGACGGTGAGAGTCGAGGTTGCCGGAATTCCGTTCGAGCTTGGCGCGAGGGTGGTAGGGAAAAATTGGCAACTCACACCTGCGGGCATCTTCGACGAGCTGCAAGCCAGTTCGATGGTCCCTGAGAATTCATTCTGAGGAGTTGCCACGACCGTGAAGCTGGCTGAACTTCCGGGCGGCAACGTCGACACGGCCGGACTTATGGTGAGGGCAAAATCCGGGGCCCCACCTACGATCTGGGTCAGCGGCGCGGAAGTACGCGAATTGAAGTTGGCATCACCGCCATAAGCGGCGGTAATTGTGTGCGTGCCGGTGGCCAGTTGTGACGAAGTTAGGGACGCACCACCCTGGGAGTTGAGCTGGGAAGCGCCTAACAATGTGCTTCCATCGAAAAACTGGACCGTACCCGTGGGTTGACCGGTTCCCGAAGCGCTGGTAACGGTGGTACCAAAAGTGACTGGCACTCCCCTCCCCGAGGGGTCCAGCGAAGACGTAGGGGTGGCAACCAGGGCCGAAAGTTTGTTGTTGCCGTTGCTGATAAACACGCTTGCGGTGTTGGAGAATTGGTCCGCGACGACGAGATCGGGTACCCCGTCCTGGTTGATATCGGCGACGGCAAGAGCCACCGGAGTCGATCCTGCCGCAAAAAACTGGGCCGGGCCCAGGCTTAAGGAACCTCCAGCCGAGGTGTTTGGCAAGAACCACACTTGATTTTGGGTAGTGCTCGCGATGGCTAGGCCGGGAAGACCATTGATCTTGAAGTCCCCGCTCGCGACGGCCGTGACCCCGCCGGGAATGCCGGTCGCCTTCGCCGCATATACGACCGGTGTTCCAAAGGTGATGGTCGACCCCGAAGCCGTGATCGGGAGCAGTGCGATGGTACCGTCCTGGCTCACGGCCGCCAAATACACAGGAAGTTGGCTCTGGTTCACGCCGAGAGCCACAAACACCGGTTGTTGAGTGTTAGGCAGACCTGTGGTTACCTGGAAGGAGCTCGAAAACCCGCCGATGCTATTCACCGGACCTTGAAATACCCACACCGACCCGGTATTGGCATCCCCGGCCACAACGTCGGTGTAGCCATCCCCGTTAAGGTCACCGGCCGCGATCGAAGAGAAGCTTGCCGAGGGGACCGATGTCGGCGCTAAGGTGGAGAAGTTTCCCGACATATCATTCGAGTTGGGCAGGACGGTAACGTTGCCGGTGTTGTCGGCCACGACCAAATCCTGCTGGTTTTGCGCATGGCCTGAAAGGAAAACCCCGGAAGCGATGGAGAAGGCCTGCGCATGTCCTGGCAAACCGACCGAGTTATTTGTGTTAGAAAAGGGTTGCCCGTTGCTGCTCACAAAGGGAGTCATCTGTGCGCCCGAATCGATGATCGCCAAGTCGTTAATTCCGTCGGCGTTGAAATCGGCCGCCACCATCGATTCGATATTGGCCGGCGGATTGGTAGGGTCATAGATGGGCCCGATGGTTGCGGTAAGATTTCCTGCGAGGCACGGTGGTGGACCCAGATTGCAATCATTTTCGAAGGGCGTGAACGCACTGTTCGTGGAAGAGGACTCCTGCGACTGGGTGGCAACCGCAATGTCGTTCACCCCAGCAGAGGCTGGGGAGTAGAAATCCGTAGCCACCACGGCGCTTACATTGGGAGCTTGACCTAGACCTTGCGCAACATAGTCGGTACGAGCATTCTGAACGTTCACGGTGCACTGCAGGTTCTGACTGTTATAGCGGCACACGCTTCCGTAACCCAGCCAAAGCTGATTGCCTTGTTGATCGTTGGCGTTGCCGAGGTTGGAAAGGACGCTGATGACGTTGCCGGATGGTCCGGGCAGGTGGGCCACAGCCAAGTCCGGGATCGGTTGAGACTTGCCTACGTGAAAGTTTCCGGTGGCCAGTGAAACCGGACTGGATCCGGTTCCAAACTCCTCGAGCACCGTGGGTAGGTTGAATTCGGCGATTCCGTCACCGAGAGCGACCATCGCCGAATTATCGTTGAGCCTGGCCATAATAAGGTCAGGCACCGTATCCCCATTTACGTCGGCGACGGCAAGGGCCACCGCGCTGCTGGACGGCTGGCTAAATGGCTGGGTGAAGATGTAAGGAAGACTGAGCTCGTCTAAGAGAATGTCGATCACAGGGATTGGACAGGGACTCGAGGCCGGCGGAAAGCTCGCCACCACGAGGTCACTCACTTGGGGGACGTTGCCGTTGGGGTATTCGAAGAATCCCGCCGTGACTGCAGTGACCGGAGGCTGGATTTGATCCTGATAGTAGCAGGGATCGCCTGTAACCGGACCGACGATCCCCGTTGCACTAAAATTGATGGTCTGTCCTGTGCCTGAGGTCGTGTTGGTCAACTGGGCTACGATTCCGTCATTCTGGGTCACGCCGACGATATCGGGAAACAGTTGAGTCGTACTGCTGAAATTGCCAGCAGCCAAAAACATTGTCTGGGGTGCCTTAAGGCCGAGGGAAAAAGGTCCCAGCGGGGCGCCAAGATTTCCTCCTCCCGTTCCGGGAAAAACCCAGACTGAGTCGGTCTTGGAATCGCCAACCACCACGTCCGTGAGTCCGTCCCCGTTCATGTCAGCAGCGATCGTGGCAGTCACCGCGATTCCTGCGCTCTGGCCCCGACCTGCGAGCGCAAAATTGCCGCTGCTGCTGGTGAGTATGGTCACGTTGCCGACCGCATCGGCCACCACCAGGTCCTTCCAACTCTGACCTTTCTGGGAAAAACTGCCGGTTGCGATGGAATAGGGCGCCGTACCTCCGGAAATCGACAGGCTGGCCGCAGCGGCGAAGCCGGCGCTGCCGTCTCGTTTGTTGAGAAAGACGCTGACTGTGCCTGTCGAGTCGACCACTGCCATATCGTCTCCCGCGCCATCTCCTTTGAAATCGCCAGCGGCGATCGCCGAGCAACTGACCACACCGGCGGTGCTTCCACAGGGGGTGCCGCCAGAGGTGATGGCATACTCGGGAGCAACCTGGAATTGTTGTTGCTGCTGTGCTTGGGCGCTTCTCGTGGCTCCGAGGACACCTAGGAGGAGTGCTAAAAGGACAAGAACCCTTCTGCCCTTCAAGCCACGCTTGGCGTGGAGTGGGCAAGCCTGAGTACGCGGACGAGGATGCCGCCGCGGTACTTGGGTTTCATGAGTCACGGCAGCTACTCCTGAAAGAGATAGATCGACATCGGCGATTGGTTCACGATGTCTTGTGCGATCAGAAAAATCGCGTACTTGCCTTCGGTGTTTCCGGCCACTGCCACGGCAGGAAATGTGCATGTCGGGTTGCCTTGGGAATCCCGACCGACGGCAGAACCGGTGCACACACTGTTCGGGTCGGGTATCGTTACTGTGGCCGAGTTGTAGAGTCCGTTGTTCGTGGCGTTCTGAGACCCCAGATTGATGGTGATGGTGTTGCTCACCGGCAGCGTAGGATTATCGCTTGTGGAATCCATGGGGTTGGCCAAGGGAAACTCACCGCCCAGCAAGCTTGTTCCGGTTGAGCAGGTGGTATGCGGGCAAGGGCCGAAGCTGGCAATGGGGTTCGGCGGAGGCTGGGTGGGCGTGCACGGCGCCAAGCAGGAAGGAAATGGGATGCTCGGCTCGCTCACGAATCCAAGATAGGAGACACTGACCAGATTGCTGGTGTTCAGTGGGTTCTGGGGTTCGAGCAAACCAATCGCTCCGGAAACGCCGGGCCCCTGATTCAGGATGAAAAAGCCGGATGGTCCCACTACCAGAGTGTTGGTGGTGCTGATTTGAGGGTTGGACGGAATACTAATCACCGTGCCCATAATCGCCGGAGCGCAGAGGCCGGGCGAAAAGTTAGCCGAAGGCTGGCTGGGGGATTGCGCCAGGGTGAACTGCGACAGGTTGAAGAAATACCAGGTTGTTCCGTCCGTGCTGATCTGGAAACTGCCATAGGCACTGTCAGTAGCCGAATTCCAGACGATGCTGTTTGTTCCCTGCTGGGCGACGTTCGGCATGCTTACGAATTGAAAGTTGACCCCCATGATGTAACTCCAACAGCCGCTCGGGACAGAGGCAACCGGTGGCGCAGCTGCTGGGTTTCCATTGAGATCCGTTGCCGTATCGGGACGATAGAGGGCAACCCGTCCCGGGATCTCGAGGGTGAATCCTGCAGGTGCAAAAGCAGCACTCGAGCCGGTGTTGGTTTGGGAAAAATTCAGGAACCCTCCGTCGAAAGCAAATATCCCGTTCAAGGTTAGCGGAGATCCACTGGTTCCGGCTTCTTGAGAGTAGTCGATCGCGCTGAAGCTATTCGTGTTGTGGTTGATACTGATCTGCCACATATCCCCGGTGCCCTCGGCTCCAACGTATGAATTCAAAGGACCTGGGGTTGACAGCACTGGAGCTACGGCCGTCGAATTGTAGATACTGCTCGTCCCATTGCAACCCGAGGCGCCCAGGGTTGCCAACAAAACGTAGGCGGCGATCGATTTCATCTTGATCCGCTGGGGCTCCCGCATGATCGGCATTCCGCATTACTCCCTGAGCCGCCTGGTGCGGCTAAAAAGCGTACTTCAGACCGAATTGCATGGTTCGCGCTCGGTGCGCATCCACCGGATGCAAGAAGGAGCTACCACTCAGGCAACTTGGAGCACCGGCGGAATACCCTGTGGCTCCATCTCCGTAACAGCTGATGGTGTTGTTCGCTTGATTGCCCAGGTTCGGATCGTAAATTCGGAACTGGGTATGGTTGAAAATATTGAAGGTCTCCGCGCGAAACTCGAGCGTGCTGCCTTCGGTGATCTTGAAGTGCTTGAGCATCGCGACATCGAAATTCAGGCGGCTGGGATTATTCAAGAAATTGCGCCCCGCGTCGCCAAAGGTTAGGCCTCGAGGCGCAGCAAAGGCGGCAGAGTTCAGCAGCTGCGGCCCAACGCTCTGGGGGTTCGTGCTCCCTAGTGGGGCTCGAGCGCGAGGATCTCCTATTACGTCGGGGTAGGATCCGGCTCCTGCACCATTGGCGACTCCGGCGTTGTCCAAGACCGATACCGAGGTACTGCTGCCGCCATTGATCACGCTGAACGGTATTCCCGACTCGAAGATCGTGATGCCAGACAACTCCCAGCCATCGAAAAAAGTCTTGGCCAGGCGCGAGGGACTCGCGGGCGGTGGCGGCACCGGAGAGGTCCCATCATCGTTGTACGGCGTGTTGATCAGGGCAATCCACTTCTCCAGTGCAGACGCGCCGGGGAGGGCGTAGACATAGCTGATATTCAGCAGATGGCGCTCGTCATAGTTGGAGCTGGCGCGGTTAGCCGCGAGATCGAAGGAGTTCACGAAGGTCGCATCGGAACGATCGGAGGAGTTGTCGATGGAGTGGCTGTAGGTATAGGTGACCCCCAGATCGAGTCCGTTATGCTGCCGACGAAGAGTAGCTTGGAAGGCGTTGTAGGTGGAGTCGGCAATGTTAGAAAGGGAGAAAATCCTGCCGAAACCGGGAGCGAACTGACGCAAGGAATTCGGGTCCCTACCTAAGAACGAATCACAGGCTGCTTCGAGGTTGAGGAAAGCCGGCTGTGCCGGATTGACCAGCGTGCCATTGCTCAACTCTGCTCCGCTGCTCTGGAAGAGGCAGTCTCCCTGGGGCTGACCGGGGATAGCATTGCTGATGAGGGGCAGAATAGGTTGATGGGGTCCAAAAGGATTCAGAGCATCGGAGACGGGGGGTAACTGATTGATCTGACGTTCCGCAGTTAAGTGCGTTCCCTTGCTGCCGACATAAGCGAAGGTCGCGACTGTATTTTGCGGCAGTTCGCGTTGCACGCTGAGGCTCCATTGCTGCGAGTAGGGCCAAACCGCCTGAGTAGGGATCGATGTCACGTTCAGTGGGAAAGCGCCGGTCGGCGAACAGCCGGCAACTCCTTGCGCGATGGGCGATCCTCCACCAATGCAACTCCAGCTTGTGTTCTGGGGTGCAACCTGAACCATGTCCAGCACGAGGGGAGCGCTGCCCTCGAGCGATCCGGTGTTGGCCTCGTTGGCGGCTCCATGCTCATAGAAAATGCCATAACCGGCCCGCAAAGAAGTCTTCCCATTTCCTTTGGGGTCCCAGGCGAAACCAATGCGCGGTGCAGGATTAAACAAATGACCACTCATGCAGCTGGCCGGAACTCCCTTTACACCACACTGCACCAGTCCGTTGGTGATGCGCGGGTCCAGATTATTCAGATTCAAGGGAATGGGAGTTCCCGAATTGGCGTCGACCAGTTCGCCGGTGGATGCATTGACCGACGCCTGGCTGGCCAGCGAATGGTTGAAGGCCGAGGGGTTCCAGTTGTAGACGCTGTGATTCTTCTCGTAATAAGTTCCAAACAGGCTTACCCGTAGACCGAGGTTAAGTGTCAAGCGCGGAGAGACTCGCCAGTCATCCTGGAAATAAGGCTCGGCGATCTGATAGCGCTGATAGTACTTATATTGTGCGCTGTCCTGCTGAAAGGTGTGGACACCATCTTGATGTGACGTGTGCAGAAGGAAATCGGCAAAGGCATTCCCCGTGGGCGATGAACCGGGAAAACCACTGCCTGCGCCCTGATTGGTGAACGTAATAATTCCCTGCACGTCGCCGGTCGTGGCGCCGACTGGCGAATTGATCTGGTTTCTCTGGAAGATGATGAACTCCGCACCCATTTGCAAGGTATGTTTCCCCAGAGCTTTGCTTACGGTATCGCCGACGGTGTAGGTGGGGTTGGTGTGATCCCAGGGCATGTAACTGGAATCGACGGCAAAGCCGTTTCCGCCGTACGCTGCATTGGTCCCGGCGATGACGAGCCCCGGCATTTTGCCGCCGAAGCCGTTAAAAAACAAGGCGCCCATGGGACACTGCTCGAGGACTCCCAGAATCGGCGGCGGCGAGAGGGCACAAGGACTGTCGAGCGCCGCTGGCCGCGCTAACGTAGCAACACCGGGGCCAGGCACGTCGGTTAAGGTGATATGAGAATCGCCGTAACTGAAAAATGCGTTGTTCAATAGCGTAGGCGAAATGGTCTGCGTCAGACGAAGCATGACGCTCGTTCCCGGCCCTACGAAGTTGTTTTCTACAGTGGGAAAGCTGTTCTGAATGTAGCCCCATTGGGGGCTCACAATCGTGGTGTTCCACGAATCGTGAATGTAGCGGAAGGTAGCCTCGAGGGAAGAAGTAAAGTTGTGGTCCAGGCGAAACAGTTCCTCGCGCCAGTTGGTGGGTGGTGAAACCGTTGCTACGTAACAGGGCATGACCGTAGCCGGCTGACCTGTGGTCGGGTCGATTCTGGTTTCTCCCACCAGGCTCGAATTGCAGCCAGAGAAGGCATTAGGCAGAGGAATGATCCCGGTGTCGAGCATCGCCACTGCGTTTCGGTTGAGCGCTCCTGTGGGGATTCCCGTGGGGGCGGGCACGAGTTCGTTCCCCGGAAAAGTCTGCTTATTGCCCGTCGACGGGCAGTCAGGATATTTCGAGCGGGAAAAAATCTGGACCGGAGTGGAGTAGGGATAGCGATCGGGGCAGACATCATTGAAATCACCACTACGCTCAGCCACTGTGGGCACGGCCTGATTGAATTCGTAGGGCGATTTTTCGATGCGGAATTCTTGCGAGAAGAAGAAAAAGGTTTTTTCTCGATTTTGGTTGTAAAGCTTCGGAATCAGCAGCGGACCTCCGATGGTGTACCCGAAATCGTTCCGCCGATAAAGGGGCGCGCTTTTGGTCTCGTCGAAGTAGTTGCGCGCGTTGAAGATCTCATTGCGGATAAACTCATAGGCGTTGCCGTGGAAGTCCCTCGCCCCTGACTTCGAGGTCACGAGCACCGTACCCGACGCCGTGCGTCCGTACATGGCGCCGTAGTTTGAGGTTAAGACTTTCACTTCTTGGATGGCGTCGAGACTGGGATAGACGATCAGAGTGCTGTTGGCGCCGTTGATACCGACATTCAACAAATCAGAGCCGTCAACGTCGAAGGTGTTGTATTCGACTCGTCCGCCATTGACGCTATATTTGACGCTCCCCGTGACTCCAACTTTCGCTTCATCTTGCCCGGTCTGATTGCTAACACCGGGCGCCAGGGCGATGAGCTGAGTGAAGTTGCGGCCATTCAATCCGTAGCTCACCACTTCCTTTTGCGAAATGGTTCCGGAAACGGCGGCGGTTTCGGTCTCTACCTGCACGCTCTTTTGACCTTCGACGGTGGTGGCCGTGGTCGATCCAGCGAGCTCGAGACTGGCGTCTAACGGCAAGTTCTCGCCGGTCAAAACGATGCCGGGAGCATGGAAGACCTTGAATCCCGCGGCTGATACCGACAAATCGTAGGTCCCGGCCGCTAGTCCGGTGAGCGAGTAATGGCCCTGCTCGTTCGTGGTCGCCGTTTGCGTTCCGCCGCCAACGCTGGTGATGGTTACCACTGCACCCACGACGACCGCCCCGCTAGGGTCTGTGACCACCCCGGAGATGGAGGCCTTACCCGTCACCGATACCTGTGGTTGCGCGAACGCGAGCCCGGCCAAGCCCAGCACTGCGCACAATAAACCCTTTGGCAAACTCACTCGGATACCTTCGCCACACAAGTTTTAACGGGGGGCCAACCCAACGTCCCGTATGCCGGAAACAGTTACTCCCCGGGGCACCAGACCTGCAATGTCAGACCTGAGAATTTACGAGAGGGAGAAGTTTTATCGCAGCAATGTGACGGCGCGATGAACGGGAGGTTAATTTCGCGTGAGTATTGACGACCAGGAGCGATTCGTCCAGGCTCCGCCACGCTTCACTAGAGAAAAAATCTCAGTTGCCCGATTCGTTCCCCGCCAGCTGATTTCCACAGGGGCATCCACACGGGCAGTTCCTGCGGGCGCTCAATTCACACGATTTTGATCCCGCGGTCATTCTTGCGACACACAACTCGTGGATGCTCAAGAAAAATGCAGACAATCCGACTAGGGCAACTCCGATTCCCGGCTTTCTTAGGTCCAGGTCTGTTGGGAAGTACTGAGTTTGCTATCCCGGTGTATTCCATTGTTTCAGTTCTTAAGGAGATCTCTCCCCCGCCATCACAAGACCAACAACATTTCATTCACGACAAAAGGAGATTGTGCATGCGAACAGGAATTAATTTGCTCTTTGCCTTTCTGTTGATGGCCTGTTTAGTTGTGCCGGCCAGCAACGCACAGACCGTAGAGTTTATTGGCGCGGGATCTTCCGCGATGTGGCAGGAGTTCGCCATTGCCGCCGTGAACGATCCCCTGCTAAATGGTCCGGGTTCCCACCACTGGACGACGAAGGGAAAATGTCCGGACAAAAGTAACTGCGCCCAAGCTTTTGACAGCCGGAGTGGCCCAGGAGGTAGCGTCAGCGATCACCAAGGCGGGAACCTTTGGGTCGTGTGGAATGCCGCGCAAACCCGGGTATGGGCCTACCTGTCGGTCGACTCCGTGGTCGGCAACCGCCTGTTTTTCGCCAGTCCGAGAGCTACTCTTGAAATCGATAGCAATGCGCTGGATCTCGGTAGCAGTTTGAACCTAATCGATCCAGCGCTCTTTAAGTATGGTTCACCTGCATCTGCCACGGATAGCACTTGCCCGGCCGGAGTTAAGACGTGTGATGACAGCAGCCTACCCACCAAAATTTACGACGCGCTCAACAATGCAACCATCACCGCAGCCATGACCGACATTCGTCCTGAAGATGCTCTGTTTGCTGCGAATCGAACCAACTGCCCACCACCGGTCACCTTGGGATGCCTCGGTTACGGTGTTTCGGGCGAACCGGTGGGAAATGGGGTTCAGAGTGCGTTCAGCTCATCGGAAGCAACGCCGGTCAGGTACGCAATTACGGGAAGCGACCCGGTGACTGGCGATCCGATTCCTGCGTGGTCCACGTATCCCGTGGGAGCGCAGCCCATCATCATCCTGGTCAATCGCCAAGATGCCGCCGGGTTGGCACAAACGAAAGCCGGGAAGTTCGTGATTACAAACGTCACACACTCTCCGCAACTGCAAACTATTTTCTCCGGCGCCAATTGCAATACCAATGTATTCGCCGGCGCGGCCGCGCATCCCATCTTCCCTATCCTGCGTGAGCCCATGTCTGGCACCATGAACACCTTTGAGTTCACGAACATGACTAACCCCGTTGCTGCGAACGGTTTTGTCAACTCTCAAGAGACCAAAGTCGGGACCAGCAATCCCCTTGAAACTGGCTGCTCCGCCGGCGGAGGAAAGCGCTATCGCGCAATCGGCACAGGAGAGGTTGCAGGCGCCGTTTTGGACGGCAACGGTTCCACCATCTTCAACGGCGTTGATGCGATCGGCTACGTTTTCTTCAGTTACGGCAACGTCTCCAAACTCGCCGGCAACCCTTCGTATGGATATCTGACGCTCGACGGGATCGATCCTCTCGTTGGAAATCCTGGACATACGACGAATGGCGAGCTGCCAGTATGCGCGCTGCCATGCCCCGCCAAACCGAATACCACGTTCATCAACCTGCGCAACGGAAACTACCGTTCCTTCTCGTTCGTGCGGCTCGTTACCGACACGACCGGTGCCCTGCCTGCCGCCAATTTGGTGAAAGCGGCTCAGACTGATATCAACCTCTACGTTCCTGACTTTGTCCCGTACGTGCCTGCGAACGGCGACGAGGGCATGAAAGTCTACCGCTCGCATTTCACGGTGCCGAATAGTGGCATTAGCAAACTGCCCAACAACGGAATAACCGGTGGCTTCCATGACCCATCGAGTGAATCTGGCGGCGACGTCGGTGGTTGTATTGAACTCAAAACCAGCAACGTGCTCGGTCAACACGAGAACGTTACCGGTGGCTGTCCGAAATAAGTGAAAAGTCATTCCAGGCAGGGAGGCAGATTTGGCCACCCTGCCTTGTTTTTTGCAGGTCGTGGTTGATTGGGGAACAGAAAATCGAAGGAGTTTCGAGTGAGCCTAAGGATGGCGAATTTCGGCAGCGCTGTGATCGGGTTTTTACTTTCTTGGCTGGTTGTATCGATGCCCGGTTGGGGACGACAGACCTCTGGCTCGGGAAGCCCGAAGACCGCTCAGACGAATGGTGGACCCTTAGGAGAGGCTGAGGACGACTCCTTTGCCACATACAAGGAAGATTGGAGTTCACTCTCCTTAGCCGGAAGTAATCTGCATGCCCTTACACCGGTGCTGGGAGAAAAAGACGATTACCCGGATTTCACTCGCGAGATCGTGAAAGTCGAATGGCGGCCAGGCGACCCCATCTACCTTTACGTGATGCTGCCCAAGCACGTAAAGAATCCGCCCGCTGTCCTTTATCTTTATGGGTACCCGTCTGAAACCGACCGTTTCCGTGACGAGAATTTCTCGAGGCTCTTAATCAGGAACGGAACCGCAGCGATTGGCTTCGTATCGGCCTTGACCGGTCACCGCTATCACGATCGTCCCATGAAAGAATGGTTCATCAGCGAGCTCGGACAATCGTTAACCACGACGGTTCATGACGTACAGATGATCATCAATTACATTCGAGCCCGCGGTGATATGGACGCGGATCGCATTGGCATGTTCGGAGATGGTTCTGGCGCGACAATCGCCATTCTCGCGGTGGCGGTTGAGCCGCGCATCAAGGTGCTGGACTTGCTTGAGCCTTGGGGCGATTGGCCCGATTGGCTCGCGAAATCCCCTCATGTTCCCGATGACGAACGTGCCGATTACCTGAAGCCAGAATTCTTGAAGCAAGTGGAACCGCTCGATCCCCTCCGGTGGGTTTCGCAATTGGGCTCGCGTACGGTTCGCCTTCAGCTCGCTCCCTATGAGACATTCACGCCGAGCTCGGCCAGAGCGCGTCTCGAAAGGGCGATGCCTGCGAACGTCGAAGTTGTGCACTACGAAAACAGCAACGCCCTCGACCAAGCGGCCTATTCCGGCACGTTTTTCGATTGGATTCAATTCCAGGTCCGCTCTGCCCGCAGCTCAAACGAGGCCACAGCCGCCTTGAAGGATCACGCCACGAGGCGAGAGTAGCTCTACGGCGGAAAGCAAAACCGGTGGTCCTCGACCGTCGGGCTTAACCGCACTCAGCCAACCAGTCGGACCCAAAGACGCTCGAGTCATTAGAGTAGAGCCCAGTGAGGATTCCTGGGACGGTTTTCGCGGAGGTCATTCGTCCCACCGCACAGCGAGCCCGAAGGGTCAAATTCCTATCAGCACCGGATCACGGTCGTTGTAGGGTCCCTGGAATTATTAAGGTTACCGAAGGTTGGCGATCTGCCTGAGCAACGTCGAGGTCAAGCTCCAAAAACTTTACAATACTTTACGTCAAGGCTCGCAACAATTAGGCCGTGACGGGTTCGGAATAAGGAACGAGCAGTGTTTGCCAACGCGGGGGTCCCCTTTTTGGGACCAGCAAAGAATTTTTAGTCCTGATGGAAACGAGCTGCGCCGCGTGTAAGAATAACTCCAAGGGCCTCGCCGAAGCGATTCGGCGCAGTTCCCGTGAGTTGATTTCATTCGAAATGAAGTGACCTGGAATTTCTTTGTAAGCCGGCATCTTGCGGCCGGATCTGCATCGCGGAATTGAGCGAATCAAGGAATAGAATTTTCGCTGTCTAACGATGAAATTAGACTGTTGACTCGGGTTTCGTCGTCTCTAAAAGACGCGCACTGGCTGCCTAGGCTTGTTGGAGGTAGCAGAAGCACGAGACTTCCGGCTGCCTGTGGGTGTGGCGCTTGGGGGAAACGCGGCAGCTTTGGCGGGAAACGGTCGGGCTTCGTGGCTACGACCGTACCGCAGGGGAGAATTCAATTATTTTGAAGACCGTCCTACATGGCCACTTGTACCGTCTTGTTTTCTTTGCCTTTCTGCTTTTGAGCCTGCTGGCAGCGAGTTCTGCCGGTCAGGCAACAACGCCCCAAAATACCCCGGCACCGCAAAGCAGCCCGGCACCGCAAAGCAGCCCGGCACCGCAAAGCGGCCCGGGACCGCAAAGCGGCCCGGCACCGCAAAGCGGCCAACCACCCCGCCAAGAGCAGGACAAGAGTGATAGCCAGGATAAAAGTAGTAACCGGGACTCCATCAAAATGCAGGAGCAAACTGGCACTTCTAACGATAGGCTGTTTTATGCTTTACCGAATTTTCTGACGGTAGAGACAAAGAATGTGCCCCCGCTCACCCCAGGGCAGAAATTGAAAGTGGTGACCCGGGGATCGTTCGATTACGTTCAGATCCCCTGGTATGGTTTCCTGGCCGGGATCAGCCAGGCGGAAAACAGTGAAGCCGGTTACGGCCAGGGAGCTGCCGGCTATGGCAAACGATATGCGGCATATTTCGCCGACGGTACCATCGAAAACTATTTCACCGGGGCCTTTCTGCCGATCCTCCTCCATCAGGATCCCCGCTACTACACGATGGGCAAGGGAGGGTTCGTGCACCGCACCAGCTATGCCGTCAGCCGCATTTTTGTCACGCGCAGCGATTCCGGACATCGGCAGTTCAATTATTCCGAGATCTTCGGGGCAGGGATCGCGTCGGCAATTTCGACTTACAGCTATCACCCCAAAGAGGATCGCACCTTGTCGAACACCGCCAAAGTATGGGGCACGCAGGTTGGATACGACACGCTCACCCTCGTCATCAAGGAGTATTGGCCCGACATTCGCCGCAAACTAAGCAAAAATAATAAGCAAAATAAATAGTCTGCCGGTAACGGCCCAGCCAGAGCGAGCACTCGATTCCGATGCCCGCATCCGAGTCCCCGAGGTCACGATGATTGTTTTCCGAGCAACACACCACCCCGCAAGGGTGTCTCGACACAATTTCTTCACACCCAGTTTGGCGGCGTTAGCCTTGCTGCTAATCATGGGAACGTCGTTATCTCGCGCTAGCGATCCAACCGCGACGTTTCAAATTCCTTCGGTCAAGGTTCCTCTGAACGTCAAAGACCACGAGGTCACGGTCGCAGCCTCGGCAGTCATTGCCGTGACCAGAAAAGAACAGGGGTTGAACATCGCCAAATTGCAGCTTTCCGCGGACCTCTCGGATCTGCAACAGAACCTGACGGCAATTCTGAGCTCCGCACTGAATAAGACAGATTGCTGTGGAGACCACATTGCGATCGAGCACGCCACACTCACGCCACTCGATCCGGCCAGCCAGGCCGTTGTCCAACTCCATTATGAACGCTGGACTTGTGCCAAGGTTCTGGGGAAGAAAGAAGCAAAGCGGATGATGATCGGCAAGGCCGTCGTCACGATGAAGCTCAGGCCGGCCGTCGACGAGAACAATACAGAACTGCGACTCGTCCCGGAAGTCGGACGGATCGACGCGGATGGGTCTTTGGGGGAGTTGCTCCGCTCCGGGCCGCTCGGCGAGATGCTGCGCGACAAGATCCGAAGCGCAATCCTCTCGGCATTACAGAAAGGTACGGACCTTGGTGCAACCCTTCCTCCCGAACTTCAAGGCAGTGCCAGGATCCAGAAGGCAGAATTCCAGGATGCCGGTTCGGGCCGCCTGGCGGTTCAATTGGAGGGACAATTCCATGTCAGCGACGAACAAATGCAATTTCTCTCCACCCAGGTGAAGGAACGCATCGCGTCGCGTTAACTCCGTTTCCTGGCCTCGAACAGAGGTCCTGAGGGTCACCTTTCGGCAGGGTTTGGCCGCTTCAGCCAGACTCTACCGGGGAATCGAGAAACCGGGGAGCGAATGATGATGCCGTTGCCTTCCGCACAGAAGTGAGCTTGCGGGTCGAGATTGACGAGGAGTGGCAATTTTTCTGAAGCTAACCGGGCCTTGCTTTACTCACATTTACCCACGATTTACCAATACTGACATTTGAGAATCAATACCCGCCGTACGATAGGGTTGCCGGCGTTCTCGGCAGATTCGACGGCTCGGCACGGTAGGCCAGTGTCCGTGCGTCCTGTGGAGAGGGCAAGGCAGCAATGAACATCTCCGCTCCCTTCATCAAGCGGCCCATCGGAACATCACTTCTGACATTCGCCCTTTTTCTTTCCGGGGCCCTGGCATTCAACTTCCTTCCGGTTGCGCCTTTGCCGCAGGTTGAGTTTCCGGTCATTCAAGTCTCGGCCTCTCTTCCCGGAGCGAGCCCCGAGACGATGGCTTCTTCGGTCGCCACCCCACTCGAACGTCAGTTCGGCCGGATTGCTGGGATCAACCAAATGACCTCCACCAGTCAACTGGGTTCGACGAGCGTCGTCTTGCAGTTTGATCTTTCGCGGAATATCGATGCGGCGGCCCGGGATGTTCAGGCGGCAATTAACGCCGCCCGCAGTCAATTGCCGTCCTACCTGCCGGGAAACCCCACCTACAGAAAAGTCAACCCGGCGGATGCTCCCATCCTGATTATTGCGCTCACCTCCGATTCCATCACGCGACCCGTCATGTACGACGTGGCGAACTCGATTTTGTCCCAAAAACTGTCGCAGATCGGTGGAGTGGGCCAGGTATTCGTCGGCGGAGCGGCGAATCCCGCGGTGCGCGCCGAAGTGAATCCCATGCAACTCAACAGCATGGGACTGGGGGTCGATGCCGTTCGCACCGCACTCGGCGCTGCCAATGCGAATTCTCCCAAAGGAAAACTCGTCAACCCTACCAACATGTGGGCGATCAACGATAATGACCAGATCCTGAAGGCCAATCAGTATCGCCCTCTGGTCATCGGATACAACTCGAATACCGGCGCTGCCGTGCGCTTGTCCGATGTCGCTGATGTTGAGGATTCTGTCGAAGACGTGCACACGGCGGGGCTGGCGAATGGTAAACCCGCAGTTCTCATCATTATTTATCGCCAGCCTGGCGCCAACATCATCGGCACCGTCGACAATGTTCGGTCCCTGCTTCCTCAATTGCAGGCCTCGATTTCGCCCGCTATCAAGCTGAGCGTCGTACTGGACCGCAGTATTACAGTGCGAGCATCGGTCGACGACATTGAAATCACCCTGATCATTTCGATCGTTCTCGTGATTCTGGTGGTTTTCGCCTTCCTCCGGCTGGTCCGGGCCACGATCATCCCCAGCATCGCAGTACCTCTGTCCTTGATTGGAACCTTTGGTGTGATGTACCTGCTTAGCTACAGCCTGGACAACTTATCCTTGATGGCGCTGGCCATTTCTACCGGCTTCGTCGTCGACGACGCCATCGTGGTGCTCGAAAACGTGACTCGGTATCTTGAGCAGGGGCTGTCTCCGGTCGCAGCCACCTATCGCGGTGCTCGAGAGATCGGCTTCACCGTGCTCTCCATGAGCACTTCCCTAGTCGCGGTGTTCATCCCCATCCTCTTGATGAGCGGACTGGTAGGACGGCTTTTTCGAGAGTTTGCTGTCACCCTCAGTGTGGCCATCGCTGTCTCGCTGGTCGTATCCCTCACAACTACGCCCGCGATGTGCGCCCAGCTGCTGAAGCCGTTAAAGGAAGAAGAGCATGGCCGTTTCTATCGGGCCAGTCAGAAAGTGCTCGATCTCAGCGTGCAGGTTTACCGCGTTTGCCTGGGTTGGGTACTGGACCATCAAATGCCGATGCTGCTGGTCACGGTTTTGACCGCGGTAATTTCGGTGTATCTCTATGTGGTGGTTCCCAAGGGCTTCTTCCCGCAACAGGACACCAGCCGGATCACCGGCACCATCCAGGCGGCTCAAGATATTTCGTTTTCCGCCATGAGCCAGAAGATGAACCAGTTCGTCAATATCGTGCTGAAGGACCCCGATGTCAAGACCATTGTCGGTTTTGCGGGTGGGAATACCGCGATCAATCAAGGCCGAATGTTCATCATGCTGAAGCCCCTGGGTGAACGGAGAGATTCCGCCGATCGCGTCATCGGTCGACTGCGCAAAGCTCTTGCCGTCGTGCCCGGCGCCACCTTGTACATGCAATCAGCGCAAGATCTGACCATCGGAGGAAGACAGAGCCAGGCGCAGTACCAATATACCTTGCAGGGAGAAGACCTGAATGAGCTCAACACCTGGGCGCCGAGGCTGCTGAAGAAACTTCGTACGCTTCCAGAACTGCGAGACGTCAACACCGACCAACAGGACAAAGGGCTCGAGACCAGCATTGTCATCGATCGCGATACGGCGTCGCGCCTCGGTCTTGCCGCCCAAGACATTGACAATGTGCTGTACGACGCCTTTGGACAGCGCTTCGTATCGACAATCTACGAACCCTTGAACCAGTATCACGTGGTCATGGAGATTGCTCCGCAGTTCGACCAGAGTCCGGATACTCTGCGCCGTGTCTTCGTGCGCTCATCGAGTGGCAGTATGGTTCCGCTTTCCGCCTTTACTCATTTCGCCTCAGACTACACTTCCCTCGCCGTCAACCACCAAGGGCAATGGCCATCAGTTACGATTTCCTTCAACCTAGCGCCCGGAATTTCTCTCGGGCAGGCAACCCAAGTCATCGAGCATGCCGAGCAAGCCATCAGCTTTCCGGCCAGCATTCACGCCAGCTTCCAGGGGACGGCCGCGGCGTTTCAGGAATCTCTGTCGAATGAGCCGATCCTGATTCTGGCTGCCCTAGTCACGGTCTATATCGTTCTTGGGGTTCTCTACGAAAGCTACATTCATCCCGTCACGATTCTTTCAACCTTGCCGTCCGCCGGTGTCGGGGCTCTCTTGGCACTCTTGATCACTCACAACGAGCTCAATGTCATCGGTCTGATCGGCATCATTCTTTTGATCGGCATTGTCAAGAAAAATGCCATCATGATGATCGACTTTGCTTTGGAGGCGGAGCGAGGTGCAGGAAAATCTCCGCGAGAGGCGATTCATGAGGCTTGCCTTCTTCGCTTTCGCCCCATCATGATGACGACCATGGCGGCCCTGTTAGGCGGTTTGCCCCTGGCACTCGGAACCGGCACCGGCGCCGAACTTCGCCGTCCACTGGGCATCACCATCGTGGGCGGGCTGATTGTCAGCCAGGCACTGACGCTGTTTACCACCCCTGTGGTTTACTTGTACATGGATCGCTTGCGTTCGTGGGGCAAACGTCTAAAAACTGCCGCCACCGCCAAGACCGTGCTTCCGGCAGCAACGCCGGCTGATTAACAATGACTGCGCTATCATGATTCGAAGCTGTTCCGAATGGTTTGTGCGCGTCGGTCCTCGGCGGAGGCTCGCGCCGGTGAAGCGCGAATGGCGGTTAGTTAGATCCAGGTAAACGTTCGTAAAGGTATGCAAAGAATTGTGGCTGCGCTCGTCACTTGCGCAACTTCCGGATTAAAATCGGCCTCGTCCGGACCAAACCACACCAGAAGAATGTCTTGAGGAAAGATTGCCGATGGCAAAAGGTTATTTCTGCGCCTGGATACTGACCGGTCTCACCGCTGCCGTGGCGGCGCTCGCGCAAAATAACGAGATGATCAACCAGCCGAACGTCGGCACCTCACTGCATGGTAGGCACGCCTGGATCGTAATCGGAGGCCCGGACAAACTGCGCATCGATGCCAGCCCAAGCGAGGACATGAAGGGTTTTGACCGTGCTTTAGCGGTGCAGGCGACGAGCGAACAGGTCACGGCATACGATGCCATGGTGAGAAGCACGGAAACTGCGATCGACGACCTCGCAGGGTTTCTGGAACAGGTGCAAAAGGAAGCGAATGCTCGATTCGCCAACTCGGCTCGCGCACTTGATCAGGCCCTCGAAAAAGCCCGCAGCGAGAACAAGCAGTTTCTGGGTTCGTTCTCCAAACCGCAGCAGTCGGGATTGAGAGACTTAACCCTGAAAGTATCCAAAGCAGATTCCGACCTCGCACAGCAGTCGAACCTGCTCGATCAAAGGGTCGCTGAAGCGAACCCCGATGTTCGACAGATCACCAGCTATGCCAAGAACCTCGACGTGGCGCTTACCAATTTCCACGACCAACAGTTCAGTCTCGGACGAGGAATGGGGATCGAAGACGTCATGGGCGCCGGAGATTTGAGCTTGCGGCTGTCTTCGGCGAAGAGCGTGATCACGATTGACGGCCAGCCCATTGCCATCACGGTTGACGGCACGATTTCCAAGGTTGCGGCGGAAGGCCACAACCTATTCAAGCTCGAGCTGGCTGCCGACGTTTCCGACCTGCAGCAAAACATTGCCGCGATCTTAGGCTCGAAACTCAACCGATCCGACCGCTGCGGGGAGCAAGTTGTGATTCAGGGAGCCTCGCTTACAGCCCAGGCACCGGCGAGCCTGGTAGTGACCGAGCTGCACGTGGCGCGCTGGGCGTGTTTCGGGTCGCTGGGCCAGGCATCCGCTAACGAACTCGCCGAGGGAAACGGCACGATTGAGTTGAAGTTGACGCCCACGGTGGAAGAAAACCGTACGTTGCAGCTCTTCCCTGTGGTGAACCGCGTCGACGCGGACGGCTTTGTCGGCGAGCAGCTTCGCTCCGGCTCGCTGGGGATTCGATTGCGCGACGAAATCACCCGGTTGCTTTTGTCTACGATGCAAACCGGAATCTACTTCAAGGCGATACTTCCAGCCGTGGCACAACCGTACGCTGTGGTCGACAAGATCGAATTCCGCGAAGCGGGCGGCTTACGAGTTGTCATGAACGGAACGATCCAAATTTCGGACGAACAGGTCAAGGTCATGGTCAACCAGCTGAAAGATCGTTTGTCGTCCCAGGGAGCGATCACTCAATAACCCGCGGGGTGGATCCCAATCTTCCACGGCGCACGTGAACGGTGATCTTTAACGGCCTCTCCTCAACGGCCTCTCCTCGGCAAAACGCGATCGGTTCTCGTTGTTGGCAAGGCTAGAAATTCGCCTCGAATCACCCCACCCCCGCAGGCCAATCCATGCCCTTCACGCCGCCCAGGCCTCTCAAAGCCTTTCCGCTTATCGTCTCCAAGGTGTGCAACCCAGCATCAAAAACTGTGCAAGAATTTCCTTGGGATGAGGAAGGATAGCCGGCCGATGGGCAAAACAATAAGTCGTTGCTCAGGTACTAAACAATCTTAAAATAAAGCACTTAGCGTGCCAAGAATTTCAAGCGCTCGACTTGCGCCAGGGCTTTTCGGGCGCAGCCGGCTGGTGGCCGATCAATTGCTCCCGATTTAAGGGCGTGCTCTACACCGGTGAAAAATGGCCACCTTCGTGACCTCAAATTCACCGAATCCCAAGGAGACCCAGATGAGAGCACGTCTCGTTCCAGCCGTTGGACTGATCCTCTTATTTCTAGCCGGATGCAACCAGGCTCCGGATAGCACCATGGCGACTAACCCAAGTGGGCTAGGCTCTACCGGGCAAGTCAGCCTCAGCATGACGGACGATCCGCCGAATGGCGTGACCGTCCTGTTTTTCCAAATCAATCTTACGGCTGCTTACCTCACGCCGGCTTCGGGTTCGACGAACGCTTCCCTGTTGAACAACAGCACTCCCGTCCAGGTTGATGTCACCGAGCTGCAGGCAATCTCTGCATTCCTGAGTACGGCGAATGTGCCCACCGGAAGCTACAAAAGCCTGACCCTGACCTTCGCCAATCCGCAATTGGTGATCTTTAATGCTTCCGACCAGGCGATTGCCAGCCAGTGCCCGCTCAACAGCGTCTGCCAACTCACCCCGTCCATCGACAACTCTCCTACGCTGACAATTTCTACTGCACCTTTTCCCGTGTCGGTGGCCCAGAATACACCCATCGGTTTTCTACTGGATTTTCATCTGAACCAAGTGATTCAGTCGGATCTTTCGGTGAACCTAGGAGTCACAAATGGCGTCACCGTCGACCAGCTGCCGGCGTCGCCTCCGTTTGGTCCTCCCCGGTTCGGATTTCTGATCGGCACGGTTGAGAGTGTGAAAACCGGCGCCAGCCAGTTTAGCTTGCAGACTCGCGATGGCCGGACATTCACCATCGACACCGATAGCAGCACCGGTTATCAGAATTTTCCGAGCAGCATATGTTCGATGACCAGCTTCTCTTGCCTTGCCTCCGGCCAAATTGTTCAGGTGCAGGTGGCGAGCGTGGAGATGGATGGAACCTTGCTCGCCGCAGAGGTTTCCTATGTACAAGCCTCTAGCCAGCAAGTGGCGCAAGGAGACGTCATTGGTCTGAACACGGCGAACGGCAAGACGGTTGTGAAGCTTCTCCTGCACTGGTCGCCGGACGCCGGACTGTTGCCATTCGGAGGCGTGGCATCGGTAACGGTTTCCCCGGCAGCCACCTTCTCGGTGGATGCAAACAATGTGACCATTCCCGCGGGGCTGACCTTTGCTAGCGCCTCGGACCTGCTTGTGGGCCAGGAAGTACAAGTCGATGTGGTAGCGGGATCGCTCGCCAATTCCGCCGGTTCCGGCTGGTGGGCTCCCCATGCGGTTTCGTTTACCACCGATGCCGTGGCCCTGAACCCGAGCCAGATCACCGGTGCCGTAACCGCGACCGATGCGAGTGCGGCCAGCTTTAAGATGACAACCTCCCCGAACTTTTTCGCGTCCTGGTCCAACCCGAACTGGATGAGCTGGACGCCAATGACCATCACGGTCGAAACCACTCCGCAAACCACCTACCAGGGTCTGAGCACCGATAGTTTTTCGGGACTGACGCCGAACAGCGTCGTATCCGTGCGCGGCTGGCTGTTCGCAACGCCGAGCGGTGCAACGCCGTCCACCCTGGCGGCGGAAACCGTGCTCGGGCACCAACCGGGATTTTTCTGATCCCCTTAGAGAAGGTAGCGGCGAAGGATTTCCTTCGTTGCTACCTTCCCTGCTTGAAGAAAACTCGACAAGGTCTCATTCCTCGCCGGCAAGCGCAATTTGTTGCGCTTGGGTTGTCAGGTGCAGAGGTTCTGGTCGCTTGAGTTGGTGCCGTCCTTCGTGAGACGGCAGCTATTGAAGAACAGCCGACCAGCTTCCAAATCCGCTGTCGAGAAGACACGATCCAGCTGCTCCCGTGTAAGTTCCCGACGCGGCTGTGAATTCCGGGTTCACCGTACCCGCGAAGTTGATCATGCTGTCTATCTGGTTCAGCTGGAGGGTCAGCGAATTACCCATGATGGTGCCAGACATGGACGCGGCACTGCCACAATTGGCGGCATTTCCCGTCAAGGTAGTTTGGCCGGTGATCTGAGAGCCGATCTGCGTCAGGTTGGTGGTGAATTCAAGGACAGGAGAGGAGGTCCCGACCGGTGTAAGCGCGAACAGCCAGGTTCCGGACATGGCCGGGTTCGAAGAGCTGCTGCACGCCGAGAGAGAACCTACCGCCAATAACAAAACCAAACGTGCGATCTTCATGTTCAACCATTGTAGCCAATTCCCTCCCAGTCAAAATACTCGTTCCCGATCGAATTTCTGTCGAGAAATTCTGCGGGCTCGATTCGCGAACCCCAGCTATGTCAGGCCTTGTGGCGAGCAGTTTCCCACTTTGATCGCTCCTATGCCGAGATCTACGGCTTTCGTTAAGCCTAATCCGAGCTTTTCGTCACAGTCGTTCCACTGGTTAATCATCTTGAGTCTTGTATACGTAGTGCCCACCTCGGGAAGACGAGCTGCGGCTTGAGCTCGGAATTGCGAAGGCCACTCGTAGAGCAAACCGAGCTCTTGTCCTGCGATCGCTCCTCGAAAAAGAGGTGTCAGTACGGTAGGGGCGCCAGTACTGGCCCCAAGCTTTCACGCGACATTCGGCCTTGGAATTATTCCAGCTTTTCGTGATGTCCAACAGCTCGGTCCTTCACTTCGTTGAGCGTGATGGAGCGGGGACGTATATACGCAAATATCCATTCTCGCATCGGTTCTTCCGGGTTCCCTTCGAGCGTGATCGGAACACTCACTCTCCCTGGGCCATTTTCAAAGTGCATCGCCTCAAAACCCTGGTTCCTTGGGGAACATAATTTGGCACTATCTTGGAAAAATAAAATTGCCCTTTTTTCAATTTTAGGGTCCGTACAAAAAATCTTTGGGGGCGTTGTTATTCAACTTGGTACAGTCCACAACAAATGTTCCCCTTACCTTCCTGAACTGAAATCTGGCATTGCAATCCACAGCGAGCCGAACTATGCTGGCAACGACTCGGCGTTCTCCAAAAAAGCTGAATGGGACGCGTTCTCGCGGTAGCCAACCAGAAGGGTGGCGTAGGCAAGACTACGACTGCCATAAACCTGGCCTCTTCCATAGCGGCTGCGGAAGTCGACACCCTGCTCATCGATTGTGATCCTCAGTCAAACACCAGCAGTGGACTGGGTCTGAGCAAGGATGCCCAGCGAATTAGCACCTATCACTTGCTGATGGGCATGGCCGAAGCCGAAGCCGCGCTCCACAAGACCGAACTCGATCAACTTTGGCTAATCCCGGCGCACAAGAACCTGATTGGCGCGAACCTGGAACTGGTCGACGCGGAGAACCGAGAATTCCGGTTGCGCGATGCCATCCGGCAGGTGCGCGATCGCTTCCGTTACATCGTGCTCGATTGTCCCCCCGCCCTCGATCTGCTGACTCTCAATGCCCTGGTCGCCGCCGACGCCGTGCTGATTCCAATGCAGGCGGAATACTTCGCTCTGGAGGGAATCTCCGAGCTGCTCGATACCATCGAGCGGATTCGGATAGGCCTGAACCCCTCACTCACCATTGACGGCGTCGTCCTCACCATGTTCGATGATCGTACGAACCTTGCCCAGCAAGTGACCGCAGAGCTGAACCGCTATTTCGGCGCGAAGCTTTGCGAGACCACTATTCCGCGTAACGTGCGACTGGCCGAAGCACCAAGCCACGGCAAGCCAGCATTGCTTTACGACGTTCGCTCGCGCGGGGCGGAAAGCTACATCCGGCTGGCGAAAGAGATGCTTGAGCGCAGCGGCCTGCTGGTCGAAATCCAGCCGCAATCTTCGGAACCTCCGGCTGAAGCACAGGTGGTCAACGCTCCCCGCTGGAAGCGTTGGATCACGGAGCGAAATAAGCTGACCATCATGACCATCAATCGGTGACCATTCAGACCGTCGGAATCCCAGTCGACGGAGAAGGAATACAACGATAGCGGAGAAAAAAAATGGAAAACAGACTGTCAATCGAGAAAACTTCGGAAAAACGCCGAGCTCTTGGGCGTGGGTTGGATTCGTTATTACCGGGAGGACCGCGAGGCGTATCGGTCCACCCGGTTGCCGGGAATATGCCGCCTGTGGGCTCGACGGACACTGCCGGCGAGTCGGGAATGACATCGTCGGATGCGCCATCCGAAGTTCCGCCACACGTCGGCGACGCGGTGCTGCGAATTCCGCTCGATCAGATCGACGAGAATCCATATCAAACGCGCCGCGCTTTTGACCCGACGACACTGGAAGCCCTCGCCGACTCGATCCGCGCGAACGGCATCGTGCAGCCGATCGTGGTACGCCGCTCGAGCGGCGACCGCTTTGTGCTCATCCTCGGGGAACGGCGCTGCCGAGCTGCGAGGTTAGCCGGCGAGTCCACAATCCCCGCGATTGTCCGACAGGTCTCGAATCAGCAGGCGGCCGAGATGACTGTGGTCGAGAACCTGCAACGCCAGGACTTGAACTGCCTCGAGCAGGCGTACGCTTTTGCCCGACTGAGCCGGGAATTTGGTTTGACCCAGGAGCAGATCGGTCAACGAACCGGATGCTCGCGCGAATCGGTTTCGAATTACATGCGGCTGCTAAAGCTTCCTCCCGACGTGCAACAGCTGTTGGCGGAAGGGAAGTTAGGTTTTACCGAAGCGCGAGTGCTCCTGCAGCTGGCAAACCCGGAAAGCATTTTGCACTTTGCCAAGGAAACCGTGGAGAAGCAGTTGTCTGTGGCCCAGCTTACGGCACTCGTCAATTACGCGAATTTGCCGGATGCAGGATCTTCTAGTGATTCCTCGCGGGCGCGGTGGATGGATCCGAATGTGCGCGCGATTCAGACCTCGCTTGAGCAAACTCTGGGTTGTAAAGTAAGGATCACTGATCGTCAGGGAAAAGGGAAAATTCTGATTGAGTACGCGAGCTTGGAGGATTTTGACCGGATCGTCGAAATGCTCAAAGGCAAAGGCAAGAAGCTTGCCGCAGCCGGCTAGTGGGCAGGTTCATTTCCAAAGCAAGGCGCAGGAACCTTTTCGATAAGCATCAGGATGGTAAAAGGGAATCAAGCTGGTGACCGAATCAAGATGGCTAAAAGTGGGAGAAAACCACAGCAGGAAGCTTTCTCGATAAGAACCAAGATCGGCAAGAATCGAGGTCATCAGCGGAATCAAGATTGCAAAAGTGGTCCTGGAGGCGCTATTTTGAGGAATCCTTGAGCTCAACTGTAGGCCGTTGCTCGCGGTTTGCTCCAAGGAAGTCTGCCATGAGCTCGACGAACCTGGCATGAGCCGCCGAACGGATCCGTACCAAGTTTTTTCCCTGGGGAAAATCCTCTGCGGTTGGCCGATTGTGTTCCTCTGGTTGGCGATGGCAACCGTTCGAGGAGTTGCCTTCGGTCAAACCGCGACGACCGATGCCGGACCCGCGGACCCGCAGATTGCTTCGGCTCTGAAGCAGGTCTCTGCGACGCGAATTCAAGCCGACATTGAAAAACTCGTGAGTTTTGAGACCCGTTCGACCCTCTCCGCTCAGGACCAGGCATCGATTGCCGCGGGCCACGGCATCGGTGCGGCCAGGGAATGGATCAAGTCACAATTGGAAAGCTACTCGCGCGATTGTGCTGGGTGCCTGGCGGTGAAAACCGACAGTTTCCTCGAAGGTCCCGCCGACCGCATTCCCCAACCTACCGAGATCACCAATGTTTACGCTGTCTTGAAGGGCACCGATCCGGAAACCACCCGGCCCATCATCGTGGTAAGCGGCCATTACGACTCGCGCAATAGCAATACTCTGGACACCAGCGGAGCGGCACCCGGTGCCAACGACGATGCCAGCGGGACGGCCGTGAGCCTCGAGTGCGCCCGGATTCTCAGCCAATTGAAATTTCGAGCTACGATCATTTTCTTGACCGTGGCCGGAGAAGAGCAGGGCCTGAACGGCAGCGGTCACTTCGCCACGATGGCGAAATCAGAAGGGTGGAAGATCGAAGCCGTATTGAACAATGACATTGTTGGAGGTGATCGCAACCCGCAACAGGATCCGACTCGGGTGCGTGTGTTCTCCGAAGGCATACCCAGTACGGCGAGCGAAGCCGACCTGCGGCTGCTTCGCAATGTGGGAGGCGAAAGCGACTCCCCCTCCCGCGAACTGGCTCGCTACGTCGTCCAGGTGAGTCGCACCTACCCTTCCTCTCTCGAGCCGCTGCTGGTGTTTCGTCTGGACCGCTATCTTCGGGGTGGTGACCATCGCTCCTTCAACCAACAAGGATACGCAGCCGTACGTTTTACGGAATTTCGCGAGGACTACGACCACCAGCATCAAACCCCGCGAACCGAGGGCGGCATCGAGTACGGGGATCTTCCGAAGTTCGTGAATTTCGATTACGTTGCCGCGGTCGCGCGCCTGAATGCGGCCGTGATAGGCTCGTTAGCTTCAGCCCCGGCACCTCCAACCAAGGTCTACCTTGTAACCAAGCAGTTAGAGAACGACTCGACGCTGACCTGGGATCAGTCCCCGGACGCCGCCGGCTACGAGGTCTTATGGCGACGAACCTCGAGCGCCGACTGGGAGTATGCGCAGGCGGCAGGGAATCAAACCCGGATCACATTGCCGCAATCGAAGGACAACGTCATCTTTGCGGTTCGTGCGATCGACTCCCTCGGGCACCGCAGCCTGCCTGTGGTCCCTGTGCCGAAGCCTTGAACAGCTGTTAAGATTATTGCGTTAAGGCAGTCATCGGGCTCACCAACGGGCTATGATCTGCTTTGTGATTTCATGTATCGCGGACGAACCTTCTCGTTGAGTTTTCCTCCCTTCACCCCTTGGGTGAAGCGAATTGTAATCGCCTGCGCCGGAATTTACTTACTAGAGAGGGTGCTTGCCGTTTTTTTTTCGATCGGTTTCAACCTGGCTCTTCTGGAAATACTGGGCCTCGTCCCCTCCAAAGTGATTCATGGGGCGATCTGGCAGCTCGTTACCTACTCCCTGCTTCATGGCGGCGTCTGGCACGTGCTTATCAACATGTTGATGCTCTGGATGTTTGGCGCCCAGGAGGAAATTGATTGGGGATCGCGAAAGTTCATTGAATTCTATACTTTCTGTATCGTGGGGGCGGCTCTCACGACCATTGCGGTGGCTTATTCGTTCCCCCGTTACTTAAGTCCGGATGATTTTACGATCGGCGCTTCCGGCGGTGTGTTTGGTGTGCTGATGGCGTTCGGCATGCTTTATGGCGACCGGGAAATCATGATGTTTCCTCTGCCATTCATGATGAAGGCCAAGTACATGGTCGCCATCATGATTTTCCTGGTTATCATCGCGACCTTTGAGCCTTCGCAAGGGGGAATCGCCAATGTCGCCCACCTGGGGGGGTTACTTTTCGGATTCCTCTACGTGAAATTTGTTCCCCAACGAGGACTGGCCTTTCGGGCTGGCGAAGGCTATTTCGGATTCCGCAATGCTTATTACCGCTGGAAGCGCCGCCGCGCCGCCCGCAAGTTCGAGGTCTACATGCGTCAGCACAATCGCACTGTGCGTTTTGACGAACATGGAAACTATATCCCGCCAGAGGACGCGAAGAAGAAGAACGGTGGTTCAAAATCCGGCTGGATAAACTGAGAGATCCGTCTTCGAAGGCTTCGTGGAGTTACAACCGGGTCCTCAGGTTGTTTTTGGGAGTTCCCGATCGAAGCCACGATTGAACCTTCCTGGTTAGTAAGAGACTCGCTCGCAAACCACGCGACTGGCCCAAGAACCAATGCTGCTGATCAACAATCACGGTCAAATCCGGGAGTTGAGGCTCAACCGTCCACCCGTGAATGCGCTTTCCCTCGAGCTGATCATGGAATTGCGGCAGGCCGTCGAAAAAGCGCCCTGGGACGGTATGCGTGCGCTCGTCCTCTCGGGCCTGCCCGGGCGGTTCTCGGCGGGTCTCGATCTGCCACTCCTGGTCGGCATGGACCGCGGCGGCGTTCGAACCGTTTGGCGTGAGCTCTACGGTTTGGTTGAGGCGCTGGCCCGTTCGCCAATTCCGATTGCGGTTGCAATCACCGGACATGCTCCTGCGGGCGGAACCGTGCTGGCTGTCTTCTGCGATTGGCGGGTGATGGCCGACGGAGATTTTAAGATTGGCTTGAACGAGGTACCGGTAGGAATTCCTTTGCCTGGAGTAATCCTGGCCGCGCTCCGCCGATTAGTCGGTCCGCGGCAGGCGGAGCGGCTTTCGGTGAGTGGAGCATTACTCCCGCCGCAAAAGGCTCTCGAGGTTGGCTTAATCGATGAAGTGGCTGTCACGGAGCAAGTAATCGCCCGCGCGCTCGGCTGGTGCGAGGCCCTGCTGGCGCTCCCCCCTGAGGCAATGACTGCCACCCGCCGCGCCGCCCGCGCCGATTTAACCGCGTACTTCGGCCACAATCTGCAACCCGAGATTGACCAAGTCGTTGCCAACTGGTGGAGTCCCGAGGCGCAGAACAGCGTGCGCGCCCTCGCGGCAAAACTGGGGAAGAAGGAAGCGTAGGTGGAGGCGGCATGCTTCGAACCAGGAACCGGTGCGTAGGTTTAGAGCCATAGCGAGCGGGTGATTCCTCGATTGCTAGCCGAAGAATCTTTGGAACTCGTCCCGTATTCTGGCGGGCAGATCGTCGAGTTTTTGCTTGCCCTTGAATCCTAGGTCGTGACCCACGCCTTCGACCGCCAACAGGGAAGTTTTCCCTGGGATCAGTTTGAGCGTCGCCTTGATCTCCTCTATCGATCCAAACGGATCACGCGTGCCATGAACAAACAGGGCAGGAGTGGTCAGCCGGGGCAAGTGCTCGGTGCGAAGCCGGTCTGGTTTTCCCGGCGGATGCAGCGGATAGGAAAGCAGCAGCAATCCGTCCGCCAGGCCTGGCTGGTCTGCACAAAGCATCGTAGCCTGCCGTCCACCATAAGATTGTCCCCCAAGAAAAATGCGTGTTCGTGCCAGTTTGCGTAGCGCGCTGGCCGCGTTTTTCAGTCCTTCGCGATCACGAGTTGCATCCCCTGGTCGCGGCGGACCGTAGAGGCGGTCTTGCCGAAACGGCAGGTCGCAGCGCAAGGCGGCGAAGCCATCTGCCGCAAACAGGTTCGCTAGGGCAACGAGAAGGGAACCGCGGGAGTTGCCGCCTGCGCCGTGCGTGAGAACCAAGCCATTTTCGATCGGTCCTTTGGGACGAGCGAGAAAACCGCGCACCGGCGGATCAACCGAGGTATCGGAAAATGATGCAAAGCTCGAGTCCAACATTGTCATCTCGCCGCGATGCTAGGGAAGGCCGAGAAATGGATCGTTAAGCATCAGCGCAAAAGCGTTCCCAGCTCTTGCGCAGCTGCCCGCAAATGAGGAAGAAACCTGGTCTGCATCTGCTGAATAGACACCCGTTGCGCGCGGGCGCCGACACTGAGGGCCGCCACGGTATTATCGTTGGCGCCGGTGATCGGAACCGCCATCGAGCGCAAGCCGATTTCGAGTTCCTGATCTACGATGCAGTATCCGTTCTGGCGCACCAGACGCAGCACCTGTCGCAGCTTTTCGATGGAGTTGATGGTGTGCTCGGTGTAACGACTGAAGGTAACCCGATCGAGATACGCTTCGATCTCGTCGGGCTCCAGGTGCGCCAGCAGGACACGACCCATCGAGGTGCAGAAGGAAGGCAGGCGGGTGCCGACGCCCAGGTCGATCGGCATAACGCGGGTCACATGGGCGCGTGCGACGTAAATAATGTCCAGGTCATCCAGAGTTCCGACGTACGCAGACTCGTGCAGCAATTGGCCGAGTTGATCGAGAATCGGCTGGGCCGCTGTGCTGAGCGGCATGGTAGAGAGATAGGAATGACCCAGCACCAAAACCCTGGGCCGCAGAAAAAATCGGCCGCGCTCGTCGCAACCGGCAAAACCCAGCTGGCAAAGCGTATAAAGGCAGCGCCGGACCGCCGCCCGCGACAGTCCTGTCTTGCCGCTGAGTTGCGAGATGGTCGCGTGGCGCTTGCGGTCGGAAAACGCCTGAATCACGGTCAGCCCGCGGGCCAGCGAGGTCATGAAGTTCGGATCGTGCCGGGCTTCGCCGCTGGCTTTGGAGGCTCCGTTGGCCCAAGGGAGGGGAATTCCGCGGACTCGTTCACAAGCGAACGAGGCGATATCCTTCCGCAGGATTGGCGACGCTGCAACGGCCATAATTCTGGAGAATCCAGAGCATACACCGTTTCGCATAAAATTTGAATCGTTTTAAAAGCTCGGCGTTGGCTAGAAAGTGAACCTTGCCCATAAACCATTGACCCTGCCCCCGAAGGCCCTTGGACATTAAAAGCGTGAAGATGCAAGCATCAGCAGTCTAGGAACAGGCATGCGGCTAGATGATCCAACCATCTTCGGAAACGCAGGTTAGCGGTCTGTCCGAGCCTACCCGCCTGCGCCTCCTGGATGGGTGCTATAGGGGCCAATTAGAACGAAAAGCTCGCTTGCAGGTCGATGCGGCGGCTGGCCGTACCAGAAGCAAAAAGGCCGGAGGCAAGACTCTGATACTGACCCACTTGGGGGGAGTCAACGTTGGCAACCGGAGGCGCAAGGTTCAGGTGATTGATGGCGTTCCGCGCGAACACGCTAAGCGTGAGATTGTACCGGCGGTTGGTTGTGGCACTACCACCAAACCCTCCTCGATTACTGGAACCGCCGAGACCTCGGCCACCGAGGCCGCCACCGGCACCCCCGCGACCGCCGCCTCCACCACCCCCGCCTGGGCCGCCGGACGCGGCACCCGCCCCCGCCGACTCTCTTCCAAAGCCGAAGGTCTTACTCACTCTGATGTTCGCCGTAACCAAGGTGGGG
>Ga0187783_10000108_pt1 | contig 61313 bp, 57 predicted proteins | sample 1015_SJ02_MP02_2_FD_132471 | JGI IMG/M metagenome (GOLD analysis project Ga0187783, IMG submission 132471) | Tropical peat soil microbial communities from peatlands in Department of Meta, Colombia - 1015_SJ02_MP02_20_MG | ecosystem: Environmental > Terrestrial > Soil > Wetlands > Peat | place... | reverse complement strand
GATGGCCCGCGACTACCCCGACGTCCGAGCGAACACCGTGGCCAGCTTCTCGCTGAACGATTACGAGTGGATACTCGCCTTCGAGGCCGACGAGCTGCACCGCATCGTGGACCTGATGCGACATCTGCGCGGTGCCAGGGCGCGCCGGCACACGCGGGTCGAGATCCCCTTCTACACGGGCCGCCGCAAGCCGGTCGACGAGTTGCTGTCGGCGCTCCCCTAGAAGCCGCGATTGCGGCGTGCGCACGGTGGCGTCGGCAAAATGCCGCATCTGACTACAGACAGTCGCTGCTTGTGTCGTATCTGTAGCGGTCGGCGCGCCGGCGTGCTTGGCTGGATCCGGGTAGGCGGGGGCCGACCGGAGGTGGAAATTCATGACCGCTCGAAGCGAATCACCCCTGACACCCGAGCTGGCTCGCCGCCTCGCCGCGGAGCTCGCGCCGCACCTGGTCGCCATGCGGGCGGTCACGGCCGGCACCCGGTATGCCGGGGCGGGCGCCGGCGCGCCTGATCCATCCGCTGACCCGGCCGTGTCACCGGCCACGAGGATCTTCATCGCCGGAATGCTGGAGCGCATCTCGGCCTGAGCGAGGGCCGGTTCGCCGCCCGGCGCCGGCGCCGCGAGAGGCAGGAACACATGGCTGTGAGCACGAGCGCGCTCGGGCTCCTTCGGTTGCGGCGTCCAGGGCAGGGCGCGCCGACACTGTGCCGGACCTGCCCGGACTGCGGCCGGGCGATCAGGGACCGGGAGGCCGCCCGGCTCGGGTTCTGCGACCGCTGCCGGGAGTTCACCGGCATGTGCGGGGCCGGTCGCAAGATCATCTGTCCCGACCTGCTGACGATGACGTCGTGGCACACGCCGTGCACCCAGCTCGGCGCAGCGGCCTGGGAAATCACCCTGGGCAGCGGTCAGCGCCGGACCGTGCTGTGCAAGACGCACGACGCTCAGGTGCGATCCGGTCGGCTGCCTTGGGTCAAGTTAGCGGTGCCCCAGCGCCGATAGCCCGAACGGGCCGGTTCTCGTCGCGCGGGTGCAAGGGCCAAGCGCCGATGCCGCGGGGCCCAAGCTGGCACCGGACCACGGCGGGCTGGCCGCGGTCCGCGCGTCAGCGGAACGCCGCGGCGACCTCCTCGATGAACAGGTCGCAGGTCTCCTTCTTCTGCGCGGCGGAGCCGAGGGAGAAGTCGGGGACGATGAGCTCCTGGGCGCCGGCCTCGACGTACTGGCCGACGATGTCGGTCACCTCCGCCGGGGTACCGATGATCGCCGAATACCGTCCGCCCGCCTCCGGCCGGCGCTCGTCCAGCCACTGCCGGTCGGTCGACAGGTAGAGCGGAGCCTGAGTAGAGACGTGGATGTCCGCCGGGTCGCGGCCGACCTCGCTGCAGTGCGCGCGCAGCACCGCGAGCTTGTGCGCGAACACCTCGGGCGTGGACCAGGAGTTCCAGTGGTCGGCGTACTGCGCGGCGATGCGCATGGTGCGCTGCTCGCCGCCGCCGCCGACGAGCAGCGGCAGCCGGCCGCGAACCGGAGGAGGCTGGTTCGGCGCGTCCTGCAGCTGGAAGTACTCGCCGGTGAAGGTGGTCCGGGGCTGCGACAGCAGCGAGCGCAGCACCTGCGCCGCTTCCGCGAGGCGGTCCAGCCGCTCGCGAACCGTGCCGAGCTCGATGCCGTACGCGACGTGCTCGTTCAGCTGCCAGCCCGCCCCGATGCCGAGCGTGACCCGCCCGCCGCTGATCTGGTCGATCGCCGCCGCGATATTAGCCAGGACGGCCGGGTGCCGGTACGTCACGCTGCTGACCAGGGAGGCCAGTTGCACCCGCGGCACCACGGCCGCCAGCGCCGCGATCACCGACCAGCATTCCAGCATGGGCCCGTCGAGCGGCCCGGGCCCCTGGCTGTTGGGCATGAAGTGGTCGGCGAAGTACACGCCGTCCCAGCCGGTCTGCTCGCAGTGTGCCGAGAGCTCGAGGATGTCCTGCCATGACTGGGCAGCGGTCGGCCAGATGCTGAAGCGCATGCGCGGCATCCTACGGGGGCCGGTCTGGCCGTCCGTCCGCTAGCCACCCTTGCGCAGGAACTCGGCGAGCCTCGGCAGCGGCCAGGTGGTGATCACGTCGTCTGCGGTCAGCCAGCCGCGCTGCGCGGTGGCGACGCCGTATTGCATGTTGTCGAGCTCCGCGATCGCGTGCGCGTCGCTGTCGATGGCAAACTTCACGCCCGCGTCCCTGGCCGCTCGCAGATGCGCCGACGGCAGGTCGAGCCTGGCCGGGTGCGCGTTGATCTCCAGCGCCGTTCCGGTCCGCGCGCACGCCCGGAACAGCTCGGGCAGGTCGACGTCGACCGGAGGGCGCCTGCCGATCTTCCGGGTCAGCGGGTGGCCGATGATGTTGACGTCCGGATTCTCGCAGGCGGTGAGGAACCGCCTGGTCATCTGCTGCCGCGGCAGGTCGAAGTGCGAGTGCACCGAGGCGACGCAGACGTCGAAGCCCGCCAGGAACTCCGCCGGCCAGTCGACGCTCCCGTCGGGCGCGATGTTCAGCTCGGTGCCGTGGAGCAGCGCCATCGGCGGCGCGGTAGCCGGGCGGCGTGCGATCGGGCCGCCGTTCCCCTCCTGACCAGAGGGAGCGGCGAGCTTTTGCATCTGCTCGCGCTGCGCCAGCATCTTCTCCTGCGTCATCCGCTGCATGACCAGGTTCGGTGCGTGATCGGTGATGGCGTAGTACGCGTAGCCGCGGCCGCGGGCCGCCGCGACCATGTCCTCGAGCGATGCCGCCCCGTCGGTAAGGTTCGTGTGGGTGTGCAGGTCGCCGCGGATGTCGGCGTCCTGCACGAGCACCGGCAGTGTGCCGCGGCGCGCGGCGTCCACCTCGCCGGTGTCCTCGCGCAGCACCGGCGGGATCCAGGCGAGCCCGAGCCGCGCGTAGACCTCTTCCTCGGTGCGCGACACGATCAGCTCGCCCGACTCGGCGTCGAACAGGCCGTACTCGGACAGCCTCAGCTTCTGCCGGACGGCCAGCTCGCGGATCCGGACGTTGTGCTGCTGCGAGCCGGTGAAGTACTGGAGCGCCGCGCCCCAGCAGTCCAGCGGAACCACCCGCAGGTCGACCTGCAGGCCGGCCGCCGTCCTGACCGAGGTCTTGGTCGGGCCAGCGGCGATTACCTCGGCGGTCTCCGGCATCGCGGTCAGCGCGGCCATCAGCGGCGCGGAGTCGGCCGCGGTCGCCAGCACGTCCACGTCTCCCACGGACTCGGCGGCGCGCCGGAGCGACCCGGCGGGCGCGATCCGCAGGCAGCCGGGCGCGGCGCTGACCGCCGTGATCACGGTCGCGGCGGTCTGCGCGGCAACATTCAGCAGGACCCGGCCCCCCGCGCTGGCCAGCAGGTCCAGGCCGCGCAACAGCTTGTCCGCGCTTTTGGCGCCGAACCCGCGCAGCTTGTCCAGCTGGCCGGCCTCGATGGCGGCGCGCAGCTCGTCCGGGGAGCTGACGCCGAGCTCGCGGTAGAGCTGGAGCGCCCGGCGCGGTCCGAGCGCCGGGATCTGGGTGAGCTGCCGGACGCCGTCGGGAATGTCGGCCCGCAGCCCTTCGAGCTCGGCGAAGCTGCCGCTGACCGTGATCTCGGCGAGCTTGCCTGCGATCGACTTGCCGACGCCGGGAATCTGCTGCAGCGCCGTAAGCGTCAGCCCGGAGACGTCCTGCTGGTAGGCCGCGACGGCCCGCGCCGCCCTCGCGTAGACCCGGGCGCGGAATGGATCGCCGCCGGTCATCACCGTCAGGTCGGCGTACTCGTCCAGCAGCTCTGCTGCCCGGTCGTTGGCCCTCGGCATGCAGTCATTGTGCCCGCCGCACCGCGGCCCGCCGGCCCAGCGCGGTGCAGGCCGCGCGTGGCAGGTCGCGTTGCTGGCCGCCCGTCGCCGCGTGACAGCATGTGTCACGCATCGCCGCGCAGCGCAGGGCCGCGGGACCGAGACGGGGGCGAGAGTGAGTCAGCTCGAGAGCTATCAGGACGAGATCTACCTCACCGGGCTCACCGGCGCGGTGCCGGGCTTGCCCACCGACCTGCACCGGCTGGAAGAGGCGGCGCGGGCAGTCATGACGCCGCGGGCCTTCGACTACGTCGCGGGGTCAGCCGGGTCGGGTGAGACGGCGACCGAGAACCTGGAGGCGTTCCGGCGCTGGCGCATCGTGCCGCGGATGCTCACCGACGTGAGCACGCCCTCGTACACGGCGCGGGTGCTCGGTGCCGAGCTGCCCGTGCCGTTCTTGCTGGCCCCCGTCGGAGTGCTGGGCATCGCGCACCCGGACGGCGAGCTAGCGGTCGCGCGAGCCGCCGCGGGCGTGGGCGTCCCGATGATCCTCAGCACCGCGGCGTCTAGCGCGCTGGAAGCCGTCGCGGCGGCCAACGACGGCGGCCAGCGCTGGTACCAGCTGTACTGGCCCAAGGATCGCGCGGTCGCGGGGAGCCTGCTCGGCCGGGCGCAGGCGGCCGGTTACACGGTGCTCGTCGCCACGCTGGACACGCGCATGCTCGGCTGGCGGCCGCGCGATCTGGACAATGGTTACCTGCCATTCCTGCACGGTCTCGGGATCCAGAATTACCTGTCCGACCCCGCGTTCCAGGCGGGGCAGCCGACCCCGGTCGACGACGACCTGCAGACCGCGATCCTGCGGTACACCCAGATGTTCGGCGATCTGTCGCTGACCTGGGCTGACATCCCGTACCTGCGGGAGCACTGGAACGGGCCGATCGTGCTCAAGGGGATCCTGTCGGTCAGCGACGCACGGCGCGCCCGGCAGGCTGGCGTCCAGGGCATCGTCGTCTCCAACCACGGCGGCCGTCAGGTGGACGGCGCGATCGCCGCGCTGGACGCGCTGCCCGCGATCGCCCAGGCGGTGGGCTCGGACCTGGCGGTTCTGTTCGACGGCGGCATCCGCGGCGGCGCCGACATGCTCAAGGCGCTGGCGCTGGGCGCGCGGGCGGTCCTGCTCGGCCGCCCGTACGTGTACGGGCTAGCGCTCGGCGGTGAGGCCGGCGTGCGGCACGTCCTGCGCGCGCTGCGCACCGAATTCGAGCTGACCATGCGGCTCGCCGGCCTGGCGACGCTGACCGAGCTGGACCCCGGCTGCCTGCAGCGGCGGGCGTAGCCCGGCCGGGCTCATTCCTCCTCGAGCGTCAGCGACACCGAGTTGATGCACCAGCGCTGGTCGGTTGGCACGTCGTAGCCCTCGCCCTCGAAAACGTGACCGAGGTGGCTGTTGCACGCCGCGCACCGCACCTCGGTGCGCACCCGGCCGAGCGAGCGGTCCTGCAGCAGGGTCACCGCGTCGTCCTCCGTGGGCTGGTAGAAGCTCGGCCAGCCGCAGCCGGAGTGGAACTTCGTGCTGGAGGAGAACAGCTTCGCGCCGCAGGCGCGGCACCGGTAGACGCCCTTCGTCTCGGTATCGGTGTACTCGCCGACGAATGGGGCCTCCGTGCCCGCTTCGCGTAGTACGTGGTACTCCTCGGGCGACAGCCTGGCTCGCCACTCTTCCTCTGACCGCTGCACAGTGTTCATGCTGGCGAGATTACCCGGCCGCCTGTCCGGCGGCGCGGGCCGGCTGAGCCAGCCTGATCGCCGGGGCCCAGCTCCACGCAGAACACGTTGCCCTCGGGGTCGGCCATGACGGTGTGGCTGTCGAAGGCGTCGAAGGTCACTGACGTGATGATGGCAGCCATGGCTGGCAACCTACGGCGTCGGCTAGGTCAGGACCACCTCGTAGCCGTCCTCGGCCACGGCGGCCGCGGGCTCCAGCCTGATCTCGGTGACCTTGCCCGCGGACCGGACGTCGGCGCTGGCGGCAGCTAGCGCCGCGCGGGTGCTCTCGGCTGCGGTCAGGATCAGCGCGGGCACCGGCTGGCGCATCGGGATGCCCGCGCCTGACTTTGCCTTCCGCACGGCGGCGATCGCCGCGGCCGCCGCTGACAGCACGGTGTCATCGCCCGGACCCGCCAGGCCGCGCAGCTGCGCCGGGTCCGGCCAGCAGGACAGGTGCACGGAGCCCTCCTGCCACCACGACCATGCCTCCTCGGTCACGAACGGCAGCATCGGGGCGAACAGCCGCAGCAGCACGGACAGGCCGAGCCGCAGCGCCGTCCGGGCGGACGCCGCGCCCGCGTCGCCGTGCTCGCCGTAGCCGCGCGCCTTGACAAGCTCGAGGTAGTCGTCACAGAAGACCCAGAAGAATCGCTCCGCGTGCTCGAGCGCGGCCGCGTGGTCGTAGCCCTCCAGCGCCGCGGTGCACTGGGTGGCGACATCCGCCAGCCGGCGCAGCATGGCCCGGTCGATCGGCTCGGTGATGGCGGCCGCATCGACCGGGCCGGCCGGGCCGATCCCGAGCACGAACCGGGTCGCGTTAAGGATCTTGATGGCCAGCCGCCGCCCGATCTTGAGCTGCGCCTGGTCGAACGCGGTGTCCACGCCAAGCCGCGCGCTGGCCGCCCAGTAGCGGACCGCGTCGGTGCCGTACTCGCGCAGCAGGTCCATGGGCGTGACGACGTTGCCCTTGGACTTGGACATCTTCTTGCGGTCCGGGTCGAGGATCCAGCCGGAGATGGCCACGTGCCGCCACGGCAGCGCGCCGGCCTCGGCCTGCGAGCGAAGCATCGTGTAGAACAGCCAGGTCCTGATGATCTCGTGCGCCTGCGGCCGCAGGTCCATGGGGAAGACGCGCTGCATCAGGTCTGCGTCGTCGGGCCAGCCGCCCGCGATCTGCGGCGTCAGCGAGGACGTTGCCCAGGTGTCCATCACGTCCGGGTCGGCGACGAAGCCGCCGGGCAGTCCGCGCTGCTCCGGCCGGTAGCCCGGCGGGGTGTCGGCAGCCGGATCCACCGGCAGGTCGGTCGGCGCTGGCAGGATCGGCGTGTCTTCCTCGACCTGACCGGCGGCGTCCACCGCGTACCACACCGGGACCGGCACGCCGTTGTAGCGCTGCCGGCTCACGAGCCAGTCGCCGGTCAGCCCTTCGACCCAGTGCTCGTACCGGGTGCGCATGTACTCGGGGTGCCACTGGACTTCACGGCCGCGGGCGAGCAGCGCGGCCGCGAGGTCGGCGGACCGGCTGCCGTTGCGGACGTACCACTGCCGCGTCGTGATGATCTCCAGCGGCGCGGTGCCGTACTCGTAGAACTTCACCGCGTGCCGGACTGGCTCCGGCTCGCCGCGCACCGCCCCGGCGTCCTCGAGCGACGCCGTCACCTGCCTGCGCGCCGCGGGGGCGGGCTGGCCCGCGAGCCGCTCGTAGGCGGCCGCGCCCGCGGGACTCGGCAGCCACGCCAGCGGACCGGGCAGGAGCCGGCCGTCCGCGCCGATGACGGGCCGCGTTTCCAGCTGCAGGTCGCGCCACCAGGTCACGTCCGTCATGTCGCCGAACGTGCACACCATGACCAGCCCGGTGCCCTTGTCCGGGTCGGCGAGCCGGTGCGCCAGGATCGGCACGGCCGCGCCGAACAGCGGCGTCAGCGCCGTCATGCCGATGAGGCCGGCGTACCGGGCGTCGTCGGGGTGCGCCACCAGCGCCACGCACGCGGGCAGCAGCTCCGGCCGGGTCGTCGCCACGATCACCTCGCCCGGACCGGTCGGCCCGGGCGCGGCCAGCGGGAACGCCAGCCGGATGAACGTGCCAGGAATCTCGCGGTCCTCGATCTCGGCCTGCGCCACCGCGGTGCCGAACGTGACGTCCCACAGCGCCGGTGCCGCCGCCCGGTACGCCTCCCCGCGCTCGAGGTTGTGCAGGAACGCCAGCTGCGAGACGGCCTGCACGCGCGCGTCGATGGTCCGGTAGCTCATCTCCCAGTCCACCGACAGTCCGAGCCGCTGCCACGCCTCGGCGTACGCGCGCTCGTCTGCCTCGGTCCGCTCCCGGCACAGCTCGACGAAATTGCGGCGGGACACCGGCAACAGCGCGGCGGGGGTCAGCTCGGGCCGGTCGCCGCGGGCAGGTGGCGTCAGATCCGGCTGGTAGGGCAGCGCCGGGTCACACCGCACGCCGTAGTAGTTCTGCACCCGCCGCTCCGTCGGCAGGCCATTGTCGTCCCAGCCGACCGGGTAGAACACCGCCTTGCCGCGCATCCGGTGGAAGCGCGCCAGCACGTCGGTGTGGGTGTAGGAGAAGGCGTGCCCGAGATGCAGGGAGCCGCTGGTCGTCAGCGGCGGGGTGTCGATGGAGTAGACGTCGCCGCGGCTCCGGGAGCGGTCAAACCTGTACTACACGCTCCTTGGCCCACCGCTGCGTCCACGTGTCCTCGAGGCCATCCAGCGTCGGCTTGGCCGGGATGCGGTACGAATCGGTGCTCATGCCGGCCAGGATAGCCGCCCGACAGCCACCGGCGCACGCTGGTATCCGCCCGCCGTGGCCGAGGAGCCCTCGTGAATGCGGGTTTGCTGTCGCTCTAGCGACAGCAAACCCGCATTCACGAACAGCGGGCTGGGCGTCTTGTCGGTACCGGCTGGCAGCGTGACCGCATGACCCTTGATGGCAGGGCCGTCGCGGTGCAGCTGATTCTGCAGCACGGGGTGCTCTCTCGGTCGCAGGCGCTCGCGCACGGCGTGACTGACAGCAGCCTGCGACACCGCCTCCGGCCGGGCGGACCCTGGCAACGGCTGCTGCCTGGCGTTTACCTGACCGCCACCGGAACGCCCACCTGGCAGCAGCTGGAGTCAGCAGCGCTGCTGCATGCTGGTGACGGCAGTCTCATCACCGGCCCCGCCGCGCTGCGCAATTACGGGATTCGCGGCCAGGACGGTCGCGTGATCGACGTGATCGTGTTGGCGCGCCGCGAAGTCACCAGTGCTCGCTTCGTGGCTGTGCACCGGACCTGGCGGATGCCGCAGCAGTGGACCGTCGACGGCTTTCTGCGCTTCGCGCCGCCGGAGCGCGCGGTCGCCGACACGGTGCGGCAGCTCGCTGACCTGGCCGAGGCCCGGGCGGTCGTCGCAGGCGCCGTGCAGCAGGGCCGATGCTCGATCGCCAATCTGACCGCTGAGCTAGTGGCGGGGCCGACGCGCGGATCGGCGCGGCTGCGCTCGGTACTCGCCGAGGTCATCGCGGGCGTCAGGTCGGCACCCGAGGCCGACCTACGCGATCTGATCCGCCTCTCTCGGCTGCCGGAGCCGCTCTTCAACCCGAAGCTGTACCTCGGCGGCGTCTTCCTCGCGCAGCCCGACGCCTGGTGGCCGGAGTTCGGCATCGCGGTGGAGGTGGACTCGCGCGAGTGGCACCTGTCGCCCGCGGACTGGGAGCACACGATGGCCAGGCACCGGCGGATGGCAGCGGCGGGCATCGTCGTCTTGCATGTCAGTCCGCGGCAACTCCGGGAGCACCCCGAGCGAGTACTGGCCGAGATCGAGGCCGCGATCAGGGTCGGCCGCCGGCTTGCTTCGATCACGACCAAGCCGCTAGCCAGCTGACTGCCCGCGGCGGACCAGCTACGTCAGCGTCACGAAGCGACGAGGGAACGGCGCGACCGCGTGCAGCAGCGCCAACTGAGTGGTCCTTCGCCGCGCTCTGACCGTGCGTGCGTGCGTGGCCGGCTCGTAGGGTTGCCGTATGACCACTCGCGTACTTGGTTCCACCGGTGTCCGGGTCAGTCCCTTCTGCCTGGGCGCGATGATGTTCGGCAGCACCTGGGGCAATCCCGACCACGACGAGGGGATCCGGATCATCCACAAGGCGCTCGACGCCGGCATCAACTTCGTCGACACCGCCGATGTGTACTCCGAGGGCGAGTCGGAGGTGATCGTCGGCAAGGCGCTCGCCGGCGGTCGCCGCGCCAATGTCGTCCTGGCCACGAAGGCGCACGGCGTGATGGGGCCGGACGTGAACCAGCGCGGCAACTCGCGCCGCTGGCTCACCAGGGAGTGCGAGGCGAGCCTGCGCCGGCTGGACACCGACTACATCGACCTGTACCAGATTCACCGCCCGGACCCCGACACCGACATCGACGAGACCCTCGGCGCGCTGTCCGACCTCATCCGGGCCGGGAAGATCCGCTACGCCGGCACCTCCACCTTTCCCGCCGACCTGATTGTCGAGGCGCAGTGGGCGGCGCAGCGGCGCGGCCGCGAACGTTTCGTGTGCGAGCAGCCGCCGTACTCGATTCTGGTGCGCGGTGTCGAGGCCGCGGTGCTGCCGGCCTGCCAGCGGCATCAGGTTGGCGTCATCACCTGGGGTCCGCTCGCGAGTGGCTGGCTGTCCGGCCAGTACCGGCTCGACGCGCACCTGCCGGCGAGCCGGCGCTCGCGCCGGCTCCCGCAGCGGTTCGACATGAGCCTGCCGGGGAACCAGGCGAAGCTGACGGCGGCCGACAAGCTGGCGAAGCTCGCCGCCGAGGCAGGCATGTCGCTCATCCACCTGGCACTCGGGTTCGTGGTCAGCCATCCCGCGGTGACCTCGGCGATTCTCGGCCCGCGCACCTTGGAGCACCTGGACAGTCAGCTCGGCGCCCCCGAGGCCCTGCCCGCCGAGTTGCTGGACCGGATCGACGAGATCGTGCCGCCTGGCACGAACCTCAATCCCGCCGACGCTAGCTACGTCCCGCCGGCGCTCACCGACCCGGCGCTGCGCCGCCGCGGCTGAGACCCGGCGGCCCGCGGCGACCACGGTCAGGCTCGGTCAGCGTGTGGCTGCCAGCCGGTGTCGCGTGCCCACCCGGCGGCCGCGGCGACGACGAGGTCGACGACCGGGTCCTTGATTTCGGTGTACACGTCGAGCCCGGCGACAGCCCGGGCGAGCTGCGCCTTGAACCGGGAGTACGCCGCTACCGCGAGCGGATGCGCACGCAGCCAGTCCCGGAACAGCAGCGCCAGCCGCTCGTTCGGCGAGCCAGCGAGCCGAACGTGCAGGTTGACGTCCCCGGCCGGGTGGTCACGGCGCCGCCAGGTCCGCTTCGCCCACCGCGCCGGGTCGCTGCCGTCGCCGGCCGGCACGTGATCGCGCTCGTACGGCAACCGGGTATAGCCCAGCCGGGTCAGCGGGGCGTCAAACGCCGTCGCGGCAGTGTCGAGGTCGCGAACCGATAGCTGCAGGTCGAGCACGTCCTTGGCGGCCATGCCCGGCACCGCGGTGCTGCCGATGTGGTCGGCGTGGCAGACCAGCGGGCCGAGCGCAGCGCGAAGGGCCGCCAGTTCGGCCGCGGCCCGGCCTGGCCACCGCTCGTCGTACGGCACGACCTCGACCCGGTCGGCGGCTGGCCGGCCGGCGCCTTCGATCACGGCGCGAGCGCGTGCAGGATCTCGTGCGCGCGGGCGGCGGCCGGCTCCGGCGCCACGTCCGGCGAGCCCACTTCCGCGTCCCAGTTCAGGTCGTAAAACACCTCGGTGACGCCGTGCTCGCCGAGCCACTCGGTGTCGGACCGGATCTGGTCGTAGTCACCGGACAGCAGCACGCGCTGTCCGTCGGGGCCGGTCACCGGCGCGCCGAGGCGCACGACGCCGCGGACCACGTACCGCAGGACCGCCGGGTCCCGCCCGGCCGCCTCGGCCGACTCCCGCACGACGCCGATCAGCGTGTCGATCTTCGACAGGTCTGTTCTGCTGGACGTGACCCAGCCGTCGGCGACCCGGCCGACCCGCTGCAGGGCCGGCCGGGCCAGGCCGCCGAGCAGCACCGGCGGGCCGCCGGGCTGCACCGGCTTGGGCAGCTGCGTGCCGGCCGGCACTTCGTAGAACGCGCCCGTCACCGTCGACGGCACGGTCCCCGCCCACAGCACCCGCAGCATCTGCACGTACTCGGCGGCGCGGGCTCCGCGGTGCGGCATGTCGCCGCCGGTCAGCGTGAATTCCTCGGGCATCCAGCCAATGCCGAGGCCGAGGTCGTGGCGGCCGCCCGACAGTACGTCGAGCGACGCAGCCTGCTTGGCCAGATATCCCGGCGAGACGAACGGCAGGTTGATGACCGCGACGCCGAGCCTGATCCGGCTGGTCACCGCGGCGGCGAAGGCCAGCGCCGCCATCGGGTCGAGAACGCTCTGGTAGACCGGGTCCATCGCTGACCCGGCCGGGATGAGCAGCCGCTGAAAGGTCCAGAGCGAGTGGTACCCGGCAGATTCTGCAGCCGTGGCGAATGCCGCTAGATTCTGCGGTGTAGCCCAGGCGCCCGAGACGGGGGCGCCGAATCCGATGTCCATTCGCCCACCCTAACGGCGGCCGGGCGGACGGCGGAGATACGGAACGTCCCCGTTCCCTAAAAAAGTGGAGGCACACGTGAACGGCGACCCGCGCATCTGGATCGCGACCCTGCGCCGCTCGCATGACAACCTGGCCCGGATCGCCGGATCGATGACGGCCGAACAGGTCAGGGATCAGTCGTACTGCCGGGACTGGACGAACGCTCAGGTGCTGTCGCACCTCGGGAGCGGCGCCGAGATCGCGCTCATGGGGCTGCCAGGCGCGCTCGGCGAGGGACCGCCGGTGAGCCGCGACGCGTTTCCCGCGGTGTGGGACGTGTGGAACGCCAAGAGCCCCGACGATCAGGCCACGGACGCGCTGGCGACGGACGAGGAGCACGTCCAGCGGCTGGAGGCGCTCAGTGACGAGGAGCTCGCCGCGGCCCGGCTGGATTTCATGGGCATGCAGCTCGACGCGACCGGCATCATCCGGCTGCGACTCGGCGAGCACGTCCTGCATACCTGGGACCTCGCCGTCATGCAGGACCACGACGCCACCGTGCAGGCTGACGCCGTGGAGCTGCTCATCGACAACGTCCCGCAGTTCCTCGCGCCGCGGCTCGGCAAGCCGCTGCCGGAGGCGTTCCGGGTGCGGATCACCACGACCGAGCCGGCCCGCGACTACCTGCTGACGTCGGCCGAGTCGGTCAGGGTGGTGAACTGGCCGGGTGCGGAGGCCGAGACGGAGGGCGAGGTGCCGCACGTGGAGATGCCCGCCGAGGCGCTGCTGCGGCTGTCGTACGGCAGGCTCGACGCGGCGCACACCCCGGCGTCGGTTTCCGGCGACCCGGACGTGCTGGACAAGCTGCGGACGATCTTCCCCGGCTTCTGAGTCAGGCAAGTGCCGTGAGCACCAGGCCCACGGTGTCCTCGGCGCAGCCCCAGGAGAGCGTGACACCGGCCCCGCCGTGGCCGTAGCTGTGCACGACCGTGACTCCGCCGGGCGCCTGCTCGGCGTCGAGCCGGACCGACGGCCTTACCGGGCGCAGCCCGACGCGGTGGTCAACCACGGCCGCGTGGCGCAGCTCCGGGCGGATCGCCGTGCACGCGGCGAGGATGCGCTCCGCCGTCGCCGGATCCGGCGCACGGCTGTCCCGACCTGGTTCCTCGGTGCCGCCGAGCACCACGACGTCCTCGTGCGGGAACAGGTAGGTCAGCGGCCAGCCGGCCGCGCCGGTACCGACGAAGAAGTCGCGGAGGCCGGGATTGCGTACCACGACGGCCTGCCCGCGCACGGCGATCAGGTCGCGGTCGCCCGTGAGGTCGCGGGCGCCGTATCCCGTGCAGTTCACGAGCACGCGGACCTGGGGCGCGAACTCCCGCGCGTCGCCGAGCGTGCCGAAGCGCACGCCGAACGCCGTCGTCCCGCCCGCCTGGCCGAGCCGTCCGGCGAGGTAGTCCAGGTAGCCCGGCATCGCGATGAGCGGCGCGGACAGCCGCCACGCGGCGGCGTAGCCGGCCGGAACCTCGGCCGGATCGCACCGTACCGGGCTGCCGCCCGCGGTGTACTCCGGCGCCTCGGCGTCGGCGTCGGCGTCGGCGCCGGCGGTCGCCGCGAGACCGCGCGCCGTCCGCACGACGCCCGCGAGCGCGTTTGTCCCGATCGGCGGCGCGGCCAGCTCCGCGAGCCGGTCTCTGGTGACCGCGGCCCACCGGGCTATCCGGTAGTCGCGGCCGACCAGGTGCGGTCCCCAGAGCGCGCCGGCCGCCACCGACGTGGTCTGTCGCGGCGCCTCGGCGGCCGCGACGGTGACGCGCACGCCCGCTTCCGCCAGGCAGATTGCGGTGGTCAGGCCGATCACGCCGGCCCCAATGACCAGGACGTCGGCATCAGTCTGCGGCACATCCAGACTCTAGCCGGGTAGCGCGCCCGGCCGCGGTCTACCGCCGAGCGCAGTGCCTCGAGGCTGGCAGAACGGTAGATTCGGGCCATCATGACGTCCGCCGGGTTCGAAGTCATCACCATGGGCCGCGCGAACGTGGACATCTTCCCGCTTGAGGTGGGCGTGGGCCTCGCTGAGGTCAGCACCTTCGGCAAATTCCTCGGCGGCACGCCGGCCAACGTCGCGGTGGCGGCGGCGCGGCTCGGCCGCAGGTCTGCGCTGATCAGCAAGACGGGCGCCGACCCGTTCGGCGTGTTCGTGCGGCGGGCGCTGGCAAGCTACGGGGTCGACGCGCGGTACGTAACCGACGCGGCCGGAGCGCCGACGCCGGTCAGCTTCTGCGAGATGTTCCCGCCAGACAGCTTTCCGCTGTACGTCTACCGCGCGCCCAACGCACCCGACCTGCAGCTGCACGCCGAGGACCTGGACTTCGCCGCGATCCGAGCGGCGGGCGCCTTCTGGGCGACGGCCAGCGGGCTCGCCGCCGAGCCGAGCCGGACCGCTACCCTCGCCGCGCTCGCCGGCCGAGACGGAGTCCATCCGACGGTGCTCGACCTGGACTACCGGCCAGCCTTCTGGGGCTCCGCGAGCGAGGCCGGCGAGTGGAGCAGGCAGGCGATCGCGCTCGCCACCGTCGTCGTCGGCAACCTTGACGAGTGCGAGGTGGCGATCGGTTCCAGGGACCCGGCCCGGATCACCGCCGAACTGCTGGCGGCCGGCCCGCGGCTGGTCGTTGTCAAGCTCGGGCCCGAGGGGGCCCTCGCCGCCGATCGGACGGGTCAGGTCCGGGTACCGTCGGTTCCGGTCCGGGTGGTCAACGGCCTCGGCGCCGGGGACGCGTTCGGCGGGGCGCTGTGCCATGGCCTGCTCGCCGGCTGGGACCTGGCGCTGACGGTCAGGTTCGCGAGCGCCGCCGGAGCGATCGTCGCGTCCCGGATCGCGTGTGCCGACGCCATGCCGACCGTCGCCGAGGTCGCGGCGATGCTCGATCACACGGCAGCGGCCGGCACGGCGGCGGCGCCGGACACCGCGGAGGAGGAAGCAGATGCGTGAGGAACTGCGGCGCCGGCTCGTCGAGACGAGGGCCCGCGCGCCGGAGCAGATCGCCGCGGCGGCCGCGAGCAGGCCGAGGCGGCCCGCGCTGATCGGCGAAACCGGCCGCCTCATGATCATCGCTGCCGACCACACCGCACGCGGGATCCTCGGCGTCGGCGGCCACCCGATGGCGATGGCCAGCCGATTCGACCTGCTGGACCGGCTGATGGTGGCGCTGTCCCGGCCGGGCGTGGACGGCGTGCTCGGCACCGCGGACATTATCGAGGACCTGATGCTGCTGGGCGCCCTGGACGGCAAGATCGCGGTCGGCTCGATGAACAGGGGCGGGCTGCTGGGCTCGGTGTTCGAGATGGACGACAGGTTCACCGGGTACACCGCGGCCGGGATCGTCGCGGGCAAGCTGGACGCCGGCAAGATGCTGCTGCGCATCGACCCGTCGGATCCTGCCACCGTCCGCACGCTGGCGGCCTGCGCAGACGCGGTGACCGAGCTGGCCGCTGCGCGGACACCGGTGATGATCGAGCCGTTCATGATCACGCACGCGAGCGGCGGGCCGCGCAATGACCTCACCCCGGATGGCGCGATCCGGTCGGTGGGCATCTCCTCCGGCCTCGGCACCACGTCGGCGTATACCTGGCTCAAGCTGCCCGTCGTCGCCGAGATGGACCGGGTGGCCGAGGCGTCGACGCTGCCGATCTTGCTGCTCGGCGGTGATCCCTCGGGCGACCGGGAGGCGATGTTCGCCAGCTGGAAGCGGGCGCTCAGGCTGCCGACGGTCCGCGGGCTCGTCGTCGGGCGCAGCCTGCTCTACCCGTCGGCCGGGGACGTTGCCGCTGCCGTCGACACCGCGGTGGGCCTGCTGTGACGCGCTATCACGTGCCGGCCGGCACCAGCGCGGCCGGGATCTTCGAGCTGGAGCTGACGCCCGCGACTAATGGCTGGACGTACTGCTCGCTGCGGATTCTCGGCCTGCGGCCGGGCGAGCAGGCGAGCTTCTCGACCGGGCCGGAGGAGATGCTCGTGCTGCCGCTGACCGGCGGCTGCACCGTCAGCGCAGCCGGAACCACGCTCGGCCTGGCCGGGCGGTCGAGCGTGTTCAGCCGGCTCAGCGACTTTGCCTACCTGCCGCGGGACTCGGCGGTCACGATCTCCAGCGCGGGCGGCGGGCGGTTCGCGCTGCCGGGCGCGCTCGCCGCGCGGCGCCTGCCGGTGCGCTACGGCCCGGCCGACCAGATCCCGGTGGAGCTTCGCGGCACGGGCCAGACCAGCCGGCAGGTGTGCAACTTCTGCGCACCCGAGGTGTTCGACTGCGACAAGCTGGTGGCGGTCGAGGTGCTGACCCCGGCCGGCAACTGGTCCTCCTTCCCGCCGCACAAGCACGACCGGGCCGGAGACGGCGAGGCGGAGCTGGAGGAGATCTACTACTTCGAGATCGACGAACGCGAGCGCGGCGCCGGAATGGCCTACCAGCGGGTGTACTCCTCGGCGCCGGACCGGCAGATCGATGTGCTCGCCGAGGTGCGCAGCGGCGACACGGTGCTGGTGCCGCACGGGTACCACGGTCCATCCATGGCCGCGCCTGGCCACCACCTCTACTACCTCAACGTGCTGGCCGGCCCGGCGGAGCGACGGTCGATGGCATTCAGCTTCGACCCCGCCCACGCCTGGATCCGCGACGCGCTGTCGTCGCAGCCGCTCGACCCGCGGCTGCCGCTGACATCGGCGGAGCCGGGCAAGCCTGCGTAGTTGTGCGTACTTTGCAGTTTTTTTTGGATCCAGGTCATCGCGTGCTGCTGCCGCTGCGCCGTGCGCAGGTCCAGAAGTTGCAAGAGGTGACCGGAGTTGAGAGGTTGTCCGCATGATCGTCGTTACCGACCTGAAGCTGGCCGAAATCGACCTGACCAGCGGAGAGCTGGCCGGGGAGGGCTATCACCAGCGGCTTGCTCAGGTAGCGGGCCAGGGTGAGCACGGCTGGCTCGCTGCCTCGCCGCTGGCCTACGTCGTGCTGGACCGCGAATCGGCCGAGTTCTTTCTGCGCTCCCGCGCCACCGCGTTCCCGGGCCGGGAGATCGCCGACCTTTTCGGCGTCACGGCCGGACGGCTGCGCGAGCAGATCGACGCCAACATCCTCAATCAGCAGGGGGACCGGCATCGGCGGCTGCGCTCGCTGGTCGGCGGCGCGTTTACCCCGCGGGCGGCCGATCGGTGGCGCCCGGCGATGCGCAGCTTCCTTGGCCGGCTCTGGTCCGCCGTCGAGGGCAGGCACAGCTGCGAGTTCGTGGCGGCCATCGCCAGGCCGTTTCCGGCGCTGACCATCGCGGCGGTGCTCGGCGCCCCCGAGGCCGACGCCGGCCGCCTGCAGGTCTGGTCCTCGCTGATCCAGCGCCAGTTCGACATTCAGGCGCTCGGCACGCAGCTGGCCGAGCTGGAGCAGGCGGCGGTCGAGGTCTACGACTACGTGGAGGACCTGCTGACGATGCGCGCCCGGCAGCCCGGCGACGATCTGCTGACCGAGCTGCTGTCGGCGGAGGAGGCGGGGGACCGGCTCTCACACGCCGAGTGCGTGAATCTCGTGCTCAACGTGATCGCCGGCGGCGTCGACACGACGCAGGCTCAGCTCGGTCACGCGCTGCGGCTGTTCGCCGGCCAGCCGGAGCAGTGGAACGCGATCCGCGCCAATCCCACCCTGATCCCCGCGGCGGTCGAGGAGGTGCTGCGGTTCGAGCCGATCACGCCGGTCACGGCCAGGATCTGCACCGAGCAGGTGGAGCACCGCGGCGTGGTGTTCCCGGCGGGCACCATCGTGGCGGTGTGCGCCGAGCGCGGCAACCGGCAACAGCCGGGGGGCGAGGACTTCGACATCACCGCGCCGCGCGACGGCCGGCTGCTGACCTTCGGCGCCGGGCCGCACTTCTGCCTGGGCGCGAACCTGGCCAGGGCGGAGCTGGAAGAGGCGCTGACGTTCCTCGCGCCGCGGATGCCGGGGCTCGCGCCCGCCGCGCCTTCGGTGCTCGGCACGGTGGAGGGCATCTACGGCGTCGAGTCGCTGCCGCTGCGCTGGACGTAGCGCAGCGGCCGGCGCCGTCGCTGGCGGGCTAGCCCCGGACGCCCGCGGTGGCGGCGAGGGCTGTCGCGCTCGCGCGCAGCTCAGCCTCGGCGTGCCGGTGCAGGCCGCCGCCGAAGGTGATCCGCGCTACCCCCGTCGCGGCCAGCTGCGCGAGCGTCATGCCGTCGGGCCGATACAGGGCGTTGACCGGGCCGTCGATGCGCCGCACCAGGTCCGGCAGCGCGGCCTCGGGCGCGACGATCGGGTAGCTGCAGTCCGCTCCGGCGGCCAGGTACCGGTTCGCCCTGGTGACCGCGGCCTCGACCAGCGCGCCCTGCGGTGCCTCGTGCTGGCCGGCGGGTGGCCGGATGAATACGTCGACCCGGGCGTTGATGACGAGGTCCGGGCCGGCCTCGGCGCGGACGGCGGCGAGAAAGTCGGCCTGCCGGCCCGGATCGGTCAGCACTCGCTGCGCGGGGTCGGAGTCCTCGAGATTGCAGCCCACCACGCCGCACCCGGCGAGCGTCGCGACCAGCTCGCCGGGAGTCAGACCGTAGCCATCCTCGATGTCGGCGGTCACCGGCACGGCCACGCTGCGGGCGATCCTCGCCACCGCGGCGAACATCTCGGTGGCCGGCGTCTGCCCGTCGCGGTACCCGAGGGTGGCCGCGACCGCCGAGCTTGACGTCGCGAGGATGGCGAACCCGGCGGCAGCGAAGGCACGCGCGCTCACCGGATCCCACACGTTCGGCAGGATCAGTGGCTGCGGGCCGTTGTGCCGCTCCCGCAGCCGCTGGGCACCAGAACTCATGGCTGGTACGAGCCTGGCAGCCACGCCCTGGTGCTCACGCCGATGGCGTTCCACGCGTTGATCGTGACGATGAGGCTGATCAGCGCGCCGAGCTCAGCCTGGCTGAACTCGCCGGCGGCCTGCGCGAAGTCGCCGGCCGGCACGTGCGTCTGGGGCAGCAGCGTGACCGACTCGGTGAGCGCGAGAGCCGCCCGCTCCCGGGCGGTAAAGAACGGCGTCTCCCGCCAGGCCGGCAGCGCGTAGATGCGCTGCTCGGTCTCCCCGGCTGCGCGCGCGTCCTTGGTGTGCATGTCGATGCAGTACGCGCACCCGTTGAGCTGTGACGCGCGGATCCGCACCAGCTCGCGCAGCCGCACGTCGAAGTCCACCTGATCGAGTGCCGCGGTCGCAGCCTGGTCCAGCCGGGCGATCGCCCGCATGAAGCCAGGCGCCTGGGCGTCGAAGTCGATCCTGGCCCGCTCTGCCTCGTCCACCGTTGTCATCGGAACCCCTTCTCCGTCGCTCGCTTATACGGACCACGCTAGGCGGATAGAGGCTCAGCTTTAAGATCCAATTCTATGAAGGGAACGCGGGCCACTTCGGCTGGTCTCGACCTGCACCTCGATCTGTCCGGGGGTCGCCCGCGGGCCCGGCTGGAGTCCGCGCTGCGCGAGGCGGTGCGCGGCGGGAGGCTGATGGCCGGGACGGCCATGCCGTCCTCGCGGGCGCTCGCCCGCGATCTCGGCCTGGCCAGGAACACGGTCGCCGAGGCCTACGGCCAGCTCGTCGCCGAAGGCTGGCTGTCTGCCCGGCACGGATCGGGCACCTGGGTCACGGAGCGGGCCGGCCAGCTGCGGTCGGTCGGGGCCACGGCCGACCGGTCCGCGGCCCGCGGTCCCCGATACGACCTGCGGCCGGGTGTCCCTGACGTGTCCGCGTTCCCGCGGGCGGCCTGGCTCGCCGCCGCGCGCAAGGCGCTCGCCGCCGCGTCGGCCACCGAGCTGAGCTACGCCGATCCGCGCGGCCTGCCGGGACTCCGGATCGCGCTCGCCGAGTACCTGGCCCGGGCCCGCGGCGTCGCGGTCACGCCGGACCGAATCGTGGTATGCGCCGGCTTCTCGCAGGGCATGGAGCTGGTCTGTGAGGTGCTGCGGGCCCGCGGAGCGCGGGAGCTGGCCGCGGAGGCGTACGGGCACCCGCAGCACCGGGGCATCGCGGCCAGGTCCGGCCTGCGGGTGCTCCCGGTGCCGGTCGACGAGCGCGGCGCCGACGTGGCGGTGCTGCCCGGATCCCACGCTCCGGTCCGCCAGGACGGACCGCCCAGGCTCGGCGCCGCACTGCTGACCCCGGCGCACCAGTTTCCGCTCGGCGTCATCCTCGCGCCGGACCGCCGTCGGCAGGTCGCCGACTGGGAGGCCACCACCGGCGCCGTGGTCATCGAGGACGACTACGACGGCGAGTTCCGCTACGACCGCCAGGCGGTCGGCGCGCTCCAGCCGCTCGCTCCGGAGAGCGTGGTCTACGCGGGCACAGCCAGCAAGAGCCTGGCGCCTGGACTGCGGCTCGGCTGGCTCGTGCTGCCCGCCGACCTGCTGGACCCGATCGTCGACGCCAAACGCGCAGCCGGGCGGCTGAGCAGCAGCCTCGATCAGCTCACGCTCGCTGAGCTCATCCGGTCCGGCGGCTACGACCGGCAGGTTCGCCGGGCCCGGCTCGCCTACCGGCGCCGCCGGGACCGGCTGATCGGCGCGCTGGCCACAGCGGTGCCCGAGGTTCGGGTCGTGGGCATCGCGGCTGGGCTGCACGCGCTCGTGCGGCTGCCGGGGGGCGTGTCAGAGCGCGACGTCGTGACCCGGGCCGCGGCCCGCGGGCTGGCGGTGCACGGGCTGGCCACGACCCGGGCAGGCGAACAGGACCTCGGCCCGGCGCTGATCGTGGGCTACGCCACGCCGCCGCCCTACGCCTTCAGCACGGCGGTCGCCCGGCTCTGTGCGGCGCTGCGCGAGGTCATCGGAGCCTGAGCCGCGCCGCTCCTCGCTTCCCGCGCGGGCGACGTGGGCGCTGCGCGGGGAGACGCCAATATGATTAGAGATCGAAGTCTTAGATATCAATGATATGTGCTAGCCTGCTGTCATGCGACCCGCGCGTGTCCCCATCGGGCTCCACCTGGCCCAGGCGGCCAGGGTGGTCAGCCGTGCGTTCGATGAGGCGCTCGCGGCGGCCGGCGGGTCACTGCCGGTCTGGCTGGTGCTGCTCAACATCAAGACTCAGCAGCTGGCCAACCAGCGCGAACTGGCCGAGGCGGTGGGCATCAGGGAAGCGACGCTGACCCATCACCTCAACGCGATGGAGGCCGAGGGGCTGATCACCAGGCAGCGGCACGAGGCCAATCGGCGGATCCACGTCGTGCAGCTCACCGACGCCGGCGAAGCGGCGTTCGTGCGGCTTCGCGACGCGGCGATCGCTTTCGATCGACGGCTGCGGCGCGGCTTCGCTGACGCGGAGCTGGCCGCGCTGGCGGACGCGCTGAACCAGCTGGCCCGCAACGTCGGCGGGGCGGACGGCCGGCTGCCGTGGGCCGGCCTCGCCGAGGATCAGTCCTGACCGGCCGGCTCCGCACCGACAGCACACCGAGGGAGTGACCTCAAGATGCCAGAGACTGCTAGGCCGCCCCTCAGTCGTCGGCTGCAGGCCCGTTTCTTCCGCGTCGTCAACGTGCCGATGCGGGTCATCCTCGGCCTGCCGGTCGCGACTCCGCTGGGCCGCAACCTGATGCTCGCCTTTATCGTCGGGCGCAAGACGGGCAAGACCTACCGGCAGCCGGTGAGCTATGTCCGCGACGGCGACGCGCTGCTGACGCCTGGCGGCGGGAAGTGGAAGCTCAACCTGATCGGCGGCGCGCCGGTCCGGCTCCGGGTCCGCGGCCGGGACGTCGTTGCGACCCCCGAGCTGGTCGGCGACGTCGCGGCCGTCGGCGCCCTGCTGCAGACGATGGCAGCAGGAAACCCGGCAGCGGCCAGGTTCGTCGGCATTCAGCGCGGCCCCGACGGCAGCTTCGACCGCGACGGCGTAGAACGGGCCGTGCGGTATGGTTTCCGGATCGTGCGCTGGCATCTCCCGGACTCGGCGGCTGGCGCGTCGGCGTCGCCGCGGCCGACCGAGCCCGCCGGGCCTAGCCAGCCGGCGTGATGTCCGCGCTGATCAGCACGCCGTCTGCGGCCAGCGCGGCGACAGCGGCCGCGTCGAGGCCGAGCCAGTCGGCCAGCGCGTCGGCGTTGTGCTCGCCGCGGCGGGCGACGCCACGCTGCACCGCGACGGATGCGCCGGAGAACTGGTAGGGCATGGCGACCACCCGGCGGTCAGAACCCGGCAGCGTCGTCGTGTGAGCGCCGTGGCCGAACTTGTCGCCGCTGTCGCTGAGGTCGGCCCACGCGATCCCCGCCGTGTCGAGCTCGGCGAGCAGGCTGGCGCGGTCCCGGAAGCCGCTCATCCAGTCCTGAATCGCCTGCTGGCGGAGGCGCGCCTTGGCTGGCAGGTCACTGCCGGCCGGTGCCGGGTCGCGGAGGATGCCACGCCGGGCGAGCATGACCCAGGCGTGCTTGGGCGGTGCCGCGATCAGCAGCGGGCCTCCCGGCGCGGCCCAGATCGTGCCGCGCGACGAGTAGGGCTCGGTGCTGCCGTCGATGGCCGCGTGCGCGTGATCATCGCTCTGCGACGGCCGCCAGCATGCTAAGCCCGATGTGCTGACCGCGACCGGTCACCTCGCGCTGGTGCAGGGCGGCGAGCACGGCAACCGCGGCGTGCAGCCCGGTGACGGTGTCGGCAAGCGCGAGCGGCAGGTCGGCGGGCGCGTGCCCGTCCAGCTCGGCCTGCCTGGCAAGCAGGCCGGACTCGGCGTGGATGACCGGCGCGAGCGCTCGCCGCGGCGAGTCAGGCCCGAACCCGGAGACCGACACCATGATCAGCCGCGGGTTGGCCGCCGAGAGCCGCTCATAGCCGAGTCCGAGTCGGTCCATCACCCCTGGCCGGAAGTTCTCGATGAGCACGTCCGCGACGCCAGCGAGCCCGCGCACCACATCGACTGCGCCCGGCACGGCGAGGTCGACGCCGACGTTGCGCTTGCCGGCGTTCATCTGGGCGTACATGCCGCTACGGCCGTCCCTGACCGCGCCGAACAGGTCGGTGACATCGACGCGCGGGCCCTCCACCCGCAGTACCTCCGCGCCCAGGTCAGCGAGAATGCGCGCCGCGTACGGCCCGGAAATCGCCTGCGACATGTCCAGGACGCGCCAGGCCGGCAGCGGCGCGCGCAGCGCTGGCTCGGGCCCCGGCTCGGGCCCGGCGCGATCGGTCACGGCGGCTCCTGACGGTCGGCATCGGCCAGCCTCATCGTACGATCGGGCCGGGCCTGCGGCCGTCGGCGTGGTGAGCCTGACCGCCCTAGACTGCGGGGTTATGGGCGGTGAGCCGGACGAGGCCGGCGCCTTCGAGCTGGGTACCGACGGACCGTCGGTGATCCTTGTCGGGGTCGATGACTCCACCACCTCCAGCCGGGCCGGCTGGTACGCCGCCGGTCTCGCGCGCCGGCAGGGTGCGCGACTCGTGGCGGTGTTCGTCTCGCCGGTCGCCTCCTTCGGGGCCGCAGGCCCGGCGGGCGCGGCGCTGGCGGTCGCCAGGGACCAGGCATTCCGCGCCAGCGCCCAGGACATGGAACGGCGGGCCAGGGAAATCGGGGCCGAGCTGGGACTGTCGATCACGTTCGTGGCCGCCAGGGGCGACCCGTTCACCGAGATCCGCCGGATCGCCGCCGAGGTCCGCGCGGACGCGATCGTCGTCGGCGCCTCTGCGCACGCCGGGCACCGGTTCGTCGGATCGCTCGCCGTACGGCTGGTGCGGGCCGGGAGGTGGCCCGTCACCGTAGTGCCGTGACGGCCCCGGCTCGCTCCGGGCTGCGCTAGGTGCGCTCGTCCCGGTCGGCGCGATCGGCGATCAGCCGCGCCGCGATGGCCGGGACCGTCTCCCCGATCGGCTTCCTGATCACCGCCGAGGCGATCGGGTCGTAGGGGGTCGGGTCGCGGTTCACGATCACGAGGGGCGCGCCCGAACGAACCGCCACCGCGCACAGTGACGCGGCGGGCTCGACGATGAGCGTGCTGCCGACCGCCAGGAACAGATCGGCCGCCTGCGCGACCGCGGCGGCTCGCGCCAGCGCGTCTGCATCGAGCGGCTGGCCGAACATGACCGTCGTGGACTTGAGGATGTCGCCGCAGTCTTCGCACCGCGGATCGGCCTCGCCCGCCCGTACGCGCGCGAGCGCCTCGGCCATCGTGGTCCTGGCGTCGCAGCCGACGCACACGACGCCATACATGGTGCCGTGCAGTTCGAGCACCCGCTCGGCGGGCACGCCGGCCCGCTGGTGCAGGCCGTCGATGTTCTGCGTGATGATCCACGTGTCGAGGCTCGCCGCCAGCCGGGCCAGCGCGATGTGGGCCGCGTTCGGCTCGGCGGTCCATGCCGGGTGGGCGAGCCGGGCCTGCCAGGAGCGGCGGCGGACGGCGGGATCGGCCACGTAGGCCTGATACGTCGACATCTTCTCGGCTGCCGGATCCCTCGCCCAGAGCCCGGACGGGCCGCGAAAGTCCGGGATACCGCTGTCGGTCGAGATGCCCGCGCCGGTGAGAACCGCGATGCGGCGCACGCCGGAGAGCCAGCTCACGCCGTCCGGCAGCTCGGCGGTGCTCATCACGTCATCCTTCGCCTGCGCTCCAGCCGGGCGCAAATCGTCGCGCAGCCATGGGTTGACGCCAACTAGTTTGTTATGCAAATCTGATGGAGATGCAGAGGAGATGGCGTGGGCGGAAGCGGCGAAGACGGCCGGGATGAGGGCGAGGGCACGACGTCGGCGACGGGCGGCCGCGGCGGATCAGCCGCGCCACCGCCCGGTGCGGCCGCGGCCAGCGGTGCCGGGCCGGGAGATCCGAGCCAGCTGCTCGGCGAGGTGCGGGCGATCAGAGGCCGAGCCAGGCTGGCCCGGCACGCGTACTGGTTCCCGCTGCTGCTGTTCGGCCTGCTGATCTGCGCGTCCGTGCCGTTCTACCTGCCGCCATCGAGGTCGAAACTCGTCCGCCTTCCCCATTCTCGTCACCCGGTCCGCGCGGGTATGTACCACGCCCCGCCCGGCCCGCGGTTCCTGCAGAGCGCATACCTCGGCGGATTCGGGATGCTGAGTTCTCGGGGCACCGCGTACTACTGGCTTGGCGCGATGCTGCTCGGGATCGCCGCCACCGTGCTCTGGTACCGCTGGCGGGGCAATCGAGTCGGCCTGCGCACGCCCGCTCGCGGCTACCTGATCACGGGCCTGATCATCGTCGCGCTGGCGCTGCTGATCCCGCTGGCCGGCCGCGGCGGCATGATGCTGATCATGCCCGGCGACCTGGTCATCCGCGGAACGTTCCCGTTCGTGCTGATCGGTCTCGGGCTGTGCTTCCTGGCCTGGGCGGAGCGCAGCGTCGGGCTCGCCGTGATCGCGGCCGTCTACCTGGCGCTGGCGCTGCTAGCCAGCCTCTACGACATCCAGAACGTCTTCTACAACTGGCTCGGCGTGAGCCTCGGTCCGACCGCGGGCGCGCTACCGAACGTGCTGCTGCCCGCCCTGGTGCTCTTGCTCGCGGGGGCGGGCGCCTGGGTGGTGCAGCGCCGCAACAGGGCCCCGGCCGAGTGGGCACCGGAGGGCTGAGCCGGTGACCGAGCATCCGACCAACGGGCTCGACGAGATCGTTCACCAGCGCCACCGGCTCGGCATCCTCACCATCGCCGCGGAAGCGAAGCGCGCCGAGTTCGGCTACCTGCGCGAGACGCTCGGCCTGACGGCGGGCAACCTGTCCCGGCATCTGACGGTGCTGGAGGAAGCGGGACTGGTGGAGGTTGAGAAGGGCTACGCGGGCCGGCGACCGCGCACCTGGGTGCGGATCACGCGGCACGGCCGGGCCGCGCTCGCGGCCGAGCTCGATGTGCTGGCCGGCCTGGTCCGGCTGCGTGCGGCCCTGGGCGGCGCATCCGAGTCGGGGTAGCTCGCCGCGCCGCGGACCGAGGGCGGTGCCCGCCAGCAGCACGCCGAGCGTCTGGCCGGTAATCGGCACCGGGGTGAAGGAGAGGTGGATCGACACCTGTGCCAGCGCGCCGACGAACCCGGCCGCGCCGACCACGAGCAGCGCGTCGCGGATCGCGCGGGCCAGCCTGCCGCGGCTGGCTGCAATGAGGTCGCCGAGCACGAGCGAGCGCGGGCGGGCAATCGCAACGGACGACATGACTCGAGCCTCCTCGATGCCGGGGGGCGGCAAGGGCGCTCAGGCCCTACCACGGCGGTCGGCCGCGGCCTCCGCAGATCAGCCGGGTATTGTGCGGACGTGACCGCACACGCGCCCGCGTGGGCGCCGACGGAGGCCGACATCCACGGCGACGCTCCCGCGTACCCGCAGCTGGCGGCCGACACCATGGGCTACCTGGCGGGGGAGTGGGACGTGGTGCGGGAGATCGCTGACCACCGCACCGGCCAGGCGGGGTCGTTTCGGGGACGGGCCAGCTTCCGGCCGCGACCCGGGTCGGCCGCGGCCGAACCCGGCGGGCCGGGCCGCGCCGTGCTGGAGTTCACCGAGCAGGGAGAGCTCAAGCTCGCCGGTCACCGCGGGCCCGCCAGCCGCAGCCTGCGCTACGTCGGCCGCGGCGACGGCAGCGCGGCCGTCTGCTTCGCCGACGGGCGCGACTTCTACGCGCTCGACCTGCGCTCGGGCAGCTGCCGCGCGGTACACCCGTGCCGGGCCGATCGCTATTCGGTGACCGTGACCCGGCTGAGCCCAGACGCTTTTACCGAGGTCTGGCAGGTCACCGGTCCCGCCAAGGACTACGACCTGACCTCGGTTTACACCAGGACTGGCTGCGCTTCGTGACCGCGCCGACTAGCGGAGCCGACGCTCCGGCGCCGCCGGCGTACGCAGGCACTATTCCGCGGCTGCTTGCGGCCGCGGCCGAACGCGACGCCAACGGGACCTGGCTGCGCTCCGATGAGGGCACGCTGACCTTCGGCGGCGCGATCGCGGCGGTCGCGCAGACCGCCGAGAAGCTGCAGGCAGCGGGCGTGCGGCGGGGCGACCGGGTCATGCTGACGGCGAGCACCTCACCGCCCTACCTGCTGTGCTGGCTCGCGGTCACCGCACTCGGCGCGGTCGCGGTCGCCGTCAACCCGCGCGGCTCGGCCGCCGAGCTGTCGGGCCTGATCCGCCAGGTCGAGCCGCGGCTGCTGGTGACCGACGCCGAGGCCGCGAGCGTGGTAGCCGCGGCGCGCTCCGGCGGCGCGGCGGACGGCGACCGGCCACGCGCGGCCCCGTTCCCTCCTGTTCTGGACGTTCGCCAGCTCATCCCCGCGGACTGGAACTCGTCGGCCGCCATGGCGGTCGCGGCCCGGTCGGCGCGGCTGCCGGGTAGCGCCGTCAAACCGGACGACCTGGCCGTGCTGATCCCGACCTCGGGCACGACCGGGCGCTCCAAGCTGGTCATGCAGACGCACCGGGCGTACGCGATGGCGGGGGAGGGCTTCCCGTTCTGGATGGAGCTGACCGCGGCCGACCGGATGCTGACGACGCTGCCGCTGTTCCACCTCAATGCGCCCGTGTACTCCGTGCTGGGCTCGCTGGCCTGCGGCGCCGGGCTGGTACTGGCCGGGCGGTTCTCGGCGAGCGCATTCCTCGACATCGTGCGGCGGCACGGGGCGACCGAGTTCAACGCGATGGGGGCCATGCTGGAGATCCTCATGCGGCAGCCGGAGCGGCCGGACGACGCGGACAACCCGCTGCGGCTGTGCTACACCGGGCCTGCCCCCGGCCGCGAGCGGCAGCTGGAGATCGAGCGGCGGTTCGGGCTGCGGATTGTCGTCGGTTACGGGATGTCCGAGTCGCCGTACGGGCTGATCTGGCCGCACGGGTCGAGGCCCTACGGCACGCTCGGCTCCATCCGCCAGCATCCCTACCTGGGCGTGATCAACCATGCGCGCGTCGTGTCAGACTCCGGGGCGGTGCTGGGTGCGGGCGACACGGGCGAGCTGGAGCTGCGTAACCCGGTGCTCACGGCCGGCTACTACGGAATGCCCGCGGAGACCGCCGCGGTCATGGACGGGCCGTGGCTGCGTACCGGCGACCTGGTGACAGCCAACGCCGACTGCACCTACACGTTCGTGTCCCGGGTCAAGGAAGTGATCAGGCGGCGAGGCGAAAACCTGTCGCCGCTGGAGGTCGAGGAGGTCCTGGAGACTCACCCTGCGGTGCTCGAGGCGGCTGTGGTGGGCGTGCCGTCGGAGCTGTCGGAGGAAGAGGTCAAGGCCTTCATCGTGCCGGCCGCCGGGGTCCGGCCCGACTTCGCCGAGCTGCGTGCCTACACGGCGGAGCGGCTGGCCGCGTTCAAGGTGCCGCGGTACTGGGAGCAGATCGGCGAGCTGCCGCGCACGCCGACGGCGCGGGTAGCGAAGCATCAGCTGCCGGCCGGGAGCACGCCCGGCGAGTACGACGCCGAGGCGGCTCCGGCCTCTGGTCAGGCGCATTGTGCTATGCGCGCCGGCGACGCGCGGGCGGGCTGATCGGTCCCCTCGTGCCTGCTGAGGCGCCGCCAGCCGGGCCACGGCGAGCGGCCGGTTGTACCCGGAACGACCAGGAGGCAGCCCCGGCGCGGGCATTGCGCCGCGATCTGCCCATTTGGCTATACCGCTCCGGCGCGACGGGAGGTACGCTCCGGCCCATGACAGTCAGCACGGTGGACCGGTCCGAGGAGCGGCTCGGCTGGACGCTGCTGGCGGTGCTCGCCGTGGTACTGGCATACGCCCTCGCGGGGGCTGTCGGCGCCGCCGCCACGGCGGTCCTGCACTGGACCGGCGTTGCCCTGCTCGTCATCGGCATCGGCCTCGCCATCGCGGGCATCGTCCGGGTCCGCCACGACTGGACCGCGCGCGAGTGGGCTATCCAGGCCGCCCACCGAGCCAGCGAGACCGCGAACGGTGACGTCCGGCCGAACCCCTCGTACCTCGTCGGCAGTGGCACGCGCCTCCAGGTATGGGGAGTGGCGTGCCTGCTCCTCGGCACGATCATCGCGGCGATCTGGTAGCGGCGGAGCTGGCCGATCGGCTGACATGTCCTCCGGTCGGCCGACACGGGTGAATCGGCCCGGCACCATGACGGCCCGCTGCATAGGGTTTAGTCCACTTCCGAACTACAGGCTGGGCGCACGATGAACCTTCGCTGGACCAACGCAGGCGCGGCCGTCGGCCTGCTGGCCGGTGCGGGGCTCGCCGGGCTCGCGCCGCTAGCGGCGGGACCGGGACTCGCTTCGTGAGTACCACCGCCGACCAGCAGGCAGCGCACGCCAGCGAGCACGAGCTGCGGCGCGCCGTCGGCCGCGGCCCGTGGCTGCTTGCGTGGCTCGCGCTTCTGCCGGTGGTCGTCGTCCGGGCGGGAGTTCTCGCCGAGGGGGACACGTTCTGGCAGATCCGCGTCGGCCTGCTGACGCTGGCGCGCCACGCCATCCCGGCTACCGACACCTTCAGCTGGACAGTGCACGGCAAGCCGTATTTCCAGAACTCCTGGGGGTTTGACCTGCTCGTGGCGATCGCCTACCGGCTGGGCGGGCTGCCGGGCGCCGCGGTGTTGTGCGCGCTGATCACCCTGGGGATGATTGCGCTGGTGCTGGCGCTGGCCCGGAAGGTCGGCGCGTCGGCAACCGCCACTGCCCTCGCGCTCTTGCTCGCGGCACCGCTGCTGGTCGCCTGGCTGACGGCTCGACCGCAACTCTTTGACTACGCGGCCGTACCCGCGCTCGTGCTGCTGCTGCGCGGGATCGAACGGGAACGCTTCCGGTGGGGCGCGGTCGCGCTCACCGCTCTGCTGGCCGCAGTATGGATCAACCTCCACACCGAGGCGCTGCTGGCGGTCGCCATCGCCGGCGCCAGCGCGGCGGTGCTGTTCGTGCTGGCCCGGCGGGACTCACCCTGGCGCTACGCCGTGGCAGCCACCGCCGCAGCCGCCGCGGGCTGCCTGGCGAACCCGTACGGCATCGGCGTGCTGCACCAGGCCAGCCAGGTGCAAGCCGATTCCTCAGGGCTGATCACCGAGTGGGCGCCGTTCGACCCGGCCAGCCCCCTGCAGGACCTGATTATGGCGGCGGGCGTGGCTGCATTGATCATCGCGTGGCGGCGGCGCGAGGCCGTCCTGCTGGCCGCGCTCGCCGTCTGCATGGCCGGCTCTGCTGAAGCCATCCGGTTCCTGCCACTCGTCCTCATCCTGGCGGTGCCGTTGCTGGCCGCGTTCGTGTCGGTTCCGCCTGACCCGATCCGCCGGTACCTGACCAGCAGGCGGGTGATGTTCCAGCGGTGCGGTGCGCTGGGCATGGCCGCTGTCGTCGTGCTGGCAGCGCCCAGCCTGACCCACATCGGTCGCCCGGAGCCCAGCACGTTCCCGGCGGCTCTGGTGGCCGACATACCTCATGACTGCCGGCTCTTTACCACCGATCTCATCGGCGACTACGTGATCCTCGCCCGGCCTGACGTACTCGTCTCGCTGGACGGCCGGAACAACCTGTACGGCCCTGCGCTGCTGGTGGCCGAGGAGCGCGTGCTGCACGGCCTGGGGAACCTGTCCCGCGGGCTGGCGGGCGCGGGCTGTGTCCTGGTACCGCGCAGCTACGGGCTGGCCGCGCGATTGCGGCACGATGCCCAGTGGAAAGTGCGCGCGGCCAGCCAGTTCGCGATCCTGTACGTCCGGCGCTAACCCCCTCGCGAGGCTGTGCGCTCGCCTGCCTCCACTGGTTCAGTGAGCGGTCGTGGCATGGCCCGGCTCGAACGGGCCGCCAGCCTGACGGGGCATGCCGGTTTCTGGTGCGTCCGGTCCGCTCGATAAGCCTGGCCTACAGGGGTCTGCAGCACGAGTACCGATAGAGCTCCCTGGCCGAGGTCCCGTTGTCTGCGCCGACTTGTGCTTCCGAGGCGCCCCCGATGTCCTGGGACTTCGCCGCAACTTGGAAGGTGTAAGTCCCCGCCGGGAGCACCAGCGCGATCGACAGGCTCCACTCAGTGCCCGCTTCGACAACCCCGTCGTTGTTGACCATCGTGAGCGGTTCAGCGGGACCGGCGTACTGATTCCCGACGTTGCCGTCCAAGGCAAGCGCTACATCGATAGCGGAGAAGCCGTTAGTGTCTACGGATGTTGTGTAGGCGCCGCCGTCTGCCGACACGTAGACGATCGATGTCGCCGTGAAGGTCACTGTGTCCGCGAGTCCCGGCACGAGTGTGAAATCCGTATTGGCGTTCTGCATTGTCAGTGCTGAGGTTTGGACAACGCAAGTCGCGGTTTGCCCGACCGCCCCGCCGGCGGCCAGTAACCCCATCCGTCTTTTCACTGCCTGACTCCTCTCCGGCACGGCCCGCCGGCCGAGAGGAGGTAGCCGACGGGTCCGCGCACACGCCAGCAGAATGCACGCCGGCAGCAGCGGTCAGCGTCGGGGAAATCCCCTATCTTTAACGGCCCGGTGCTCGTACGCATACGTACGCGCAGCGACCCGGGTCCGGCTGCGCCGAGAGTGGCCCTGCCGGTTCTGGAGAACTGGTGCTGGCCGCGGAGACGGGACCGTGCGGGCAGCACCACCACAGCGGCGCAGCGCGCAGACCGTTGCCGGCGCTGTAACTTCCGCCCAGGACTGTCGCCATGCCTGGCCCTTGCAAGCCGGTCCCGGTTACCGGCGGCTTGCCCTAGCCGTTAACGCCCGGTCGCCCGTTCAGGCCGAGCAGTGCGCGGTGCACAGTGGCCTCCACGGCGTACACCATGTGTGAACGGAACTGCCGCGCCAGCTCTCGCGTGAGCTCCTCATGCTCGGCGGCACTCGACCCCAGCGCCGCCAAGACAGCGTCGGCGACCCGGACCGGCAGGCCAGCCACCGACTCGTCAGTGGTCTCAATCGCCTGCCACACGCGCTGTGCGATCTCGCCCCGGCCCGGCACGCTGACCCCCCTTGCGGCCCGCTGCCCATAGATCAGCCGGAGGTCACGCGGCGTTACTGCCCGCGCGGTCAGTGACCCGCGTAGCCGTCAACATGTGCTAGCACCGTGCGACCACCCACCCCCAGAGCAAGCCATGATCAAGACTCGAGGCCGTGCTGCTGCTGAAACCGCGTTTCTCGTAGAGGGGCTCGGGGAGGCGGGCGAGGGACTCCATCGCAGGGGGTGCTGCTAGCGCCTCAATAGCACGCGCCGATCTCTACCCGCTGCCCGCCCATCTTCGTCGCCATCACGGCGACTTGGTTGAACGGCGCAGGTGGCCTCTGCCACGAGACCACGACGGCCCAGTCGGTCCCCTGAATGCACGCATCGCTGGCAGGTTTCCGCCCGAAGTGGTGGCGTTCCATCCGGGGCGGCTACGACGACGCGACCTCCGCCGCTGACTAGACGGTCGCCCCGGTCTGGGCGATGCTCGGATGTGGTGCGTCTGCGTCGTAACCGGAGCACTGCAGATGGAACGTGCGGGTTCTAGAGTCGGCACCAGCTTGCGCCCGGGTAAGGAGCCCGCGATGACAAGGAAGCAGCAGGAGCAACTCCTGCAGGTGGTCACGCCGGTTCTTCAAGACGGTGAGCAGGTCGAATACATGACGACCGCGCGCGTCGGGCAGCCACGTCGCCGCAAGCAGCTCCTCTCCATAGTGATTTCCTCAGTCCTGACGCTTGGCATGCTGACGCTTTTCGTCGTAGCGAAGGGATACTTCGTCGTGCTGACGAACCAGCGACTGATGTTCTTCGCCGTCAATCCCGCTAGCGGCCGACCGCTAGCCGGTCCAGCGATGCAGTTTCCGAGGGCACGACTGACCGCCACCAGGCCACGCAGCAGGTTAGCCGTTACGTTCCGGCTGGTGCTGCCCGGACAGCCTCCGATCAAGGTGGCTTTCGGTCAGCCGAAGCGCCGAGACGCCAGGGAACTCGCGGCGGCCATCGGCGTCGCAGCCTAGGAGCCTGCCGAATAACTGACGCTCACTAACACGGGCACCACGACAGCGGCAGTCGACGGCTTCGTTGTGACGTTCTACAACGCCGCTGGCCAGGAAGTCGGAAGTGATCAGACCGTCGGCCTCGATGAGCTCCCGGCAGAGCAGGTGCGCGGTCGTCGTGTCGCCGATGCGGACGACCGGCGGGCACCAGGGCGCATCGCTCGGCACCCGATCATTACCGATCAGGCGTTCGATTAGTCAAGCCCGCCAGTCGTCCGAGACCAATGGCGCGCCGAAACGCTGGCGGCTGACCTGGCCAGGGTCGTGAATGCGAGGTAATCCACGGCTGTGCGCTCGGCGTCATCGTGCTAGCGGTGAACGCGGAAGGCGGCCGGAATGTACGTCTACCCTGGCCGGCGAGGGCCGGTGAAGACCCTGGCCAGCACCGGCGGCGTACTGGCGGCGGCCGGTGTGCTGCTTTACGTCGTGCCGCTTGACTACGGCACCATCCCGCAGTGGAACAGCCTGTGCAGCTCCGGGATCGGCCAGCTTGGCCAGCTGCTGGACAACGGCGCCCGCCAGGACTGCGGCGTTGTCGGCCTCGCCGATCACCTGATCGGCGTGCTGATCGGCGTCGGCGCCGCCTGCCTGATCGCCGCCTTCGTGCTGGCCATCCGCGGCCAGTCCTCCCCGCCGCCCCCGGCCCCCGGATTCGCCGGACCGCCGCCCTGGCCAGCGGCATACCAGGGCCCGCCACCGGAAGAGCAGCCAGAGCCGATCACGGCAGAACTGCCGGCCCTGCACGACCCGGTGCGCGGGCCGGGCTGGCAGCCGTGGCTGCGCAGGTACCGGACGGCTGCTGTGATCGCGGCCGTCGCCGTCATCATCGCCGCGGCCGGCGCTGCGGCTGTCGTCAGCGCCAGCGCGGGCAGCGGCCGGCTGCTGTCGTTCCTGTGCTGGAACGGGCCGAGCGGCAACAGTGCCACCCTGCTGCAATGGCCGTCCGGGCGCACGGTCGCAGGCACCTACCGCACCGCGGACATCTCCGGCACCGCCCCGGATCAGCAGGTGAGCAACGACTCCGGCGCGCTCACGGGAACCGTGGCCGGGTCGTCGGCGAGCCTGGACTTCGCCGGCGGGCAGCAGCTGTTCGGCACGCTCGGCACCGACCTGGTGCTGTCCGTGCCGCAGTCCGACGGCAGCCTGCAGCCCGTCGCCTGCAAGCCCGGCACCGCAGAGGAATGGAATGCCGCCCTCGCGGACCTGAGCCAGCAGGTCGGCAACGCCAACTCCGCCGCGCAGGCGCAGCAGCAGCAGCAGAACATCAGCAACCAGATCGCGCAGGCGGAGCAGCAGCTCGCCTCCGACGTAACGACACTCACCCAGGACGCCACCACGCTGGAGAACGAGACGACCCTTGCCGGCGACATCCAGCAGATGCAGAACGACTACGCCACCGAGCAGGCCGACTACCAGACCGAGCTGAACGACACCTGCCCCGGCAAAGGCGGCGACGCCGGAGTCGTCGGCGGCGACGCCGGAGTCGTCAGCGGGGACCTGAGCACCCTGCAAGGCGACATCTCCAGCCTGCAGGGCAACGACGTCAGCAGCGACATTGCCGCAGTGCAGTCCGACGCGAGCACCATCACCAGCCTCGGCGGCACGCCTGACCCCGACCCGTCGGCGGCCATCGCCGAAGGCAACCAGGCTCTCCAGGATCTCAGCACGGCGATCTCATCGGCGACCTCGAACGGCAACGCCATCAACACCGAGGCCCAGCAACTCGCCAGCCAGGCCCAGGCCGCCGCGAACTGCTAGGCAAGATCAGTCGGAATCAGATGACCGAATTACCCGCGCACCGACTGGGGTCAGTCGGCTCCTGTCGCTGTGGCCCTCCGACCACGCGCGATGCTGCGCACGTACTCGCACCTGCCGCCGACCGAGCCGGACAAGGGACGCCGGGCTGTCGACGCCGCGATGGCGGAGGACAGCCCGGCGCAGCATGGCCCCGGCCGGGACCGGGAGGCGCAAAACCAGTGATGACCCGCGCCTATTTCATATCCGGTAGAAGAGGTTGAGGAACCTGTCCGCGAGGGCGAAATCGCCGCTCGCCGTGCCGCCGTTGAACCGGCCGAACGCGGTCAGGACCAGGCTGCCCGGGTCGAACTCCAGCACGGTCGGCAGGTCGTCGATCGTGCCGGGCTCGTAGGTCATGCCTCCCTCGCCGATCGACACGACCGTGTCGCCCGCGTTGCGCCCGCTGACCCGCACGCCGATCTGGAACGGGGTCAGGTCGGCGTCCGGCTTGATCGTCGACTGCCAGATGATGAACATGAACGGGACGAGCAGGTCGGCGGTGTCCGCGGGCAGCGCGTGCGCCTGGCCGGTGCCCTGGCGGATGTCCCAGGTGTGCACGCCGTAGTCCATCAGCTGGCCGCCCGCATACACGAACGCGGGCACCGGCCCCATGTAGGCGTGCGGAGCCAGCAGGCCGGTCCACTCGTCGGCGCTCAGCGGCTCCAGGATGCCCATCATCGTGTCGAGGTCGGCGCGGGCGCGGGCGAGCATCTCGGCCTGGGTCAGATCGTCAAAACGCTGCGCCGACGCGCCGGCCAGCTCGTGCATCACGACCAGCCCGTGCGGGGCGGGCGCATCGGCTCCGCTGCGCGCCGTGTCAAACGCCGTGAAGTAGCCCTCGGTCGTGTCCACGATGTGACCGATGACGTCCTTGACCTGCCAGTTCTCGCACGCGGTGGGCGCGTCCCACGCACCCGGCTCCTCAGCTAGCGCAAACATCTGATCCGCTTCGCGCCGCACGACCCGAAGGATGGTGTCTTTTCCCTCGTAGGTCATGGCGTTCCACTCGCTCATGTCCTCACCTTTCTCGGCCCTGAGTTCGGGATGTGAACTACCGTGCGGTCCACAATTGGCAAGCCCAGCGCACCCCGGCGCGCCGTGTCAACGAGAACCTTCAGGAGAGGGAACGGGGTTTGGGCCGGCACGGCCGTTCGCCGGGTCGCGGCCGTCCGCCGCGGTGGTCAGCCCGCGAGGCTCAGGCTGGCCAGGGCCGCGCCGTAGCGGATCGCCACGAGCTGGCCGATGGCCTGGTGCGCGCCGAGGATCGGGGCGCACGGCGCGCCGAGCGCGGCGGACAGGTCGTCGAGGACGGCAACCGACGTCTCGGGTCCGATCAGGCACGGGGCGAGAACCGGCCGCTGCGCACCCGACTCAGTGAGCCGGTCGACCGCGGTCACGATGCTGGCTGGGTCGCCGAGCGAGGCGGGCACGACCGGCACCGACAGCCGCGAGGCGAGCAGCACCGCGGCCACCGCGGCCGCGCTGGTTGCCTCGTCCCCGACGTCGGCGAGCACGACGATGCCGCGGCCGTCCGTGGAAATGCTCAGCCCGGTGGCCCTGGAGTACCGGGCGAGCCCCGCCTCGGCCAGCCGGGCGTGCAGCGCCTCGGCGACCAGCGGATGCGGTCCGAGGTGCGCGGCGAGCACGGCCGGGATCGCCGGAGCCGCGGTCAGTCGCTTGATGGCCGGGTCGATGCGCAGGCTGGGGCTGAGCAGCAGCGGCACGACCACGCTGGGGAACTGGTCCGGCTCGGCTGACTCGGACTCCGCAGGCATCAGGCAGTCGGTCACCGGCATATCGTCGCCGTCGAGGTAGCCAACCCGGATGTCGACGCCCGGGCAGGACAGCTCGGCGATCGCGGCTACCGCCGGGCCGATCCCGGCCGTGTCCGCCGCCGCGGTGCCTGGCACAGCGAGCACGAGCGCCGGGGCATCCGAGGCAACAGACAGCCGGTGCGGGCTGCGGTGACGGCCGGGCGGCCGCGTCCGGGTGGTGCGGCGGGGCAGCGGCAGCGCGTCGTCGGAGGTCGGAAGCCGCTGCGGCAGCGGGGCGCTCTGGCCGGCCGCGGGCTCGCGGCGGGGTAGCGGCCGCGCGTCGTCGGAGGTCGGAAGGCGCTGCGGCAGCGGGGCGCTCTGGCTGGCCGCAGGCTCGCGGCGAGGTGGCGGCTGCGCGCCCCCACCGGAGTTCGGGATCCAGCGCGGCAGCGGCCCGCTCTGCGTGGCACCGGACTCGCCGCGCTGCAGGGACCAGCCCGTCGTGTCGGTGTCGGGGTCGGTGACCGGCCGGCGTTGCGGCAGGCCGGCGGCCGAGAGCGGCGCGCCGCGCCGTGGCAGCGGGTCATCGGGCGCGGGCCCGTCCGGCTGGCCGCGCTGCAGGGACCAGCCCGTCGTGTCGGTGTCGGGGTCGGTGACCGGCCGGCGCTGCGGCAGGCCGGCGGCCGAGAGCGGCGCGCCGCGCCGTGGCAGCGCGCCGTCGGGCGCGGGCCCGTCCGGCTGGCCGCGCTGCAGGGACCAGCCCGTCGTGTCGGTGTCGGGGTCGGTGACCGGCCGGCGCTGCGGCAGGCCGGCGGCCGAGAGCGGCGCGGCGCGCCGTGGCAGCGCGTCGTCAGCCTGCGGGCCGACGGGCTCTGGGAGATCGGTCACGCTGCCGTATCGTAATCCTCCGGTCGGTTATTCGCGCGGCTTCCGCGATGTTGACGTCAAACGCGACATGTGTCGCCGATCCGGACTACTCGCTCGGCAGCATGCTCCTGACCACCGCAATCAGCGCGCTCTTCTGCTCGTCCGTCAGCCGCTGCTCAGACCGGATCGCGGCCTCGATGTCGGGCGGCGTCGGATCAGGCCCGGCGTGGCTGGACAGGTCCCTGTGCAGCAGCCCGGCCTGCGCCAGCAGCGTCTCGGCGGACACGTTGAGCGCGTCCGAGATCAGCCGGATCACTCGGACCGACGGCTGGTGCAGACCACGCTCGATCTGACTGAGATACGGGTTGGACAGCTTGGTCCGCTCCGCGAGCTGGCGCAGGGACATGTTCGCGAGCTTGCGCTTGCTGCGGATGAAGGCACCCAGTGCCTGCATCTGGGAGTCCCACGGCTCGGTCACGACGCCCCCTGCTGGCTAGCGGCGACGCCGAGGCGGACGCCAGAACGGTGCCCGCCTCGGCATCGCCGCGCTATCGACGGTTACTTCTTCGCGCTGCTGCGCGGCTTGGCGCTGGACGTCGGCCGCGCGGCGGTCGACTTGGTCGGCCGGGCCTTCGGCTTGGCTGCCTTCGCGGCAGCCGGCTTCGCGGCGGCCGACTCTGCCTTCGCGGCAGCCGGCTTCGCGGCGGCCGGCTCGGTGGCCTCGGCAGCGGGCTCAGCCGCGGGCGCGACGGCCGCGTCCGGTGTGACCATGACCTGGTCGGCCGTTTCCTCCGGCGCGTGGGCGCCCTGGTGCCCAGACTGCAGCGCGCTCACGACCTGCGTCAGCCTCGCCCTGCCCTCGGCGACGAAGGGGGTGGCCACCTTCGCGACCTCGACGACCCTGCCCGCGAGCGTGCGCTGCGCCGCAGCAACCTGCTCGGCGACGCCTGCCTGCCTGGCCCTGTCGGCCAGGTCGCGCCGCACGGCGACGAGCCGCTCGGTGTACGGCGTGGCCGCCTCCCTGGCCTTGCCCGCCAGATCGCGCTGCGCGGTGACCAGCTCCTGGGCGTGCGCCCGCAGCTGGGCCGGGCTCGGAACGTGCACTACCGGCCGCGCGGGAACACTCGGCCGCACCGCCTTCGCGAGCTCGCCGCCAGCCCGGACGACGCCCGCGACGGCGTCACGGCCGCGCCGCATCTGCTCCTGGCCCTGGCGCACCCGGTCCTGGCCCTTCCGCACCTGCTCATGCCCGCGCTGGAGCGCGGCGAGCAGCTCCTTCTGAACTTCCTGCCTGACTGTCTTGCTGTCGATCATGGCCCCTCCTCGGCTCTCATGCTAACTATATCAAGCAAACGCGCGATATGCCAAGCGGAGCTGATGCCACCGCCGCGCTATCGATCCCCGGGGACGATGTCGTAGTACAGGTGGGTGACGCCGTTACCCATAGTGACCTCGGGGTCGGCAAGCTGGATCGGGCCGACGCGCAGCGTGTCGAACAGCCGGATCCCGTCGCCGAGCAGCACCGGGACGACCTTGACCTGAATCCGGTCCACCAGGCCGAGCGCGACGCACTGCTGAATGACGCTCGGACTGCCCAGCGCGATGACCTTGTCCCCGGCGATCTGCCTCGCCTGATCCATGGCGGCCTCGATTCCGTCGGTAGCGAAGATCACCGTGGAGTTCGGCCGGGGCCAGCCCGCGGGGACCTGATGCGTGACGACGACGACCGGCACTCCGGTCGGGTGCCGGCCGTCCCAGCCACGGGCGAGGTCGAAGGTGCGCCGGCCGTACACGATCACGCCCAGACCCATGGCCTCGGCTTCGCCGTTCGGCTCGCGCGGCGAGTGTTCCGGCTGTGGCTTGCCATACCAGGCGAAGACCATGTCCACCCGGTCGGCGGAGTCGGCGACGAACCCGTCCAGGGACACCGACATGTCGGCCACGACCTTCGTCATGACGACTCCCTTCAGGCCTGCTGGTACATGAGCGAGCCCGGTGTGGTGAGCGTCTCGCCGGTCTCCAGCCAGGTCTTCAGGCCGGAGAGGATCATCGGCCAGCCACCGTAGATCTCGCCGCTGGCGGCCTCGGGCAGCTCGTCGTGTGTCAGCACGAGCCGGCACGAATCCCCGACGGGCTCGATTTCCCACGTCACCCGGCTGGCACCGGCGCTGCGGACCTCGTCGCTCCACAACGCGGTCATGGTGTGGACCAGCCTGCGCGGCGGGTCCACGTCGAGGACCTCGCCGTCGCCGAGCAGTCCCGGCGCGCGCGGATGGCTCATCTCGAGCCGAGAACCGGGCTTCCAGTCCGACCGCACGCTCGCGCCGAAGTTGTACGTGCGCCGGATGTCCGGATCGGTGATGGCCTGCCAGAGGCGCTCCGGGGTGGTCCGGATGTAGATCTCGAAGATCTTCTCCATCGTCTTCTCCAGTTCCTGCTTCAGGTCGCTGAGCGCGGCGGCCCAGAGCTCTGCGTACTTGCTGACCCAGCGGTCGTGGACGAGGCGAATCGGCACCGGGTTGAGGAAGTGCAGCTTCTGCCGCCCGCGCTTCCTCGTTACCACGAGGCCCGCCTGCTCCAGCACCTTGAGGTGCTTCATCACGCCGAATCGCGTCATCGGGAACCGCTCCTCGAGCGCGGTCAGCGTCTGGCCGTCCGCCCGGAACAGCTCGTCGAGCAGCGCACGCCGGGTCGGATCCGCCAGGGCCCGGAAGACGTCGTCCACCCGGCAAAAAATACGTGACTAATTAGTCACATGTCAACCCGAGAACGGGCGCGCTGGTGCCTGGGCGCGCTCGGTCGCGGCCCGGCCGCGGCGGGGTCGCCCGCAGCCGGCGGCCGCCGGCGGCATACCGTTCACTCATGCTGCGTTCAGGCTGGCCCTCCGTGTCGTACTCGCAGTGGAGCGCCACGTGCGACACCTTGCACGCGCACGCGCAGGTCCTCGGGAAGCTGGCGGTTACGCTCGCGCCGCCCGAGCCGCAGCTGCAGCACGCGGCGCTGCGGCTAACCGCCCGAGGCTGGGAGACCGCGCCGCTGCCAGCCGCGGACGGGTCGGGCTTGCTGGTCGTCGCCCTTGACCTCCGGTCACACCACGCGACGATCGAGCACAGCGGCGGCCAGACGGAGCTGATCCCGCTCATGCCGCACCGGCCGGTCGGCGAGGTGACCAGGGACGTGCTCGCGGCGGTCCGCAGGCTCGCGGGTCCGGTCGCGATCGACCCGACGCCGCAGGAGGTCAGCTGGCACGTGCCGCTGGATGCCGACACCGAGCACGCCAGCTACGACCCGGACGAGGTCACGGCGTACTTCCAGGCGGCTACCCAGGCCGCCATGGTGCTCGCGGAGTTCCGCGCGCCGTTCCGCGGCCGGCAGACTCCGGTTAACGCCTGGTGGGGCTCCTTCGATCTGGCGGTGAACATGTTCTCCGGGCTGCCCGCGGAGCCGCCGTCACAGGACTTCATCATGCGCAACGCGATGGATGCGCAGGAGGTGGCGGTCGGCTGGTGGCCCGGCGATCCCCGGTATCCGTCGGCGGCGTTCTACGGCTACGCGCATCCCGCTCCGGACTCGTTCGGCCACGCAGACCTGGCGTCGGCCGCGGCCCGCTGGGAGCCCAGCCTGGGCGAGTACATCCTGGACTGGGACGACGTGATCGCCAGCCCGGATCCGCACGCCGCCGGGCTGGAGTTCGCGAGGTCGGTGTTCAGCTACGCCTGCGCGGTCTGCGAGTGGGATCCGAAGCTCGCCGCGACCGCGCACGGGACGCCGCCGCCGGTCGGCTGACCGCCTGCACTCCCAGCAACGGCGGCCCGCCGGGGCCGGCGCGCCACGCCATGGTGGTTTCCGTCAATTGGGCGCCCGACTTGCACCTTTCGCGACAATGAAAACGCCAGGATGCCGGCCGGGCCCAGCGCCACGGGCCCGGCCCGCTGGCATGCTGTCAGAGTGACCGATCCACGCACCCGGCGGGCCCGGCTCTGGCAGGCGGCCGAGGCCAGGAAGATCCCGCTCCGGGCGATCCTTGCCACGGTCGGCGTCGTGGTCTTGGTGTACCTCGCCGCGCAGCTCGTCGACCGGCTTCGCGGCGTGCTGCTCCTGCTCGTGGTCGCCGGTTTCATCGCGCTGCTGCTGAACCCCCTGGTGGTGGTCGTCACGCGGGTGCTGCGCCGGCGCGGGCTCGCGGTCGCCGTGGTCACGCTCGTCGCGGTCGTCGCCTTCGGCGGGCTGGCGACTGCATTCGGTTATCCGCTCATCAACGGCATGACCCACCTGGCCGCCGACCTGCCGGCGGATGTGCACCGCATCCAGCACGGCCAAGGCTGGCTAGGGCGTCTAGTGCAGAGGTACCACCTGCAGACCTGGGTGGAGCACAACGCACCCAAGCTGGTGGGCTACGCGCGCGACCTGGGCAAGCCCGCGCTCAGCCTGGGGAAGGGCGCGGTCTCGCTGATCTTCTCGCTGCTGACCGTGTTCGTGCTCGTGGTCCTCATGCTGCTGGAGGCACCGAAGCTGCGAACCGGCCTGCTGCGCCTGATGGCGCCCGCAAGAGCACGCCGGTACACCGCCATCGCCGCAGAAGTCACCCGCGAGGTGACCGGCTTCATGCTCGGCGACCTTGCCACCTCGATCATCGCCGGTGCCGTCGTGCTACTGGCGCTGCTGGTCCTGGGCGTGCCGTTCCCGTTCTTGTGGGCGCTGTGGGTAGCGCTGGTTGACTTCCTGCCGATGATCGGCGGGGCGCTGGCCGGGATCCCCGTGGTGCTGTTCGCCTTCACCCACTCGCTGACCGCCGGGATCGTCACGCTGGTCGTGTTCCTCGTCTACACCCAGGTCGAGAACCACGTGCTCAATCCGCTGATCATGAGCCGCACCGTGCGGATCAACCCGCTGCTCGTGCTGGTGTCGATCCTGGTCGGCGCCTCAATCGGGAGCTGGGTCGGCGGCCTCTTCGGCGGCTTCGTGGCCGCGCTGCTGGCCATCCCGGTGGCCGGCGCGATCCAGGTCATCGTGTCCGAGATCTGGCGGTCAACCGCGGAGCCGTCAGCCGTGGCGGGGCAGCAGGGCACGAAGCCCGCGCCGGCGGGCGGTTCGGGGGATCCGTCCGCGGGCGCCGAGGCAGGAGCACTCCAGGTGATCGTGCAGGAGGTGTGGCAGTCGACCGCGATGTCAGCTTCGGAGGCGGCGCAGCGGGGCCCGGGGTCGGCCCCGGCGGCGGAGTGATGGCGGCCGGCACCCGGCCGGGATGGCGTCGGCGCGCGCTCCCGGATCGACAGTGGTAGGCGCCCGGGCCTAGGTGGGAGAGCGCCGCCGCCGCTGCGCGCCGGGCTCCCTCGGGCTGTGCGGTGTCGGCAGCAGCGGGAGCCGGGACGGCGGCTTGAGCTCCTCCAGCCGCAAGTAGCTCACCAGCCGCTGGCCGCCCCGGGTCGCGAGCGCCGCCAGCACCTGCTGCAGCTCGGTCACGTCCCGCGCCACCACGGTCAGCAGGTAGTCCATCTCGCCGGTGACGTTGTCTGCCGCGATGATCTGCGGCAGGGCCCGCACCTGGTCCTCGAATACGCGCGTCGAGCGGGGATCATGGCGGCCCAGCGTGGCCCCTACGTACAGCTGCAGCGGGAAGCCCGCCGCGGCGGGGTCGAGCCGGGCGCTGATCACGCGGATCACACCGGACTCCTTGAGGCGGCGAACCCGGTACAAGGTCGCGGCCGGGGACAGGCCCACCAGACGGGCGAGCTCGACATTCGTCCGATCGGCGTCGGCCTGCAGCTCGGAGAGCAGCGTGACGTCAATGTCATCAAGTTGAACGGCCACGTTACCAAATAATACTTGGCTTTAGACGGCAAGCTCCTAACTTTCCTTGATCCTCGCCGAAACTGAGTGCATGACATATCGCCGCCGTCTCGTCTTCCCCGCGCTGGTTGCTGCCGGGGTCCTGTGGGGCACCACCGTGCCGCTGTCCAAGCTGGCGCTGGCGTGGCTGGCCCCTGGGTCGCTCGCGTTCGCCCGGTTTGCGCTCGCTGGCGCGCTCCTCATGGTCATCAGCCGGTCGCGGCTGCGCGCGGCGCTCAGCCCGGCGATCCTCATCAACGGCGCGGCCGGGTACGGCGGCTCGGTGCTGCTGCAGAACCTCGGCATCGAGCGCACCAGCGTGACTCACGCCGCCCTGTTGATCGGCGCTACGCCGGTGCTGGTAGCCGTGCTCGCCGCGGTGCTCGGCCACGGTATTGCCCGGCCGGTCTCCTGGCTCGGATTCGGCCTCTCGCTGGCGGGTGTTGTCGTCATCGCCGGCGGACAGGGAGCCGGCTCGAGCCTCGCCGGGGACGGGCTGGTCCTGGCATCACAGCTGGCGTGCGCGGGCTTTATCGTGTCGCAAGCGCGACTGCTGCGCGGCCGGGACCCCGTGGCGGTCACGGCGGTGCAGCTCGTGGCTGCGGCCCTGGCGGTCTTGCCGGCTGCGCTCGCGGGCGGACCTGTCGCGGTTACGGCAGGGCGCCCTGCGGCCGTGCTCGCTACCGCCGGGCTGGTGCTGGCTGGCACTGTGCTGCCGACGACGCTGTTCGCGTTCGCGCAGGGCCGGGTCTCGGCCGACGTCGCGGGGGCGTTCCTGAACCTGGAGCCGCTCTTCGGCGCGGCTATCGGGATCCTGCTGTTCGGAAACCCGCTTGGCCCGGCGCAGGTCGTCGGCGGGGCGGCCGTCGTGGCCGGCATCGGCCTGGGCAGCTACCAGGTCGTCCGGCAGGAGCGGGCTGGCCGTGAGCGTGGTCCAGACCGGGCCGGGGCGCGCTCCACCCGGCCCGGCCTGGCGCTGTCAGGCGCTGAGGCGCACCCGCGCAGCCAGCCGCAGGTCGCGCGACGACCTGCCGACGTGCACGGTGAACTCCCCGCCTGGCGTGATCCAGCTCGCCAGCGACTCGTCATAGCGCGCGAACGACCTGGCCGGGACGGTCAGCCTGACCCGAACCGACTCGCCGGGCGCGGCGCGAACGGCCGCGAAGGCCGCAAGCGCCCGGACGGGGCGTCCCCGGTTCGCCGGAGCGCCAGGCTCGGCGAGATACACCTGAATAACTTCCTTGCCCTTGCGCCTGCCGGTGTTGCGGACGTGCACCGACAGCTCCAGGTTGCTGCCCTCACTGAGCCACGCCGGACAGTCGACCGACTGGTACTCCCAGGTCGTATACCCCAGGCCATGGCCGAACGGGTAGCGCGGCGCCAGGCCGGCGGCGTCGTAGCCCCGATAGCCGATCAGCAGGCCCTCGGGATAGCCGAGCACGCCCGCCGCGGTGGGCGTCGCGTGCAGCACCGGGCTGTCGGTCTCGGCAACCGGGATGGTCACCGGCAGCCTGCCGCCGGGCTCGGCTCGCCCGAACAGAACGTCCACCAGGGCGGTGCCGAACTCCTGTCCCGGCAGCCACGCGTGCAGGATCGCGGCGACCTGCTCGCCCCACGGCATGAGCACGGGCATGCCGGAGTTGACCACGACGATTGTGGCACGGTTCACCGCCGCGACCCTGCTGACCAGCTCGTCCTGGCGGCCGGGGAGCGCGAGCGTCGGCCGGTCGAAGCCCTCGCTCTCGGTGAGCTCCGCGGAGCCGACGACCACGATGGCGGCGTCGGCGGCGGCCGCGGCCCGCTCGGCCGCGGCCAGCAGATCGTCGTCATCGGAGGCGGGGGCGATGCCCAGCCGGACGGCGAGCGGGCCGGCCCCGTCCGCGGCGGGCGCGAACTCCACCCGGAGACGCGCCGGCACGTCGGCCTCGAGCCAGAGCGCCGCGCGCAGTTCGCCCGGCCGGGTCATGGCCTCGACCGGATCATCCGGGACGGCCGTCACATCGTCGATCACCGGGACGCCATCCGCCTCGAGCAGCAGGCCGCCGACCCCGGAGACACTGAGCAGGTGGCTGCCGGTTACGGCCGGATGGAACGTGGTCGTCAGGACGATCCGCCCCGGCTTTCCCCAGCCGATTCCGTCCGGGACTCCGTCCCACCAGGCGAGGTTCGCCGACTCGCGGTGCTCGGCGCCGATCACCGCGCCGCTCGCGTCGGTGAATTCCAGGCGCAGCCCGGCGGCGCCGGTCACCGGATCCGTGAGCGAGCCTGGGGGCGGCTCGGGGACCGCGTGCCAGGTCTGGCAGCCCGCCGAGCTGGTGACGGTGACATGCGCGGGCAGCGCGGCCCGCACCGAGTCGACCGGCACCGCGACCGAGACCGGCGACACGCCCGCGCTGCCGCCGCCCTGGATGACCGGGCTGACCGAGTTCGGGCCGACGACGGCGACCGTGGCGATGCCGCCTGGGTTCAGTGGCAGCGCCCCGCCTGAGTTACGAAGCAGCACGAAGGACTCCGCGGCCGCGCACCGCAGCAGCCCGGCGTCGACGAGCACGGCCGCCCGCCCGCCGCTCGCCGCGGTGCCGCCCGCTGTCGCGACTGCAGGCGCCGCGCCGTTAGCCATCCCGTCGTGCCCGGCACCGCGGGCGACGGTCGGCTCGGTGAGCGCGCCCACCCGGCGCGCCAGCCGGAGCAGCCGGGCGACCTTGTCGTTGAGCAAGTCCTCGGTCACCTGGCCCGCGTCGAACGCCTGCACGAGGAGCTCGCCCCATGGACCGTCCGGGCCGGGCATCGACAGGTCCAGCGTCGCCAGCGCGGTGGCGTGGGTGCTGCGCGCCGCGTGCCAGTCGGAGGTCACGACGCCATCGAAGCCCCACTCGTTCTTCAGCACGTCCCGCAGCAACCGCACGTTCTCGGTCATAGCCGTGCCGTTGACCTTGTTGTACGCGGCCATCACCAGCCACGCGCCGGCCTCCCGGACGCAGGCCTCGAACGGCACCAGGTAGAGCTCGCGGAGCACGCCCTCGGTGAGCCGGACGTCGTATGTCCATCGCTGCGTCTCGGAGTCGTTGGCGACGAAGTGCTTGACGGTCGCGGCGACGCCGGCCGACTGCACGCCCCGTACGTAGGCGGCGGCGAGGCTCGCGGTGAGCACCGGATCCTCGGCGAAGAACTCGAAGCCTCGGCCGCCGAGCGGGGTGCGCATGAGGTTGACGGTGGGCGCTAGCAGGACGTCGACGGCCTTGCTCCTGGCCTCGGCGCCGAGCGCGGCCGCGACCTGGTGGACCAGGTCGGCGTCCCAGGTGGCGCCCAGCGCGGAGGGGCACGGCAGACAGGCGGAGGGATGATGCTCGTCTTTGGTAGGTCCGCGGACGCCGTTCGGCCCGTCGGAGGTGACCATCGCCCGCAGTCCGATCGGCAGGTACTCGTGCGTCCGCCAGCTATCGGCGCCGGACAGCAGCCGGACCTTCTCCGGCACCGGCAGGGCCGCCGCGAGGTCGCGCTCGGTCGGGCGAATGCCGATGACGCTCGGCGCGGTAAGTTCCTGGCCGGTCATGACGCGGGCGGTCGGGACGCGGCCCGGACGGGGAGGGAGGTGGCACCCGCCCGGCCGGAGGCCCGGCCGGGCAGGGTGCACCCGTGATCTGGTGTCGTCACGGTCCGTGCAGCCTCAGGAAACTGGCTTGAGCTGCTGGATCACGGCGAGCATCTCCGGGATGTTCGGACCCGGGTCCATGTAGGCGTCGGCCTTCGTCGGCCAGCCCGTGTAGTCGCGGCTGGAGAACTCCGCCCAGGACGCGCCCTGGAGCAGCGGCGCCACCGGGACCTCGGTGGCCTCGATGTTCGCGAGCGTCGCGACGGCGGCGCTGAGCGCGGCCGGGGTGGTCGCGCTCTGGTAAGCGCTGAGCGCCGCCTGAGCTGCCGGGTCGTCGAACCGGCCGTAGTCAGCCCCGGCGGTCTGGCCGAGTGGTGCCGACAGTTTGTAGTTCATCCAGTTGTTGTAGGTGAAGTACGGGGTGAGCCCCTGGGCGCCCCAGTGGATAGCGGAGTCGAAGTTGCCGCTGTTGAGGTCCTGGGTCCAGATGTCCGGGCCGTTGGTGCCCGCATCGCCCTTGACCGAGGTGTTGAAGCCCTGCGCGTTGAGCTGCTTCACCAGCAGCTGCGCGTCGGTGTAGTAGTCGGTGTAGCTGACCGGTACCTCGATGTTGAACGTGATCTGCTGCCCGTTCTTCTCCCACTTGCCGCCGACCTGCTTGTACCCGTCGGCGGTCAGGATCGAGCTGACCTTGGCCGGGGCACCGGTTGCCCCGATGTTGCCGGCGAGTGACGAAGGCAGGTAGCTCTGCTGCGCCGGCAGGATCATGCCGGCCGTGCTGGTCTCCGGCGGCTCGTTGTTCGACTCGCCATCCGTCGACAGCTGCTGCCGGTTGATGGCGTAGCTGATCGCCTGGCGTACGGCCGGGTCGTTCAGGGGCGCCTTGGTGACGTTGAACCACAGCCCCACGACGTTGTTGTCGCTGAAGTACGGGGCAGCGCCGGTCCAGGTCTTGTTGTCCTTGCTCTTGGCCAGGTAGTTCTGCGAGACGCCGATGATCGAGATCCCGCACCAGTCAATCGTGCCGTCGGAGCAGGGCGGCAGCAGGTTGGCGTTGTTCCCGTACGCGGGGAAGCTCAGTTCCGGCACGCGCAGGCTGGCCTTGGCGTAGTAGTACGGGTTCTCCTTCATCGTGTAGCCCGTCGAGCTGAAGTGGTCGAGCACGTACGGGCCGGTGCCGACGGGGGTGGGGTCGGCGTAGGTAACCGGGTTGGAGACGTCCTGCCAGACGTGCTCAGGAACGATCGGCGTCTGCAGGATGTAGAACGCGCTGGACAGTTCCGGCTGCGAGAAGGTCAGCACGGTCGTGGTGGCGTTCGTCGCCGTCACGCTGGTCGGGGTCGGGATCGTCCAGTTGGCGTTCAGCGCCGAGTTGTTCTTGATCAGGTTGAAGGTGAACGCGACGTCGCTCGCACTGAACGGCTTGCCGTCGCTCCACTTCACGCCTGACCTCGTGGTGATCGTGAGCGTCGTGCCGCCATTGCTCCACGCCGCGCCCGTGGCGAGCTCGTGGACCGGGCCCTCGGAGGTGTCCTGCGTGTTGTACACCATCAGGGGCTCGTCATACAGGTTGACCGAGTGCGTCACATAGCCGATCGATGTCGGCAGGAACGGGTTGAAGTTGTCGGTCATCGGCGAGATCGCCGTCGTGACGATCGTGAGCGGCTTGCCCGAGCTAGCTGAGCTCGGGGAGGAGCCGCAGGCTGCGATCCCCAGTGCGAGGACCGCGGCCGCAACTACGCTGCCTGCGAGTTTGCGATTCATTGCCTCTAGACTCCAAATGTGCCCGGCCGGCCGTTCCGCCGGCCTGTTGTAACGTGACCGTGTCGGGGTCTGTTCTGGTGCGGCGCCGGTCGGCCGGGTATGTGCTGGTCCGCGGGATTACCCCCGGAGCCCCCGCAGTAGCCCTGACCGTGGGCCGGCGATGTGGGAGACCTGGTTTGCCTAGGCCTTATCGGCGCTCATCACCTCACCTCCTCCTGGGTCAGGTGCGTCCTCGCCGGGACCGGGCCGGGCAGACCGTCGACCGGGTGTCGCGGGAGGTTCGGGCGTCGTCCTCTCGGCGGCGGGCACCGCTCGGGACTCGTGACCGGACTCGAGCAGCCAGCACGCGCTGACGTGCCCGGTACCGGCGGGGAAGGCCGGCGGCACCCGCTCGGCACAGATCGCCATGGCGTGCGGGCACCGCAGCCGGAACCGGCAGCCAGATGGCGGCGCCACCGCGCTCGGCGGGGCGCCAGCGCCGCGCAGCGTGACGGGCGTGACCCGCTCCGGGTCCGGCGCCGCGCTGAGCAGCAGCTGGGTATAGGGGTGGGCGGGGGAGTCGGTGACCCGGACGGCCGGGCCGGACTCCACCACCTGGCCCGCGTACATGACGACGATGGTGTCGGCGAGGTAGCGAGCCGAGGCGATGTCGTGGGTGATGTAGAGGATCGCCAGCCGGTCGCGATCCCGCAGGTCGGCGAGCAGGTTGAGCACTCCGAGCCGGATCGACACGTCGAGCATCGAGACCGGCTCGTCGGCGACCAGCACTCGCGGCCGCACGGCGAGCGACCTGGCGATCGCGATCCGCTGCCGCTGCCCGCCGGACAGCTCGTGTGGGTACTTGTGCACGAACGCGTCGGCTGGAGTCAGGGCGACCCGCTCGAGCACCGCCGCGATCTTGTCATCCAGGTCCGCGCCAGAGCTGGCCAGGCGGTGGACCTTGAACGGCCGGCTCAGGTGGTAGTGCACGTCGTGGATCGGGTTCAGCGACGCGAACGGGTCCTGGAGCACCATCTGCACGGTCTTCGCGTAGTCGAGACGCCGGCGGTGGGCGCGCGGCACGCTGCGCCCGTTCAGCAGCAGCTCGCCGGCGGTCGGCGCGATGAGCCTGGCCAGCAGCCGGGCCAGGGTGGACTTGCCGGACCCGCTCTCGCCGACCACGGCCGCGACCTGTCCGGCGCAGAGCGCGAGCGACACGTCGTCGACCGCGTGCACCACCGGTGCCGGGCCGCCGACCCGCGCCAGCCGCCGGCCGACCTGGCGCACCGAGGCGTGCACGGGGAAGTGCTTGGTAAGGCCGCGCGCCTCCAGGAGGGCGTCGGTCGTCTCGGGGGGTGCCAGCGCGGGCGCGGTCATGCCGTGCTCCCCTGCTCGACTGGCTGTTCGGCCGCCGGTACTGGCACGGCCCGCTCGGCGCCTCGGCCCGGCTCGCGGGCCGCAGCGTTGTCGCGGTGCTGGCCGTCCTCGGCGCTGGCCACCCCCGCGGTGCTGGCTGGCCGGGCGGTGCTGGCTGCCCAGGCGGTCCGGGCTGGCTCGCGGGCCGCGAGCTCTGCCGGGACGGGCCGGCCGCCGTGGTGCAGCCAGCACGCGGCAAGCCGGTCGGCCTGGCCGCCGACGACCGCCAAAGGCGGGTCGGCCGCCGGGCACCGGTCGAAGGCGAACCGGCAGCGCGGGTGGAACACGCAGCCCGACGGCAGCGCCCGCAGGTCCGGGGGCGAGCCGGGGATGCCCGTCATCGGCGCGCGCGGACCGTGCAGCGGCGGGAACGAGCTGAGCAGGCCCAGCGTGTAGGGGTGCCGGGGAGCGCGGAACAGCGCCGCCGCCGGCGCTCGTTCCACCAGCCGGCCCGCGTACATCACCGCGATCGAATCCGCGATCTCGATGAGCAGCGACAGGTCGTGCGTGATGAACAAGATCGCGAACCCGAGCCGCTCCCGGAGGGCCTTCAGCTCCTCCAGGATTTCCCGCTGGGTGACGACGTCCAGGGCGGTGGTTGGCTCGTCCATGATGACGACCTGCGGCTGCAGGGCGAGCGCCATGGCGATCATGACGCGCTGCCGCATGCCGCCGGACAGCTCGTGCGGATGGCTGGCCAGCCGGTCGCTGTTGATCCCGACCATGTCCAGCAGCTCGACCGCACGGGCATGGCGGTCTTTGCGGGACAGGTGCTGCTGGTGCGCGGCGAGCGCGTCGGTGAGCTGAGCGCGGATGGTCAGCACCGGATTGAGCGCGTTCATCGCGCTCTGCAGCACCAGCGACACCTGCGACCAGCGCAGCACCCGCAGCATCCGGTAGTCGGCGGCCAGCAGGTCCGCCGTGGAGCCGGCCTCCGGGTACAGCCGCACCTCGCCGCCGGTGATGACGCCAGGCGGCCGCAGCAGCCGGGTGGCCGCCATGGCCAGCGTCGACTTGCCGCTGCCGCTCTCGCCCGCCAGACCGAGCACCTCGCCGCGGTGCAGGACCAGGTCGGCGCCGGCCACCGCGTGCACCGCGCCCGGCCCCTGTCCGTAGTCCACGCAGAGCCCGCGGATCTCGAGCAGTGGCTCGGCGGTCATGCCGACCCTCCCGCGTCCGGGGCGGTCGGCTCGCCGGCCCGGATCACCGGGGTCAGCGCGAACTGCTGGCTCCGCCGACCGCGGCCGGGCCTCCGGCGGCCGGTCCGCCGGGTGAGCCCGGCCGCCCGCAGCCGCGGGTTGATGAACTCGTCGATGCCGAAGTTCAGCAGCACCAGCGACGTACCCAGCAGCGCGACCGCGAGCCCGGGCGGGATGAACCACCACCAGTACCCGGTGAGCTCGGCGTTGGCGCCCTGCGCGTAGTACAGGATCCCGCCCCAGCTCCAGTTGGGGTCGACAAGCCCGAGGAACGCCATCGCGGTGTAGGTCCCGACGGCGTACAGCACGGTGAACAGGAACGAGCTCGCGACGATCGGGGTGAGGTTCGGCAGGATCTCGGCGAAGATGATCCGCCGCCGCGGCTCCCCGATGATCCGCGCCGAGTCGATGTAGTCCCGGTTGCGCAGGGACAGCGTCTGCGCGCGCAGCACGCGGGCGCCCCAGGCCCAGCCCGTTACCGAGATGATCAGGCCGATGAGGAAGAGGTCGTTGCCGCCGGTCTTGCCGAGGAAGCCGAACAGGATCACGAGCAGCGGCAGCGCGGGCATCACCAGGAAAATGTTGGCGAGCATGGACAGCAGGTCGTCGGCCAGCCCGCCCAGGTACCCGGCCGTCACGCCGATCACCACCGACAGCGTGGTGGCGATCACGCCGGCGACCAGCGACACCAGCAGCATGTCGCCGCCGCCGGCCAGCACCTGCGAGAACACGTCCTGCTGCAGGTTCGTGGTGCCGAGCCAGTGCGCGGCGGACGGCGGCAGCGGGACCGGTGAGTTGGCGAAGACCTGGTCCGGGCTATAGGGCGCGACGAACGGCCCGATGATCGACAACAGCACGAAGAACGCCAGCATGCCGAGGCCCACGAGGATCTTCGGGGACCGGGGCAGCCGCAGCGCCCGCTGCGGACGGCGCACCGTGGCCTGCGGTGCGCTGCCCGGCCCGGGCGCGGTGCCCGTGACCTGGTCGGTGCCGATGCCCACAGCCATCGCTCAGGCCTCCTGGCGGGTGCGCGGGTCGAGGAAGACGTAGACGAAGTCGGCGATCAGGTTGGCCGCGAGCACGGCGAAGGTAATGATCAGGAACAGCCCCTGCATCAGCGCGTAGTCGTCGTTGGAGACCGCCTGGAGCAGCAGGGAGCCAAGGCCGGGATAGCTGAACACGATCTCGGTCAGCAGCGCGCCCGACACGATGAAGCCGATGGCGAGCGCGAACCCGGAGACGCTCGGCAGGATGGCGTTGCGCGCCGCGTACCAGATCACCCGCGCCTTGGGCAGGCCCTTCGCGGCGGCGATCAGCACGTAGTCCTCGTCCATCGTGCTGACCATCACGTTGCGCATGCCGACGATCCAGCCGGCCGCCGAGGCGACCACGATCGTCACCGCGGGCAGCACCGCGTGGTACAGCACGTCGCTGATGTAGGTCCAGGTGAACGCCGGGAAGTCCGCGACCCCCGCCGCCCGCGACGTCGGGAACCAGCCGAGCGTGATGGCGAACAGGTCGATGGCAAGGAAGGCAAGGAAGAAGTACGGCGCTGCCTGAAAGAACGTGACGACCGGCAGCAGGTTGTCCAGCCAGCTGCCGCGCCGCCAGGCGACGAGCGCGCCGATCGCGGTACCGAGGACGAAGCTGATGAGCGTGGCCAGGCCGACCAGGCCGAGGGTGTACGGCAGCGCCTCCCTGATGACGGTGCTGACTGGCTCGAAGCCGTTCCCTGAAGACAGCCCGAGGTCGCCGTGCAGGACGTCGTTCCAGTAGTGCGCGTACTGCGTCCACAGGCTGGCTCGGGTGTCGACGCCAAACTGCAGGTCCAGAGCGTGAATGATGGCGGGCGTGATGGTGACGCCCTGCATCTTCGCCAGGATCGCGTCCACCGGGTTGCCGGGGATCAGCCGCGGGATCAGGAAGTCCAGGCTGACCGCGACTGCTGCGGTAACCAGGTAGAAGAAGAGCCGCCGGGCGATCGCGACCATCTATCCGGCCTCCTGTGGCGCCCGCGGCGCCGGCGCGAGGACCTGCGGGTCGCAGCCGCAGCTTTCCCGCCGGATGAGCTGCGTCGGCAGCGCGATGTCCCGCCCGCGCGCGGTGTCGGGGGCGCCTGGCCCTCGGCCGATCATCGCGTACACGGTCTCGAATGCGGTCGCGCCGAGATCCTGGATCGACTGCCGAACGCTGGTGAGCTGCGGGCGCAGGTGCCGGGCCACGGGAATGTCGTCGAATCCGGTGACCGCGACGTCGCCGGGCACCGAGAAGCCGTGCAGCGCCAGGGCGTGCAAGACGCCGATGGCCGACTGGTCGTTGGCGCACACGATGGCGCGCGGCAGCGTCGTGCCGGACGCGATGAGCCGCTCGATGGCCTGCGCGCCGGCTGCGGCCTGATAGCTGCCCCGCCACTGCTCGCCGGTGAACAGCCGCGCGCCCGCGGCCGCGACCTCGTCGGCTAGCGCCCGGCCGCGGGTCAGGCTGTCCGGGCTGCCCTCGTGCCCGGCCAGGTAGCCGATCGTCCGGTAGCCGTGGTCGGCGATGAGGTGCCGGGCGAGCGCGCGCATGCCGCCCTCGTTGTCGCCGTGCACGTTCGCGGTCGTCTCCGTCGGCAGGCCGGCCAGCGTGACGACCGGGACCTGGCGCGACAGCGTGTCGAGCTGTTCGGGGGACAGCACCCGGTCGTGCAAGATGAGCCCGTCGCTCTTGCGGGCGAGCGCAAATACCAGCCGGCCCGCGTCCGGCTCATCGAGGTCCACGGACCGGATGAGCAGGTCGAAGCCGTGGCGCTGGGCGACGATCTCCATGCCCCGGTTGATCATGTCGGGGAACTGGAGGTTCTCGTCCTCGTCGGCAAACATGGTCGCGCCGTGCCACTGCGGCCGCCGGACAACGACGCCCACGACCTCCTTGAGCCGTGCGCTGAGGGCCCGCGCCGCTCCGTCGGGCACGAAGCCCAGCTCGGCGACGGCCTGCAGAACGCGCTGGCGCGTGTCGGCGCGCGGATTGCCCTGCCCGTTCAGCACGCGCGACACCGACGCGATGGACACCCCGGCGACCCTCGCCACGTCGTAGATCGTGGGGGGCTGCGCGGTCACCGTGCCGGCCTCTGCGTTCACTCCCTGCACCGCCAGTTCGTCCTCTGCGTCCGATGCCACGATTTCGCGAGCGCTGCCTGGTAAGCGCTTACCCAAGAGGCCTTCGCCACCTGCGGCGGTTGCCGCTTCGAGGGCGGAGGGTTGCGGAAAGCGCTTACTCAGGGAACTGCCAGGAGCGTAGAACGGCGCGGATGCGCTCACAAGAGCCGAAGGTAACTGTTACGCGAACGTGACATTGACGCTCAATCCGCGTTCCGAACTCAGCTGGGCCCGCCCGGGCTGGGCTGTGCGGGCGGCACCTGCGCAGATCGGGGGCGAGCGCCGCCGGCCGCCGGCTGACACGCTCCGGCCGGGGACCTCGGGCGGGCCTGGCGGCGAACAGGCAGTCGGTCGCCGCGATCAGGAACTGCGCGCGGTCCGCACCGCCGTCACCCGCGATCGGCCAGGTGCCGGTCGCCTGAACCATCAACTGTGCGGTCCGCACCGCCCGTCGCCCGCGTCACCCGCGGGCGGCCAGGTCCTCGTGCGCCGACGCGATGCCCTGCGGCCGCCCGGCTGCGTGCTCAGCGGGTCAGTCGACGGCCAGCTCCGGCGAGGCGAGCTGGCGGCCTACGTGCTCGGTGACGTAGTCGATGCCGACCGCGCTGCCGGGCAGCACGCCCACCATGGTGAAGAACGCGTGCATCTGGCCGGCGAACCGCTGCTGCGTGACCGGTACGCCCGCGAGGGCCAGCTTCGCCGCGTACGCCTCGCCCTCGTCGCGCAGCGGATCGTGCTCGGCGGTCAGCACGATGGCCGGCGCCAGCCCGGTCAGGTCATCGGCCCGGAGCGGAGCGGCGTCGGGGTCCGTGCGGTCGGCGGGATCGGGCGCGTAGTGGTCCCAGAACCAGATCATCGACTCGCGCGACAGCAGCAGCTGATTCTCCGGGTCGAGGTAGGACGCGGTGTCGAGGTCAGCGTCCGTGACCGGGTAGATGAGCACCTGGCAGCCTAGCTGCGGTCCGCCCGCATCCCTGGCACGCCGCGCGACGACGGCGGACAGGTTGCCGCCTGCGCTGTCTCCCATCACCACGACGGGAACGGGGCCGCCCGCGATCTCGGCCATCCGCTCGCTCGCCCAGAGCAGCGCGGCCCACGAGTCCTCGGCCGCGGCCGGGAAGCGGTGTTCGGGCGCCAGCCGGTAGTCCACGTTGACGACGGCCGCCTGCAGGCGGTTCGCCAGGACGCGGACCAGGTGGTCGTGGGTGTCAAGGTTCCCGATGACCCAGCCGCCGCCGTGGTAATACACCACCAGCGCGCGGATGTCGCCGGCCGGCACCAGCACGCGCACCGTGAACTGGCTGCCATCAGCCGTCGTGACCCGTTCCTCGTACGTCCTGGCCACCTCGGGTCCCGGTCCCGCCGCCGCACTGAGCGCGGCGCTGACCTCTCGGGCCTCCTCCGGTGTCAGCTCGTGCAGTGGCTTGGCCCCGGACTCTGCTAGCTGCGCGAGCAGCCAGGCGGTCGCCTCGTCTATCGCCATCGATGCCCCTGTCCGCTGCCTGCAACTCACCGGTAGCTGACCGGCCGCGTCCCGGACGCTACTCCGCACCGGTCAGCCGGGCAATATGTCGGGCTCGTGCTGACTGCCCAGTCGAGGACGGCTCGCATCGGCAGCGGTCGCCGTGGCCGTACCGTGTACGCGTGGAGTTCAGCCGGGAGTTGCGTCCGCACGTCATCGCCGGCGAGATCACGCTGTCGTTCCGGCTGTGGCAGCGGCCGCGGGTGCGCGCCGGCGCGCGGTACCCGGTCGGCCCGGCCTTCATCGAGGTCGAGTCGGTCGAGCTGGTGCCGTTCTCCTCGGTCAGTGCGGCCGATCTGGAGCGCGCGGGGGAGCGGGACCTCGAGTCGCTGCGGCGGCGCACCGCACACGCGGGGCCGGTGCACGACGACACGCTCGTGTACCGGGTGGAGTTTCACGTCGCGTAGCGCCGTTCGGCCGGCCTGGCACGCGCGACCGTTACCGTCGGCCCTCCGCGCCCGCAGCCACGCGGACCCGGCGGCCCAGGCCCAGGCCTGCTATTGCTCGGCGAGGATCGCCTCCAGCTCGGCGAGCGGGTCGCGGACGACGGGCCCGGTGGTCCGGACGACCGCCCGCCGGATCACACCAGGGAACGGGAACGGGGCCGTGTAGCCCTCACCCACCGCCGGACCCCACTCGTAGCCGCACGTGAGGCCGACGCCGGTGCCGGTGAATCCGGACGGGGTGAACCGCGGGATCACCCCCCGGCCGACCTCGCGCCCGTCGCAGCGGAGCACGCCGGTACCGCCGAGCCCGGAGTCCTTGGTGAACTCGTACTCGACCCGGTGCTCACCGGGTCTAAGCGCCGAGTCGGCCGCGACGACGTGCCGCTCCTTGCCGTACAGGTTGTGCACGTAGCGCGGCCGGCCGTGCAGGACATGCAGCGACCAGCCACCGAGAACAGAGCCGAGCGCCAGCAGGACGCCGTCCGGCTCGGCGCCGACCACCACGTCGACCACGAGCAGGTGCGACCGGTTCCGCACGTTGACGGCCACCGACTCGGGCACCGGCGCGCCGCCCTGGGCGTAGCGGAACTCCGACCGCGGCCGGCGGCGATCCGGCTTAGGGTGCAAGAGCGCCCACAGCGGCCGGTTGTCCAGCGGCAGCACCTGATTGCGGCGCGCCTCCCGCCACCAGAGCTCGACGAGTTCGGCCAGCCTCGCGGGCTGTTCTGCCGCCAGGTCGCGGGTCTCCGACAGGTCCGATGCGACGTGGTAGAGCTCCCAGGCGTCCTCGTCGAAGGGGGCGTTCGGGTTCTGGTCGTCGTACAGCGGCCCGACCGGGTGGAAGGTGACCGCCTTCCAGCCGCGGTGGTAGATCGCCCGGGACCCGAACATCTCGAAGTACTGCGTCTCGTGCCGTTCCGTGGCCATGCCGCCGCCCGGCGGCAGCAGATAGCCGAAGCTGACCCCGTCCAGCGACGTCTGCGTGACACCGCCGAGAGCGGCCGGCGCGGTGACGCCGGTCAGCTCGAGCACCGTGGGGAACACGTCGATCGCGTGCGCGAACTGGTGCCGGATGGCTCCGGGCTCGAGTGCGCCGCGGGCCGCGCCGGCCGGCCAGGAGAGGATGCACGGATCGGCGACGCCGCCCTCATGGACCTCGCGCTTCCACCGCCGGAACGGCGTGTTGCCCGCCATCGTCCAGCCCCACGGGTAGTTGTTGTGGGTGAGCGGACCGCCGATCTCGTCGATGCGGGCCGCCATCTCCTCGGGCCCGGCCGGGTCGAGGTTCTGCAGCCGCATGTCATTGATGGACCCCTCGGCGCCGCCCTCGGAGCTGGCGCCGTTGTCCGAGACCACGCACACGACGGTGTTGTCGAGCTCGCCCCGGTCCCGGAGGAAGCCGAGCACGCGCCCGACCTGCTCGTCGGCGTGCGACAGGAACCCGGCGAAGCACTCCATGAGCCGCGCGGCCACCAGCCGCTCGCGCGGGCCGAGCGAGTCCCAGGCCGGAACCCAGTCCGGCCGCCGCGACAGCGCGGTCGATGGCGGCAGCAAGCCCGCCGCCAGCTGGCGCTCGAAGACAGCCGACCGCCACGCGTCCCAGCCGACGTCGAACCTGCCCCGGTAGCGCGACAGCCAGCGCTCCGGCGGCTGGTGCGGGGAGTGGCACGCGCCGGTGGCGAGGTACAGGAAGAACGGCCGGTCGGCGTCCACCGCGCGCAGGTCGCCGAGAAACTCGATCGCCCGGTCCGCGAGGTCCTCGGTGAGGTGGTAGCGGTCCGAGATCGAGCGCGGCGGCCGCACGGCGTGGTTGTCGTGGAACAGCGCCGGGACGAACTGGTGCGTCTCGCCACCATGGAAGCCGTACCAGCGGTCGAAGCCGCGCGCGAGCGGCCACGTCGCGCGCGACCCGGCCATGTTCGTCTCGTCCTCGGGCGACAGGTGCCACTTGCCGACCGCGTAACAGGCGTATCCCGCGGCGCGCAGGATCTCGGACAGGTAGCCGTTCTCCCGCGGCGGCGTGCCCCAGTAACCGGGAAAGCCGATGGCCAGGTCGGCGACCCGGCCCATGCCGCTGCGATGGTGGTTGCGCCCGGTCAGCAGGCACGCGCGGGTCGGCGAGCACAGCGACGTGGTGTGGAAGTTCGCGAGCCGCACGCCACCGGCGGCCAGGCCGTCGAAGACCGGCGTCGCGATGTCGGAGCCGTAGCAACCGAGCTGGGCGTACCCGACGTCATCCAGCACCACGAGCAGAACGCTCGGCGCGTCATCCGGCGGTGTCGGCTCGGGCGGCCACCAGGGCTGCGAATCCCGCCAGTCGGTCCCGATCCGGCCGCCAAAGTTGGGAGCCACGTCCCATTCTCCGTTCCCCCGGCTGGTCGCCGGGCCCTGCGGTCCATCATCATGGACCGGTGGCGGAGGACCGTCCTACCGCGGGGGTGCAGGGAGAGTCGTCCCCCCAGGGCAGCACCGCAAGGGGGCAAGGGGGGTCGTCCCCCCGGACCAGCACTGCGGCGCGCACCGCGGGCGAGCTTGTGCGCTATGGCCTCGGCGTGGCGATCGGGCTCATCGTGCTGGCGCTGCTGTTCGGTCGGCGCGGGGAGTTCGTCGCGGCCGCGCGGCAGGTCAGCGACGCCAGGCCAGGCTGGGTGGCGGCGGCCATCGGCGCGGAGGCGCTGTCGCTGCTGGCCTATGCCCGGCTGCAGCAGCACGTGCTGCGGTTTGCTGGCACCGTGGTCCCGCTGCCTGGCCTGTTCCTGGTTACGCTGGCGAACGACGCGATCGCGAGCACGGTGCCCGGCGAGCCCGCGGTGTCCAGCGGCTACCGGTATCGGTTCTACCGGCGGCGCGGGGCGAGCGCGGCAGGCGCCGGCTGGACGGTTTTCACGATCCTGGTCGCGCAGGCCGTGGGCATGTCCCTGGTGCTGCTGACCGGCGTGGTGGCGGCGCTGGTCGCGACCGCGGCGGCCGGTGGCGCCGGGGCGAGCCCGGTTGGCATCGGCGTGACCGGCCTTGGCCTGCTGGTCGTCGTGGGGGCCGGCGCGGTACTGGTACGCCGGGATCTGGTGCTGAGCCTCGCGAGCCGGCTCGCGGGCCGGCTCCGGCGGCGGGCGGGCCGGCGGCCGGGCGGCCTGCTGGCGCGCATCGAGGCGACGCTGGCCCGGATGCGAGACATCCCGCTGTCACCGCGATCGACCGCCCACGTCATCGTCCTCGCTACCGCGGTCTGGGCCGGCGACTTCCTGTGCCTGGTATGCGGCTTCGGCGCCGTCCACGCCGCGGTGCCGTGGCGGGGCGTGCTGCTGGCCTACGGCGTCGCCCAGGTCGCGGGCTCGCTGCCGATCGTGCCGGGCGGTCTCGGCATCGTGGAGGGCAGTCTCGCGGTCATCCTGGTCGGATACGGCGCGAGCCGGGTCCCGGCGGTATCCGCTGTGGTCGCGTACCGCATCGTGAACTACTGGCTGGCCATCGCCGTGGGCTGGGCCAGCGTGGCCGTGCTCGCGCTGCAGCACCGGCGCCGGCCTTCCCGTGAGCGTGCGGCCGAGGCCGATGTCACGGGCTGACCAGACTTCGCGCGCCTATACTGCCAGCCGTGCGGCCGCCGACGTTGCGTGCTGTCCGCGTCAGGACGAGAGGGGAACGGGGATGACCCACGCCTCGGCCGGACCTAGCCGGCCGCCGATGGCCGTCAAAGTCCCCGAGGTGACGTTCCTGTTCTGGGTGATCAAGCTGCTGACGACGGCTGGCGGCGAGGCGACGTCCGATTACCTTGCGCTGCACGGTTACGCGCTGGCCGGCGTGGTAGAGGTCGCGATCTTCGTGGTCGCGGTGTGGCTGCAATTCCGCACCCGCCGCTACGTTGCCGCGGCGTACTGGTTCCTGGCGCTCGCGATCGCGATCTTCGGCACCGGCGCGGCGGATGCCATGCACCTGATCGTGGGGATCCCGTACGGCGGCACGACGACGTTCTGGGCCGTGCTTCTCGCGATCATCTTCTGGCTGTGGCACCGCAGCGAGCACACGCTCTCGATCCACAGCATCGTGACGCGGCGCCGGGAGATGTTCTACTGGGCCACGGTCTTCGCCACGTTTGCCCTCGGCACCGCGCTCGGCGACTTCACGGCGAGCGTGCTGCACCTTGGCTACCTCGGCTCGGCGGTGTTGTTCGCGGTCGTGATCATGATCCCGGCGGTTGCCTGGTCCCGGTTCGGGGTGAACTCCGTGCTGTGCTTCTGGTCCGCCTACGTGGTGACCAGGCCGCTCGGCGCCTCGCTCGCCGACTATTTTTCCAAGCCGCACGCGATCTCCGGCCTGGACTACGGCGACGGCCCGGTCGCGGTCGTGGTGCTGCTGATGATCGCGGTGCTCGTGGTGTACACCGCGGTGGCACGGTACGACATCCAGCAGCCAGCGGCCGCGGCCGGGCTGCCGGACGGGCGTCAGTCGGCGAGAAGCTCGGGGTCGCGCTAGCCGACCGAGATCACGCTGCTCCAGCCCGCGGTGACGCCGTCACTGGAAGCGCTGAGCTGCAGGTTGTACAGGCCGGCCGGAAGGCCGGCCGGCAGGCTGACGATCGACACCGGGGCACTGGCGGGGCGGGCAGGGACCTGCAGGACCGGCGCGGCGTCGACCACCCTCGCCCGGCCTGATCCGTTCGCGGTTGCTGCCTTCAGCGCCGCAACGCTGCGATAGGGGCCTGTCAGGACTGCCTTGAGGGTGGTCCGCTGCCCGGCCGCCTGGGGGACCCGAAGCTTTGTCCAGGTCAGCCGGATCTGCTGACCCGGCCGCCACACCTGCGCCGTCACGGACGCGGCACAACAGGTGAACGCCGGCGGGCCCGCGGTCCCGCCCGGCGCGGCTGCGCAGCCCGCGACCACCAGCCCGGCCGTCAGCACACAGACGGCCGCGAACAGGCTGGGCGCTATCCTGACCGCAATCCGCATGACCAGACCGTACCGGCCCGG
>Ga0187783_10000107_pt1 | contig 61925 bp, 55 predicted proteins | sample 1015_SJ02_MP02_2_FD_132471 | JGI IMG/M metagenome (GOLD analysis project Ga0187783, IMG submission 132471) | Tropical peat soil microbial communities from peatlands in Department of Meta, Colombia - 1015_SJ02_MP02_20_MG | ecosystem: Environmental > Terrestrial > Soil > Wetlands > Peat | place... | reverse complement strand
GATCCACCTCACCTATCAGCGTCCAACGTTCGCGAAAGTAGTCCAAATCCGCTTTGTCATGCGGGAATAGATCCGCGATTACGAAACATCCGCCGCGTTTGAGACCGTCGAAAACCGTCTCGTGCGCCCTGAATCTCTTTTTCCCCATGTTATGGAACACAAGATTGGAGATGGCGAGATCGTATCGCGCCTTCGATTCCAGCGGCTTGGTCAAATCGTGTCTCACGAACGACGTCCTCGAATCTACTTTCAGCGCCTTCATGTTCCTCGCCGCCTTCTCCATCGAAATCTCGGCCATGCTGCCGCGCCTGAACAAATCAACGCCCCTGACGCGAGCCTTCGGGAAACACTTTGCCGCAACGTAGGTCAGGAAACCCAATCCGCACCCTGCGTCCAAAATCCTGAGGGCGGCGCTGCGAGGATAGAGAGATCGCAACAATTTCGAGAACGCCTTTTCCGCGCGTTCCCTGATCTCTCTCGATTCCTTCGGCGTGGAATGATGATACGTCCCGAAATCTACATCCATCTCTTTGACCCCAACCTCGCAAGCGAGAGCCACGCCCCGCGCTCGTCATCCTGCCTGCCCTGAGACGAGCGAAGTTCGTCGAAGGGCTTCCCCTGAGACCCGAGCCGAAGGGAGCTCGCTATACCCATTCCGTCATTCTGAGGCGCGCGTGGCGCGCCGAAGAATCCCTCTTTCTCCCAGCCGTCCGTAGCGGCGCCCTTCGCACGAAGCGTAGCGAAGCTGTGCTGAGCAAAGCGAACGTGCACCCCGACGGAGGAGGGATAGGGCGGCCCGCATTCCGTCATTCTGCTTGCCCTGAGACCAAAGGTCGAAGGGAGCTCGCCACCGTCGCGCCGAAGAATCCCTCTTCCCGGTCGTCCGCAGCCCCGCCCTCTCGCGCGCCCTGGGCTGCTTCGCGCTTTCGACCTGTGTTATACACTCCTCTTCGCACAAAAGGAGACCACCATGACCAATAAGATCCTCGCCGCCACCGTCGCGCTTTTGTTCGCTGTGCTGCTCGCCTGCCACGCCGCGCCGCGCGACAACGACACCCAGCGCGAATCCCAGGACCGCGCCCAAATCGAAAAACTGATGTGGCAATACGTTCGCGCTCTCGACACCGAAAACGCCGACGCCTACGCCGCCGTCTACACGCCCGACGGCCAATTCGGCAGCGGCCCCAACGCCGTCAAAGGCCACGACGCCCTCAAGAAAATGATCGACAACTTTCGCCAGCGCACCGCCGACAACCAGGCCAAGACGGGACAGAAACCAGCCGCCATGTACCACGTCCTCGCCAATAGCTATCTCAACTTCCCCGACAAGGACCACGCGCACATGGAAGCCTACTGGATGACCGCCTTCGCCCAGGCCGGACCCAACACGCCCGCGCGCGTGGCCGCCGCCGGTCGCGAAGTCGACGAACTCGTCCGCGTCAACGGCCAGTGGCTCATCCAGTTCCGCGACGTCGCCCCCAAAGACTAACCCGCGCCATAAATGTTTTTGGGGAAGGAGCCTTAGCCGTAAGTCGGCTAGTGGACTCTGACACGATTCCTGATTTGTTTCTCTCCGGGGTCTCCCGCCTATGCCCCGTATCGAGCCATGTTGTAGGCACTTCGGGGGTCGGAGCTTTTAGCTCCGACATTGAGGGACCTCTTTTCTGGGGCTTTGGCCCCTGAGGCCCGCTGCTGAACCCGCACTCGCCCGGGTCGATCAGACACCTTTCGCCGCAGCATCAGGGCTGCCCTCGGATCGCGCCGTCCATTCGACGACGTTTTTGCCTTCGTAGCGCCTGCCTGCCGGTAGGCAGGGCCGGCTTCCTTGGCCTGAGCGCAGCGAATGGCAGCCGGGCGTCTTTCTTCTTGCTCGATTTTTCAACTCTTCTGACTCTGCGACCGGCGCCGGCAATGTTGTTGCCTTCCTTAGCTGCGTCCTCTCGGCTTGAGGCCGACGGGGTCCCCCCGACCGATTCGATGATGTTCTTGCTTTCGTAGCGGCCGGCTTCTCGCCCTGAGGAACGAAGGGCAGCCGGGCGTTTTTCTTCTTGCTCTTTTTACGCGGCCGTCAATGTCGGCGTACTGGTTCTTGAATTTTCTGCCTGACATGCTAGGCTAACTTCGGCGCCATTTGGTCCGGCATGTCCGGACGCGCCAGGGGGTTCGCGGTCGTAATCATCATGGGACGCTGGCACCAAGCTCGAACGCATGGCAAGCCCCCGCTCGCACGCGCACCGGTACCGCCGCGAGGCTCGGGCTCACAGCAGCATTCGCGAAACAGGCGCGAAACAAAATCTAATCGTACATGCTGCCGACTAGAAATCGTCGCAACTCATTGAAAACAAACGATGACGCACACTTCTAATCGGACATAAACCGCCACAAGCCATGAATGACGAACTGACGCAAATCCAATGCAAGTTACTGAAAAAGGACAAAATACGCCCTCCCTCGTCAACCATCGAAACACAGACGCGCGCGGCATATATACCGATCGTCTGCAACTAGCGGAGGAATAAGGACATGGCAGCACCCAAGATTCTGATTCTCACCGGCGATGCCGCCGAATCGCTCGAAGTGATGTACCCCTATCAGCGCCTCCGCGAAGAGGGCTACGACGTCAAGATCGCCGCGCCCACGAAGAAGAAGCTACACTTCGTCGTTCACGACTTCGAGCCCGGCTACGACACCTACACCGAAAAGCCCGGCTACAGCTGGAACGCTGATCTCGCCTTTTCGGACGTGAATCCTGCGGACTACGCCGCCGTCGTCATCCCCGGCGGCCGTGCCCCTGAGTACATTCGCAACAACGCTGATTTCCGCAAGATCGTGCGTCACTTTTTCGAAGGCCACAAGCCCGTCGCCCAGCTCTGCCACGCCGCCCAGGCGCTCGCCGCGTCGGGAGTACTGAAAGGGCGAAAAACCGCTGCGTATCCGGCGCTCGAAGCCGACGTGCAAGCCGCCGGCGCGGAATTCGTGAATTCTGAAGCTGTCGTCGACGGTGTCATGGTTTCGGCTCGCGCTTGGCCCGATCACCCGGCCTGGATGCGCGAGTTCATCAAAATCCTCAGGCAAAAAGCCCCCGTGAAGGAGCAAACCGCATCCGCGCGCTAGAAACTCTCGCAATCGCCGTGCGCAAATATTCCTGAAAATCCAAGATACAATTGAGGTTCCTTGCTAGCCCTGAATCACATCTCGATGCGCTTCGGCGCCAGAATCCTGTTTGAAGACGTCAACTGCACCTTTCTGCCCGGCCGCCGCTACGCCATCACCGGCCCCAATGGCGCCGGGAAGTCCACGCTGATGAAGATCCTCGAAGCTGAAATCGAGCCCACGCAGGGCAACGTCTCCCGGCCAAAGCGGCTCGGCGTCATCCGTCAGGATCAGTTCGCATTCGACGACTTCCGCGTCGTCGACGCGGTCATCATGGGCAATGCGCTGCTTTGGAAAGCCCTCGTCGAGCGCGATCGGCTTTACTCGAAGCCCCACGACCAAATGACGGACGCGGACGGCATGCGCCTCGGCGAGCTCGAAGGCATCGTCGGCGAAGAAGGCGGCTACACGGCCGAAACCGATGCCGCCGTCCTTCTCGACGGCCTCGGCATCGAATCCGAACTTCACGAGCGCAAAATGGGCGAGCTGCAAGGCGGCCAAAAAGTCCGCGTGCTGCTGGCGCAGGCGCTTTTCGGCAATCCGTCGGCGCTGCTGCTCGACGAGCCCACCAACCACCTCGACCTCGATTCCGTGCAGTGGCTCCAAGACTATCTCTGCGATTACGAAGGCGTTCTCATCGTCATCTCGCACGACCGCCATTTTCTCAACAGCGTCTGCATGTATACCGCCGACATCGATTATCAGACCGTGATCATGTACACCGGCGGCTACGACGATATGGTGCTCGCGAAGACCGCCGTCCGCGCGCGCATCGAAGCCGAAAACGCGCAGCGCGAGAAAAAAATCGCCCAGCTGAACGAATTCATCGCGCGCTTCTCCGCCGGCACTCGGTCCGCTCAGGCGACTTCGCGCAAGAAAGAAGTCGAGCGCCTCCAAACCGCCGAACTCGCCAAATCGAATATCGCGCGGCCGTTCATTCGCTTTCAGGTCGAGCAGGCCTCCGGACGCCATCCGCTGGAAGTCAAGTCGGTCACAAAATCCTACGGCGACCGCCGAATCTTTCAGCCCTTCACGGCAAGCGTCGCGCGCGGCGAAAAAATCGCGCTCATGGGACGCAACGGGGCCGGCAAAACCACTCTGCTGAAATCGCTCGTGCGCAACGCTCCGAAATTTGTCGAAGACTCCGACCGCGACTTTTCGGTCGACGGAGGCACGGTCGCTTGGGGCCACAACGTTAGCGTCGGCTATTTCGCCCAGGATCACGCGGATTCGATCGCCAAAGACACGAACGTGATCGAGTGGCTGCGCCAGTTCGATTTGAAAGCCAGTCAGGAAGAACTACGCGGTCTGCTGGGTCAAATGCTATTCAGCGGCGACGACGCCTTGAAGCCGACACGCGCTCTTTCGGGCGGCGAGTCCGCCCGAATCATTTTTTGCAGGCTCATGCTGCAAAAACCGAGTGTGCTGGTCCTCGACGAGCCCACCAACCATCTCGATCTCGAATCCATCAACGCGCTGAATATCGCGCTGCAAAAATATCCGGGCACTGTGCTGCTGGTCACGCACGATCAGGACGTGATCGACGAAGTCGCCACGCGCATCTGGCACTTCGACAATGGGCGCATCGAGGATTTCAAGGGGCCGTACGCGGACTACCTGGTCTACGCGCGGGAAAAAGCCTCGTAATCGCGATTATCGTGACAGACAAAACGTGAGCTGAGCCAATCGATGCTACGCGCTTTGAATTTTCTGCAGAGCGCGCCGCGCGTCGCCATAAGGATCGTTCACCACTTTGCAGTCGTCGTTGAAGATCATGACGGAGCGCGTCGTGGTATCGAAAGCCGGCCACTTCGGCAAGCCCGCGACATTCGGGTCGCCGCTGTGCGCGAACGCCGTCCATGCGCCGCTCATCTTCGTCGCCAGCGCATACCGGTCGTCGCCCGTCCCCGTAACGGATTTCGCCTCGTCCACAATGTCAAACACAAACGGAATTTCGAGCGTGTGCAGCGAGCGCAATTTGCCGTCGCGCACCGGCGTCCGCCACGTGAAGTAATACTGATAGCACGCCGCTTTCCCCTGTTCCGCTTTGCGGTCCGCTTCGACCAGCACTCCCTGCCGGAACGTCGCGTCCGACGCGATGATCAAGAAAAGATCCGTGTTCGTCGCTTCCGGTCTTCCCTTCTTGTAGACCGCGATCAGTTCATCCACCTGCGCGTCACTCGCGCGGCGCAGCGTCTGCTTCACATGCGCGTGCAGGCTGGCGTCGTCGATCGGATCGAGAATCTGATTCGGGAAGAACGTCACTTCGGTTTCGGTCGAGCCGATCATCATCGGCACGTCAGCCGAAATCTCCGGCGCCGTCGGATCGAACGGGTCACGCGGCAGCGAATGTCCATCGACCACCGGCGCGAGCGCCAACGAAGCAGGCCCCGGCATGCCGTTGCCGGTCATCATGCCCATCACGGTCAACAGCTGCTCGGTCGGCATCGCCTGCAGCTGATCGACCTGGTTCGGCTGCAAGCTCAGCTTGGCCATGTACGCTTCAGCCGATTTGGTGCCGACGGCCGGCGGCAGGCCCTTCACCGCCGCGCCGCTCTGGACTATGGCGCGATGGAACAGGCCCTTCGCCTCGGGCATCGCCATCAACGTGCTGACTTTTCCTCCGCCGCCCGACTGACCGAAGATGGTCACGCGATTCGGGTCTCCGCCGAACGCCTCGGCATTGTCGCGCACCCATTCGAGGGCGGCCACGATGTCGAGCATGCCGACGTTGCTCGCATTCGCATATTTGTCGCCGCCGCCAACTTCCGCGAGATAGAGATAACCAAAAACATTAAGCCGGTGATTGATCGTGACCACGACCACATCGTGCTTTCTCGCGAGCGCCTGGCCGTCGTAGCAGACGAACGCGCCCGAACCCGTCGTATAGCCGCCGCCATGCAGCCAGACCATTACCGGCCGCTTGTGCGTGGGTCCCACTCCTGCCGTCCAGACGTTCAGGCAGAGGCAGTCCTCGCTCATCGGGCCGCCCGGATCCATGGATTCGAATTCGGCGGGCACCACTCCACGAAACTGATTGTCGAGCTGCGGCGCTCGCGGACCGAATTCGTAGGCCTCTTTGATTCCCGTCCAGGCCACAATCTTCGCAGGCGGCAGGAATCGCCGTTCGCCTCCGGTCGGCGCGCCGTACCGAATTCCTTTGAACACGTGCACCTTGTCCTGCGCCAGGCCGCGCACTTTTCCGGCGCTGGTTTCAACCGTCGTGCCGGGAGTTCCCTTCTCCGCCGCCATCGCACGAACGATTTTGCTGCTCATGAAATTGCTCGCTGCCAATGCACTGAAACCGATGCCGGAACTGATGAACGATCGACGATCCATGAACCCTCCACGCTTCTCATCCGCGCGCTCGAATCACGCAGCCACGCCGCGGCCTCCCCAAAGTCTCTTGCTGGCGATTCGCGCGCCTTCGACGAGCGACCGCAATTTCATCCAGCCGAACGCCGGAAACACCGGCCCAAAACCCGCGAAGGTTCCGAAGCCGCAGTCCGTCCCGGCGATCACCCGTTCCCGCCCGACCACTTCGGCGTAGCGCAGAATTCTCTGCGCCACCACCTGCGGGTGTTCCACGTAATTGATGCTCGAAGCGATCACGCCGGGAATCAACATTTTGTCCGCGGGAAGTTTCAGCGTTTTCCACGCCTCCCACTCGTGCTCGTGCCGCGGATTGGCTCCTTCGATCAGCAGCGCCTGGGGCTTCACCTTCAGGGCGATCGGGAAGATTTTCATGCAATCCATGTCGTCGACGTGCGAGCCCTCGTAATTGCCCCAGCAAATGTGCAGCCGCACGCGATCGGCGGGAACCTTCGCCAGCGCGTGATTCAAAGCTTCCACTTGCATTTCGGCGTTGCGAAGAAAGTCCTCATCGGACAGTTCCTTGAATCGGCTGTGGCGTCCCATCGCCAGATCGGGACAATCGAGCTGCAGCAGCAGTCCCGACTTGACGATCATCTCGTATTCCTCGCGCATGGCATTGGAGAGGGCCTCGAGATACGTCTCGTGCGAGGGATAGTATTCGTTCGGCTGAAACACGGCGATCGTGCCCGGCGAAACCGCGTTCATGAATCCTTCGACGACCTTCACCTTCGCGATCGCTTCCTTCAAGTGAGCGATGTCCAGCTCGACCGGCTGCAGGTTCTTCACCTTGATCGGCCCCTTGCAGACGGGACGGCGATAGGTCGCCGAATGGCCTGCTTTTACGAGCCGGTCGCGATATTCCGGATAATCATCAAGATCTTTCGGCGTGGGACGCGCCGAATCGCCTTCAAAACCGGTGAGCCTGTGGCGAATGTAAGTCGCATAGCTGATCTTGCTGGTTTCGCCGTCGCTGACGACGTCGATGCCGATCTCGGCCTGGCGATTCACCACGTCACGAACCGCGCGGCGCATCACTTCATTGAACTGTTCCTCGTCGTATGGATCGCCGCGATCCTGCGCGAACAAGAGGTCGACGACATCCTGCTGACGAGGCAGGCTGCCAACGTGTGTGGTGAGAATCCGGTCAGTACTGGTCTTCATTTGGGTTCCCTGTTGAATTACCTGGACGCCGCTGCTGTTGATTGCCTCGTGCGCCGGTATATCAAAGATGGGATGACAAATCAACGCAGGCGGTGATTGAAGAATGCGGCGAGGAGGGATTCTTCGGTCCGCTTCGCGTCCGTTGCTTCGATCGCTGCGCGCGATCTCAGGGCAAGCAGAATGACGGGCGTGCGGGTGAGGTATACTGCGCGGCATGAGCGCATATGTTGGCGAATTCAATCTGAGCCGCCTCGAGCGAGTGATTTCAGGGCCGGGCAAGGTCAGCGTCCTGGGCGAGGAGTTAGAGCGGCGAGGCTTGCAACGCGCAATCGTGGTGACGGGCAAGACGCTCGGCAATTCCGCGTTGCTCGAGAAAGTCACGAAGCCGATGGGGGCGCGCTGCGCCGGCGTGTTCAAGGGAGTTCATCAGCACGTGCCGCGCAGCAGCGTGCAGGCGCTACAAGGCGAAATCGAGCGTCTGAAGGCCGATTCGCTGGTGAGCTTCGGCGGCGGAAGTCCGATCGACACGTGCAAAGTGGCGAGCCACGCATTTCTGCCGGCTCGCGAACTGATTCACATAGCGATTCCGACAACACTTTCCGCGGGCGAATACACGCACGCCGGCGGCGTCACGGACGAGAGCACGCGCGTGAAATCCGGCGTTTCCGATCCGCGGCTCGCGCCGCGCACGGTGCTGAACGATCCCGAGCTGACGCTCGACACTCCGACGTGGCTGTGGGTGGCCACCGGGATGCGTTCGCTCGATCATGCGATCGAGTGCATTTACGCGGTGAAGCATCACCCGCTCAGCGATGCGCTCGGATCGAAAGCGATTTCATTGCTGGTCGAACATTTGCCCGCCTCGATCCGAACGACCGGCGCCGAGCAATTGGATCATCGCAGCTGGTGCCAGATGGCGGCGTGGTTTTCGATTTTCGGCGCGATGAACACGCGATTCGGAATTTCACATTTGCTGGGACATCAGATCGGGCCGCGTTGGGACGTGCCGCACGGAGTGACGTCGTGCATCACTCTGCCGCATGCGATGCGTTTCATGGCCGACATCGCGCCGGAGCGATTTGGGCCGATCGCGCAAGGATTTGGCGTGCCGTTCGATGCGAAGAATCCTCGCGCGGCGGCTCTGGCATGTGCCGATCGCACCGCACAGTTCATTGCGAGCTTCGACGTGCCACAGACGTTGAATGCTGCGGGCGTACCGCGCGACGAAATCAACCAGATCGTTGGAACCGTCATGCACGAGGTCGAGCGCGCGGGCGTGGTCGACCGCCCCGTCACCGAAAAGGAAGTCTTGACCCTGCTCGAAGCGGCTTACTGAAGACGACTTCGCAAAAAGATGGAGAGATTCTTCGCCGCGGTGAATCGCGGCGAAGAATGACTAGTTACTTTTTCCGTCGTTTGTCGCCACCGATGAAGACGGCGCTGGTACGCCGAGACGGTGCCGTTCCACCAGCCGGTGTTTCCGCCGGAGACGCGGCAGCCTTTGGCGCGTGCTTTGAAGCGGGCGCCTTAGCCGCGTGTGAGCGAAAGTTGCTTTCAGGAACCTTGATAGGCTCGAGCATGGCCACGATTTCGGGCCTGCGCGCTTCGAACCAAGGCGGAAGCAGCAGACTCGTGCCCAACTGGTCGGCCGGCTCGTCTACCGCAAAGCCGTTCGGAACCGTAGCCGCGCATTCGACCAGGATTCCGCCGGGGCAGCGGCAATACACGGAGTGGAAGTACATGCGGTCCTTGATTTCGGACGCGTCGGTATAGCCCAGCTCGTCGTAAATTCCCTTCTGCTCGGCGAGCTTTTCATCGTTTTCCACTTCGAGCGCAACGTGGTGAGCGGTGCCTGCGCCGAAAGTCCAGCTTCCGGATGGCCGGTTCGGTTCATGAAGCAGCGTGATCGTCTTGGCGGCGCCGCCTTCGCCAATTTCGAAGCGGTGATAGGGGCCCTCGGTGCCCGTCTTGCGAAAACCAAGCGCATCCACAAAGAATCTTTCGGTTTCGGGGACCTCGCGCACGGAAAGAACCGGCCCATGGAAGCCGCGAGTGGCCGCGTCGGACGAGACCTCTTTCGTGGTCCAGGGCTTTCGCGTGTCGACTTTGTCCTCGATTACTTCGAGCTGAATGCCGGAGGGATGGTTGAAGCGCACGAAGGACTGGCCGAAGCGCTCTTTGATTCCGTCGTGCTTCACTTTGTGACGGCTAAGATGTTGGGTCCAGAATTTCAGGCTGCCCTTCGGAACTGTGTAAGCGGTTGATTGAATCTGACCGGCGCCGGGGCGGCCCTTCACGCGATTGTAGGGAAACGTGGTGTAGACCGAGCCGGGCTCGGCATCCGCATTGGCGTAATACAAATGGTAGTGCGCGTAGCGGCCGTCGAAGAGCACCGTCTGCTTGATCATGCGCTGCCCGAAAACTTGAGTTTGAAAATCGATGTCCTGTTGGGCGCCACCCACGCAAACCGTGATGTGGTGCAAACCTTTTATGAGAGACATGCGCGACTCCTTTCGCCGTAAAAAAGTGCTGATTTAAAGGGCATTTGACCATAGAAGGAAGGGAGCCGCAAGTACTCGCGCCGGCGAGACAATGGCTGTATTGCTGCGCGATGTATACAATGGTTTTGTGATTCGCCGCATGTTCACCGAAGGGAAAAACAGGAAAAACGTCGTTCGGAGCGTGTTTTTTTGTGATAAAACGCTCGCACCGGTTGGAAGGGCTCGAGGGTTGAGTCATGTCCAATCGCAGGTGAAGGGTGCAATGCGGACGGCCAATTGGGCCAGAGTCACACTTTTTTTAATCTTGGTCATAATCGGATCAGCTCTATTCAGCGCTTCAGCAGTTGCTCAAATCGATCCTTCGGGCGATTGGTCGCCGCGTTTCCACGAAGACGAGCCGGAACGAATACCGGGCCCTGAAATTGGGGATTATCTCGGCCTGCCGATCAACGCAGCGGCGCGGTTGCGCGGGGACAGTTGGGACGCGACGCTGCTCGAGCTGCCCGAGAACCAATGCCGCGCGCATGCGACAGACTATGCGTGGCGAGGCCCGTCGAACATTCGCATCTGGAAAGAAGTAGATGTGCCGACGCAGAAGGTGGTGGCGTATCACATCTATACTTCGGCGTACAACGAATCGCGCACGATCTGGATGGATGGGCGGCCGCACCCGCCGCCGTATGCGGCGCATACGTGGCTCGGATTCTCGACGGGACAGTGGGAAGGCGATACCCTCACGGTGACGACGGACCATCTGAAAGAAAATTGGGTGCGGCGGAATGGAATCGATCGCAGCGATGAGGCAGTGGTGACGGAGCACTTTCTGCGTCACGGAGATTATTTGACCGTCGCCGTGATCACGTACGATCCGGTCTATCTTACGGAGCCGTTTATTCGCACCACGGATTTTGTATACGATCCGGCGCAGGTGATCGCTCCGTGGCCGTGCGAGGCTGTGGATGAAGTGGACAGGCCTGAGGGCGTGGTGCCAAGTCACTTGCCGGGAACGAATCCGTTTCTGAACGAGTTCCCCGCGAACTACGGGATTCCGCCCGAGGCGGCTCGCGGCGGCGCGGAGACGATGTACCCCGAATATAAATTAAAGATGAAACAGATGAAGTTGCTGCCACGTCCAAAAACGAAAGCACACGACAGATGAGAGTTTTCGAAGAATTTCGAAAGACGGCGACACGAAGATTCCGAGCATCCATACCCCTGCGAGCAGCGCTTGTGCTGGCAGGGGTAGTTTTTGTGGCCCTAATGGGCGCATCGATTCGCGTGCACGCGCAGCAAGCCTCGAATCCAATTGCACGAGATCAGATTCTGCGCACGGGACTTTCGAGCGATGGCGAAGTTCACGTCATGCATGTGCAGGGCAACGTCTACATGCTGGTGGGCGCAGGCGGCAACATTACGGTGCAGGCCGGCGATGACGGCGTGCTGGTTGTGGACACGGGCGTGACGCGGATGAGCGATAAGGTGCTGGCCGCGATCAAAAGCATTTCAAACAAGCCGATCCGGTACGTCATCAACACAAGCGCCGATCTCGATCACGTGGGCGGCAATGAGCCCATTGCCGAAGCGGGCAGCACGATCGCAGGCGGCAACGTCGTTGGCGACATCGGCGCAAGCGCGGGCAACCAAGCGACGGTGATCGCGGCGCAGGAAGTTCTGGATCGCGTGAGCGCGCCGACCGGCAAAGAACCTGCGATTCCGCAGGGCGCCTGGCCGACGGACACGTTCACGACGCACGAGAAGAAGCTCTATTTCAACGGCGAGCCGGTCGAGATCATTCACGAGCCCAACGCGCATACGGACGGCGACAGCATCGTCTTCTTTCACAAGTCGGACGTCGTGAGCACTGGCGACATTTTCGTGACGGAGGATTATCCGAACATTGATGCGGCGAGAGGCGGTAGCATCCAAGGCGAGCTGAACGCGCTGGTGCATGTGATCGATCTGACGACTGTGATCGCGATGCAAGAGGGCGGGACGATGGTGATCCCGGGACACGGCCGTTTGTGCGATCAGGCGGACGTCGTGTTTTATCAGGAAATGGTGACGATCATTCGCGACCGGATCCAGGACATGCTGAAAAAAGGGATGACCATCGAGCAAGTACAGGCGGCGAATCCGACGATGGATTACGATCCGCGATATAGGGTCGATACAGGCCCATGGACCACGCGCATCTTCATCGAGGCGGTGTACAACAGCCTAAAGCAAGGGCCGCCAAGCGAGCACGGACAGTAGATTTGGCGGATGGCCGCCGTTAGAATCAGATGTAGGGGGTACCATGAAGCTGAAAATAGCCGCTATTTTATTGGCCGTGGCGGTGGTATCGGGAGGCGTGGCCTACGCCCATCATTCGTTCGCGGCCACATACTTCGTCGACCAGAACATCACGATCGAGGGGACTCTGACGCAATTCATGTATCGCAATCCGCACTCGTTCATAAAAGTGGAAGCGCCGGACGATAAAGGCGTGATGCAGTCGTGGGCAATCGAGTGGGGCGGCGGCGCGCAGTTGACGCGCGACCACGTCTCGCGGGACACGTTGAAGCCGGGCGATCATGTGGTGGTCAGCGGGAATCCCGGGCGCGATCCGGCGGAGCATCGAATTCGTTTGCATAAAATCGTGCGGCCGGCGGACGGATGGAAGTGGGAAGGCGTGATCATGTAAGCGGTTTTCGCCGCCGGAGTTGATTCGCTGGCGCGGGGTGGTTTGGATGCGGAGAGAATGAATCTGAAAATTTTTCGCGGGACTGCACACATTGCAGCGGCGGCTTTTGTATTGGCTTTATTCGTGCCGATGCGCGCGAACGCGCAGTTCGGCCCTCCTCCACCGCCGGCAGCGCCGCCGAATCCGCACAAGATCGCGCCGCAGGATCTTACGGGCTATTGGGTTTCGATCGTCACTGAGGATTGGCGCTGGCGCATGATCACTCCTGACAAAGGCGACTTCACGAGTGTGCCGCTGAACACCGAAGGCGTGCGCGTGACGAATCTGTGGGATCCGGCGAAAGACGTCCAGAGTGGCAACCAGTGCAAATCCTACGGCGCGCCGGCGATCATGCGGGTGCCGACGCGGTTGCACATTACTTGGCCTGATGACAACACGCTGAAGATCGAGACGGACGCGGGCGAGCAGACGCGACTGTTTCACTTCAATGTGACGCAGCCGCCGAGCGAAGCTCCTTCGTTGCAGGGCTATTCGGCCGCAGAATGGGACGGGCTGCCGGGAGGAGGCATGTTCCGGCTGCCGACCGTGCTGGCGGGCGGGGCAGCGAAGCCGGCGTCGGAAGGTTACCTGAAGGTGACCACGACGGACTTGCGCGCCGGCTATTTGCGGAAAAACGGAGTGCCCTACAGCGCGAATGCAAAGCTCGTCGAATACTACGACAGCTTCAGAGAGCCCAACGGCGACAGTTGGCTGGTGGTGACGACAGTCGTCACCGATTCGCAGTATCTCTCTCAACCCTTCATCACAAGCTCTCACTTCAAAAAAGAGCCGGACGCCAGCAAGTGGGATCCTACGCCGTGTGAGGCGCAGTGATCGGAATTGCACGCGGGAGGATTCTACTTGGGTCATATCGCTAGCTTCTTGCAGTGGCTCGAGCAGACGCAATTCAGCACCTTCCTTCGCGAGTCCACATTGGGCGAACCGATCGTCGAATCGATCCACGTGCTGACTTTGACGCTCTTCCTCGGCTTTGCGATGCTGCTCGACTTGCGGCTGCTGGGATTGTGCTTGACGCGCAGGCGGATGTCGGAAGTGCTCGCTCAGTTCAATCCGTATCTTATGGTCGGGTTCACGATCATGATACTGACAGGCACGCTGCTTTTCGTCAGCGATCCGGTCACGTTTTATCCCAACACTTTTCTTCGCATCAAGATGGTGATGCTGATATTCGCCGGACTAAATGTGCTGGTCTTCAACACCACGATCGGGCGCAAAGTCGACGAATGGGACCAGGCTCCGCAGACGCCGCGCGGCGCGAAGGTGGCAGCGATCGTTTCTTTGGTGCTGTGGGCCGCGATCGTCGCTTGCGGCCGCGCGATCGCTTATACGGTTCCGCCGCCGTCATAGGGAGGTCAGGCTAACGTGGCGATCCTTCTATATCATTTTTGCCATTGGGCGCTGAATTCATACGTCGGGCACGGGGTGCGCGATTCCGTGTGGCTCTTCCCGGCCATTGAGATTTGCCACCTCTTGGGACTCGGGATTCTGGGGGGCTGCATCCTGCTGCTGAATTTCCGGCTTCTCGGCTGGCGCTTCACCGGCGGTCCCGTCTCGGAGCTTGCGCAAGACGTGCAGCCGTTGATGATCGGCAGCGTGATCGTGATGCTTGTCTCCGGATTTTTCCTGTTCGCGTCAGAAGCCGTGAAAATGTACGGGAACATCGCGTTTCGCTACAAGATGGTGTCGCTCGCCCTCGCGATCCTCTTCACGTTCACCATCTATCGCAAGGTAACGATGTCGGATGATACCGAGCTTTCGTGGCTGTGGAAGTGGACCGTCGTGGTTCTCTCGTTCGTGCTGTGGGCCGGAGTCGGGGTTGCCGGCCGCGCCATCGGGTACGTCTAAATTCACAAAATCCAGTTCGTGTAGCCGGTCAGGAAGTAACGGGGTTGCCTTTGGACGCGTTGATCCCGAGATCGACGATCGCTTTTTCGACCTCTGCCTTCTTCACCTTGCCCTCGCGGAACAGTTCATGCAGCGTCGCCAGCACGATGAAGCGCGAATCGACTTCGAAGAAATCGCGCAATTCAGCGCGGCCTTCGCTGCGGCCGAAGCCATCCGTGCCCAGCGAAGTAAGCGGGCGCGGCATCCACTTGCTGATCATGTTCGGCAGTGTCTTGAGATAATCCGTCGCTGCGATCAGAACGCCGGGCGCATCGGCCAGGGATTCGGTGACGTAGGGTACGCGCGGAGTTTCGTTGGGATGCAAGCGATTCCAGCGCTCGACTTCGTTGCCGTCGGCATAGAGCGCCTTGTAGCTGGTCACGCTCCATACATCGGCAGCCACTCCGTATTTTTCCGCGAGAATCTCTTGCGCTTTTAGGGCCTCGTTCAAAATCGCGCCACTTCCAAAAAGTTGCGCGCGCAGCTTTGATTTCGGGTTTGCCGCGGCGCGGACCCGATACATGCCCTTGAGAATTCCGTCGCGCACGCCCTCCGGCATGGGAGGGTGACCGTAGTTCTCGTTCATCACCGTGACGTAATAAAAGATGTTCTCGCCATCACGATACATGCGGCGAATGCCATCCTGAATAATTACGGCGATCTCGTACGCGAATGCGGGGTCGTAGGCTCGAAGATTGGGCACAGGAAGCGCCAGCACGTGACTGTTGCCATCCTGGTGCTGCAACCCTTCGCCGGCGAGAGTCGTTCGCCCCGCCGTGCCACCAAACAAGAATCCGCGGGTGCGCATATCCGCGGCGGCCCAGATGAAATCCGCAACGCGCTGGAATCCGAACATCGAGTAGAAGATGAAGAAAGGAATCGTATTCACGCCGTGAGTGGCGTACGCCGAACCCGCCGCGATGAATGAAGCCATCGATCCGGCCTCGGTGATTCCCTCTTCCAGGATCTGCCCATGCGTCGCTTCGTTGTAATAGAGCAGCATGTGGCTGTCGACCGGCTCATACTTCTGGCCCACACTCGAATAGATTCCGGCGGTGCGGAAGAGAGACTCCATTCCAAACGTCCGGGCTTCGTCGGGAACGATGGGCACGATGAGCTTGCCGATTTCCTCATCCTTCAGCATCTTCCGCAACATTCCGACGAACGCCATCGTGGTGGAAAATTCCCGGCCCGCGCTGCCCTGCAGAAATTCGGCGAAAAGATCGTCGTTGTCGGCTACCAGCGGCTTCGATTTCACGCTGCGCTTGGGAACGTAGCCACCGAGAGTCTTACGGCGAGCGCGCAAATACTGAATTTCTTCGCTGTCCTCGGGAGGACGGTAGAACGTCACGTGCATGCATTCTTCATCGGTCAGCGGAATCTCAAAACGCGAGCGGAATTCGAACAGCTCTTCTTCATTCAACTTCTTTTGCTGATGCGTGACGTTCTTCCCTTCGCCCGCTTCGCCAAGACCATAACCCTTGATCGTACGCGCGAGAATCACGGTCGGAGAGCCCTGGTGCTCAACAGCCGCTTTGTAAGCCGCATAGACTTTCAGCGGATCGTGGCCGCCGAGCCGCAGGCGACGGAGTTGTTCGTCCGAAAGCGGCTCGACCAGCTGCAACAATCGCGGATCGGAGCCGAAGAAATGCTCGCGCACGTAGGCGCCGGATGAAACCGTAAGCTTCTGATATTCGCCGTCCACCATTTCGCCCATGCGCTTTACGAGCAAACCGTCCACATCGCGAGCGAGAATGGGATCCCATTCGCTGCCCCACAGGACCTTGATGACGTTCCAGCGGGCGCCACGGAAGGCCGATTCCAGCTCCTGGATGATCTGACCATTTCCGCGCACCGGACCATCCAGCCGCTGCAGATTGCAGTTCACCACGAAGATCAGGTTGTCCAGCTTCTCGCGCGAGGCGAGCGTGATCGCGCCCAGCGATTCCGGCTCGTCCGTCTCGCCATCTCCGAGAAACGCCCAGACCTTCGCGTCAGACGCGGGCTTCAATCCGCGATTCACGAGATAGCGGTTGAAGCGCGCCTGATAGATGGCCATCAGCGGGCTGAGTCCCATGGAGACGGTCGGAAATTCCCAGAATTCCGGCATCAGCCAGGGATGCGGATAGGAAGAGAGTCCGCCGCCCGGCTTCAGTTCACGGCGGAAATTTTCGAGCTGCTGCACGGAAATGCGTCCTTCGAGAAACGCGCGGGCGTAGATCCCGGGCGCGGCGTGCCCCTGGTAATAGACCGTATCGCCCTCGAATGCTCCGGATCGGGCGCGGAAGAAATGATTGAATCCCACTTCGTATAAAGTCGCGGCGGAAGCGTACGTAGAGATGTGACCGCCGATGCCGGGCTCGAGCTTGTTCGCGCGCACGACCATGGCGAGCGCGTTCCAACGGATCAGACTTTTGATTCGGCGCTCGAGTGCCTGATTCCCGGGAAACGGGGGCTGCAGATGTACGGGTATGGTGTTCGCGTAGGGTGTGTTCGCGGAAAACGGCAGGTTGACGCCGACAACCGTAGCATGAGACCGCAGGCGCTCGAGAATCTCCATGGCCACTTCGGGCCCGCTCGACTGGAGCACGGAGTCGAGCGATTCGAGCCATTCCCTGATTTCGTTGTCGTCCAGGCGTCGCAAGGCTGCAATCGCTTCGTTGTCCATTACTGCCATGTCCCCTCCTGCTACCTCCTAACTATTGAGACGCTGCGGTGGAGTTTTGTCGTTGTGTGGGATTCGATTTGATCCTCCTTACAAGCCCTAAGAACCCGAACCGCTACCGCCTGACGGGGCGCCTCCAAGCACACCCAACCGGCTTGCCATGCCCCGTGCGGTATAGGATAGACCCTGAAGTGCATGATTGGCACTAGAAAGTGCCCAAAGATGTTTGTATGCAGCCAATCAATCCCTCGGATGGCTCTTCGGCCCGGGCTTTCACGACCTTTACTGCTCTAACGAGCTGCGACCACCTAACCCTTATTTTAGCGCAACCTGCTAGTAGTCCTAAAACCGTCGCTTCGTCGGGTGAAAATTGTATTGCTGCGCCCGTGTTTTTCCCGGATCATGGCAAGGCCTCACCGTCTCCAGAGCGAACCATGCAGAGAACCCTGCGTCGTTTCTTTGGCTTGCGCGAAAACCCCTTCCACGTAACTCCAGACCCGCGATTTCTGGTCCTTACCGACCACATGCGGCGCACGCTGGCGGAGCTTACGTATGCCGTTGAAGCGCGCAAAGGCCTCGTGGTCTTAACGGGCGAGGTCGGAACCGGCAAGACGCTCCTGGTGCGTCACCTGCTCGACTACATCCGCCGCGCTGAAATTCCGCACGCGTTGATCTTCAATCCGCATGTCGACGTGAACAATTTTTTCAGTCTGGTGCTGCCGGAATTCGGAATCACGCCGCGACCCAACGTTTCGCCGGTGGCGCAACTGCGCCAATGGCTCGCGGTCCCAGCGACAGGCAACCACGATAATGCGGTGCTGATCGTGGACGAGGCCCAGGGTCTGAGGCTCGAAGTGCTTGAAGAAATTCGCTTGCTTTCGAATTCGGACCCAGCGAAGAGCAAGAGCTTCCAGGTGATTCTGGCAGGCCAGCCCGAACTCGATGAAAAACTCAAGCGACCGGAATTCCGCGCGATTCGAAATCGGATCAGCATTCGCTGCACCACGCGGCCGCTCAGCCGTGCTGAGGTCGATTTGTATATCGCGGGACGATTGAAGGCCGCCGGCGCCAGTGCAGAAATCGCGTTCCCGAGTGAGGCGGCCAATCTGCTCTACTTTTACTCGCGCGGGATCCCGCGCCTGCTGAACGTCCTCTGCGAGCATTCGCTGCTGCGTGCTTATTCGAGCCGCCTGAAAACGGTTTCTGCTGAACTGGTCGAGGAGGTCGCACACCGCCTGCAGGTTGACGATTTGAGGCCACTCAGCGCTTATATACAAATTCCGCCGATCTCAGTGCCAGGCGCAACGCGCTACGAGGAACAGCCGCATGGCCGCGCCGAATCGCGCGTCGAGGCGCCGCTCACTCCGCCGTTGGGAGCGTTGCCCAAGGTCGTTCCGATCGACAAGACTCTAAACTCATTCGAATTGCCGGCGCCATTTACGGAAGCGGCGATGAGTGCCGCTCAAATGGAAAATGCCGAGGCGAGCGCAGAGGTAAGACTTCCTGAGACAGTCGAGCAAGAAATTGCGATTCCCGCGGAGGTCGCTTTCGTCGATACCAAGTTTTCCGTCGAAGAGCACGTCCGGTCGGAATCGGAATTGCTCGACGAGTTGCTGTCTGCTGCCGTGATGAATCCCGTTGCGAAAACATCTGCCGCTGCTGTGGTGAGTGCGCCGGCCGCGGCCGGGCCAACTCCGCCGGAACCATCGGACGAATTTGCAGTTGTGCGAAAGCGCGTGGATCTGGATGAAATGCGTGCGGCGGTGATTGGCGCGCTCGCTCGCGTTGGATCTTCGCTCCGGCGCGCGGCTGAAACGTCCGCGCGGCTCGGAAAATCGTCTGCGAGCGCTGCGAGGGACTTCGTGACGACGCGCTCTGCACAGTTCGCGAACTCTTCAGCGTCGCGCGCAAGATCCTCTGTCGCGCGAGTCAGCAGCGCCATTGGGGCGCAATTGCAGTCAGCGCAACTGGCGAAGACCTCGGCAGCATCGCGGGCCAAAACCTCGACCGAACGGGCAAGCCGTGCTGTCGCGATGCGATCCGCCGCGGCTTGGAACGCAGCCTGTCGCTCAGCTCGCTCCTTCGGAAATCACAGCGAGAAGACACTCGATACTCTGTGGCGTTCCGCCTCGCCCTACTTCGAAAGCGCGGCGACGATCGTCCGCCGCGAGTTCGCAAAGCTGCCCCAGGGACCTTTTTGCCTTCAACACTACGACGCCGTCTGCCGGTGGCTGCAGGAACCGATGCAAATCGGCAGGATGCGGCGCGTCATCAGCCACAAGCAAGCCTGACGCGTACCCGGCAAACAAGATTTTCGATTATCAGTGCGCGGCTGGCGGGCCGGAAATTGTCGTGTCTTGATCCAGCAGCAGAACCCATTTCCCCGAGCGCTGCAGCCACACAGACGAGCCGCGCATGTGGATGGTCATCGGCGGCGTCGTGGCGTTGGGCCGCGGCTTGAACGTCAGGTCCACCGGTCCGGAGACGATTGCCCCGCCATCAAACGGAACTACTTTCGGATCTTTCAAATCATACGCGGAGAGCGCGAGCTGTCCCGCTTTGATCGCGGCGAGAAACTGCTCTTTCGTTTGGGCAGCGCCGTTGCCGTGAATAAAGATCGCTTCGTCGGCCATGAGCGGCGCGATCGCGGCCGTATCGGCCGCCACAACTGCATCCTGAAACTGCTTCTGCAATTTCAAAACATCATCGGCTTGCGCTTTCGCGCACGGAACTGCGGCAACGATCACCAGAAAAGCGAACGCCAGCCGCGCGGAGACCGGCGCGTTCTTCAATCGGAGCATTTTCGTCCTCTTTCAGTTTGTGGGGTCAGCATCCTGGGACCGAGAGAAGAAGCGATGCTTGATGTGACCGAGCAGAGTATGCGGGCCGCCGTAGAGAAACTCAAGAGACTCGTTTTGGCCGAACTGTCCAAGCAAATTAAAGACACCCATTCGAGTTCCCAGCATCGGGCCATCGCGGCCGGGTATCCAAGTGTTCGCAGCGGTGAGCGGACCGATGAACGGAGAGACTGTCAGTGCAACCGAAAATGCCCTGTGGCCGTCGTCGCCTCGTCGAGAAGTGACCGACGACGCGGCGGCGTGCCAGAAGCGCGGGAAAAAGCCGGTGCATGTGCATCGATAATATGCGGTGTCTTCCTGAAGCGACTCAGCAATCGAATATTGGGCTGTCGCCGTGACGAGGCTGATTCCCAGATCGCTTGCGACACGGACACTGTATGCGTCAGCACCCTGTCCCCATTTGTGCGGGAAATCAGATGCTTGGTCGATAGCCGCTGCGAATGACGCCCCCGCAAATGCGACTGGGCCCACAGCGTTCAGCACGAAGTCGTGAAATTTCTGCTCTTCTGTCGGAGGCACATACTGGTCGCCGGTATTCGTGGCGAGATCGCCCGGCAGATTTGAGGAGTCGCTCGCAGGCGAGACGAAGCTGGACGATTCAGCGGCGGAGCCTTGATCGACGGGACCTTGATCGTCTGGCGGGGCCGACTGAGCCCGCAGAACACCTGCCGCGGCGAACATCGTCGCCGTTAGGACAAGCAGCGCGTTGAGGAGCCGTGGAATGTCTCACCTGCCCCGGGTTCCGAATATTCCGAATTTCAAGTGTCTGCGCTGAAATATTGCCTGCGTATTGCAGCGCAATTGAATTTGTCTAAATCCGAATACTTAGACACGACGCGAACCTCGACCGGCGCAGGAGCGGTACTGGGACGGAGGGAAACAGGTCGCCGAACGCAGTTAAACGCAGAAATTATATGAACAGGCGAATCAAAAGTAAAGGGAAGGCGCTTACCGATAACTAGGAGATCATGCTCGTTGCGGCGCCGGGACGCGCATTGCTGCATATGCGGACATCAGTCCCCAGATGTACATTGCGCCCATGGCCATAAAGCAAGCCTTGGCGAGCAGGAGATAGCGCTCAACCAGTTGGATGACGGACCACCCATACATTCCGGTGAGCAGGCTGGGGTCAGAGAGGTTTTCCCCCTCGACCTCACCGAACGGAATGTTTTCCCACGGTCCTGACCACAATCTGTACACGTGCATGAACGCCAGCGCTCCGATGATCATCAAACCCCAGCGCAGCCCCCAATTCTTGCCAAGCATGCTATCGCGGGGAGCGTAGAACGTCGCCATCAGGATCGTAGCCAGCACCATCGCGCCGCCGTCTCCCGCAAAAATGATCACCGCTCCCGGAGTGGACACATTGAGGATGTCCAGCTGCAAAACAAGCACTGCGGCGGCAGCGCAAACCCATCCCCAGCGTCGCGCCCTCCAAGCTTGAAATCCGCCAAAAGCGACGGCCCCCGCCACGAGTAGAACCACGAACCAGGACCGGCTTTCGCCCATCATGGTGAACCAGAACGTAGGGATGGCCCATCGACCTGCAAGCCAGGCAGTGATGGCGTGCCCGGACTCGTGCACCACCATCGCCAGCATTCCGGCCACCATGTTAAAGCCCGTGCTCGTTAACCCGCGCGCCACGAGCAGTGTCAGCGGCAGCGCGAACAGCCGATATTTGAATTCCGTGGCGGCTTCTTTTCGGACTGCAGCGGGCGATTTATCCGCGTCAGGGGACACCGCCCTATCCAGAGATGCAACAAATGAAGAGACCACCGCCGCGGGCATTCTCTCGTCAGGCGATTTTGCGGGCAGTTCGGCGTCGGGTTGTTTCGCGACCGCTCCGGCGAGCGCGGAAATCCCCGGAGCGGCGGGCGGCGGCCTGTATTTCGAGAACACAATTCCGCACTTCAAACACTCAGTGGTCTGCAACGGATGATCGAATTGGCATTTTGGGCAGCGCATCGTGACTGCATCGCCCCGTGGAATTGTGCCGTTCGGGACCTGCCCGCGGTCGCGCCGAAGGGCGTGCTCTCAATCAGGCAGATAGGATCAGTATGGTCAAGACCGCGCGATTGAAGTGAGAAGGCGAGGTCCGTGGTTAACTAACGATAATCATATGCGCCATTGGAGATAAACTTCGCTTGCCTACTTGGAAAGGAATCCGGCGAAGGCCTGCCTGTAAGTCGGCTGGAAGTCCGCCAGTGCATTCCTCAGTTCATCGTTCGGCGCTCCGTAGATGACGAAGCCGACCAGCTTCGCCGCTGCCATGAAATCCTGCTGGTATGGCCCAAAGGTCTTCTGAAGATGGGAGAGAGCCGCGGCGGAATCCTTGTAGCGTTCTATAATGTCCACTCGTTTGTTGTCGGGGCCGACCGTGTAGACATACATAATGGTGCCCGGTTCTTTCTGGGTGTCGGCGACGAGCCTCTCGACGACGGGCTTGAACTTGTCCATGTCCACGTCTAAGGTGACCACCCAATAGACCTCTTGGCTGCCGACCGCTTGCACGGGATTCATGGATGTCCTCCCCTGAGCACCGAATTGGTTCCCCGCGAACGTTTGTTTTCGATGCTGCCGACTTCCCGGTTGGACAAACTAGATTTGGGCCACGCCGCCGTCGACGTACAGCTCTGCGCCTGCGACATAGCTGGCCTCATCGGACGCGAGGAATGAGACGGCTTTAGCGATCTCGTCTGGGTCTCCCAACCTGCCGAGCGGGACATTATTCGCCATTTCTTTCTTGACCCTTGTCAACGCTTCGCCTTGGCCCAGAGTCTCCAGAATCGCAGTGTCGATGTGTCCTGGACTGAGTACATTCACGCGGATGCGACGTTCCCGCAGGTCATTTGTCCAGGTCCGGGCAAACGAACGAACCGCCGCCTTGGTGGCGTTGTATACGCTCATGCCTGCATAACCTTTGATATCCGCAATCGACGCATTCAGGATGATCGAGCCTCCATCGTTCATGAATGGAAGCCCCTTCTGAACCGAAAAGAACAATCCTTTCACGTTCGCGTTGAACTGCAGATCGAAGACTTTTTCCTCCACAGCGCCGAATGCGGCCTGCTGGCCGACGCCGGCATTCGCGAAAATCACATCCAGCTTTCGTCCGTATTTCTTGACTGCTTCGTATAGCCGGTCAATGTCCTTCAGGTTGGCCACATCACCCGAAACTCCCGTGGCCTTTGCTCCGATTTCGGCAACGGCCGCCTCCAGCACGTCCCTGCGGCGCCCCGTGAGGAACACGTGATCCATGCCTTCCTGCACGAAGCGCTTCGCCGTTGCAAGCCCTATACCGGTCGAGCCTCCAGTAACAACCGCGATCTTTCCGGCAAATTTCTTTTGCATAGCCAGCTCGTCTTTTTCGCTTCCCTGGTCTGCGACTCCATCTCCTTCCCGATAGGCACGGCAATGTACTTCACTTATTGATAATCTGCAAATGGATTTGGCAGATCCTACCGACGCGGCACCTCCAAAGTCGGCGCACCTCGAAGAAAGCGGCGTCGCCGTCGCCAACGTGCCTCTCACCGCCGGAGCAAGCCTGTAATCGTCCGCGCCGAGATCCGTTCGTAGCGGCCGGCTGATCTTTCTCAGTGGGCTTACTTCGCTCCCCGGGTCCTAGTATTGAAATCTAAGTACCGTTCCGTAAAGTATTCAATCGGGCTACAGAGGAAATGAGGTATAGCGTACCCAACGTCGTATCACGGAGGGGCGATGTTATGTATCGAGTCCACAAGGTAGTGGCGTGTATGTGCGGCGCCATTACTGTTTTGTCTCTCGCTGGAATACTCCGAGCGCAGCAAAAAATGAGCGGACTGGAAATGGATCGAGCGCGGCAAATGTTGCGCGACGCGCGCGACGCTGTGAAAAAATATTATTACGACCCGAAATATCACGGCCTCGACCTGGAGGCTCGCTACCAAGAGTATGACCAACGCATCCGGCAGGCGCCGGACTTCAACAATGGCATGCGCATGGTGGCTGCATTCCTCTCAGGCCTGAAAGACAGTCACACGTTTTTCCTGCCGCCCCAGCGCCCCTACCGCCTCGATGTCGGATTTCGAATGCAACTGATTGGAGACACCGCGTTCATTTCGCGCGTCCGCCCTGGCACTGACGCGGAATCAAAAGTGCATCCCGGCGACCAAATCGTTGCCTACAACACCTACTCCGTTAACCGAACCGATTTCCATGATCTTACCTACACGTTCAACTACTTGCTGCCGGGGCTAGCGACGCAGCTGGATCTTCGCGATCCGGACGGAAACACGCGGCGCGTGATGGTTGCTTCGAAAACGCAACCAGGCAAAAGCGTGTGGGATTTCGCGGACGGAAAGGACAACGACGAGTACATTCGATCCGAGGAAAACCAGGATCACATCCTGCGCCAGCGCTACGTCGAGATAGGCGACATCATGATTTGGAAGATGCCCGAGTTCTTGTTAACCGACGATGATGTCGGCCACATGTTTGCCATCGTTCGCAAGCACAAGACGCTGATCCTCGACCTGCGCGGCAATCCCGGCGGGGCTGTCAGCACGCTCGAAGAGATGGTGGGAAGGGTCTTTGATCACGACGTGAGGGTCGCGGATCGTGTCGGTCGAAAAGATTTGAAACCAACTCTCGCGAAGACGGCAGGCGACAAAGCCTTCACCGGAAACCTGATCGTTCTCGTCGATAGCCAGTCGGCTTCCGCAGCGGAGCTCTTCGCGCGCGTAATTCAGCTCGAGCGCCGCGGGACGGTCCTGGGCGACCGGACGTCCGGCAGCGTGATGGAATCGCGTCAATATGGCTACTCTCAAGGAGTGGACACAATTATCGCCTACGGATTCTCGGTTACAGAAGCCGACCTGACTATGAAGGACGGCGCGAGCCTCGAGCATCTGGGCGTCACGCCCGATCAGGTCATTCTCCCAACCGGACGCGATCTCGCCACGGGACAAGATCCGTTGCTCGCGCAAGCGGTCCGGCTGGCGGGCGGGAACCTCGATCCGGTCCAGGCTGGCAAACTGTTTCCCTTCGAATGGCTGCCGTTTTGATGCACGGCGTTCGTGACCCCTGGTGGTCTGCCTCCAGGAGAGACCATTTCAGATCGTACATAGTGTCGATTAGAATCCGTCGTAAGTCGCTGAAAATAAGAATCGGTGTAAACTCAGATCGAACATGAATCGACCTCAAGCCGGTCACCAAAAAGGGTGCGCTGATAGCCCCAAAACTGGCCTGATGCGGCAGGAACGCGTTCAAGAGGGGCCTTGCCAATGAGGGGCCTTCGCTCCGGTGCCATCCACCTCTTCCGCTTCGCCGGAATCGACCTGTTCCTGCACTGGTCCTGGTTCCTTGTCGCCGCGTTCGAGATCCAGGCTCGCGCCGGACACTACTCTTCCATCGCCTGGAATGTAGTCGAGTATCTCGCCCTCTTCCTCATCGTGATGACCCATGAATTCGGCCACGCGCTGGCCTGCCGGTCGGTGGGCGGCACGGCCAATCAGATCGTGCTCTGGCCGCTTGGGGGCGTCGCCTACGTCGATCCGCCGCAGCGCCCGGGGGCGACGCTCTGGAGCATCGCCGCCGGCCCGCTCGTGAACGTCGCGTTGATTCCAATCCTGGCGATTCTCGGCATGGTGAGCCGGTCGGCCGACTGGGCCTACACGATGCCCAACGCCTACGTCCTGCTGCAAGCAGTCTTCTCTATGAACAAGTGGCTGCTAATTTTCAACATGCTGCCCATCTACCCCCTCGACGGCGGGCAGATTCTCCGGTCGCTGCTGTGGTTCGTTATGGGCCGCGCGCGCAGTTTGATGGCCGCGACCATTATCGGCTTCATCGGCGTGGCCGGGCTGATCGGGCTAGCTCTCTACGCGCGTTCAGTGTGGTTCGCGGTGATCTCTGTCTTTATCCTGATGAATTGCTGGAACGGGCTTCAGCACGCGCGCGCCTTGTCGCGCATCGCCAAACTGCCGCGCAACGAATCATTCTCCTGCCCCAGCTGCAAGGCGTCGCCGCCGATGGGAAATTTCTGGGCTTGCGCCCGTTGCGGCAACGCATTCGATACGTTTCAAACCCGCGCCACTTGCCCTCATTGCGGAGCGCAGTTCGCCGGCACCAGATGCCTCGATTGCGGCGCGACGAATCCGATGAGCGACTGGCTCACCCCCGCCCTAATCACGCAGCGAACGTAGCGAACAACGAAAAGAAAATCTTTCGTGCCGCCGAAGCGCTCAGCTTCGGAACGGCACCAGCGCGTGCAACCGGTCCTCACGCAAATACAATCCTAGCCACACGAGGATTCCGAAACCAATCGGGAAGCACAAATTAAACGTCGGCGTGTGCGCGAACACGTTTGTGCAGGTCGCCCCGCCCAGATATCCGGTCAGCAGCAGCGCCCCCAGCACCGACGTCTGCGGAATCACGTACAGTGCGGTGCAGATCAGCAGCACTGCGCCAATCCAAACAACATTCCCCACCGTAAACCCCAGCTTCGTCGAAGCCTGGATCACCTGCGGCACTTTGATCACTTTCGTGACGCCATCAAAGATTAGGAACAGAACCACGAGCGTGCTGATCACGCGGCCCGTCCACAGCCTGCCCTTCGAAATAGCAGCCACTTGTGCGGCTGATGCCATAAATTTCCCCCTGATTACATTGAAGTGGAATTCCGCAGGATTTCGTGCGCCACATCATAGCACTCCACGCGAAGGCTCAAAGAGCCGCCAGATATTCGCCGAACCTGTCGAGCTGCTGGTTCCATCCGATTTGCGCGCCGCGTGTCGCGTCGGAAACGAAGGAAAACCACTGCCGCACTTTGATTTCGGTTTTTTCTCCGCGGGCGGCAAACGTCACTTCGGTCCAGACGCGCTGCTCCGGTCCGCCATGGATCTTCCCATCGAAGACGAGCAACTCCGGCTCGATGACGTCAACGTACACGCCGTCAAATGGGTAATCGTTGCCGTCGGGTCCGCGCATGGCGTAGCTCCAGGCGCCGCCCGGCCTCACGTCCATCTCGCGAATCGTGGTTGTGAATCCTCGCGGACCCCACCACTGCGCCAAGTGTTTCGGATCCGTCCACGCCTCGAACACCAGTTCGCGAGGTGCGTCGAAGGTACGCGTGAGAACCAATTCCGCCTCGGGTTTGAACGGAGGGCCGCTCATGATGCTGCTCCCAGAAGTTCCGCGAGGCGCTCCATCGATTCGCTCGCTCCAGACTCCATTCCAGATTCAAGCATCCCGTCGCGATCCTCGACCGATTGGAAAAGCGAAGTGACGGTCAGCTTGGTCTTGCCGTCCTGCTCCTCCAGCGTAACCGTATCCACTACAACATGGCCCGGCATCCCTTCGAATTCAAATGTCGCCACCAAGCGTTCCGGTGGAACGATCTCGCGGTACGTTCCGTGGAAGCCGAACTCTTTCCCATCCGGGGCGCGCTGCACGAAGCGCCACTCGCCTTCCGGCCGCACATCCATCTTCTCGACGGTTGTCGTCAACCGGCGAGGCCCCCACCACTGCGGAATATGCGTCGGATTCGTGTATGCCTCGAACACGAGCCTGCGGGGAGCGTTGAAAGTGTGCGTCATCACAATCGTCGGCGCGTTCGCATCGGCAACGAAAGTTGCCTTCGACTCAAGGGTCGGCAAGTAATCGGCAAGACGGGCAAGTGTTTGATGCCCACCTTCGATCGCGCGGTACTTGCTGACCACCATCTCGCGCACCGCAGCCGACGGGAAGACCATGCGCACAGTAAGCCGCGTCTTCTTACCCAGAGACTCGAACGTCCAGGTAGACGCGAACTGTGCTGCCGGGTCGCCTTTCGCCCCGCCGGAGTGGGAAAACACAATGCGCTCGGGCTTCACGACTTCTGTGAAGACGCTTTCATTGGGGTAGTCGGTGCCATCCGGGCCGTGCATGGTGTGGCGCCAACGGCCTCCGGGACGCACGTCCATTTCGTGGATCGTTGTGGTGAAGCCGTTTGGTCCCCACCAATGGATGACGTGTGCGGGGTCGGTCCAGGCTTTCCATACGAGCTCGCGGGGCACGTCAAAGACGCGCGAGATCACGATTTCGCGGTCCTGCGTATCCATGGCTGTGCTAGTCGCTGTGGTGCTTGCGTCCATGCTTTTTCTCCTTCTTTCTGAATTCCTGCTTTTTCAATTCCTGTAAGTAGTCATCGAGACGATCGAAGCTTTGTTCGAAAAACTGGCGGTAGCTCTCGACCCAATTTGCGACATCCTTCAGCGGCGCGGCATGCAGCCGGCAGGGGCGCCATTGCGCGTCGCGTCCGCGGGCGATCAAACCCGAGCGCTCGAGCACTTTCAGGTGCTTCGACACCGCCGGCAAGCTCATCGAGAAAGGTTCGGCAAGTTCGGTCACCGAGGCTTCGCCGGAAGCGAGCCGGGCGAGGATGGCCCGCCGCGTCGGGTCCGCGAGTGCCGCGAGCGTGGAGCTGAGTTGATCTGCTTGCATCGTATTTAACCTACTGGTTAAATACACCGGACGAGTTTAGCTGTCAAGAGTTTTTTCAGGATTGGGAAGACGTTCTCGAATTCCGCGGCTATGGAGCTTGCTGCTGAATGGCTCCCGATGGCGATTCTGCTTCAATTGCCAGGGGTCGCACTCGTTCGACTAACAATTTAAGAAACTCATCGCTCTTGGTGTACATCGCCGTATGGCCCGCGCCTTCGATGGCGACGAACTCCTTTTGCGGAGCGGTGAGGCCGTTCACATACGTCCCCGCCAACTCCGCGGGCGCAACGTCATCCTCCGCGCCCTGGAAAACGAACATAGGAACTGCGAAGTCAGTGCCGAGGTCCCTGAGATCGACTTTCGCCGAGGGCCCAGACATATCCTCGCCGAAGAAATGATCTTGGCTGTCGGCGATGCCACGCGCGTAGTCTCTCAAGTCGCGGAACGAAGCGTCGGATTCGAAGAGAGCCATGTAGAGTATGTCCCAATTGGACTGCGCTCCGGGCTCGTAGGCGCGAGCCCATTTTCTCTGGACGCCCAGCTTGGCTTGCGTGGCATAGGGCGGCGGACCGATTTTTTCAAGGTCAGCTATCGCTTGCCGATCGTTGCGGTCGCGCGCCTTCTGGAGGACTTGGGCGTAGTCGCGCGGTTCAGCGTCCGGCTCGCTCACCATTTGGCCGGTGCCGACGTAGGCGTAAAGCAGGTCCGGCCGCATTTTTGCCATGCGAACGCCGAGGACCGAGCCCCAGGAAAGCCCGAGCACGATGATTCTGGGCTTGTGTAGATGCTGACGAAGAAACTGCGCTAGTTCCACACCGTCTTGCGCCATGCGATCGATGGTCACGCCGGCGCCGAGGGGGCCAGATTTGCCGTAGGTTTTTCCTGAGCCGCGCTGGTCCCACTGGACCAGGGTGAAATCTCTGGTCCAGCCGAAGAGAACATTTCGAGGGTAAGGGCTTGTGGCGACGCCTGGCCCGCCATGCAAGAGGAGAAGAATCGGGTTGTCGCGATCCTGGCCGCGAATGCTGATCCATTGATCGATTCCCCCGATCCTGACAAACATTGCCTGGTCGATTCCTTTGCTCGGATCGATCGTTGTGACCCTGGCAATTTCGTGGCGCCGGTAAGCACGGTAGGCGAAGCCGCTACTGACGAGCAGCAGCAAAAGGACAAGCAAGCTCAGAAGAGCGCGCTTTATGAGTGCCCAGAACCTTATCCTCATGGCCTCTCAGCTGGAACTACGCACTTCCATCATGGGAAGTTCCAAACACGTGCGATGAAGACGGGCCGGATGGGGCGACGGTGGCCGGCTGCGCGGAGAAACTTCGTCAGGCGAGACGGATCAGGTTTTCGCGGACTTCGGCGGACTCGGCCACGGCGCTGTCTTGAGCTGCATCGAGGAGCCGGTCCATCGTAGCAAACAATTCCTCGGTGCGGATGGGTTTCGAAACGTAGGCGTCCATGCCGGCGTCAAGGCAGCGCTGCTCGTCTTCTTTGAGCGCATGGGCTGTCATGGCAATGATCGGTATGTGGCGATTCGTGGGCTTTTCGCGTTTGCGGATGAGCGCCGTGGCCTCAAAGCCGTCCATGTTGGGCATCTGCACATCCATCAGGACAAGATCGAACCGTGCTTTGTCGAATTCATCGAGCGCGGCCCGGCCGTCGCCCGCGAGCGTCACGCTGAACCCGCGCTTCTCGAGCAGTCGCAGGGCGAGTTTTTGATTCACGGGATTGTCTTCGACCAGCAGGATTTTTGTCCGATTGCGATTCTCCCGCAGGCTGTGTTTTGTGACCAAAAGCTGGTTTTTCTCGTCCATCTGGTTGCGGGGGAGAGCGCAGATTGCCTCCAGCAGTTCGCGCTGCCGCACGGGCTTAAGAAGGTAGCCGGAAATATTCAGTTCCCGGCATCTGGCTGCGTCGCCGAGCTGGCCGGCGGAGGAGAGCATCATGATTCTCAGCGAGGCGAGCGAAGCGTCCTTGCGGATGCTTGCGGCGAGCGCGAATCCGTTCATTTGCGGCATCTCACGGTCGATCACGATGAAGTGAAATGGATCGCCGATTACCTGGGCTTCTTCGAGAGCCTGTAGGGCGGCATGGCCGTCGCCGACCGAGACGGGCCGCATCTGGTAATGGGCCAGCATTCGCTCCAAGACGCGGCGATTTTCGAATCGGTCATCGGCGATCAGGATGCGCATGCCGCGCAACCGCGCCGGATCAATGGGCCTGAGCCGAGCCACAAGGGGGTCTTGCACAGGGACGCACACCGTAAAGTGGAACGTGGTGCCAACGCCAACCTGGCTCTCGCACCAAATGCGGCCGGCCATCAGCTCGACGAGGCGCTTGCAAATCGTGAGGCCCAAACCCGTGCCGCCATATTTCCGAGTCGTCGAGCCATCGGCCTGCGAAAAAGGCTCGAAGATGCCATCCTTTTTGTCTGCGGGTATGCCGATCCCGGTGTCCCGTACAGCGAAATGGAGAACAGTCCCGGACGGCGTGTCTTCCGCTTCTTCCACACTGACGACCACTTCGCCACTCTCGGTGAATTTGATCGCGTTGCCAACCAGGTTGATTAGAATTTGGCGAAGCCGGCCTGGATCTCCGAGCAAGGCTTCGGGGACTTGAGGCTGCACATCGCAGATCAGCTCGATACCCTTCTGGTGCGCGCGAAAACCGAGCGGCTTCATGGCCTGGCCGAGACAATCTCGAAGATCGAATGGGATCGCCTCGAGTTCGAGCTTTCCTGCCTCGATTTTCGAGAAGTCGAGGATGTCGTTGATTACAGAGAGAAGCGATTCGGCTGAGAGACGAACCAGATCCAAATGCTCGCGCTGCTCGCCCGTGAGCTCCGTGTCGAGCAATAGCTCGGTCATGCCTAGAATGCCGTTCATGGGCGTGCGGATTTCATGACTCATGGTGGCGAGAAAGGTGCTTTTCGCTTGGCTCGCGGCTTCGGCCGCCTCTTTGGCGCGGCGCAACTCTTCCTCTCCCTGCTTGCGCGCGATGAACTGACCAAGCTGGGTGCCGACGGACCGGAACATGGCGAGCAAGTCGTCTTCGGGACTGGAAGTGTCCCGGCGGAGGAATTCCAAGACGCCGGTGACTTCATTTTCAAACAAGATGGGGAATGCAAGAGCGCCGTGCAAGCCGCTGCTTGAGGCGGCGCCGCTTCGGGGAAAATTACTGTCTTGCACGACGTCCTCGACCCACTGAGCCCGCGATGATGCCAGGACACGGCCGGGGAGCCCTACGACGCGTGGAAACAACGTTTCCCGGGTTTGCGCCTCGAAGGCCGTGACCTCGGCTAGGGCCGAATGCCACACCTCAACGCAATACAAATTACCGGCGGCGGGATCGAGTAACCATAGCGCGCTGAAATCCCAGCTCATCGCCTCGCAGATGGCTTGCCTGACCTTGGGCGCGGCTTCGGCGAGGGTGGCCGATTCGGCCAGAACGCGGGTGACCGCATATTCCGAGGTTTGCAGTTTTTCCGTTCGTTTGCGCTCGGTGATGTCGCGGACGACAGCGGTGAAGAGATGAGTCTGGTCCCAGGGCATCGAGGAGATCGTCAACTCGATAGGAAATTCGTGCCCACCGCGGCGAAGCCCCACAATTTCGATCCGTTTATTGAGGACGGGACCCTCGCCGGACACAAGAAAGTGACGAAGGCCTGCTCGTAGGCTTCACGGTAACGCTCGGGAATGATCGTCCGTGAAAGCTGCTGGCCCAAAATCTCATCACGCGACCAGCCGAACGTTTCGACGGCCCTGGCGTTCCAGTCCACGATGATTCCCGCCGAATCCATACCGACAAATGCGTCCCGGGCTGTTTCGAGTATTTGACGGTATCGCTTTTCACTGCGCGCCAGTTCCAAGGCCTGCGCGGAGAAGCGACGATCAACGAGGGAGGTCAGGACGGTGAGGCCCAGAACCATAAAGGTGACGACGATGATGCCCGTCATGCCCAGAGAAGAAATGCTGAGGGCGTGGGAGAGCGAGCCATCCATTGAGACGGAGCGCGTGAAGCTGGCTGCTTCCATTCCAACGTAGTGCATGACGGGAATGGCCGCTCCCATGACGAGCGCAGCGAGGATCTTGCGCCAGCCGGCGGTACTTGAGTCATCGCGAAGCCGAAACGCGAGCCATAAAGCGACGAACGAGATCACGATCGCGAGAACCACCGAGATCGCGACAATTAGCGCCGAGTAGTGGCACATTCCCGGAAGCCGCATCGCAGCCATTCCGATGTAACGCATGCCTGCGATGCCTCCGCCCATGAAGATGCTGCCGATGATGGCGTGCGAGAGAGCCATCCGTTGCCGACTGACGACGAAGAGCGCGATGACAGAGGCAAATATCGCTGCGAGAAGCGAGACCAAAACAGTGGGCCAGTCATACAGCACAGGAACGGGGAGCCGGAAAGCCAGCATGCCCACCTAGTGCATGGACCAAATTCCGATTCCCATCGCGGTTGCCCCGCCATCGACCCACATAAGCCGGGCCATACCTCTCGAGAAAGTCACTCTTCCGGCAAGACCGAGCGCGGCATAGGAGGCGAGGACAGCGATAACAACGGACAGGGCGACCAGGCGGTAATCGTACGATCCGACCAGCAGTTGACCGGATGACATCATGACGGCCCCCCTTCGAGGGGAGTTTCCTGATTGAATTGGTCGTGAGCGACTCAGCTGGAGCGGCTGTGCCAAAGCAGGCTCGCAGCAGAGCGCAATATGGAAGGGTGGCTCTATTGTGATCGACCGAATTGGGAAGTCAATGAGCGTGGCGAAACAGCAGGGCGAAAAGTAACCAATCGCGGCTCGCGGGAGTGTTCATTAACGGTGCAGAACCGTAGACAGGGCGCCAAGGAGAGTGGATTCCGGAGCGTCGCTCGCGGAGCGGGAGCGCCAGGCCACGAAACCATCGGGGCGCACGAGTACTGCGCCTGCGCGAGAAATTCCGTAGGCTTCGCAGAATTCGGGCTGGGCAATTTGGTGTGCTTCGAGAGCGATGGCGAGGCGCTGCGCCACCGATCGTGCGGAGGCGAGCCAAGCGTTCCCTTCGGGGCCGGTGAGCAAGGTGAAATTGCGATCGAAGAGATCGAGCGTGGATTTTGAGGGCTCAAGCCACAGATGCGGGGCGCGCGAGCCGGGGCGGCCGCGTGAATCGCGCGGATTCTCGTGGGTGTGGCCGCCGGAACGGACCTCGGGAATGATCGCTGAAGAATCGTAGAGATAGCCCAGCTCGATATTGAGGTCTTCGACGACGGGCTGGAGGTCGCCGCGATTCAAGTATTTCGCTTCGCGCGTGACGTAGCGCGTGTAAGCCTGTTCGGTGGTAAGCGCGCCGGCGGGACGGCGCTCAGGCTCGTAGGTGGCGAGCAATTCCTCGCCGGCCCAGCCGCGAAGCACGTAAGCCAATTTCCAGGCGAGGGCGTGAGCGTCTTGAATTCCGACGTTGCCGCCGTAGCCTCCATGCGGCGGCATCACATGGGCTGCATCGCCTGCGAGGAAGACGCGGCCTTCGCAGAATCGGGTGGCCACATCGGCACGCGCGTTCCATTTCATGACATCATCGATCGTGAGTGGGATTTCGTTGTCGCCGAGAGCGGCGCGGAGATACTCGATGCAGCGGTCGTCGGTGAGACCGGTCCAGAGGTCGTCATTTGGCTGAGCGGGATCACCGGTGGTGTTGACCACGAGGAACCCGCTTTCGAAAGGTTTCTCGATACGGAAAAAGCCGCGCAGAGTGGAATTTGCGACCAGAATCACGCTGAGGTTTCGGCCGCGCAGGAGCGGCACCACGGGAGCGCGGAAATAGATCGTGATGCTGTTCGATAGAACGCCGCGCCCTTGAAGGGGGATTCCGAGCTGTTCGCGGATGCGGCTGCGCGGACCATCGGCTGCGATCATGTATCCGGCGCGAATGGAGTAGGTTTCGCCGGTTTCGCGATGGCGGACCTGGGCGGTGACGCCGGAAGAGTCCTGCGCGAAGGAGAGCATGTCTGTTTCGAAGCGGAGGTCGGCGCCGAATTCCTGCGCGCGTTCTTGCAAAAGGGGTTCAAGCAGCTTCTGCGTGATGAAGAGGCGAACCGTGGGGCTGACGTCGCGGACGCCATCGTTCAAATTGGGGATGAACCAGGCGAGTTCTTTGCCGGCAAGCGTGTCGACCGCCATGACGGCACCGTCTTGCGTGAATTGTCTCTCGGACTCGTCGCGAATGATTTTTTCGATGCCGACGGTGCGAAATGCCTCCATGCTGCGCTGGGTGATCATGGCGGCGCGGGGATGGATTGCGGTTCCGCGATGATGCTCAACGACAGTGGCGCGAGTCTCGTGATGGCCGAGAAACATGGCCGCGGACATTCCGACCAGGCTTCCGCCGACAATGAGGACGGGAGTTTCGATATCCGGCACGAACGCGCTCTTCGCCCTGACTTGTGAGGAAAATAACTCCGGATGCGATTTGAATCAAGCTCGCCATGAAGAGCGGAGGATTTGGCCCGCGGGGTTACAATGCGGCGCGAAAAGCGATTGTGCCGCAAAGATAGGAGAGGCAAATGAGATTGCCGCCAGGCGTAAGCAGCAAGGACTTTGCCGACGCGATTCGACAATTCGAGGAGGTGGTCGGCAAGGAATGGGTGTTTACGTCCGACGAAGATGTCGATTTGTATCGCGATTCTTATTCGCCGTTCTGGCATGAACAGGGGGAACCGATTCCGTCCGCCGCTGTGGCGCCGGACAGCGTTGAGCAGGTGCAGAAAATTCTGCGGATTGCGAATGCGGCGAAGATTCCATTGTGGACGATTTCGACCGGCAAGAATCTCGGGTATGGCGCCTCGGCGCCGCTGCTGTCGGAAAGCATGGTGCTCGACCTGAAACGCATGAATCGCGTGCTGGAAGTGAACGACAAAAATCACTACGCGTTGGTCGAGCCGGGCGTCAGCTATTTTGATCTTTATCGCTACATTCAGGATCGTGAACTGAAGGTGTGGATCGATCCGCCCGATCCGGGATGGGGCAGCCCAGTCGGCAATTCGCTCGAGCGGGGCGGCGGGTACACGCCGATGCGCGATCATTTTGACGCGCACTGCGGGATGGAAGTGGTGCTCGCGAATGGCAGCGTGGTGCGCACCGGAATGGGCGCGCTGCCGAACGCCAAGACATGGCAGCAATATAAGTACGGATTCGGCCCGTATGTAGACGGCATTTTCTCGCAATCCAACCTCGGCGTGGTGACGAAGATGGGCTTCTGGCTGTATCCGCAGCCGGAGGCCTATCTGTCGGGAACGGTGACGCTAGCGAAGCGCGACGATCTGGTGCCGATGGTGGAGGCGCTCGCATATCTGCTGAACTCCGGAATCGTGCAAGGGACGACCAGCGTGGTGAGCCCGGTAAGTTTCGGGCGCGCGGATGCGGAGCTGGCCGCGGCGCGCGCAACGGGCTCGGCAAAAGAGCTGGAGGAAGTCGGCGCGCGGAAAAATATTCCGTATTGGAGTGTGACGCTGCCGTTCTACGGACCAGCGAACGTGGTGGCGGCGCAATGGCAGTTTGCGAAGGAGAAATTCTCGTCAATTTCGGGAGTGAAATTTCTGGACGGTGCGTCGTACCGGTTTCCGTTGGATGCGGACCAACTGGCGAAAATTGCGAATCCCGTGCCGCTGGGAGTACCGAGCCTGGTGACGTTCATGATCGGCGGGCCGCGCAGTCAGGGACACATGTGGTTTTCGCCGATCATTCCGATGAGCGGCGAGGCGGTGTTTGAGGCGCAGGAGGTCTTCGAGCAGATTCACAAAGATCTGGGCTCGCCGACGGACGCTCCGGCGGCATCGCCGGTGTGGTCGTTCTTCGCGCGATCTTTCGTGATCATCTATTTCTTTCCGATCGAGCACGACGTGGAGAAGAACCGGCGGAACAGGGAGATCTATCGAAGGTTGGTGAAGGAGTCAGCGCAGCGCGGATGGGGCGAGTACCGCACGCATACGGCGTTCATGAGCGACGTGATGGATGTGTATTCGTTCAACGATCACGCGCTGCTGCGGTTGCACGAGACGATGAAGGATGCGCTCGATCCAAATGGAATTCTGTCGCCCGGAAAAAACGGCATTTGGCCGAAGGCGATGAGAAAAGCGAAGGCGTGAACTCAGCAGGCCGGACCGGACGGAGCTGCGGATTGCGAACGCGAGCGCATGGCGAAGCGGAGCTCATCCTGGTTTTGGTCCGCTTTGGCGACGATCACGAGCGCGAGGTCGCCTTTGCCCAGTTGCGGAAGCGGAAACTCGATGTGCGCGCGGCCCTGATCATCGCTGAGACCCGCGTGGGGACTGTCGCGAAGCGCGCCCTCGATCGTCGCCTCCACCTGGGCTCCCGGCTGAGGCTGGCGATCCGACTTGCGCAGGATTTCGAGGTCCAGCGAGACCTTGCCCGCCGTGAGCCACGAGCCGGAGTTAAGAAGCTGGACCTGAATTGCTCCGTCGTTTTCCGATGACTTCCCTTTCTCGGCGGCCGTTGCAATGGCCTCCAAAAGCACACCTGACCGGAGGTCTTCAATAATCGAACGATGCTGCTCGTCAACTCGCTCACGCACGCCTTCGGGAGTGAATTCGGCTGATTCGGCAAAGTGTTGGTAGCTGGAGGAGCGGCGGTGCAGCACTCTTCCGTTTTGATACACCACGGTATCGATGTTGGGGTGAGCCGGGCCTCGGTCTTCTGTTTGGACGTGAAAAACCTGATCGCCGACGCGGACGTCGGTGTTAAATCCGGAACTCATCAGGGGCTGGTCCCCGGCCGGAGCGTCCGGCCTGCATTTCTGGCATATAGAATTCTGGGAAGTGCAATTGACCGATGTACGCTCGAAAGTTATTATAGCAGCCGGTCGAACATGAACAGCAACTACCTGGACACGTATGGTTCATTGTTGCTGATGTTTATACTAGCCGCCGGCCTGGCTGGCGTGCTGATCACTGCTTCGACGATCGTAGGCAGGCACAAACGGACGCGCGAGAAGGACCTGCCTTACGAATGCGGAATCCGGCCGACCGGCGACGCGCGCGAACCCTTCTCCGTCCACTTCTATATGGTGGCCTTGATCTTCATTTTGTTCGATATCGAGGCGATTTTCCTCTATCCTTGGGCGCTCGTTTACCACGACCTGCAACTGTTCGGATTCGTGGAAATGCTGCTCTACATTATAATTTTGTTTGTGGGGTACATATTCTTGTGGAAGAAGGGTGCGCTCGACTGGAACCGCTGAACGCCCCATCCGGAAATCGGACCAATCGTGCCTGAGGGTAATCTTAAAAACTCCGCGGTAGAGCAGCTTCGCGAGTGGGATTCGCAAAGCGTTGCGGAAGTGATCGAATTCCGGGGCGAAACGACGATCGTTATTCCGCGGGAACGCCTTCTGCGCGCCTCGGAATACCTCAAGGCGGAGCCTTCGTTGCTGTTTTCGTTCTTGTCGGACATTAGCCCCGTTGATCGTTTTCCGCTGGAGCCCAGGTTCGAAGTGAACTACCACCTGCTTTCGATCGATCGCAAAGAACGGCTGCGGCTGAAAGTGCGCCTCCCCGGACGAGACCCGGCAATTCCGTCCGTAACAGCTCTGTGGCCGACTGCGAACTGGCACGAGCGCGAGGCCTTCGATCTATTCGGGATTCAGTTTCAAGGACATCCGGATTTGCGGCGGATTCTGATGCCGGACGAATGGGAAGGATATCCGCTGCGCCGAGATTATCCGACGGAAGGGTATCGTTGAAATGGCTGATCAACTGGAAGAGATGACGACAGCTACGATCGAGACCGCGTCCGGCACAACGCACCCGATGGTGCTGAATATGGGGCCGCAACATCCGTCGACGCACGGAGTTTTGCGGGTGGTGCTGGAACTCGACGGGGAAACAGTAATCAAAGCGGTGCCCATGATCGGGTATTTGCACACGGGCATCGAAAAATCCTGCGAAGCCAAGACATATACGCAGTGCATCACGCTGACCGATCGCATCGATTATCTGGCGCCGCTCTCGAACAACCTTGGGTTTTGCCTGGCGGCAGAAAAGCTGATCGGGCTCGAAGTGCCGAAGCGGGCGCAATACATCCGCGTGCTACTGACGGAGTTGACGCGCATCACGTCGCACCTGGTCTGGCTGGGGACGCACGCCATCGACCTGGGCGCGATGTCGGTGTTCCTCTACAGCTTCCGCGAACGCGAAGAAATCATGAAGATTTACGAGTACGTCTCCGGCCAGCGGATGATGACGAGCTACTTCCGCATCGGCGGGCTCGCGCTCGAACCGCCGCCTGGCTGGCTCGACAAGGTGCAGCGTGTGATAGACGCGATGCCCGGCCACGTGGATGAGTACGAGGACCTGCTCACGCAGAACAAGATTTGGATTGGGCGCACACAAGGCGTCGGCGTTCTCACGCTGAAAGACGCGATTGCGCTGGGTGCGTCAGGACCGATGCTGAGAGGCAGCGGCCTGGCATACGACACGCGCAAAGCTTTTCCGTATTCGAGTTATGACGAGTTCGATTTCAACGTTCCAACACAAACAGCCGGCGACTGCTACGCGCGATACCTGGTTCGCGTGGCGGAGATCCGCGAGAGCATCAAGATTGTGAAGCAGGCGATGGAGAAGATTCCTTCCGAGGGGCCATTCCGCGCCGAGGCACAGGGTATTATTCCGCCTTCGCGGGAAGAGATGAAAACGTCGATCGAAGGCCTGATTTATCACTTCAAGATTTTCACGGAAGGTTTTACTCCGCCACCGGGCGAAGTCTACCAAGCGATCGAATCTCCTCGCGGCGAATTGGGAGTTTTCATGGTGAGCGATGGGTCGGCGAAACCTTACCGTGTAAAGTTTCGCGCGCCATCGTTTGTGAATCTTCAAACGTTGCCCAAGCTCTGCGAAGGGCGATTGATTGCGGACGTGGTCGCCTGCATCGGAACCACTGACATCGTGTTGGGCGAAGTGGATCGCTAGCAGAAGCGGCGGGCAACTCCTGGGTTAAACCGCCGAGGGGACAAAAGCGGGCTTATGGAACTACCGGCAGCACTGGAAGCGAAATTCAACGATCTCGCGGGCCGATATCCCGTGAAGCGCTCGGCTCTGGTCCCCATGATGCTGTACGCGCAGGATCAGCTGGGCTACTTGAGCGACGAAGTGCTCGATGAAATCGCGAGACGGCTCGACCTGAACATGACTCAGGTGACGGAGACGCTCGAATACTATTCGATGCTCCATCGCAAACCGATGGGGCGATATCACATCCAGGTGTGCACGAATATTTCCTGCATGGCGCGCGGCGCGAACGAGCTCTACAAGCACGTGCAGAAGCGCCTCGCGATCGGCAATCACGAAGTCTCGCCGACAGGCACCTTCTCGCTCGAGGAAGTCGAATGTATGGGCGCGTGCACCGGAGCGCCCTGCATGCAGGTGAATTACGATTTCTACGAGAACCTGGACGCGGACAAAGTGGACGCGATTTTCGAGCAGCTTCAGGAAGGCCGGCGCCCGGCGCCAGTGGCAGTGACGTCCGGCTCGGTCCATAAGCGATTGGAAGCGGAGGTGCCGGTGGTGAGCCGGCGCTTTGGAATCCGCGATTCGCGCAAGATCGACGTCTATTTACAGCACGATGGCTACAAAGCGCTCGAAAAAGCGCTGAAGCAAATGGCGCCCGATCAGATCATCGAGGAAGTGAAGAAATCGGGCCTGCGTGGCCGCGGCGGCGCGGGATTCTCGACGGGTATGAAGTGGAGTTTCATCCCCAAGGACACGAACAAGCCGAAATACATCCTGGCAAACGGAGATGAGAGCGAGCCCGGCACATGCAAGGACCGCCCGCTGATGGAGATGGACCCGCACCAACTTATCGAGGGCGTGACGATCGCGGGCCGCGCAGTCAACGCTCATCGCGGCTTCATTTACATTCGCGGCGAGTATCGCTACGTGCTGGATATTGTGGACGCAGCGCTCACCGAAGCCTACGCCAAGGGCTATCTCGGCAAAAATATTCTTGGCAGCGGATTCGATTTCGACATCATCACGCACACGGGCGCAGGCGCTTACGAGTGCGGTGAAGAATCCGCGATGATGGAATCGCTCGAGGGAAAGCGCGGCTATCCCCGCATCAAGCCGCCCTTCCCTGCCGTCGTGGGGCTGTATGGATGCCCCACTGTGATCAACAACGTGGAGACGCTCAGCTCCGTGCCGCCGATTATCCTTCGCGGTGGAGATTGGTATGCGGGGTTGGGCACGCCGAAAAACGGCGGCACGCGGCTTTACGCCATTTCCGGTCACGTGAATCGTCCCGGGATCTACGAATTGCCGATGGGATTCAATCTGAAGCGAATGATCGAAGAGGTGGCCGGCGGGATACGGGACGGCAAGAAACTCAAGGCGGTGATTCCCGGCGGCAGTTCCTGCCCGCTGCTCTCGGCGGATGAGATCGACATCGCCATGGACTTCGACACTGTGGCAAAAGCCGGCTCGATGCTGGGCTCGGGCGGGACGGTGATCTACGACGAAGACACCTGCATGGTGGACGTTGCGCGGCGAATCATGCATTTTTACGCGCACGAGTCGTGCGGTTGGTGCATTCCCTGCCGCGAGGGCACGGCTTGGCTGCAAAAGATGTTGGATCGTTTCCATGAAGGCGCAGGCCGAGAAGAAGACATTCCGCTCATCGACGAGCTTTCGCGGAACATACTCGGGCGGAGTTTCTGTCCGCTCGGCGACGCGGCCGCTCTGCCGACGATGAGCATCGTGCAAAAATGGCGGAACGAATTCGAAGATCATCTGCAGGGCAGGTGCGCCTACAACAGAGTTGAGGTCGCAGCCGAGGCGGACTGAAGTCGGATAAGGATCGCGGATTTATGGCGGAACAGAAACAAATCGCATTCACGATCAATGGGCAGCCGGTGACGACCACGGCGGGCACGCTTGTCATTGAAGCGGCCAAAAAGCAAGGCATCGAGGTCCCGTCGTTTTGTTACTACCCGGGGCTATCGCTACAGGCAGCCTGCCGGATGTGTCTGGTGGAAGTGGAGAAGATGCCGAAGCTGCAAACGGCCTGCACGCTCGTTGCGGCGGACGGCATGGTCGTCAAAACCGACACGGAAACGGTTCACAAAGCGCGCAAGGACATGATCGAATTCCTGCTCTCGAACCATCCGCTGGACTGCCCGGTGTGCGACAAGGGCGGCGAGTGCGAGCTGCAGGACATGACGTTTCGCTACGGGCTCGATAAGACTCGTTTCGTCGAAGAGAAGCTGCACCATCCCGAGGAGAAATGGTCACCCATCGTTTTTTACGACTCGCCGCGCTGCATCCTGTGCTTCCGTTGCGTGCGCGTCTGCGATGAGGGCATGGACGTGAAGGCACTCGGCGTCGGCTTCCGCGGTGTGAAGTCGGTGATTCTGCCGAATGAGGGCGCTGATCTTGCCTGCGAAGAGTGCGGAATGTGCATCGACATTTGCCCGGTTGGCGCGCTGACGAGCGGGACTTATCGCTATCAAACTCGTCCCTGGGAGATGACGTACGTTCCCGAGCCCTGCACGCACTGCTCGAACGGCTGCAAGACCACGCTGAGCGTGCGTAACAACGAGATTTTGCGCGCTAATAATCGCGATCATTCGGGGTTCAACGGCGAGTTCCTGTGCGGCAAGGGGCGCTTCGGCTTCGATTTCACCCACAACCCGGAACGCATTCGCCGGCCGCTGGTGCGCCGCAATGGTTCGCTCGAACCCGCAAGCTGGGAAGATGCACTCGAGGAAGTGGCGCGGCGATTGAAGCAAGTCCACAGCACGCATGGACCAACAGCCATTGGCGTAATCGGGTCGAATCACACGACCAATGAAGAAAACTACCTGCTCAACCGTTTCGCCCGCGTGACGCTCGGTACGAACAATGTCGACCACCACCGCACCGCGGACTATGCGGGCTTGGCGGCTGCGCTTGGGCCGGCAGCGCGAGATTCGCTCGCGACAATGGCGGATGTCTACAACGCGGACGCCGTATTCCTGATCGGCAATGACGTCACCCAGCAAAATCCACTCGTCGCCTGGCAAATTCGAACGGGCGTCCGGCACCACGGAACGCGTCTCTACGTGGTGAACGGGCGGCCCAGCAAGATTCACCGGCAGGCGAAAGTGTTCGTCGAGCTTGAAAAGGGCGGCGAACGCGACGCGCTTCATTGGCTTGCCACCGAACGCGGTAGCCTGAGTCCCGAAATTACACAAGGCTTGACGCGACTGAAGGCGGGCCTCGAATCGGAAAAGGATGTCGTGGTGCTGTTTGGAGCCGAGATTCAGGGCAAGGCGATTCGCGAGTTGGTCTCCTTCAGTGCGCGCCTGGGAGGCAAGACTCGCTTCATGGCGCTGGGCGATTATTCCAATTCGCGCGGCGCGGCGGACATGGGACTACTGCCGGACCGGCTGCCGGGCTACGCGCGGCTTGCCGATGCGGCGGAGCGGGCGCGATTCGGAAAGCTCTGGGGCGGCGAGATCGCATCGGATCCCGGGCTCACGGCCCGCGGAATGATGGAAGCGGCCGTTTCCGGAAAATTGAAAGGTCTCTACGTCATCGGCGCGAACCCGGTCAAGACCTTCGCGGTTTCCGATGCGGATCGCCTTGCAGGCCTGGAGTTGCTCGTGGTGCAGGATATGTTCCTCACTGAGACCGCGCAACGAGCCGACGTCGTGCTGCCGGCGGCCTCGAGCTATGAAAAGGACGGCACGCTCACGAACACGGCAGGAGAAGTTCAGCTGACGCATCGCTCAATCGACCCGCAAGGCCCGCGCAGCGATTTCGATTTACTCCGTATTCTCTCGCACCAACTCGGCATGCTCGGGTTGGGCACACCCATTCGGTTGCGGACGCCGGAAGCGGCGTTCGATGAAATCCGGCAGCATGTGCCGGGTTACGATCTTTCTTATGCCAACCTGCTCGCGGGCGGCTCGGAACTGGCGGCGGCCTCGTGCAGAAACCCCGAACAGTCCTACGACGTAGCTTCGGGCGACGTCTTTTCTTCTGACGATTATCTCTTTACGAGCGGCACTCTGGGCCGTTACTGTTCCAAGCTCAGCTCGACGAACGAGGCAAAAGAGAGACCGTGGAGTTCATCTCCCAGCACCCAGTCTTGGTGGTATCGGTAGTCAAGATCGCCGTCCTGCTGTTCATTGTGATGACGGCTTTGGCGTACCTTACCTGGTTTGAGCGAAAAGTCGTCGCTCACATCCAGTCGCGCTGGGGTCCCTATTACGTCGGCGCGCATGGTTTGCTTCAGCCGCTGGCCGACGGATTGAAATTCCTTTTCAAGGAAGACATCACACCCCCTGCGTCGGATAAGCTTCTCTACGTGCTGGCGCCTTTTTTGGCGCTGTCGCTCGCCCTCACCGCAATTGCATTGATTCCATTTGGACCGCCGGGCGTGCGCGTGCTCGGCCAGCCGGTATTCGTGGTATCGAATGTCGATATCGGCTTGCTGTTTTTATTCGCGATCACGTCGATTGGCGTATACGGCGTGGCGCTGGCGGGTTGGTCGTCAAACAGCAAATATCCGCTGCTCGGCGGGCTGCGCAGCTCGGCGCAAATGATCAGCTACGAAGTGTCGCTGACTCTCTCCGTCGTCGGCGTGCTGCTGCTTGCTGGAACCCTCAGCTTCAACGGGATCATTAGCGGGCAAGGCGGCTACTGGTTAGGATTCATTCCGCGCTGGCACATCATTCCGCAAATCGTCGGATTCCTTTGTTATCTAACGGCGGCTATTGCCGAGACAAATCGTGTTCCCTTTGACCTTCCCGAAGCGGAAACGGAACTCGTCGCCGGGTTTCACACCGAGTATTCCAGTTTCAAGTTCGCGATGTTCTTCATGGCGGAATACGCGAACATGATCACCGTCTCGTGCCTGGCGACCATCTTGTTCTTCGGCGGCTGGCTCTCGCCGTTTCCCGACAGCTGGAAATGGCAGCTTTTCCTGCCGGGTGCGGGGCTCCTGCTGTTGGGCGCCTACACGGCATATGACACAGCCGTGGTGATGCGCGGCATCGCGCGAATTCAGTTCGCGGTGGTCACCCTGCTGGCGCTTGGCGGCGGCGCGATCTGCCTGATTCCGCCGGTCGCGCACGTCATTCAAGGGCCGTTCTGGTTTGTAACCAAGGTGATCGTGTTTCTCTTCTTCTACGTCTGGGTTCGCGGGACGCTGCCGCGATTTCGCTACGATCAGTTGATGTCGTTCGGCTGGAAGCTGCTGCTGCCTGTGTCGCTGGCGAATTTGGTGGTGACCGCGTTTGTGATTCTCTTCCTTGCGAGGCGCGGATGAGCTTGCCGTTCCTGGTTTTTTTCGCGTGCGCGATTCTGGCCGTCGCGGGCGCTATCGTACTCATCGTCGCGCGCGAACCAATTCACAGCGCGCTGGCGCTGATCCTGGTAATGATGGCGCTGGCCGTCCTTTACATTCTGCTGGGCGCGGAATTTATCGCCGCCGTGCAGATCATCGTGTATGCCGGCGCGGTTATGGTGCTGTTCGTCTTCGTGATCATGTTGCTGAACGCGGGCGTGGAGGAGCGCACGGATTGGAGCAAGATCGCCAAATGGATCGGATTGCCGCTCGGATTCTTTCTGCTGCTCGAGGTGGCGCACTGGCTGGCCCATTCAAGTGTCGGCAAGGCCGTTGCCAATGGCGCCGGCGGTCCTCAAACCGCGTTTTCGACCACTGAGCTGTCGACAGCGCTCTTTCGACAGTATCTTTTCCCGTTTGAGGCGACTTCCATCTTGATTCTGATCGCGATTTTGGGGGCTTTGGTGCTGGCGAGGAAAGCCGAATGAGCGTCGTGCCCGTTTCTTATTATTTGGTGTTGAGTGGAATTTTGTTTGGCCTGGGTGTGGTTGCGTTTGTGTTCAAACGCAACATCATTACGATTTTCATGGCTATCGAGCTGATGTTGAACGCTGTAAATCTGGCTTTCGTTGCCTTCGCTAGGGCGCATAACCAGCTCGACGGACTTGTTTTTGTTTTCTTCGTTATCGTCGTGGCCGCCGCGGAAGCAGCCGTCGGACTCGCAATCGTAATCGTGATCATGCACAACCGAGAAACCCTCAACGTGGAACGCGTGAACCTGCTCAAGTTTTGATGCTGCTCCTCAACCATCTCTGGATCATTCTGGTGCTGCCGCTCGCCGGCGCGGCGATCAACGGCCTGCTGGGCAAGAATTGGCCGAAGGTGATCGTCAATTGGGTGGCCATCAGTTCCGTTTCGCTCGCCTTCTTGGCCGTGCTTGAGCTGGTCCGCGAATTCTCGCATCTCGCTGACAGTCAAATTCCGTACGGCGGAAACTATTTCAACTGGATAACCGCCGGGAACTTCCGCATCGATTTCGCGCTGCAGGTCGATCAGCTCACGGTCATCATGCTGCTCACAGTTTCGTTCGTGGGCATGCTGATCCACATCTATTCCACTGGCTACATGGCTCACGAGGGCGGCTATTACCGGTTCTTCTCCTATTTGAACCTGTTCATGTTCTTCATGATGACGCTGGTGATGGCTGCGAACCTGATCGTGATGTTCGTCGGTTGGGAGGGCGTAGGGCTTTGCAGCTATTTGTTGGTCGGTTTCTGGTTCCTGAAACAGTCGGCGATCAGCGCCGGCAAAAAAGCCTTCATCACGACGCGCATCGGAGACTTCGGCTTCACCGTCGGCATTCTGCTCGCGTTCTGGACATTCAGCTCCGTGGATTTCGGCGCGATGTTCCGCCAGGCCGCGACGATGACGCCGGACACGATGTCTCACGCAGGAGTCCTGACCGCGATTGCCATCCTGCTTTTCCTGGGCGCCATCGGTAAGTCGGCGCAGTTGCCGCTGTACGTTTGGCTGCCGGACGCGATGGAAGGTCCCACTCCCGTCAGCGCGCTGATTCACGCCGCCACCATGGTAACGGCCGGCGTTTACATGGTCGCGCGCATGAATCCGGTGTTTTCGCGAGCGCCGATTGCAATGCTGCTTGTGGGAATCGTCGGCGCGTTGACGGCTTTTTACGCTGCCACCATCGGCATTTGCCAGACCGACATCAAGAAAGTGCTCGCATATTCGACCATATCCCAGCTTGGCTACATGTTTCTCGGTTGCGGTGTGGGCGCCTACGCCGCGGGCATCTTTCACCTAATGACGCACGCGTTCTTTAAAGGACTGCTCTTCCTCGCGGCGGGCAGCGTCATTCACGCCATGGGCGGCGAGCAGGACATGTTCAAGATGGGCGGCTTGCGAAAGCAGATTCCCGTCACCTATTGGTCGATGCTGGCCGCTACGCTCGCCATCGCGGGCATCCCGGGTTTTGCAGGCTTCTTCAGCAAGGACGAAATTCTCGACGCGGCTGGTTCCGGGCCACACGCAAACATTTGGCTTTGGCTCTTGGGAATCATCGGCGCCGGGATCACCTCGTTCTATATGTTCCGGCTCATTTTCCTCACGTTCTTCGGCAGCCCGCGATACGACGAACACAAAACGCACGTCCACGAATCGCCGAAGAATATGACCATCCCACTCATGATTCTTGCCTTTCTTTCGATTTTCGGCGGCTGGGTCGCCGCGCCACACCTTGTCGGCGGCCCGAATCATTTCGAGGAATTCTTGCATCCCGTATTTGCGGCCTACGCGCCGACGGCCGGCGTTGAACAAGGCGCATCGCTCGCAGGCAGCGCGGGAAAATCCGGCGGCGTCGCGCCGAGCGGCGGAATGGAGTTGCTGCACTCGCTGACGGGCCCGCCCGTGATCGTTGCCGTAATAGGGCTCTTGCTGGCCTGGTGGCTCTACATCAAGAGGCCCGACGCGCCGGCCCAACTGGCGAAGAAGATGCACGGCTTGTACACGCTCGTCTACAACAAGTATTACGTCGACGAAATTTACGCGGCGCTGATCGTGCGGCCGTTGCTGTGGATCTCGACCAATGTGCTGTGGCACGTGGTCGACGAGGGAATCATCGAGGGCATCGTCAACGGCTCGGCGCACGTGGCGCGAGGTTCCGGCTCAAAGCTGCGTGAGCTGCAATCGGGCAACGCGCGAAGCTATGCCTCCTGGGTTGTGATTGGAGCGGTGGGCGTCACGATGTTATTGCTGGGAATCCTGGGAATGGTGCACTAGCGTGGGTGGCCAGTCCCTTCTTCTGACGGTCGTCACGTTTCTGCCGCTGCTTAGTGTGGCCGCGCTGCTGCTGTTGCGCGAGGACGATCATCGCTGGATTCGCCGCATTGCGCTGGCAGCTTCCCTTGCAGAGTTCGCGGTGTCGTTGCTGCTGCTGCGCGGCTTTGAAATCAGCGCCACGGGATATCAGTTCGAAGAATTTCACAGCTGGATTGGCGAGGCCATTCATTATCACCTCGGGGTAGATGGAATCAGCCTTTTCCTCGTTCTGCTGACTACGTTTCTTACGCCCCTTGCAATTCTGTGCTCCTGGGAATCGATCCACGAACACGTGAAAGGCTTCTTCATCTGCCTGCTCGTGATCGAGACGGCCATGATTGGCGTCTTCGTGTCGCTCGATCTGTTCCTTTTCTTCGCTTTTTGGGAGCTCACGCTCATTCCGATGTACTTCATGATCGGAATCTGGGGCCACGACCGCCGGATCTATGCCGCGATCAAGTTCATTTTGTACACGATGTTCGGCTCGATCCTGATGCTGGTGGCGATCCTGTGGCTTTACAACCTCGCACGCACCTTTGACCTGCCGACCATCGAGGCGAGGTTGGCGTCCGGTTCCCTGACGATTCCGCCTCATACGGAACTGCTTCTCTTCGGCGCTTTCTTCCTGGCGTTTGCGATCAAAGTGCCACTCTTTCCATTGCATACCTGGCTTCCCGACGCGCATACGGAAGCGCCAACGGCCGGCTCCGTGATTCTCGCGGGCGTGATGCTGAAGCTTGGCACGTACGGAATTCTGCGCTTTTGCCTGCCGCTTTTTCCCGTTGCGGCGCATCGGATGGCGGGACCAATCGCCGTCCTCGCCATCATTGGAATTGTGTACGGCGCTTTAGTCGCCACGGTGCAGCACGATCTCAAGCGGTTGGTGGCATACACGTCGGTGAGCCACCTCGGTTTTGTGGTTCTCGGCCTCTTTGCGTTCGGCACGATTTCAATTCAAGGCGCGATCTACCAGATGCTGAACCACGGAGTTTCCACTGGCGCGCTGTTCCTCGCTGTCGGGATGCTTTATGACCGGCGGCACACGCACGAAATCAAGGAATTCGGCGGTCTCGCGACGCCCATGCCCGTGCTGATGTCGTTCTTTCTGTTCATCGCGCTCTCCTCGCTCGCCCTGCCGCCGCTGAACGGATTCGTTGGCGAATTTTTGATCCTGATCGGCACATTCGAACAACATCACGCCTGGGCTTCTTGGGCGGCCAGCGGAGCCGTACTCTCGGCAATTTATCTTCTGTGGGCCTATCAGCGCGTCGCGCTTGGCGAGGTCACCGTAGAAAACAATCGGACTCTGCCGGACGCCTCCACTCGCGAGCGAGTGATTCTCGTGACCATGGCCGTCGCGATCATCGTGATGGGCATCGCTTCGCCGCTGTTCACGCGCCGGATGGAAACCTCCACGAATGCCGTTCTCGAGCAGATGCAGAGCATCGAAAACGCGGCGCAGACAGCTTCGCTTTCAAATCGCGCGAAATCGCAACCGGTTCGATCCTTTGCCACGTTGCCTAGCGCAACTCATTTCAGGCTGTCAGCCATTGCGCAAAAACAGGTGCAGCAGTGAGTCAACTCTCCACGGAGCAGTTGGCCAACCTGCACCGGCTCGCCCCGGAAATCATCCTGTGCCTGTTCGGCATTGCCATCATGATCGTCGATCCGTTCGTAGCGCCCGCCCGACGCAAAGCCATGGGCTGGGTGGCGCTCATCGGTTCGCTCCTTGCGCTCGTGTCCGTGCACGTTGCCGCTCACCATATGGGACCGGCGTATAGCAACCTGATCGCTACGGACCGTTTCAGCATCTTCGTGCACGTCGTGATAATCCTGGCTACCATTCTTGCCATCCTCGGTTCCTTCGCGTATCTCGATCAGGAAAACATTCAGCAAGGCGAATACTACGCGTTGGTGCTGTTTGCGGTGGCCGGCATGGGCATTCTGGCCGGAGCGAACGAACTGGTCACTTCGTTTGTGGGCCTCGAGATGAGCTCGATTTCGTCCTACGTGCTCGTCGGATATCGCCGCCGGTCGACCGCGTCCAACGAAGCTTCGCTGAAATATTTCATCCTCGGCTCATTTGCCACGGCGTTCTTCCTCTATGGCATCGCCATGGTCTACGGCGTCACAGGAACCACGCACATCGACCTTATTCAGCATGCGTTGCCCGAGAACGCGCCCGTTCCCCCACTCGCGATTCTGGGCCTCGGACTGATTTTCGTTGGCTTGGGCTTTAAAGTTGTTGCAGCTCCATTTCAGATTTACGCTCCCGACGTTTACGAGGGCGCGCCCACGCCGGTCACTGCCCTGCTCGCCTCGGCTCCCAAAGCAGCCACCTTCGCGCTAATGTTGCGGATTTTCTATGTTTCGTTCAGCTCGGCGGCCAACGTCTGGTTCTGGGCCATCTGGGGTTCGGCGATTCTCACGATGTTTGTGGGGAACCTCGCCGCGCTGGTCCAGACGAATGTGAAGCGCATGCTCGCCTATTCATCGATCGCTCACGCCGGCTACATCCTCGTGGCCTTCGCGGCCTCGACCGAAGCGGGTGTGGCCGCGGTGCTGTTCTATCTCGCGGCGTACGTGCTGATGAAAGTCGGCGCGTTTCTCGTGCTAGCGCATTTGGGCCAGCAAGGCGAACAGCGGCTCTCGATCCAGGATTATGGGGGACTCGGAACGAAGCAGCCCGTGCTCGCCGCGTGCTTCTCGCTATTCTTGCTTTCTTTGCTGGGGCTGCCTGCCACCGGCGGATTCCTCGGGAAGTTTTTCGCTTTTCAAGCTGCGCTCGATTCTCGCGGAAGCTGGCTCGTCTGGCTGGTGGTGCTCGCAGCCATCAACAGCGTCATCGGCGCTTACTATTATCTGCGAGTGATCATTGCCATGTACTTCTGGCCGCCGTCGCAAGATTACATGCCCACTCGCGTTGCGCCATCGCTGACCGTGGCTCTCATCATCGCCGCCGCCGGCACGATTTACCTGGGCATCCTGCCCGGCTCGGTGTTGAACCTCGCCAGGATGGCCGCCGATTCCCTGCCCCTGCACTAAGCCTGTCGCCCTTCGGATTTCCGTCCCAGGTGTTACCCCTTGTTTAAGGCTCTGACTCCGTTATATGGCATAATCTCGGCTCATGCTAAGTGACGACGAGGAACACCCACAAGACCAGCCGCCGCTTGAGACTGCATTAATCGCATCCCTCCAAACGAACAATTCAGTCGAGCTGCATCACGACCGGCAGAGTCTGACTCGCCAACCAAGCGAAATGCCGCTGAGAATTTTGAAAGGCGATGAACTCAGCGGCTTTGAGCGTTGGTTGTTACGCGTCGCGTGGGCCAACCTCATCATTCTCTTTCTGATTTTTGCTGTTTTTTATTTGCAGTTGCGTGAATCCAAAACCCAAACAAAACTCCTGCTCGATCAAAGGGCCGAATCCAAGCACGACGCGGCGATTGCGCAAAGCCAAACGCAACAGCAGATTCGCAATTCGATGGACTCGCTCCGGCGCGATCAACAACCATATGTTTGGATTGACGGTTCTCCCACCGAACAGACGTACAAAGTCCCCGGTACCAGTGAAACCCAGATTCTCGTGAATGCAAATTACAAGAATTTCGGAAAGTCGCCGGCCATTGCTACGCAGCGATACAGCAACGTCCAAGTTGGACCGGGAGCGATCGCGAAGATTCAGGCGGGTAATCTTGCACAGGCGAAGTCGTTGGTTCCGCCAACCAAAAGCGATTTCTTCACGGCCGCTACTGCCCCGCTCACGTCCGTGCCGGATTTGACGGGCGATGATGCGGTTGTTCTATACACTCGGATGCAATATCTGGATTCGCTCGGGCACAGGTATGAGACGAATTTTTGTATGTCGCGTCTGCACACGGGAACCTGGCGTTATTGTCCGGTGATGAACGACATCAAGGACTGTGCTTCAGTAAAGTGCGAACCGTGAAGCCACAGAAACGTCGGTCACAGTCAACATAGAGCGCCAGGGAAAAGCTTCTTCACCTGATACGAAGCCCTTCAACACTCGCCAAAGAAAAAGCCCGAAGCCGCGCGTGCGCGCGACCTCGGGCCCGAAATCTCCAGTTTGGTTTCGCTACTTGATCAGAACGACGACCAGCACATACAGCGTGAGCGATTCAATCAGCGCGACGCCGATGATAAACGAGATACGTATGGGCCCGGCCGCTCCCGGATTGCGGGCCGTGCTCTCGCAAGCGGCTGCGGTGGCTTTTCCCTGGCCCAGGCCGCAACCCATCGCCGCGAGGCCCAGCGCCAAGGCCGCTGCGAAATCGATCCAGTCGTATGAGTGGGCCGCAGGCGCCGCACCCTGCGCGAAGGTCACGGGAGCCAGAATCAGCGCCACCACCGCCGCAAACACCAACCACGCTACTTTCTTCGTCATTTGCTCTCCTCTTATGAATTAGCCGCAGGAGGTGGTTCCCGGAAGCCTTGGGAGACGACCGGTCTCACGCTGAACGGCTCTCAAGATGCCCGAATTAGTGCTCCTCAGCTGTCGCCATGCCGAGATAAACGATCGAAAGAATCACGAAAATGAAAGCTTGCAACACCGCTTCGAAGATATGAAACAGGTTGAGCGCCATGGGAATTCCCACGGGCACCACACCTGAACCGTAGCCTGCGGGATTCATGTGTCCCAGAAACCTGAACAGGCCGATGGACAGGCCAAGAAACGAAACGTAGATCAACTCGCTCACCATCATATTGGCCCAAAGACGGACGGTAAGCGAAAGCATGCGGGCAAAATGGCTGAAGGTTTCGACGATGAGCATGATCGGCGAAATCGCAGCGACCGGCCCCAAAAGCGTCTTGCCGTAGCCTAGAGCGCCATGCTTTCCCACGCCGAAGCGGTTGTAGTAGATGAAAACGATCACCGCGCACGCGAGCGGCACGGTGACATTCGCCGTCGGAGACATCATTCCCGGAATCAAAGCGGCGAGATTGGAAAACAGTATGAAAATTCCGATCGTTCCCATCATGGCGAGGTGCTTGTCCGAGCCGTGCCCGACGATGTCGTCGAGCAGGTCTTTGATGCCTACGCCCATGGGATTCGTCAGCAACATTTCCATCGCCTGCTGCGTTCCGCCGGGACGATCGGCCGAGATGCGCCCTTTGAGCCACAGGAAGAAAATTACCGACACGGCAACGACGATCAGTTCCGCCGCGAAGAAATTCGGAATCGGATATTGCGGATTTTCCGGATGGATGTGCAGCAGTGCGAACAGCGCCGCCGCCGGCTTGCCCAGCAGCCAGTTCACTGCCTTGGCTATGGTTGAGATTTGTTCTTCAGCCATGGATCTCCCGTTGAACGGGCGAAGCGAATGTTGTCTCTTGAATCGGAATTACGGCGCGTTCCAGCGGTGGTCGCCGTGCACCAGCTCATAACCCAGCTCGAGCAGGATCGCCGGCACCACCGAAGTCAACCCGCACAGGACTGCAACTGCGGGCAACTGTAGCCAAACGAGAATAGCATACGCTGCCCCGAGCAACAACAGCAGCCGTCCCAAGAACTTAGCGTGGATCGCGCGGGGCACACGGGCTTCGCTCTCGGCGCCCGCCTGAGCGAGTCCCAGCCGAATCACTCCTCCGGCGCCCTGGCGTAGCCAGCGAAAGTTGACCCAACACAGAACTGTTCCGATCGCCGCGCCCATTGCGGCTCGTCTTCCCCAGCCAATAGCGGACACCAGCACGATGGCCGCACCCAAAACGAGCACGAAGCTCTCGATTCGCCGTTCGATTCCAACGTTTTGAGCTTCGTTCGTCGGTTCTTGGCTATCCATAATACTTCACGCCTGTTCACGACTTCTCAGACGCGCTCGCTGCCCTCAGCGCGTCATAAATTCCGATGCCCACTCCGATCACTCCGAGAAGAATCAGGAACAATGGCTGGGTGTGCAGCCATCGATCGAGGAAAAATCCGATTCCGCCGGCCAAAATGACAGGTCCCACCACCATGAACGGCAACTCAAGCGCCACCGCAATTTGTTTGACCGTCCCGCCAGGATCGGTCGATCGGTTCGGCGATGCCAATTTGTTCCTCGTAACGCGTGGTGTTTAAGGCGTATTCGCGCCGCGCAGCATAGCGCATTACCCGTGGCGCGCGCCATGCAGCACCGCGACTGCGTGCGGCAGCAACTCAAAAATCGAATCCAGCGATTCCACCGCGCCACGCGGACTGCCGGGCAGATTGACGATGATCGTGTTGCGGCGAATGCCCGCGGCGGCGCGCGAGAGCAAGGCGCGCGGAGTCGACTTCGCCCCGGCTGCGCGCATCTGTTCCGGAAATCCGGGGATCACTCGATCGACCACGGCGAGAGTCGCCTCGGGCGTCACGTCGCGAGGCCCCAATCCTGTTCCGCCCGTCGTCAGAATCAGGTCGACTTCGTCGGAGTCCGCGCGCTCCCGCAGAAATGATTCAATCGCCGCGCGATCGTCCGCGCAAACCGCGGAGGAAACTACTTCCCAGCTGAGCTGCCTGCAGCGCGCGCTCACGGACGGACCGGAACGGTCCTCCGCTTTTCCGCTGGCTACGGAATCGCTGATTGTAAGTACGGAAACGCGCATCGAGTGGCTTGCTATCGAGTGGTTTCGACGCCTTCGTCCGCGCTGTCTCGCTGCCCTTCATCCATCAGGCGCAGCGCTTCCATCAGCAGGCCGGTCGTGGTCCGGGAAATCGTCGAACGCGAGGGAGCCGAATTGAAATCTATCTCGAAGTCTCCGGCTGGCCAGCGGACCGCCTGGAACACAGCGGCTTCGCCTTCCACCGAGCCGGCGCGAGCGTCCGCGCATTGGCCCGCCGAAAAGAAAAGCTCGCAGCTTTCGTTCTCGTGGCGAACCGTGAGGCGGCAGGATTTTTGTCCCATTTCGAGCGACTGCATCAGGTCGAGAATGCTCATCTCTTCGAGGCGGCCTTGGATCACGCCAGGGCGAACCGCACGGCTTTGCAGCTTTTCAAGTTGAAGCCGATCGATCACTTTTTTGGTGCTGCGGACCAGATCGCGAAGGAAAAAAGGCTTCGCGACGAAGTCCTCCACGCCTTCGACGATTGGGCGGAGTTTCTCTTCGATATCCCCGCGGCTGGCGAGAAAGATGAAGGGGATGTGCTTCGTCTTCTGCCGCGCCCGCATTTTTTCATAGAGCTGCCGTCCGTCCAGGCCCGGCATGCGGTAGTCGCAGAGCACGAGGTCGGGCGGATCATCCACGATTTTCAGCAGCGCATCGGCTCCATCTGCGGCGGCAAACGTTTGGCAGTGCGGCGCAAGGCCTTTCATGAGCAGGTCGAGAATCAGCGCGTTATCGTCGACCACCAAAACTTTGACGTCCTTCATCGCGCTCATGATTTACCGCGCTTTCGGGATGAGGCCTGCCGATCGTACGTTCCGCTTCGACCGCCCGATTTCTTTAGAAGATAGACGTCCGTAATTTCGATTCCGCGTTCGAGAGCTTTGCACATGTCGTAAATCGTGAGCGCGGCAACGGCCGCCCCCACCAACGCTTCCATTTCGACGCCGGTTGGACCGGTCGCGGTGGCTTCCGCAGTAATCTCAATTCCATTCTGGCATAGCTTCGCGCTCACATCCACGTGCGTCAGCGCTAGTGGATGACAAAGGGGTATCAGCTCGGAAGTACGCTTGGCGCCGGCGATTCCCGCGATGCGCGCCACTTCGAGCGGGCTCCCTTTCGGCGATTTCAGCCGGCGAATCGCGGCAACGGTTGCCGGACGCATGCGCACGAAGGAGTGGGCCACAGCGGTGCGCGACGTCGCCGGCTTGGCCGTGACGTCAACCATGCGCACCCGGCCCTTCTTATCGTAGTGAGACAATCGTTTCACGAATGGATGGCCCTGCAACCTGTAGACCATCTTAATAGACACATCGCCGCCGAACCAAAAATCAAACTATTTGCTGGGGGCGGCGGCCGTCTGCGCAGCGGCGGGGCGTGCCTGCAAAGTTGCCGCGTCCCAATGCTCGTCGGCTTTCCCGTCCTTGATCCGCCACATGTCGAACCACGATGTGGTGTACGTCTTGGATGGATCGTTCGGGTCCTTTAAGGTTCGCGCCGTCACCACGATCACCAAGTCTCCATTCGCCAGGACGGCCACGACCGGAGTCTTCATGTGCTCGGGAATCGGGGTCGGCTTGCGCATCGCCGTGAAAAACTTCACCACGGGTGCGCGCCCGGACTGCACCATCGGGTTGTGTTGAATGTAGCGTGCCGTGAGGTATTGGTCGGCCAATTCCCAATGATTCGCCTCGAGAAGATCGCGCTCGATGTGAAGCGCCACCTGCTTTTCGGCGTTCAGTTGGGGATTCGGATCGGTGAAAAGAGCTTCGGGGTTGGAGGACGGAACGACGGGTTCCTGCGCGATCGCCGGTATGCAAAAAAGCAATGCTGCAATGACGCTGAAAAGCAAAGTGTGTTTTTTCATGGGCAACAGATATAGCCGACCCGGGAGCGGTGTCAAGACCTGCACGGCAGAGGCTGCTGTGGTTCGAGAATGGCGCCTGTGATTTGACATGTCAGTGGCTCGCGCTCGCGGGCGGCTTCGCCGCGCCCGCGTCCGGACGGTCCGCGCGATAGACGCCGGGGTTGAAACCGATTCTGCCGTTCTCCTCTCCGGCGTGCAACTCGCGCATGCAGAGTACGGTACGGCGATCGTCACATTGATAAATTTGCTGCAACGGCAAATCGGCGGGGCGAACGACGTACAGTCCCGTCTCCATGAGATCGACATCTTCCACGGAAGACGCGACAATCGGATTTCCCGCCCGCGCGCGGACGCGAAACTGCAGAGTCGATGGCTCATAGTTCTGGTAACTGAAGCATCTTCCAACGCACGCCCGGTCGACCATCCGGCCAATGAAATTGAAGCGAGTATTCGGCAGCGACCAGATCGTGTAGGTAACGCGCTGCCCAGGCGGCAACTGGTTCACGAGTCGATCCGCTTGGTCCTCCATCCGGTTAATGATTCCGGAATCGCGATACAGCAAAACGAAAAAAATCAGCGCCAGCGTCCCGAAAACGGCGAGATGCCATTTTTTCGGCGCCGCGCACGCAAGTATGCAGAGCGCCAATACCGCAGAGATGGAGGAGAAGCGCGTCAGCAGAAAACTCACCGGCGTTGCGTACTGCGGAAATCGGATGCTGTCGGGCCAAGCGGCCGTCGCGAGCAACGCAATTCCGTACAGCGCGAGCGGAATCGAAAATGCGGCCAGCGGCTTGATCGACCGTCCCCGAACAACGCGTTGCGTCATATCCAGCAAGAGGCATGCCGCACCCGCTAGGAAAACGATTCGCGCCAGATTTTTGTAGGATGAGCCGAGCACCAACTGATCCACGCCGTTGAGACCATTGACGAGGTACAACGGCAGCGGATTCGGCATCCATTGGACGGGATAATGGTGCGTCAGATATGTGCGCAACAGAAAAATAGCGGCTACCGCTCCGGCCAGCGGCAGAAGCTTCCAGAACCCTGGAAGCGCTTCGTGGATTTTCGCGTAGGCGATTGCTCCGAGCACAAACGCGAACCCGAATGGATGCGCGAGCAGCACAATTGGCAGCAGCGCGAGGACGAGCAGCAGCTCCCATCCCTTGCCGCGCCAGAGGAGCGCCGCGCTCCAAAATCCCAGACCTAGCGAAAGGTAATAATTTGAAAACCCGACCTGAAACGTCCAGCCATACGCGATCATCGCGATGCCGGGCGTGAGAAACCATGCGGCTCGTCGCGATGCCGCGCTCATTAGCGCGAAAGCTCCCCAGAAAAAAACCAATATGGATAGTGAGACCGCAATCCGTTCCGCCGCTGCCCACCCCACGAGCATCCCGAGCCGCTCGAGGATCACGTCGAAGAGCACGTTGTTCCAGCGAGTGACCAAATAGAGGCCAGGCGCTTGCCCGCTTCGAATCAGGGCCGCGAGCCATGCGTTGTAGACGTGCGAAGCCAAGTCGCTCGCCACGAGATGGCGATGGCAGAAGCACGGAATGAGGAGCGCGACCGAGACTGCGCCGATGGCCCAGGCGTTGGTGCGGACAAAGGACTGTGCCGGAGCTAGAGCGCCTTCGGCCGCCTGCGGGATCGCGGGGGTCGGATTGGGTGGTTCTTCGATCGATTCCTCGAGTCGTCGATGCATTGACGTCGCGCCAATGCGTGCACACGGCACCCCCATTTATGACAGAGTAGACGTGTACCCGGTGTTTTGTTTTCAACGAGTTGCGCAAGATTCTACTCGTCGCCATGTCAGAGTAAGAGTTGAGGGATGCCGTTGACGAGTGCGGAAGGCGAGGATTGGGGGATGACATTCGCGAGCGAAAACAATGATGCGACACACCCCCATTTATGTACGATCTGAGTGTGCGCCAATTGTTTGTTTTCATGGAGTTACAACGAGTTTTAATCGGCGGCATGTCCGATCTGAGTTCGTACAAGTCCGCCGCGGAACGCGCGCGGATGGCGAACGTTTGACGCGAGGCCGAGCTGCCAGCTGACAGGGCCGGCATTGGCACAGCGATGGTCCCGTTCAGCTGCGAGTTCGCTTGCGTCGGCATGGCTTCTGCCTCTTGTTTCTTATTACTGCTAGAACCCCGTGATGCGAACTGTGAATCCAGCAAGTCACCTGAGCGGCTAAAGCCCTCGGGAGAAAAGCGCCCTCAATGTCGGTGCCCATCTGCCGGCTCAGCGCAAGCTGAAGCTCCCACCCTATGAAATGGATTTGTGAGACGGCTTTCACTCATTCAGGCTAGCAAAGGCGAGCTGAGAAGATACTGAACGGAAGTACAGCGCGGGACGGGGCACAGTACCACCTGTCCGAGTGAATGCGAAATACGTTTTACTTGCGCGCGAGCACCACTTGCTCGCCAGCGCCGGGAATATTCGACGCCGGTAATAGGAACGTTAAGAAGCTTACGTTATACTGCGCGGTTTCCTGCGGGCAGAAACCATGGCCATTCAATCCGGCAGTCACTTGGGGCATTACGAAATTGTCGCTGCGATTGGTGCGGGCGGGATGGGCGAGGTGTATCGCGCGCGGGATGGGAAGCTCGGGCGCGATGTGGCGCTTAAGGTGTTGCCGGAGGCGTTCGCGCGCGATGCCGAACGCATGGCGCGATTTCAGCGCGAAGCGAAAGTCCTCGCCTCGCTCAATCATCCCAACATCGCAGCGATCTACGGCTTCGAGGACTCGAACGGCGCGCACGCGCTGGTGATGGAGTTGGTCGAGGGGCCGACGCTGGCCGATCGGATCAAGCAGGGGCCGATTCCTATCGACGAGGCGCTGCGGATCGCCAAACAAATTTGCGAGGCGCTCGAGTACGCGCATGAACGCGGTATCGTTCACCGCGATCTGAAGCCCGCCAATATCAAGGTGACGAGCGACGATGCCGTGAAAGTGCTCGACTTCGGTCTCGCGAAAGCGATCGAAGGCGATTCTTCTTCCGTCGATATTTCCAGTTCACCAACCATGAGCCGCTTGGCGACGATGCAAGGAGTCTTGCTTGGCACCGCGGCCTACATGTCGCCGGAGCAGGCGAAGGCGAAGCCTGTCGATCGGCGAACGGACATCTGGGCATTTGGCTGTGTGCTCTACGAGATGCTGACGGGAAAGCGCGCGTTCGACGGCGACACGGTGACTGACACGCTCGCAGCCGTCATCAAGGAAGAACCAGACTGGTCACGGCTTCCTGATGAGACGCCGATGCGAGTTCGTTTGGCATTGCGACGCTGCCTGCAGAAGGATGTGAAGCAACGTTTGCGCGATATCGGCGACGCACGAATCTCGCTCGACGAAGTTCTCTCTGGCGAGCCGGAGCTTGTACTTTTGGCTCCTACGACCAAGTCCGGGTCCTTTTCGCGGCGAGCTATCTTCAGCGTGATCGGAACCACAGGACTCGTTATCGTTGGTATCGCTGCTTATTTTGGGGGGCGAACCGGCACGATGAGACAGCAGCCCTCCTATCAGCAACTGACTTTTGATCGTGGCACGATCTACCAAGCTCGCTTTGCTGCCGATGGTCAGACCGTCTTTTATAGCGCCGCGTGGAACGGTCAGCCGACTGCGATTTATTCCGTGAGCCCCAGCGCCCCGGAATCTCGCGCCGTGGGTTTGAACGACTCGTCGCTATTTGGCGTATCCGCGTCGCAGATAGCGGTCTCCATCGGTTGCAAGATCATCTTTCCCGGAACTTGCGAGGGCACGCTCGCAACCGTACCGATCACGGGAGGCGCTCCACGCGAAATTGCCGATCATGTAGTGTCCGCAGACTGGACCCCGGACGGCAGCGAACTCGCTGCAATTCGCGATGAGAACGGCCAATTTCAAGTGGAGTTTCCGCTCGGGAAAGTGATCTATAGGAGCCAGACCTGGCTGGACTTCCTTCGTGTTGCGCCGCACGGGGATGACGTCGCTTTCGCCGAGTATTCTACGGACGCCACCGATGCTGGATCGGCGGTGATTTTGGATGCTAACGGACGGCAACTCGCGCGCTCGGGGCAGTTCAACAGCGTGGAGGGACTCGCTTGGCGCCCCACGGGCGACCAGATCTGGTTTGCAGCCACAAAGGCCTCGGGCTGGGCCGACTCGATTCACGCGCTGACGATCACCGGGAAAGATCACGTCGTCCTAACGATTCCCGACGTGCTGCGAGTTGACGACATTTCCAGCGAGGGCCACGTGCTTGTTTCTCAGGACCAGTGGCGGACCGGCATTCAATATAGCGACGCCAAGAATGCGCGGGAGCGAGATTTCTCTTGGCTTGATGGAGCCCTCGTGACGGATTTGTCCAAAGATGGACAGGAAGTCGCGTTCATTAATAACCAGGAAGCGGCTGGCATTGAGTCTCTCGTATATATTCGAAAGACCGACGACGCCTCGGCGGTGAAACTGGGGATCGGCAGTTTCCCGGCAATTTCTCCCGACGGGAAATGGGCACTCGTCAACGCGGTCGATCCGCAGCATCTGGCGCTCTTGCCTACGGGGATTGGGTCAGCGCGCTCGCTAAGTCCATATAGCCTCCAGCAGTTTCAGTGGCAGGGATGGATGCCGGACGGGAAAAGCGTCTATTTTGCCGGTAACGACGGACACGACTGGCGGATTTACGTGCAGGGTCTCAATGGGGGAACGCCTCGCGCGGTGACTCCCGCAATCTCCATCAATGCGGTCCAATATCCTTCTGGTTTGGTATCTCCCGATGGAAAATTTGTTTTTGCTCGCGATCTGAATGGACAGGGTGCTCTTTATCCTCTAGAGGGAGGTCAACCGCGGCCGGTACTGGGTCTTTTGCCAGACGATATCTGGGCGAACTGGTCGAGTGACGGCAAGTCAATTTACGTTTATCAGGATCAACGGATTCGCGCGCAGGTATTTCGGTTGGAGCTCTCGACTGGAAAGCGGCAGCTCGTGCGCGTGGTCGCTCCGCCAGACAATGCGGGCCTCACGGGAATCATCGCATTCAGGATCACGCCCGACGGGAACGCCTATGCATATTCCTACGGTCGCGCTCTATCCGCTCTCTATCTCGTGAAGGGCCTCAACTGATGCTGACGGCAGGAACGAAGCTCGGCTCGTACGAAGTTGTCGCCGCGATCGGTGCGGGCGGCATGGGTGAGGTGTACCGCGCGCGGGATGGGAAGCTTGGGCGCGACGTGGCGCTGAAGGTGTTGCCCGAGGCGTTTGCGCGAGACGCCGAACGCATGGCTCGTTTCCAGCGCGAAGCGAAAGTCCTCGCGTCACTCAATCATCCCAACATCGCTGCGATCTACGGCTTCGAAGATTCGAACGGCGCGCACGCGCTGGTGATGGAGCTGGTCGAGGGGCCGACGCTCGCCGATCGCATCAGCGGCGGCATGATGACGCCGTTGAGTCCGGCAGATGCCGGCCGGGCCGACCTACCCTTCGGCTCGGCGCCTCAGGGCAAGAAGGTCGCCGCTACGAAACCCAACCACGGCCGG
>Ga0187783_10000106_pt1 | contig 61989 bp, 49 predicted proteins | sample 1015_SJ02_MP02_2_FD_132471 | JGI IMG/M metagenome (GOLD analysis project Ga0187783, IMG submission 132471) | Tropical peat soil microbial communities from peatlands in Department of Meta, Colombia - 1015_SJ02_MP02_20_MG | ecosystem: Environmental > Terrestrial > Soil > Wetlands > Peat | place... | reverse complement strand
GTGGTGTTGACGCCGGCGGGCATCAGGCCGTGGCGCAGCGCGAGCGCGCAGATCACCGCCTCGAGCGCCCCGGCCGCGCCGAGCGTGTGACCGGTCGCCCCCTTGGTCGAGCTGCCGGGAACGGCGCTCCCGAGCACGCCCGCGACCGCGCGTCCCTCGGCCTCGTCGTTGCTCGCCGTGCCGGTGCCGTGAAAGTTGATGTACTCGATGTCGTCGGGGCCGAGGCCCGCCGCCGCGAGCGCCCGCAGCATCGCGGCGCGCGCGCCGCGCCCGTCGGGCGGCGGCGCGGACATGTGGTAGGCATCGCTCGATTCGCCGGCGCCGAGGAGCACCACGTCGGCGGCGTCGGCGCCGGCGGCGGCACGCTCGAGAAGCGCGAATGCCGCCGCCTCGCCGATCGAGATGCCATCGCGGGACGCATCGAATGGCCGGCACGGATGAGGCGACACGAGTTGCAGCGAGTGGAAACCGTACAGCGTCGTGAGACACAGCGAGTCGACGCCACCGACCACCGCCGCATCGATCAGACCTGAGTCGATGGCGCGCTGCGCCGAGGCGAACGCCTTGGCGCTCGAGGAGCAGGCCGAGGAGATTACCGCCGCGGGCCCTGTGAGAAGCAGCGCCTGCCGCACGAATGCCGCGAGCGAGAAGGTGTTGTGCGCACCGCGGTAGTGGAACTCCTTCGGCAACGCGCCGCTCGCCGGGTCGCGCCGCCGATAGGCGAGCTCGGTTTCGAGGATTCCGGAGGTGCTGGTGCCGAGAAAGACTCCGACGCGTCCGGGGCGGTGCCGTCCGGCGCACGCCGCCACGGCGGCCGCAAATCCGTCCTGCGTGAGCCCGAGCCAGGCGAGGCGATTGTTGCGACACTCGAACTCGGCGAGCCCCGGCGGCAGCGCCACGGCGTCGACGCCCGCGACCTCACCGATACAGGTGTCGAGGCACACGGTCTCGAAGTGGCAGGGGGCGAGCCCGCTGCGCGCGGCGTGCAGGCTCGCGCAGGTGGCTTCGAGTCCGCGTCCGATGGCGCTCGTCGCCGTAAAGCTCGTGAGCGCGAGCGGGCTCAAGCGAGCTCGGCTCGCAGCAGCACGTTGACGAACGGTGTGCCCTCGCTCATCGGCAGGGGATGCCCGACTCTGAAGCCGCAGCGGGTGAGCAGCGCCTGCCACTCGCGCAGCGCCCGGCATTGCAGCGACACCCAGCGGCGACGGCGTACCAGTGCGACTGCGGTGTCGACGGCCTTGCTCAGCGCGAAACCCGCGCCGCCGGCCGCATCCCCGATCCGCAGCAGCAGCAGCCCGTGCGCCGGGAGCGCGCCGCGCGCGCGTTGCAGGACGCTCTCCTGCCCGGTGTAGTCGAGGTAGTGCAGTACATCCATGATGACGACGGCGTCGGCCGGCGCGTAGTCTACGTCACGGATGTCACCGTGCACGATCCGCACCGAGGCGCCGGGGTCGAGCGCGAACGCGCGGTGCGCGCGCGCGACCTCGCGCGGATTGATCTCGATGCCGTTGTAGGACTCGAGCCGCGGTGGCCTCGGCCAGCTGCGCGGCCAGGCGTTGCTGCGCTCGCTCGCGTGCAACGCGTTTGCGGCAAGCAGCCACGCCGCGAGTAACCCCTGGCCGCAACCGAGGTCGAGAATGCGCGGCCGTCCGGCAAGCAGATCGCGCGCCAGGATGGCGCTGAACAGCGGATCGCCGGCGAGCTTGCCCTGCGCAAAGCGCCAGGCGAAGGCGCCAGCCGTGCGGTAATAGGCGCTCGCCATCTCGATGAGGCGCGCGGGCGGTGCCGCGCGGCTCATGAGGGCGCGGTCACGGCACAGCGCGCGGCGCCCGCCTGTAGCAGCGCACCGCACAGCGTGACGGGCGTCAGCCCGGCGGCACTCACCGCCGTCAGCAGCCGGGGCAGCACCTCGAGAATCACCGGCGTGCCCGAGGAGGTGCGCGCGGCGTGCCCGTCGTGCAGCAGCAGGATGTCGCGGGGCTGCAGATGGCGCGTGAGGCTGCCAAGTACACGCGTCGTGCTGCCGGTCACCGTGTCGAACCCGCGACGCGTCCAGCTCACGAGTTGCAGGTTGGCGCGCGCCAGGATGGGCTCGAGAAAGGGATTGCGCAGCCCCGCGGGTGCACGGAAGAAGCGCGCCGCGGTGCCGGTCGCCGTCGCGATGACCTCCTGCGCGCGCGCGATCTCCGCGGCGATGGCGCGCGGACCCAGCAGGGAAAAGCGCATCAGGTGGCGGTAGGTGTGATTGCCGATCTCGTGCCCGTGGGCGACGATCGCGCGGGCGAGATCCGGATGGCGCGCGACCCGCTCGCCGATGCAGAAAAACGTCGCGCGGACGGCGTGCGCAGCGAGGAGCTCGAGCACGCGGGGCGTCACCTCGGGGTCGGGGCCGTCGTCGATCGTGATGGCGATGGGTCCGGCGAGCGGCGCGGGCGTCGCGCTCGCCACGGTCGTGCCGAGGGCACCGCGCGGCGCAGCCGCCGGCAGGTGCGTCCAGTTCGGTCCAAGCAGGTGGCTGCGCGGCCACAGCCCCGCCGCGGTGAGCAGCAGGTGGTCGGCCAGGACCGCGGAGAGTGCCCACGGCCACAGCGGCGGGCGCACGAGTACCAGGGCGCCTGCAGCCACGTTGAGCGCCAGCGAGCCGCGCAGTAGCGGTGATGGACGCCAGTGCCGCGGTGCATCAGCCGACGGTGGAGTATCGAGGGCGCTCATGGGGAAAATTCTGCCCTTAGTCGGCGCCTCCCGCGAGCGCCGGGTGTTGTACCAGGCGGCTCTCGAGGAATCGTTCCCAGAGATGCTGCCAGGTAGCCCAGTCGTGTCCGCCCGGGACCACATCGACGCTTTCCGGCTCGAGCGCGGCGGCCAGCAGGCGGTGCCGGGGGGCGAAGCGGTCGTCGCGGCCGAGCCCAAGATGCACCGGCAGGCTCGAGCCGCGCAGCGACCGGATGAAGCGCCAGACGCGCCGCTCATCGTCATCTTCGGCGATCGCCGCGGGCCGCCACTGGGCGACGCCACGGGCCTGCTCGATCTCAGCCGTCACCAGGTGGCTTCCGAGGTACGGAGCGAACAGCGTCAGCCCGGCGAGCTCGCTCGCATGGCGTTCGGCAAAGCAGAGTGCCAGATAACCACCGAGCGAGATCCCTCCGAGCCACACCGCTACTCCGCGGGCGCGCGCCGGCAGAATGTGCTCGGCGGCGAGCCGTGCAAGGACGCTGCGGTCGCCTACGTGTGCGAGCTCGAGTCCGGCGAACACCAGGTCAACATCGAGACGCCGCTCGCGGACTGCGCGGATGAAACCTGCATCGACGAAGTCCTGTGGCGCCGTGTAAGCCGCCGGCAGCATCACGAGGCGCAGCGGTGCCGCCTGCCCGCGGCGCGCCGCATCACAGATCGCGGCCGTCACGAGCTCACCCCCGGCGCGGCCGGCGCAGGCGCCATCAGTGCCGCGAAGACGAGCGCGAGCAACGCCCCTGGGGCGACGGTCGCTCCGAGGTCCCGCAGCACCGGCACACTCGAACACGCGAGCACCGCGAACGCGCACACCGTGGCGACATTGGCGAGGAGGAGCGAGGCGAGCGTGCGGGGGATGGAGCCGCGCTGCGGCGAGCGGCTGCTGCGATCGAAGAACAAGGCGTAGTTCGATCCCACTGCCACGATCAGGAGCATGCCGACCACGTTGAGAATCGTGAGCTCTCGCCCGGCGAGCACCAGAAGTCCCGCGACGGTCACCACCGACAGCACGAGCGGTGCGACCACGCGCGCTGCCCGCGATAGCGATCGCAGGCGCAGCAGCAGCAGCAGCACGATGGCGGCGAGCCCCGCCAGTGCAAGCCCGATCGCTTCGCTGAGATAGCTCGAGTACAGCCGGTCGGCTTCGCCTTTCAGATCGAGGAGCTGCGCGCGCGGGGCCGCATCGCTCACCGCGGCACGCACCGCGGCGACGGCAGCGGCGGGCAGGTCTGCCGCGCCGAGGGCCGACACCGGCAGCAGCGCGGTCCAGCCGGCATCGCCGTGCACCAGCAGCGCATCGACGGCGCGCCCGAAGGAGGTGCCGGCAAGGTCTGCGCGGGTGAGAAGCGGTGCGGTGCGCGACCGGGCGATGTCAGCGGTAAACGGCTGCAGGCGCTCGGGTTTGACGGGAAATCCTGCGAGCGCCTCGGCGAGACGCGCGTCGAGCAGCCCAGGCGGTGGGAGGCTCGCCTGCCGCGAGCGCTGCAGGTGCAGCGGGGGCAGATAACGGCTCGGCGACTCAAAGCCGCCGATCACGCCGCGATCGACGAGCGGCGTCAGGCGCTCCCCAAGCGACTCCGCAGCGCCGAGAGCGGCTTCGCGGCTTCCCGCCGCTGTCACGACGACATATGCGAGGTCCGGGGCACCGGTGTCGGCGCGCAGTCGTTCATCGAGCTGCTGCTCGGCGATGGGAACCGGACTCAACGCCGACAGCTCGCGGTTCCAGAGCGCGCCCCGATGCAGGAGCAGAGCCGCGATAGCGAGCAGCGGCAGCGCAAACAGTGCGGTCCGCGCACGATGCAGCGCCGCAAGGTGTCGTGCGAGCCACTCACCCGCAGGGGTGAGGTCGCGAATCGCCAGTCCGTGGGGCAGCCAGGCGGGCAGCACGAAACGCGTGACCAATGCGGCCGCAGCGAGTCCCGCGATCGAGTACACGCCGAGCTGCGAGAGCCCGGGAAACGCCGACGGCAGGAGCGCGGCGAAGCCGCAAATCGAGGTCAGCACGCCGAGCGCGATCGTGGGCCAAAGGTCGCGGCGAAAGTCCGCGGCATTCTGAACGAAGAGATAGATGGAGTAATCCACCGCCTCGCCGATCAGCGTCACGCCGAAGCCGAGGGTGATACCGTGCACCGCGTCGAAGCCGAGGGCGACGGCCGCGACGCCGGCGAGCGCGCCGCTCGCCACCGGGACGAAAGTGAGCGCGAGCGCCGGCAGCGAGCGATAGACGGCGAGCAGCAGCGCTGCGATCAGCGCTGCGCTCACGGACGAGAGACGTACCACCTGGTGCGTGATGGTGGCGCGCGCGGCCACCGCAAACACCGGCGGCCCGCTCAGGCGAAGCGTGAGGCCGGGACGGGCCGCCGCGGGCAAAGTCGCGACCGCCGCAGCGAAGGCGCGGCGCAGCGCCTCGCATGCGGCCTGCTGGCCGTCGGTATCCGAGCCGGCGGCACGAGTCTCGAGCAGCAGCAGCGCCCGCGTGCCATCTGCCGAGCTCCACACGCCGGCGCTCGTGTGCGGCGCGTGGCTTTCATCGAGCGAGTCGATGATGCCGAGCATCTCGCCGGTCGGGTCGCGGGTGAATAGCCGCTTCACCAGCAGCCCCTCGGGGGAGGCGAGCGCCTCGAGCGAGCTGCCGATCGCCGCGCGCAGTCCCGCACTCGTGAAGCGCTCCGGGGTGACGCTCGCGCTCAGCAGGTAGCGATGCTCGAAAAGGAAGGCGCGGTCGCGCTCGAGCTGCGCGGCGTCGCCGTTGTTGACGGCAACGAAGGCGGGATCGGCTCTGAGCGCCGTCGCGAGATGCGCCGAGACCGCGCCGCGGGTGCGGGCATCACCGCCCTCGATGGCGGCGATGATGAGGTGCGCGGCGGGACCGGTGCGCAGTTGCTCGACGAGCAGCTGCTGTGTCGGGTTCGCGCGGCGTGGCAGAAAGGCCGAAAGGTCCGTGGTGTAGCGCGCGCGGGCAACGATGCCGGTGGCGAGTAGGGCGAGCAGCGCCCAGAGGAGCGTTGCCGCAACCGCACGCGTCATGGGCCGATGGCGGGTCCGACCGTGAGGACCGAGGTGTCACCGTCGGTCTGACGGATCTCGACGGAGTGAACGGCATCGCGCTCGCCAGTGATGCCGATGTGCTGCACCGTGCGCGCCACTTCGGGGTCCACCGGCGTGAGCTCCAGGACCCAGTGGTCGAGGCTGCCGGTGTAGGCGAGCGTGAAGTAGCGCTCCAGCGCGGCGCGATCGCCGGCAAGCGTCGCGCGGATGCTCTCGAGGATCGGCACGGCCTGTGGATAGTCGTGCAACGCGAGCACGCGGCTGCGGCCGCCGCGGCGCGCAATCAGCGTGCCGTGATCGAGGACCAGGTCCTCGGCCCGCGGCTCGAGCGTGCGCTTCTCCAGGCGGTCGGGCGCATCGTAGAGCAGCTCCCCGCTCGAATGGAGCGGACGGTCGAGCACGGCGAGGCGCTGCTCCTCGGTGAAGCTGACGCGCCCGTGGCGGCGCGTGGCGAGCAGCGCAAGCAGCTGATCGAGCGAACCGCTCCCGGAAGTCGCCTCTGCCGCCGCGACGGGCGCAGCTGCCGGCGCCAGCGCGCAGCCAAGGAGCAGTGCCACGGCGCCCGCCAGCCCGGCGAGGGGTGGGGCGGCGCGCGGTGCCGCCTTCACGCCTCCGCCCCGGGCGCGCGCTGATTGGCGCTCGAGGGTGCCGGCACCGCGGCCGCCGGTGCACCGTGCCAGAAATCATAGAAGTTGAACCAGTTGTAGGGATCGCCGCGGCAGAACTCCTCGAGCAGCGCCGCGTAACGCTCGATGGCAGCGCTCACCGCCGCTTCGCGATCGCCGCGCGTCAGGTGCGAGAAATCTGCGAGCTCACGGAAGACGACGTGGTAGCGGTTACCGCCGCGGTAGAGTCCCGTCATGAAGATTACCGGGCGCCTGAGCGCTGCGGCGGCGCGCATGGGACCGGAGGGAAAAAGCGCCGGGCGCCCGAGGAAATTCACGGTCTGTGCCGGTGCGTCGCCGATGGTCCGATCGGCGAGCAGGCCGACGAACTTACCCTCCTCGAGGCAGTCACGGATGCGCAGCATCGCCTCGAGATGGCCGAGTGGAATGATCTCTGTGGCACCCGCGGGGCTTGCGGAGCGGAACGCCGTGGTAATGCGGTTCGCCTGCGGCTCGTACATCGCCATCGCCACGCGCAGCCCCGGCTCGCGTCGCCCAACGGCGCCGATAATCTCGAAGCTGCCGAGGTGCGCGCCGAGGAGGAACCCCCCGCTGCCCCGCGCGAGCAGCGCGCGCATGAGGGCGTCACCCTCGATCGAGATCTCGAACAATCCGCAGCGTCCGATGTGCAGGTAGAAGCGGTCGAGAATCGTCGAGGCGAAGGTAAACACCTGACGGAAGCGATCGCGCCAGGTCGGCTCGCGACCGAGCGCGCGGCGCAGGTACTCGCGTGAGCTGCGACGCGTCGCCGGGGCGAAGGCGAAGAAGTACGCGGCGATAGCGTAGAGCACGCAGCGGGCCAGCGGGCGCCCGAGGCGCAGCGCCACGAATATCATCATGGCGATCAGCGCGGCATTGCCGCGCTCGGGCTCTGTCGCCCATTGCGTCGCGCTCGCGCGCGGCGTCGCAGGCGCTTCAGCCGGCCTGCCGACCATCGTCCGGCCGCTGCTGCAGGGCGGAGGGAATCAGCACGCCATGGGCGACCGGTTGACCGGCGCGCAGGATGTTGAAGCGTATCGAGCCGTTGGGCAGTGGCTCGGCACCGAGCGTGAGCGTTTCGCCGGGGCGCACCGGCTTCACGAATTTGGCCGCACCGATCCGCCAGCTTCCGCTCGTCAGGCTGCCGTCAGTTTCAACCATGCGCACGATCTCATCGAGCAGCACCACCGCAGGCAGCACCGGAATGCCCGGGAAGTGACCCGCGAGCGAGGGATGCTCTGGCGGAATGGTGAGCGAGGTGAGCGCGCCGGTACGCGGTCGCGCGGCGAGCGCGCGCAGCGTTTCCTGCGGAAGCTTGCCGGTGCTGTTGCGTGGCAGTTTCGCGACGAACAGCAGCGGGCGCGGCAGAAACACCGCGTCGATCCGCTCGCGCAGCGCCTCGAGAAGGCGCTGCGCATCGAGGGTGGGAGCCACCACGCAGGCGGCGAGCCGGGCGACGCCCGTGTGCGAGACGCGTGAGTCCTCGAGCTGAAAGAACGCACCGTCCTCGACGCCGGGAACGGAATTCAGGTGATGGTTCAGATAGCCGAGAGAGCTGCGCTTGCCGGCGATATTAACCAGGTCCGTGAGCCGGCCGTGCAGCAGGAAGCGCCCCTCGGCGGTCACCTCGAGCACATCGCACATGCGCGTCGGTTGCTCGATGTGTCCCCCCTCCGCCCAGGTGGTCTCCCCCTCGGGTCTGAGCCTCACTCCCGGCCACAGCCGCCACTCGGGGCCAGCGGTCGGGCGGCGTACGGCGATCTGTCCGGTCTCGGTCGAGCCGTAGATCTCGAGGAGTTCGCTGTCATTGCGTTGCTCGGTCTCGAGAGCGAGCTGCTGCGCCAGCGGTGCGGTCGAGGACACAATGAGGTCGGTCCGTGGCAGCACGACCCCGGAGCTGAGCAGTGCGCGCAGATGCACCGGCGTCGAGACGAGAATCCGCGGGCCGGGCACACGCTCGAGCCCCGCGGCGATGTCGGCGGGGTAGAACGGCCGCTCGGCGCAGAGCGCGTGGCCGTTGCAGAGCGCGATCAGCACGCTCGATTCGAAACCGTACATGTGCTGCGGCGGTACGGTGGCGACGATGGCGCAGGGGGGGCGCTGCGGGAGGCCAAAGCACTGCGCTTCTTCCCGCACGCACGCGACCAGCCGGCCCCATCTCTTGCGATAGGGGAGTGGCGTGCCGGTCGAGCCGGAGGTGAAGACATAAGCAACGAGCTGTGACTCATCGACCTGCGGTACGACCAGCGCGGCCGGCGAGCGGACAGAGACAGGCGGCGTCAACGCCGCATCATCCGGGTAAAACACCCGCGCGAGCGCGAGAGTGCAGTCGGCCTCATCCGTGAGACACACCACATCGGGTGCGAACGCGCTGAGCTGCCGCACTACCTCAGGCGTGTGTGTCGAGGGCAACAGGCTCACCTTGCCTGAGATGAGGCTCGCAGCGAAACCTACGGTGAAGTGGTAGCGGTCCGCGCACGCATTCAGCACGTGGGCGGACGAGCCGAGGATTGCAGCGACGCGCTGCACGTCGGCGAGGAACTGCGGTACGAAGATGGGCATGCCGGCACGGTAGGCGACCACCGCGTCGGGGGAGCTATGCGCGATCAGCGGCAGTGTGGCCAGATGTCTACTTCGTCCTGTGCGCGATGATGTAGTCGACCAGCTGGCGCAGTGAGCCGAAGATGCGCTCGTTCTCCTCGGTGTCCGCGCGCAGTTGCACGCCGTACTGCTTGGAAACCACGAGAGCGATCTCGAGGATGTCGATCGAATCGAGGCCCAGACCCTCCCCGTAGAGCGGCTGGTCGGGGTCAATATCCGCAGCGGCGAGGTCGAGGTTCAGCGCCTCGACGATGAGTCTCGCGACCTCGCTGGTGAGCGCGGTGGCGTTCGCCGGGGGCGCCGGCTGCCGAAGGGGGGCTTTGTCGGACATTGGTTTCAAGGCGAGCCTTAGGAAATTCTAAGTGCCATTATACAAGCCAGGGCCTGCGATATCAGAGCCTTAGCCCCCACCGAGGCCGCCGTCGGGGGAAGGACGCGGCGCAGGCTCAGCCGGCCAGGCCGTGCACCAGTTCGCCGTTGCGGGGTGAGTGACTCGGATAATATACGCCCCGCGAGCGTCAGCCACGGAGTCAAGCAGATGTCGGTAAGGTCCACGATCACGTCCCAGTTCCAACAGGTTGCCCGGGAGCAGGACCGTACGCTGGCACCGCTCTCTGATGACCTGAAGCTCGTGCAATCAGGGCTCGACTCCCTGAGCTTCGCGATTATCGTGGCGCGGCTCGAGGATTCTCTCGGTATCGATCCCTTCAACGCGGCCGATGCAGTGGAGTTTCCCGTGACTTTTGGCGACTTCGTAAGGTTGTACGAAGACTTTGCCAAGTGACCCGCGCTCGTTGTGGGAATCCATCGCCGCCACCGGTGCCACCGGGTTGCCGGCAGGGCGCCTGCACAGCACCGACACCGTAGTCAATCTCACTGAGCTGACCGCAGCCTCGAGCCTTGGCGGGCGGCTCGAGGAGCTGCGCGGGCGCAGCGTAATTCTCGCGGCGAAGAGTCAACTGACGGCCGCCCTGGCCATGATCGAGCTCGATGGCGTGGCGCGCCGCGTGGTGCTCTGTCCCCCGGATCTCGCGGCGGAGCACCTCGAGGGCGTAGCGCGCGGCGCGGCCGCCGACGCCTGCGTGCGCGATGCGCACAGCGCAGCAGCCCCCGGCGCCGCATTCGCCACCTGCATCACCGCGCAAGCGCCGCTCGAGCCGTGCGCCACCGCGCGCCGCAGCTCATGCGCGACCGAGTGGATCCTGCTCACTTCCGGCACGACCGGAGCGCCAAAGCTCGTGCTGCACACGCTCGGGAGTCTGACGAGCGCGCTCACGCGCGCGGGAGTTGGCGCGGACGACACGATCGTGTGGAGCACCTTCTACGACATCCGTCGCTACGGCGGACTGCAGATTTTCTTCCGCGCGCTTCACTGCGGCTCGCTCGTGCTCTCGGACCCCGCCGAGCCGGTCATGGATTTTCTCGCGCGCGCCGCCGCCGCCGGGGTCACGCACATCTCCGGCACTCCCTCGCATTGGCGGCGCGCGCTGATGAGCGGCGCCGCCGCGACCATCGCGCCGCGCTACGTGCGGCTCTCGGGCGAGATCGCCGATCAGGCGGTGCTCGACAGTCTGCGCGCCACCTATCCGCGGGCGACGGTCGCTCACGCTTTTGCCTCGACCGAGGCTGGGGTCGCCTTCGAGGTACGCGATGGGCTCGCGGGATTCCCGGTTGCCCTGGTTGGCGCCCCCGGTCCGGTGGAGCTGCGCGTGGCCGATGACACGCTGCGGGTCCGCTCAGCCGGCACCGCGCAGTGCTATCTCGGCTCCGATGCGGAGCCGCTGCGCGCGGCCGATGGCTTTGTCGATACCGGAGATCGCGTCGAGGAGCGTGCCGGGCGCTACTTTTTCATGGGTCGACGTGGAGGTGTGATCAACGTGGGCGGCCTCAAGGTGCATCCGGAGGAAGTCGAGGCGGTCATCAACGCCCACCCGTGGGTGCGCATGTCGCTGGTGCGGGCCCGGCGCAACGCAATCACGGGCTCGGTGGTGGCGGCCGAGGTGGTGCTCGCCGAGGAAGGCAACGGCCGGGGTGAGCGCCCGCCGCCCGATGCGCTCACCCGCGAGCTCACCGAGCGCTGTCGCCGCTCGCTCGCCCCGCACAAGGTGCCGGCCATGATCCGCATCGTGCCCTCGCTCGCGGTGTCGGCGTCCGGGAAACTGGTGCGCCCGCTTGCGTAACGTCATCGTCACCGGCGCAAGCCGTGGCCTCGGCCTCGAGATCGCGACCGGGCTCATCGAGAGCGGCTACCGGGTGCTCGCCATCGCGCGCTCGCTCAGTGAGCCGCTGCGTGCGCTCATGAGCCGCGCCGGGCACGACGGTCGCGGCGCGCTCGAGTTTCGCGCCTTCGATCTGCTCGATACCGCCGCCATGCCGCAGCTCCTCGCGGGGCTGCGCAAGGAGGTCGGTCCGCTCTACGGGCTCGTCAACAACGCCGGGCTCGGCACTTCCGGGGTGCTGGCGCTGATGCGCGATGAGCAGATCGAAACGCTCATACGGCTCAACACCGTCTCACCCATCGTCCTCACCCGGCACGCGGTGCGCTCGATGATGAGTGAGCGCGCCGGGCGCATCGTCAACATCTCCTCGATCGTCGCCGCGACCGGTTATCAGGGCTTGTCAGTCTATTCCGCGACCAAGGCGTCGCTCATCGGTTTCACCCGCTCGCTGGCTCGTGAGGTCGGGCCGCTCGGCATCACCGTGAACGCCGTCGCCCCCGGCTTCGTCAGCACCGAGATGACCCGCGAGCTCGGCGACAAGCAGCGCGAGCAGATCATCCGGCGCAGCGCACTGCGGCGTCTGCCCGAGCCGGGCGACATCGCTGCCGCGGTGGAGTTTCTCCTGAGTGACAAGGCGCAGAACATCACCGGAACCACCGTGACGGTCGATGCGGGCAGCACCGCCTGAGCCTGTACCGCCGCCCGGCGCTCCCGGCCGCGCGAAGTGACATATTCCCAAAACTCGGGCCGGACTTAACAGTTCGTGTACTCCACACCTGACGCCGCAGGTGCGTTGTCTAGACTCGCTCAATGGCAAGTCGAGGCACGGCGGCCCATCTGGCAATGCAACTTGCGCCGCACCGGCCGCGGCCGAATCTGTTTCTCGTCGGCGCGATGAAGTCGGGCACAACCTGGCTGTGCCAGCTGCTGGCCGCGCACCCGGCGGTCTTCATAAGCTCGCCGAAGGAGCCGACCCGCTTCGTCGATCCACAGGTGTTGCGACGCGTGTGGCCGTACATGTGGCGGCAGGGCTACTGCAGCGACGAGGAACGCTATCTCGAACTGTTCGCGACCGCAGGCAACGCGGCGATCATTGCCGAGGCGAGCACCGCCTACAGCCAGGCCCCCATCTACGGCGGCGTGCCACAGCGAATACTGGCGTTCAATCCCCAGGCGCGATTCCTGTACATCATGCGCGACCCGGTGGAGCGCACCATCAGCCACTACTGGCATCGCGTCAGAGCCGCGCGTGAGCACCGTGCGATGCTGGCCGCGATCCGCTCCGACCCGCAGTACACGGCCGTCAGTCATTACGCGCGCCAGCTCCGCGAGTACCTTCAGCATGTCAAGCGCGAGCGCATCTACGTGCTGACCCTCGAGGAATTGCTCGCGGACCCTCCCGGGCAGATGCGGCAGCTGCTGCGGTGGCTGGGGGTCGACGTTCAGGTGAAATTGCCACAGCCGCGCGCGGTGAACACTCGCCCCGAGACGCTGCAGCAAGTGCGCGGCTTCGGAATCCTCGACCGCTGCCGGCACATTTCGTGGTACCGCAGCGCGGCACCTCACCTCCCGCACATGTTGCGCGAGCTCGGCGTACGGCTTGCCGTGCGCACCGTGCGACCCGCGCATGTGGACGACCGTTCAGCGCGCGACTACCTGCGGTCCGTGCAGCATCCGCAGACCGAGGAGCTTGGTCGCCTACTGGGTCGCGCCTTCCCTGAATGGACGACGCTGCACTCCACACCCGTATCGTCGGTGCGTCAACGGGAGAAGGGTGCGCCAATCCTCTCGCCATCCGGACTGTGGCGCGGATAGCTGCGAGCTATGGTCGCAGCTTTCCTGCCTGCAGGCGCTCATGCAGCGCCTCATCGAGAGGGACGTATTCTCCGCGCACGGTATCGTCCACGTACAGCGCATCGACTACACGCTGCGGATCGTAGCCCTCGAGAGCGAGTTCCTGCTTTCTGAGTTTGAAGGTGCCGGTGAGCTCGATCGACGGCACGACCCTCAGGAACACCGGACGGGCGTAAGCGGGGAGCCGCTCGCCGAGCGCACGCCGCAGTCCGCCGAGATCGAAGTCGTCAGCGACGACCAGCGCCGCCATGCCGGCACGGCCGTCGGCGCCGGGCACCGCGACACCGTAAACGGCGACGTCGGCGATCCCGGGGCAGCTGCCGATCACGCCCGCGACCTCGGTGGTCGAGACGTTCTCACCTTTCCAGCGGAAGGTATCGCCCACACGGTCGACGAAATAGAAGAAGCCCTGCTCGTCCTGGCGCATCAGATCGCCGGTGCGGTACCAGGCATCGCCTGGTGAGAACACGTCACGCAGGATCTTCTTGCCGGAAGCCTCGGCATCGGTGTAGCCCTCGAACCGCGTCGGGCCGGCTGCGGCAAGGATCTGACCGATGGCCTCGCCCGCCTCACCCACCGCGCAGCGCACGCAGCGCCCGGTCGCATCACGTGCAGGCGCAGCGGCTTCGACGTCAAAACGCACCAGCGCGACTGGAACACGATGTGCCAGGAATGGCGGAATCCGCCCGATGGCACCGACGCGGCCCTCGCAGTTGTAGAGCGAGAAGTTGCCCTCGGTCGCCGCGTAGTACTCGAGGATCTCGGGGATACGAAAGCGCTGCTGGAAGTCGCGCCAGACGTCGCCGCGCAGCCCGTTGCCGCAAGCGAGCCGCAGCGAGTGCCGCGTCTCATCGCTCTGGGTCGGACTGGTGATGAGGTATCGGCACAACTCGCCGATGTACTGAAAGAGCGTGCAACGCTCCGCGACGACGTCTTTCCAGAAGCCGCTCGCCGAGAACCGCTCGCGCAACACCACCGTGCCACCGCCGACCAGCGTGGCGCCGGCAGCGACGACGCCACCGACGCTGTGGTACATGGGCAAGCAGTTGTACATGCGGTCCTCGGGACGCACGTCGATCAGTCCCGCAAACCAGTGGCTCCATTGCATGACGCGGTAGTGGCTCACGTTGGCCGCCTTGGGCAAGCCCGTGGTTCCCGAGGTGTAGATGCACAGCGCCCGATCCTCGAGCGATGGCCGGCGCGCCTCCGCTCTCTGCAGCGGATCACCCGGCAGGGCGTCGATTGTGGGATCGAGCGGCTCAAGACCCATCGTAGCGGCGCCTGAACCGCTCGACAGGCACTCGACAGGGCAGGTGAGCCGCGGCAGAACCTCGTTCACTGCCTCGATCAACGAGGCACCCGTGATAACATAACGCGGGGCTATGAGGTTCAGGGAATGCGCGAGCAGCTCGCCCCTCAGGTTGGTATTGATCAGTGCGACCGTCACGCCGATGCCCGAGAGCCCAAGCCATATGGCCATGTAGTCCGGGCAGTTCGCCATGACCAGACACACGACCTCGCCGGGGTTAAGTCCTTGCGAGAGGCCCCAGCGCGCGTAACGGTTGCAGGAAGCGAACAGCGCGCGGTAGCTCAGTGAGGAGTGCGCACCGCTCAGCGCGGGCGCGTCCCCCAACCGCTCCGCGAGCCGGCCGATCAGAACGGGAAGCGTCAGAGTACGATCCCGCTCGATCGCGACGGTTCGCTCGAGCGCGCGCACCCACGCCTTGAGAGGTGATCGCTTGTTTTCGTCGACGCGCGCTGTCATCGTGATTGCTTCCGAGACGGTTCATCCAATTCTATGATACAAATGATAATAATGACCCCGATCGGCACACGCTCGGGCGCGGGCACGACGGTGTGCAACGATGAAACCTGAAACGATCGCCCTGCATTCGGGGTACGAGTGCGACCCGGCCACGAAGTCCGTCGCCGTCCCCATCTACCAGACGGTCGCCTACGCGTTCGACAGCGCGGCGCACGGGGCGGCGCTCTTCGACCTGGAAGTGGAGGGCTTTCGCTACACGCGCATCGGTAATCCGACGACCTCGGTGCTCGAGCGGCGCATCGCCGACCTTGAAGGTGGCATCGATGCCTTGGTGGTGAGCTCCGGTCAGTCGGCGCTGTACTACACAGCGTTAAATCTGGCCGAGGGTGGGCAGAATATCGTCTCAGTGCCGCAGCTCTACGGCACCACCCACACGCTGTTCGCTCACATCCTGCCACGACTTGGGGTCAAGGTGCGCTTCGGCAAGTCCGATCAGCCCGCCGAGCTTGCCGCGCTTATCGATGAGAATACGCGCGCGCTCTTCTGCGAGACCGTCGGCAATCCGGCCGGCAACATCTGTGACCTGGAGGCGCTCGCGGCCATCGCGCAGCGCGCACGCATTCCACTGGTCGTCGACAATACCGTGCCGACGCCGATACTGATCCGTCCGTTCGATTTCGGCGCCGACATCATCATCCACTCACTCACGAAGTTCCTCGGCGGTCACGGCACCACACTTGGCGGGGCGATCGTCGACAGCGGGAACTTCCCGTGGACCAAGCATGCTGCGCGCTACCCCATGTTCACGCAGCCGGACGCCTCTTATCACGGGCTCGTGTACACCGAGCACTACGGCTCCAAGGCGTTCCTCGGCCGGGCGCGCAGCGTGTTCCAGCGCACGATGGGCGCCGTGCTGGCGCCGTTCAACGCATTCCTGCTCCTGCAGGGTATCGAGACCGTGGCTCTGCGCGTCGAGCGGCATGTGGAGAATGGACGCCGTGTCGCTGAATTCCTGCGCGCCGACGCGCGGGTGGCCTCGGTGAGCTACGCCGGCTTCCCCGACAGTCCTTACTACGCTCTCGCGCAGAAGTACCTCGGTGGGCGCGCCTGCTCGCTGCTCACCTTCGCCATCCGCGGCGGCTATGACGCTGGTACGCGCTTCTACGACGCGCTGAAGCTCTTCAAGCGCCTGGTGAACCTCGGGGACGCGAAGTCGCTTGCCTGCCACCCGGCCTCCACGACGCACCGACAGATGTCCGCGGAAGAGCAGCGCGCGGCGGGTGTCGGGCCCGAGACCATACGCCTCAGCGTCGGTATCGAGCACATTGATGACATCATTGCCGACCTCGACCAGGCGCTCGGCGTCGCGACGCGGCCTCGGTGAGCAAGGCACAGCGGCCGTCCCGAAACGTCAATTATTGTGTAGCGCGCGCCCGGTCGCGCCGCACCGCACAACTATGGCTTGACGAGCCTTGCGAGCAACGCCTCGACCGAGGCTATCGAGCGGAAGTTATCTGGTGTGATATCGCCCTGGGGAATCGTGACGTCGAACTCCACTTCCACAGCGAGCATCAGGTTGACCATCTTGATGGAGCTCATTCCGAGCTCGCTCAGGCGCCCCTCGGCGGGCAGCGTTGCGGCAGCCTCCGGCTTGCCGAGGATCTGCGCCACAAGGTGCAGCAGACGATCACGGATGTCGGTGTGTGAGGATTGCTTTTCCCGGCCTTCGCTCATAGACGGGCCATGATACCGTGACCTCCGGGGTCGCACCTAAACGGGTGCTGGTTGGCGGGACATGGCTCATCGCAGCGCGGATCGTAGACCGACTGGTCGGGATCGTCAGCATTTCGGTGATGGCACGCCTGCTGAAGCCGCTTGACTTCGGCGTGGTGGCAATCGCGGGTACGGTCGTTGCGGCGGTCGAGCTCGTCGGCACCTTCGGCTTCGATTGGGCGCTGGTGCGGCACCAGCATCCGTCGCGTGAGGATCTGAACTGCGCCTGGACGCTGCGCGTGATCTTCGGGCTGTTCAGCCTGATCGCCCTGACGCTCCTGGCATCGCCGGCCGCGGCCTTCTATCGCCAGCCGGCTCTGAAGGCAGTACTGATCGCGATGGGAGCGAGCAGCTTCACTGCCTCCCTGGAGAACATAGGAACGGTGTACTTTCGCAGGGAGTTTGCCTTTCACAAGGAATTTCTGCTGCGCGCGGTCGCCAAGCTCATCGGTTTTTGCGTGACCTTGGCGGTGGCCCTGGCATATCGCTCCTACTGGGCGCTAATCGCAGGAGTGTTTGCGCTCAGGTCGGCTGTTGTAGGCATGAGTTATCTCATGCATCCCTTCAGACCGCGACCGTCGCTGAAGAATGCCCGCGAGCTTTTCGGCTTCTCTTTTTGGATCCTGTTCGGCAATGTGATCGAGTATTGCCGCGAACGATTCAGCGACCTTTATATCGCCAGGGTTTACGGCGCGGCGACCAACGGCTTGTTCGCGGTCGCCGGAGAGATATCGATCGTGCCGATCACCGAAGTAGCGGCGCCGATCAACCGCGCGGCGTATTCGAAATATGCCGAAGATTTCCGCGCAAATCGTGCGCTTGGACCTTCGTACGTGAGCATCGCATCGATGATCTGGATGATCTCGCTGCCCATGGCGGTGGGCATCGTAGCTGTCGCCCCCGAGATCATTCGCCTGCTGCTCGGACCGCGGTGGCAGGGCGCGCAAATTGTGCTGCAGTGGCTGGCAGTGGGCGCGGCGTTCACTGTAATGGTCGCCAACACACATTATGTGTACTGGGCGCTCGGGCACACGCGAGCCGTCGCCGGACTGAGCACCGCCGGGGCGGCCATGGTTATTCCGGCAACGATTGTGTGCTCACACCTTGCCGGCTACGCAGGAGTGGCATTCGCTTTCGCGCTTGCCAGCGCTCTGCTGGTCCCGATCAACTTCGTGGTCCTGCGGCGCCTGTCCGGAATCGGCTTTGGGGAACTCTGGCTTCGAGTCTGGCGAATTATTCTCGGCACTGCTGCGATGGGTGTGGTGCTGCGGTTGGTGTTCGGCGCATCCGTTGCTGTCGATGTCAAAGCGGCGCTGCTGGCTCTGGTCGCTAAGATGGTTTCTGGCGCAATCACCTATACGGCAGTGGTGGCTATCGCCTGGCTGGCGTGCGGCCGCCCACCCGGTCCAGAGCGTGCGGTGGCAGAGTTGCTGGTGCGGTCCGCGGGCCGCTGGACGCGTCGCTAATGCCGACGGAGCACCGCGACCCTGAAGTGCCCAACCAGGAGCCGCAACCTGCTGCCGCCACCGTTTTGCTCGCCTTCCACTTTCCTCCGTCTCCGGAGGTGGGGGCGCGGCGAATGTCAGCGCTCGCGCGTCACCTGAGAGCCAAGGGGCACCGCGTGATGGTCGTCAGCGCGTTCGAAGGACTGCAGACACTCGTCGAGGCCGACAAGCGTTCGGAGCAACTGCGCGGCTACCAACTGATCCGAGTGCCGATCCCCTCAGAGAAGGTGCTCGCACTTCTGGTGCGTAGCAAGGATCTGCTACGCCGACTGGGGTGGGCTTCGCCCGCGACTCAGCCGGCGCTGTCGCCAGCGGCGGCTTCGCCCGCGACTCAGCCAACCCTGTCGCCAGCACTGGCCCGGCTTGCAACTTCGGTGAAGGCTGGGATCGCGTCTGTGCGTCGCTTCCTCCTCGATGTCATCTACCTCATAGACGACAGGAAGCGTTGGTCTTGGCAGGCAGCCCGACGCATCCTGCAAGCGCCGCAGCTGCCGCGCGCGACGGTCATGATCGTCTCTGCCCCACCGGTATCCCCGCTGCTGGCCGCGATCGTGGCCGGTCGAAGGTTGGGATTCCCGGTCATCGTCGACCTGCGCGATCCGATTTACCTGCAAACCGAGCACGGGACGGCCGACCATCGCTTCCACAGCCAGTGGGGACGGCGGACGCTCGAACGATACGTGTTGCGACGCGCAGCCCACATAACAACGACTTCACCGTCGCTTCGCGACCACCTCCAGACGAATTATCCCGAGATCGCAGATCGAATCAGCTGCATCTACAATAGCTTCGAGGGGGATCCTGCGCCACCTCTCGCGAGCACCGGAAACCGCCTGGTGATCGTCTACGCAGGCGCACTCTATCTGAACCGCGATCCGTTTCCGTTTCTCGAGGCCGTCGGTGATCTGCTCGGTCGCCCCGACGTCGACAAGTCCCGGGTAGAGGTCGTGTTTGCCGGAGAGTGTGAAGACTTTCGAGGGATTTCCCTGCGTGGCTGGCTGGCCGAGCGCGCATGGGCTGATGCAGTCACGATCCATCCTAAACTCGGAGCGGCGGAGCTGGGTGCGCTTTACGAGCGAGCGACGCTGTTGATTAATTTTGCAGAAGGCCAGCGTATGCAGATACCGGCCAAGACTTTCGAGCTTCTGGCGCTTGGGCGAGAGCTGCTGGTACTGTGTGAGCCGCAGAGCGATACCGCGGTGCTGGTGCGTGGCATCACCGGCGTCTCATGCACTCAGTCCGGCGACCCCCGCGAGCTGCGGGCACTCTTGCAGGACATCTACCGCAGACACGTTGATCACGGCACTTTGCGAGCGCCGTCGCCACGCGAAATATCCAGGTATTCGCCATTGGCGCAACATGAACAATTTGCGAGGTTAATCGAAAGACTGAGATCCGATGTCGCAGATCGGCGCTGACCCAACAGTCTCTCTCTAAGTCATAAGGCTAGCGGCGGGCGGAAGCTGTGGAGTATCTGGTGGTCACCTCAGCGGTGAACGCATCGCTCGAGGCTGCGTGGAACGATTGTCTCGATGCGACGAGTTTTGCGACTCACTACACAGCGCCGGAGTTCTTCCGGGAAAGCTATTTTCAGGGCATGGAGCCGTTTGCGGTACTTGCCACCGACGGCACGACCATCGCTGGCGTGATAACGGGGTTCGTCAACGGGCGCGACATGGTCTGTGGCCATGCCGGAAGCCCGCGCGTCTGCGTGCGCCACGGGACTGACTCGGATGAGGTAGGCCGGGTACTGGCCGCGGGATTGTGCTCACATGTGCCGCCATCGGTGGAGTTCATCAGCGTCTATACCTGGAACCGTATGCCGGGATTCGAAACAGCGGCATTCCGCTCGCGCAGGTTTGCGGCCCCGCTCGGCACGATTCTCCTGGACCTCTCTCAGGGAACGGGCAGGCTGTTTCGCCAATGCTCGGAGGCAGGCCGAAACAAGATCCGACAAGCCATCAAGGCCGGTGTTGAGGTTACCGAGATGAATGTCGCGCGGGAGTTCGATGAGTACTACCGGTTGTATCAACACTGGTGCGAATTCAATGCTGCAGCGTGCCAACCGTATGAGATACAACGCTCGGTCTTCGAGAGCCAAGGCAACCGACTGATACTCGTGGCGCGCCACTACGGGCGTATGATCGGCGTCTCGACCTTTCGGTTTCGAAAGCCAGGCCTGATCGAGTCTGCGGCAAACGTTTCTCGGCGCGAGGATGCCGAGCTCTGTCAGAACGAGCTGCTACTATGGCGTGGGATCGAATGGTCCGTCCAACAAAAGAGCTTTAGTCATTTCAGTATGACCGGCGCACATTTTTTTCTGCAGAAATTCGGCGGCGAGCTGCACGCGACCTACCGATACAGCCTGGACCGGACCTTTCTCCGACGGCGCGACACTATCGCCGCATTGCGCTCGGCGGCCGGGCACCTGTATCACCGCCTGCCTGAACCTGTGAAGAAGACGGCAAGAAGGCTGCGGCAACGCCGGTCCGAGGAGGACTGATTGACACGTGCTGCAACAGACCGCCTTCACGTACCCGCCAGCGCCGTAGTCGGCTCACGAAGTCGTGTCCTGGTGGCGGTGATGTATGCCAGCCAGTTGCGATAGATCGCCACCGCCGCGGGTCGCCAGGTGTTTGTCAGAGCGCCGGCGACAGAGGCGAAGGGAAAGCCTTCGAGGAGCTCGGCACTGCGATGCGCCACCGCAGTCTCGCGGAAGTCAGTGAGCGTCTGCGTTGCCTCGGGCGAGAAGTAACCGCAGGGAAGCGTCGGGTAGCTGGCCTGCTGACCGTTCAGGTATCGTCCGACGTCGCGCCGGTACTCCTTGAGCAGCGTCGTGTCCTGGTACTCCGGGTGACCCTGGAAAAACAGCAGCAGGCTGCCCTCGTTACGCAAGAAACTGTCGGCGCCGGTCTGTGCCGACCAGCTGAGCAACGTATACCCCGCTGCGCGCAGCGCATCGGCCGACAGCTCGTTCCAGCGGGAGTGTGGCATGCGCATGGGCGAGTGCACCCCCTCGAGCAGGGGGTGCCGGGCGAGGGTCTCGTGCTCGTACACGCCGGAGCGCTTCTCGGCAAGACGCTGCCGCTCGATGCCATCGAGGCGGAGTACCGCTGCATGCGCCGCAAGACATGACCAGATGCTCGCCACGGTGTATTTTTGTGCAAAGCCAAGGAGCTGCACCGACCGCTGCCAGTACGGCTCGTCCGTCAGGCGCGCGGCGCGGGGTTCCGTTCCGGTGACGATCAGCGCGTCGGGGCGCCCGGCGAGCAGCGCATCGATGGGCCAGTAGGAGCGGTCGATGTGCTCGAGCGCCTCGGAGGATCGAGGCAGCTCGGGAAACGAGGACAAGCGCAGCTTGATCGCCTGCGCGCCGGCGGCAGCCTCGAGCAAACCCCCGAACTGGACCTCGGTCGAGTGCAGCGCAGAATCGGGCATGTTGTTGACGAGGCCGATGACAATCGGTTGACCGTGCCGGTGGCTGTCCCCGAGGGCCGGCACTGAAAAGGTGCGTGGCTCAATCTCTACCGGCATGGTATTTCACTTATTGGGCCCTGGCTTTTGTGACGTCCCCCGCAGGGGGCGCGCGGGTCCTGAGGTATTATTGGCGAGCCAGAATACCCGTAGCGTACAAGGAAAACTAATCAAGGGGTCTCGTAATGGAAGCGCAACAAGTGGCTGAAGCCCGTATTGGCACCGGTGCGGGTAGCGCAGGTGATCTTGCGACCCGTGCGGCCGCCGTAGCAGCGGTGGCTGCCAGTCACGCGCTCGCGGTCGATAGCGCTTCGCGCTTCCCGTCGGAGTCTTTCGCTGCCGTCAAAGCGCAGCGGCTGCTCGGGATCCAGGTGCCGAAGGCCCTGGGCGGTGAGGGTGCCAGCATCGCCGACGTGGCCGACGTGTGCTTTCAGCTCGGCCAAGCTTGCGCGTCCACGGGCATGATCTTCGCGATGCACCAAATCAAGGTGGCGTGCGTCCGCCGCCACATGGGCGACAACGCGACGCTCGCGCAGATGCTGCGGCGGCTGTGCGCCGAGCAGCTGCTGCTCGCATCCTCTACCACCGAGGGCCAGGGTGGCGGCAATATTCGCTCGAGCGAAGCTCCGATCGAGCATCGCGACGCCGGACGCATCAGTCTTGAGCGGCGCGCCAGCGTGATTTCCTACGGCGCTTATGCCGACGGCGTCGTCACGACCGCACGTCGCGCCGCCGATGCCGCCGCGTCTGACCAGGTGCTGGTCGCACTCTTCAAGAGCGACTACACACTCACGAAGCTACAGGGCTGGGACGCGCTTGGCATGCGGGGCACCTGCAGCGAGGGCTATACCCTCAAGGCGGACGCTTCGGCTGAGCAGGTGCTACCCGAGCCCTACGAGACCATTCACGTACGCACCATGGTGCCGTGCGCACACCTGCTGTGGGGATCGGTGTGGACCGGTATTGCGGCGGCCGCGACCGCGCGTGCCCAGGCGTTCATCCGCAACGCGATGCGGCACGGTGGACAGCTGCCGCCAGGCGCGCCTCAATTCACCAGGGCGCTCGCCACACTGCGCACGCTGCGCGGGATGCTCTCCACCTCGCTGCGCCGCTACGAGCAGTGCATGAACGACCCGTCGGCGCTCGCCGCGCTCGACTTCCAGACGATGATCACCCTCACCAAGGTGGAAGCCTCGGAGCTCGCCGCCACCACGGTGATGCACGCCATGCGCGCCACCGGCCTCTCCGGCTACCGCAACGACAGCGAGTACAGCATCGGACGCCATTTGCGCGACGTACTGTCCTCGCCGATCATGATCAATAACGACCGCATCCTCGCGAACCTCGCCACGCCGTCGCTGATGAGCCCGATCGCGACGTCGCTGCGCGACTGAATATCACGGACGAGCTGCAAGCCATCACAGCGCGCGCAGACGCGCCGGAGCCAAAAACGACCATGACTGTTCCCGCGCCCGAAGCCATCGCCGCAGCCGATGACCCGCTTGCCCCTATTGCGAAGGAGCTCTTCAGGCCGCTCGGCATCGATGGCGTTTACGGCCGCACCGCGCTTTACGAGGGCGTGATCGAGCGCCTTGCCGCCTTCATCTCGCGACAGCGTGATCCGCGTGCCGAAGTGCTGCGATTTCCGCCCGTGATGAGTCGGCGGCAGCTCGAAAAGTCCGGCTATCTCAAGAGCTTTCCCAACCTGCTCGGGTGCGTGTGCGCGCTGCACGGGAGCGAGTCCGCGATCCGCTCGGCAGCAGATCTGCACGAGAGCGGTGGCGACTGGACGAGCGGGCTCGCAGCCTCCGACCTCGTGCTGTCTCCGGCGGCCTGCTATCCGCTCTATCCAATCGTCGCTGCGCGCGGACGGATTCCCGAGGGGGGTCTGTTATTCGATGTCGCCGCCGACTGTTTTCGCCGCGAGCCCTCGCAGTCGCTCGATCGACTACAATCCTTCCGCATGCGCGAGTACGTGCGCATCGGGCCGCCGGATGAGATCACGGCGTTCCGCGAAGCCTGGATGCAGCGCGCGCGGGGTCTTGCCGATCAGCTTGCCCTGCCGTATACGGTCGATGTCGCCAACGATCCGTTCTTCGGCCGAGTGGGGCAGATCATGGCGGTGAGCCAGCTGCAGCAGTCACTCAAATTTGAACTGCTGATTCGCTATCACCGCACCGCCAAGCCGACCGCCTGCATGAGCTTCAACTACCATCGTGAGCACTTCGGGCAGGTGTGGGGCCTGCAGGACAGCCGCAACGAGCTGGCCCACACGGGCTGCGTCGCGTTCGGCATGGATCGCCTGGCCGTCGCGCTGTTCGCCAACCACGGATTGGAACTCGCGCTTTGGCCGGCTTCCGCACGAGCCGCGCTCGAACTGTGAGCTCGTGAATCCGCTTCCGTGAGTTCCTCGCCGCGATCTCTCGCCTGATCCATGCCGCTCGACCCGCGTGCCAAGCGGTTCCTCGACACGCTGGCCGCGATGAGTCCGCCGAGTGCGCTGTCGCTCACCCCCGAGGAACGGCGCAATGCACTTGCGCAGTTGATGAGCTTCTCCGGGACCCCCGAGGCGGTCGGGGCGGTCCGCGAGCTCACACTGCCCGGGCCCGAGGGTCCGCTCAGGGCTCGCCTCTATACGCCCGGCGATGCGGCGGGCGGCACTGTGCTGCCCGGGCTCATCTATTTTCACGGCGGGGGGCTCGTCGCGGGTAGCCTCGACACCCATGACCCGATCTGTCGTTCGCTGGCCAACGCTAGCGGTTGCCGAATCGTATCGGTGGACTACCGCCTCGCGCCGGAGCACCCCTTTCCGGCGGCAATCGTGGACGGTTGCGCCGCCAGCACCTGGCTTGCCGCAAATGCGGCGCAGCTGGGCATCGATGCGTCGCGTCTTGGTTTATGTGGGGACTCCGCCGGGGCGACGCTTGCCGCGGTCGTCTGTCAGCTCCTCACCGCCTCGCGGGGGTCTGCGGTGGCCTTCCAGTTTCTGCTGTGCCCGATCATGGACTTCGCCGCGGAGACCGCCTCGCGCCGCACGCTGGCGCAGGGGTATCTGGTGGACCGTGACACCCTCGAGCACGACCTCAAGCACTACCTCTCCGCTGGCGCCGATCCTGCGGATCCGCGCATCTCGCCGCTGCGCGCGGTGGACCTGCGGCGTCTGCCGCCCACGGCCATTCACACCGCGGAGTTCGATCCGCTGCGCGACGAAGGGGAGGCGTACGCTGAACGGCTGAAGCGTGCGGGCGTTACGACCATTTATCGCTGTCATCCCGGTATGATTCACCTGTTTTACGGCATGCGCGGGCTGATCGCGTACGCCGGCGCCGCCTTCGCTCTCATGGGCGCCGATATCCGCAGCCTGCTGGCTTCAGCGCTTGAGCGAAAGGGGGCACCGGATGACCGATCGCCTGCAAGTTGAGCAGCTCGTGCGCGAGCTGCACGCCTCCCGCCTGGACGGGAACCTGGAGCGGCTCTGCGGGCTGTACTCCGAGGAGGCGCGGCTGCGGATCGCCGGTACCACGGACGGCAAGCCGATTGCCATCGCCGCTAGCGGTATCGGCGAGATCCGGCCGTGGCTGTCGATTCTGGTCAAAACCTTCCGGCTGAGCCAGTACATGATTCTCTCACTCACGGTCGATGGTTCGAGGGCTGCCGCCCACTGGCGCGTGGACATCCACTCGAAGATCACGGGCGTAGTTGTGCCGACTGAGCTCGTCGATCTGATCGACGTACGCGGCGGCCGCATTGCATCGCACACGGAGTTCTTCGTTCCCGTTACCGACGATCCGGCGCGCGTGGCGCGGCGCGACACGCTCGAGTGAGGCGAACGCCAACGTGGGGATTCTGGAGTGGGCGCAGCGCCGAGAAACGCCGGCCCAGCGGCGCGCCTGGGAACTGCTGAAATCGGCGGCCAAACTCGACATCCCGGTCGTACCCGGTCTTCATCACCTGCTGCTCGCCGAGCGGCGCTTCCGCAAGGGGCCGCTACGTCTGCTGTGGAGCAAGCTCTACCACCAGCCGCTTTTGCGCCTGCAGTGCGAGCGGGCCGGGCCGGGCCTTCTGCTGTTCGAGGACATGCCCAAGATCATGGGTAACCTGCGCGTGAGTCTCGGAGCGCGCGTGAGGCTCGACGGCGGACAGGTGTGGACGGGGGCGGGAAGGGGTCCGGCCAAGATCCTGGAGATCGGTGATGATTCGGGCATCGGATACGGGGCGGAACTGAACGTTGGTGAGTCGATACGCATCGGCCGGCACGTCCTGATCTCCAATCGCGTTCTGCTGGCGGGCTATGACGGTCATCCACTCGATCCCCACGCTCGAGCTCGAAACGAACCCCCCGGCCGGGAGGGCAGCGGCCCGATCACGATCAAGGATTACGCGTGGATCGGTGCTGATGCCACGATCATGAAGGGAGTGACGGTCGGTCGCGGCGCGATCGTCGCGATGGGATCGGTCGTGAAGATGAGCGTCGCGGATCTCACCGTCGTTTCCGGCAATCCGGCCCGCGTCGTCTGGCAGATCGAGCCGCCGGAAGGGTGGTGAACGGCTCTGGCGGGAGAAAGCCCCCCCCGCGCGCGCGCGAGGACCGTGACTATGGAATGGTCTTCTGACCGACGTTCGACTGAACGCCCACCGTGCCGCTCGTCGTGTAGGCGGCGACGGCGAAGTACCACGTTCCCGAGGTAAGGTTCTGCACGAGATACGTGGTGACGCTCGGATTTGCGAGTGTCACTACGGTGTTCATGGCACTTGGCGAGGTGCCGTAATAGACCATGTAGCCCGCGAGATTGGTCAGGATACCGCCGCTGGTGGTCGTGGTCACCGCAGTCCAGTTGAGTGTCGCCGTGCCATTTGACGCCTGATTGACCGTGATGCTGAACGGCGGGAGCGATGCACTCGCCGTGCCGTCACTGACACTGATTACGATGTTCGCATACGTTCCGGCATTGGCTGCCGCGGGTGTCCCGGTCAGTGCGCCGGTGGCGCTGTTGAAGCTCGCCCAGGAGGGCAGGTTCTGGATGCTGAAAGTGAGCTTGTTGCCGCTCGGATCGGTGGTCGCAGGCGTGAAGCTGTAGGCCGATCCGACGTTGACCGACGTCGGTGGGCTGCCCGAGATCGTGGGCGCGGAGCTCGCGGTCACGGTGATGGAGAACGGTGCCAGCGAGGCGCTCAGGGTGCCGTCGCTGACGCTGATCACAATACCCGCCGTCGTGCCGACGTTACCGGCGGCAGGCGTGCCCCTCAGGGCACCGCTTGTCGTATCGAAGCTCGCCCACGATGGCTGGTTCTGGATGCTGAAAGTGAGCTTGCTGCCGCTCGGATCGGTGCTCGTCGGCGTGAAGCTGTAGGTCGAGCCGACCGTCGCCGAGGAGGAGGGGTTGCCGGAGATTGTCGGTCCGGAATCGGTGTTGGTGACGGTGATGGAGAACGGCGGCAGCGAGGCGCTCGCGCTGCCGTCACTCACGGTAATCACGATTCCGAGGAAGGTGCCGACATTGGCGGTGCCTGGTGTGCCCGTAAGCGCGCCGGTCGCCGTATTGAACCTTAACCAGGAGGGCGGATTCTGGATGCTGAAGGTAAGCGGATTGCCGCCCGGATCGGTGGTCGTCGGCGTGAAGCTGTAAAGCGCCCCGACCTTTGCCGAGTTTGGCGCGCTGCCGGAGATGGTGAGGCCGCCTGAAGAGGTCTGGGTGACGGTAATCGAGAACGCCGGCAGTACGGCCGACTGCGTGCCGTTGCTCACGCTGATCGCGATGTTGGCGTAGGTCCCGACCTGCGAGATCGACGGGGTGCCACTCAGTGCCCCGGTCGCGGTGTTGAACGAGGTCCAGGCGGGCTGGTTCTGGATCGCGAAGGTGAGCTGAGTCCCGCTCGGCGCGTTGGTGCTGGGCTGGAACGCGTAGGACTTGCCGGCGGCCACCTGGGCCGGCGGGGTTCCGGAGATCGTGAGAGGTGCCACGACCTGGATCGCGAAGGCGGGGAGCGTCAGCGTCTGCACCCCATCCGACACACCGATCAGTATGTTGCCGTAAATGCCCGCCTCGGCCGGCGTCGGCGTACCCGAGAGCGTCCCGGTGACGGCGCTGAAGGTCGCCCAAGCCGGGCGGTTCTGAATCGTGAAGGTGAGCTCGGCCCCGCTCGGCGCGCTCACAGTCGGCTTGAACGAGTAATTCTGTCCAGCGATTACCTGCGTTGGCGGCGTACCCGAAATGGTGAGCGGCGCCACCACCTTGATCGAGAAGGCCGGCAGCGACGCCGACAGCGTCCCATCGCTCACGCTGATGACGATGTTGGCGTAGGTACCGACCTGAACGGTCGTCGGTGTCCCGGCGAGCGTTCCGGTAGCCGAGCTGAAATTCGTCCACGACGGCGCATTCTGCACGCTGAAGGTGAGCGGCTTGCCGCTCGAGGAGGCGGCCGTGGGCGTGAAGCTATAGGGTGTTCCCGCGATCACACCGGCGGGAGGCTGCCCACTGATCGTGGGCGGGCTGCCGCTCGAGCTCTGCGGCGACACGCTGATAGTGAATGCAGCGAGCGCGCTCGACTGGATGCCGTCGCTCACGCTGATCATGATGTTGGGGAAGCTTCCGGTCTGGGTCGGCGTACCCGACAGCTCACCGGTGGCGGTGTTGAATGTCGCCCAGGAGGGCGCGTTCTGCACCGCGAAGGTGAGCGAAGTACCTGGCGGCGCGTTGGTGCTCGGCACGAAGTCGTAGGCGGAGCCGACCACGCCCGTGGTCGCCGGGCTGCCGGAGATCGTGAGTCGCGCCTCCACCGTGATCGAGAAAGCGGCGAGCGACGCCATCGCCTGGCCGTTGGTGACACTGATTTGGATGTTGCCGAAGGTTCCGATACTCGCGGCGGTGGGAGTCCCCGACAGCGTTCCGCTCGCGCTGTCGAAGTTCGCCCACGGTGGCAGGTTGCTGATCGAATAGGTGAGGGCGTTGCCCTGCGGGTCGGAAGCCGTCGGCGTGAAGCTGTAGCTTTGTCCAACGATGGCGCTCGTCGTGGGCGTGCCCGAGATGAGCGGTGTGTCGGTGCCTGAGGATGTCGAGCCGCCGCCCTGTCCCGCGACGCCTGTTGGGTTCGAGGAGCTCAGGGCGGAGGGGCCTGAGACGCCCACCTGGCCGCAGGCCGCGACGAGCAGCCCCAGAACCGCGAGCAGCGCAAAGCGCCAGGGACGGCACGCTTGCGAGACCAAAACTCTCCCCTGCAAACCCGGTGTTCGCAACGCGCAAGAGCCGACAGACATCCCGAGAGATGACGGCAGCACAGTCTGGCCGTGTTACCGGTAACTCCGCTATCTCAGACGAGTTATGGGCTGAGACCGGAAGCTTTGCGCCCCCTCCTCACGGAGGGTTTGCCCTTGCCACGGGACGAGTAGACCGTCTCGCGCGCAAACGTGCAAGATGTCTCCGCCCGCCGACATGACCGTGTTGCATTCCAACATTCAAATGTCGCAGCGCACCAAGCAACCGACACCATCAGGCGAGAACAGCGGCGTGATGCAGCGTTTGGTCCGGCCTTCAACTGCGGAAGATCTGCCATCCATACTCGAGCTGTTTGTTTCGAGCGGTCTGCGACCTAACATCGCGCCGCCGGAGCTCGAGTGGAAGTATTGGCAACCGCGTGGCGATTGGCCCGGCCCGCGCTCGCTCGTGCTCGCCGACGGCGAGGAGCTGCTCGCGCATGGTGCGTTGATCCCCGGCCGGTGCGCGTGGTCAACACATCGCATTGGGATCGTGCACGTCATCGACTGGGCGGCGCGCGCCTCAGCGGTTGGCGCGGGAGTTGCCCTGATGAGGCACATCGGCCGGGCGACACCGGCGCTGCTCGCGATTGGCGGCAGCGCGCAGACGCAGCAGATCCTGCCGTTCATCGGCTTTCGCGACCTGGGGTGCATCACCGGCTACGTGCGCACGCTCCATCCGCTGCGGCTGCTGCGTGCCGCCGCGGTTCCGACCGCGCGACGCCTGCCACGCGTGGCGCGCAGCATCGTGTGGAAACTCGCTGCGCCCGCCAGGGGCAGCGCCGGGTGGCAAACGCGCGCGCTCGAGCGCGGCGAGGTGGAGGCCGTCGCCGCGGTGCTGCCCGCCCCGGTTCGGGGGATGGCGATCATCGAGCGCAGTGTCGAGCTTTTCCGCTACATGCTCTCCTGCCCGGTCGTTCCGCTGAGGCTCTTCGCGGTCGAAAAGTCCGACCGCACCCGCGGCTACTTTCTCCTTGCGGCCGCTCCGGGACAGGTGCGCATCGCCGACTGCTGGATGGATTCAGATGACCCCGCGGACTGGCGCGCCATGATTCTCTGCGCCGTGGAGCGCGCCAAGCAGGACCCGCAGGCCGCCGAGGTCGTGATCTGGGCCAACGATCCGCTGCTCGCCGGGACGCTCATCGAATGCGGCTTTCACGCACGTCACCAGATCGGCATGCGGCTGCGCGCCCGGGACGCGGCAGCGTCGCCGCCGCTGCCGCTGCGCGTACAGATGCTCGACAGCGACGCGGCTTTCCTGCACGCCGGGATCGCGGATTACTGGGCGTAAGCGCAACCTACGCGCGAGATGGTCAGTGCGTCGGCGCCTCGCACAGAGATTCCGGGCCTCGATGGCATCCGGGGCATTGCCATCATCTGGGTGGTGCTGCACAACGCCGCCGCAGGGCCGACGGCCCCGAGCGCCAAGGTGCTGCACGTCCTTCCGCTGCTCGCGAACTGTGGCTGGATCGGCGTGCAGCTGTTCTTTGCGCTCTCTGGATTCCTGATCACGGGCAGTCTGCTCGATACGCGGGGCTCACCGCACTACTTCCGCGACTTCTACGTGAAACGCGCACTGCGGATCCTGCCGCTCTACTACACGGTGTTGCTCGTCCTGCTGGTGCTCGTGCCCCTAGTGCTGAGTCCGCCGCCACCTTTCAGCGCTGAGCATCAGGCGCCATTGTGGCTGTTTACGGCAAACTGGACCGGCTCACTGCCGTACGGGTTCGCTCACTTCTGGTCGCTCGCGGTCGAGGAGCAGTTCTACCTGATCTGGCCGCTGCTGGTGTTCGCTCTCGCCCCGCGACGGTTGCTGAGAGCGTGCCTGTGGATATCGGCCGGTGCGCTGCTGCTGCGCTTGGCGCTCGCCGCATGCGGGGTCAGTTTCTGGACGCTCTACAGCAGCACCGCGTGCCGCATGGACGCGCTGGCGCTCGGCGGTTGCGGAGCATGTCTGGTGCGCATCCCGTCGCTGCGCCAGGCACTCGCCACGAAGCTGCCGCTGCTCGGCGCCGGGGCGCTGCTCGTCTTCCTCGCCGGGATTCCGCTCACGCATCTCTACAATCGCTACAGTTTGAGCGGAGCGACCTACGGTTACACGCTGCTCGCGTTGTCATCCGCCGCGTTCGTTACGTGGACCGCGATGCTCGAGCACCGCACACTGACGGGTGTCGGGGTCGGTGCGCTGCTTTCATCGGCGCTGCTGCGCTCGTGCGGGAGATACAGCTACGCCATGTACGTATTCCACAACCTTCTGCACAAGCTCCTGGGCGAGCCCTGGCTGTTGCGACGGTTCGGAAAACTGCCGCCGCTGCCGATAGTGTTTCTCTACGCTCTGGTGCTGCTGCTGATCACTTACGTGCTGGCGTTCTGCAGCTACCACGTCCTGGAGAAGCACTTCCTGCGCATGAAGCGCGCTCTCGAGCCACGCAATGCGGCCCGAGAGGCCTGACCCATGGAGGGGCTTGCGATGCGCGAAACCGCGCCGCTACCGGGACCGCGTTTTTTCGGCTTCGTCTTGAGCGGTGTCGGTCAGGTGAACCGACGACCCGCGCTATTTGCGGTTGCGACGTCTGGCCGCAATCGCCGCTGCTGCCCCCGCCGCGAGGACCGCCAAAGAGGCAGGCTCCGGAACCGGCTGAGAGCCGCTGCCACCACCGCTTCCGGGAGCAGGCGGGCACCAGGAAGGGACGACCTTGCACGTCGCTGCCGCGTTCGCGGGTTCAATCTGCGCAGCCACCGTCCCGATCACCACCAGCAACGCACAAGTTATGTTTCGCACGACCACCGCCCGACACAATTGATAGATGGGGTGGAAGCTGCAAGGAATGCGCCAGGGTTCTCAAACAGCTGATTCACTTGAAATAATTTGCTTGCTGGGGCCGGATGCCGCGACCGGCGTAAGAGAATCCGACTCCGCCGGCCGCCGGGCCGATGGTGCCCTGACGGCAACATGCTCAATGTAAGGCTTTAAAATCAATAAGTTCCAAAAAATCTCAGGGCAACACTGACGGACTGGCGCTGTAAAGGCGAGCGACGTGCAGTGCATCACAGTCTGGGCTGGGAGGCCCGTGTCGGCGCGGGCCCTCGGCTAGCATTCGCCGCCTCGACGGGAGACGCCAGCATATCGAGCACCGCAGCCAATCAGTGGACCTCGGCTCTGAGCGCTGACTGGCGAATTCCGGGGCTGATCGTGGTCGCCGTGGTTGCCTATTGGCCGAGCAGCGTAGGGCTGTGGCATTACTGGACCGATGATCCGGGGTTCGGTGGCTACGGACTCCTGGTGGCCGGCCTTGCTCTCTGGCTCCTGTGGCGGGCAAGAGGCCGCGTCGCTGCGCAGCGGGTGCGGGGTGAGCCCGCCGCGCTGCTGCTCCTGGTTCCCTGCAGCGTGGGTTCGCTCATCTTCTGGAGGGCCGGAATCGAGGCACTGCAGTTTCTGATGCTGCCGGCGCTGATCCTGCTTGCCGTGTGGTGCGCATCAGGACCTGGCGTGACACGCGCGGTCGGCGTGCCGGTCGCCTTTCTGTACTTCGCCATGCCGGCCTGGAACCTGCTCGCCGCGCCGTTGCAGCACCTGACACTCGCCGTCGTCACACTGCTCGCGCCGGCGATCGGGCTTCCTGCCGAGGTCTCCGGGTCGTCGATCTACCTGCCCGACGATATGAAGTTCAACGTTGAACTGGTGTGCAGCGGCGCCGGGTTCCTGGTGCAGGGAGCGGCCGTGGCCGTCCTCGTGGGCGAGCTCGAGGATGCCTCGCCAGGCCGTCGGCTGCGACTCCTGGGCGCCATGGCTGTCATCGCCCTCGTCACCAACTGGATTCGCGTACTCGCGATCGTCCAGATCGGCTATGCGACCGGAATGCGTCATGTACTGGTGACGCGCCACCACCTGCTGTTCGGCTACGTCCTGTTCGTGATCGTGCTGGTGTTGTTCGTGTGGGCTGCCAGGCAGCCGACGCCACTGCACCCGCCAGGGGCTCCAGTTCCCCCGATTCCATCCGGTGCGGTGTCTGCTCAATATCTGATGGCCGTCCTCGCGCTGGCGGCACCGCCGTTTCTGGCAACCGTGCTCGCGGAGGGAAGCGCTCGTATCGGCGCACGCGAGTTGCGCCTGCCGGCGGGTCGTGCGGGGTGGAGCGGCCCGGCCGAAACCGTGGACGAGACCTGGCGGCCCGTTTTTGTCGGGGCCGACGACGCTTGGCGGGGTACGTATAGCGATCGCTCGGGTCATACCGTCGAAGTCGTAGCGATCGGCTACGGCACGCAGACGCATGATCGCGCCCTGGTCAATGAGCACAACTCGCTTCTCGGCAGCCCGGGACTGAGCCTGTTGGCCACGGGGCGCGCCAGTGCGAGCGGCAAGCTCTACCGCGAAGACGTTGCCGTAGACGAGCGCGGGTTGCACTCGGTAATTTGGTCGGTCTACGTCATTGGTGACCGCTCGTTCGTAACACCCCTGTGGGCCCGCCTTTGGTACGGAATAAATGCCTTCGGTACACCGCCTTATGCGGCGCTGTTCGCCTTCAGAACATCATGTCTTGCATCCTGTGCAAACGGCCGCGCGGTGCTGGCGGAGTTCCTTCGGGTAACCCGCCCGCAACTGTTCGCCGCCGTGAAACAACCGCCAACGCTGCAGTCAGCCGCGCCGGCCGGCCCCTAGCGCCGGCGCACTCGCGCGCACGGACTCACGCTGGCGGGCATCCACGAGAGCTCGGACCAGAGGAATGGACACCGTCCCGGTAATTGCAGAGGGGCTGTTCACCTATCGGATCGGCGGCTCGGAGCGCGTCGCCGTCGATCTCGCTCTCGAGTTCAAGCGGCGTGGATACCGGGTGGTGTGCTTCGCCTTCCACGATGCTGACGGGCCAATGCGCCGGCAACTGGAGGAATCGGGTATTCGTTGCCTCGACATGAACTACGCGAGGTTCCGCGGAGCCTTTCGGCGGCTGGCATACCTGTGGAACTTCTGGAGGATGCTGCGCAAGGAGGAGATCAGTGCGCTGCACGTGCACCACACCGCCGCGCTGATCCTGTGTGGCATACCGGCGTGGCTCGCGCGCGTACCGAAGGTGGTGATGACGGAGCATGCGCTGCAGTGGCGATCGCGACCGAAGAACCGTGGACCGGCCCGCCACTACTGTCGCTACGCGAGCGAGATCACAGTGGTTGAGCCGGCGCAAGCCGAGTACTTCCACACCGAGTTGGGTGTCCCCGCGCAGCGGGTGCACTACGTGGCGAATGGGGTGCGAGTCGCCAACAGGACCGACGAGCGCGTCGCGCGGATGCGCCAGGAGCTCGGAATTCGCGACGGTGTGTTTGCATTCTTCTTCGTGGGTCGCCTGGATCCTCTCAAGGACCTTGGAACGTTGCTGCAGGCCTTCGCAGCGCTCCCGGCCGAGGTGCTGCACTACTCACGGCTGTATCTGGTCGGAGACGGCGACGAACGCGCGCCGTTGGAGGCCCGACGCGACACGCTCAAGCTCGGCGAGCACGTCACCTTCCTCGGTGCGCGCACCGACATCTCCGAGGTCCTGATGGCGGCCGATGCGTTCGTCATGAGCTCGATCAGCGAGGGATTGCCGATGGTCCTGCTGGAAGCCATGGCCGCGGGGGTGCCGTGCGTGGCGACGGCTGTCGGCGGCATTCCCCAGCTGCTTGGAAGTGACCGCGGTCTCGCAGTACCGGCGCGGGATCCTGCCGGACTCGCGCGCGCGATGGTGGCGGTTGCGCGATCGGCCGATTTGCGCGCGCGGCTCGTGGCTAACGCAATGAACCATCTGCGCAGCAACCACGCACTCGATGCGATCGCTGACCGCTATCTCGAACTTCTCGGACTGGCGCCCAGGGTCGCCGACTGCGGCACGGCTGAGTAGCGGATTCGCTGTTTGATCCAGGCGGCCACGCGCAACAGCCACGCCGCAAGCAGCAGGCTGAGACCGGTGTCATGCAGCAGATCTCCGCCACCGCGAACATTACCGAGGTAGATATAGGTTGCCAGGAACCAGATCGCGTATACACCCGTCTTGTGCAGACGCCGCCAGTTGGCGCGACTCAGCCGTCGCGCGCCCCAGCGGAAGGAAGTGAGCGTCAACAGGACCAGGAAAGCCAAACCAACGAGATCCGCTGCAGTGGCTCTGGCATTCAGCTGGTTGCCAAACAAAATGATCGAGTAAGCGACGAAGCTGAGGTGCCAGGCCATCGCAAAGGCAAATGCGAGGCCGATGTAGCGACGGTTTGCCAGCAGCCATCGCGTGGTGCGGCTCGGCCAAAGGATCGCCAGCGACGAAGCGGTGAAGGCCAGGACGAACAGCGGCAACGCGCAACGCACCGAGCGCAGGATGATGTGCTCCAAGCCGTGCCCGGAGTGAAAATCGGTCGAAGGAAGGCCGAGCGAAATTGCGACGCTCTCGAGGAGCGCGAGCAGCCAGAAGAGCCGCCAGGATTCGACCAATCTTCGCATACGTCCGACCCCGAGGCCTCGTGCCGCCTGCCGGGCCTTAATATATTGATTTTACAGATATATGAAGGTAGCGCCTCGTTTGACAAAAGGCCGGATCAGGCGTGCGCCACGTCACACTCTGACCTCAGCGTGCCGCAGCCTCATGCGCTAACATCTGGGCTCCACGAGGACAACTAGAATCTCCACCTGCGCTCCCGCACGCGTCCACACTCCTGCACGGGAGGCTGATGCCTCCCGGCGGCCCTCGTTGGAGCGTGTGTCGGGCTCGAGGCTGCCGCCGTGAATCCGCTCATCAACGAAGTATGGGACCAGGTCACGGGTTCATGGCGCTTCCGCTGGCTTGCGCTCGCCGTCGCGGCAGCGCTCGCGCTCGCTGGCTGGGTGGCCGTATTCAGTCTTGAGGACCGGTACGAAGCGGGAGCGAGCGTATTCGTCGATCCCCGGACCGCGTTGAAGCCTGCCCTTCAGGGGCTGACCACGGAACAGGATATCGACGCCGAATTGAGCTTCGTGCGCCAGTCGCTGCTCGCCGGCCCGTCGCTGCAGCGAATTGCAAACCAAGGCGGACTGCTGCCGGCCGCCGCTACCGACCAGCAGCGACAGGCGCTGCTTGCAGGCATGCGAGCGCGCATCGACATCAGTGCGAACAGCGCAAACGGCCACGAGGAAGACCGCAACACCGTCGGGAACATCTACCACATCGCCTATCAGGACCGCGACCGTGCCCGCAGCCTGCGTGTGGTAGGGATTCTCCTCGACACACTCGTCAACGAGACGCTAGGCGGCAAACGCGAGGGCTCCGAGAACGCCCAGCAGTTCCTCGAATCCCAGATCGCCGACTACGAGAAGCGCCTGCGGTTGGCTGAAGACCGACTGGCAGCCTTCAAGTCAAAGCACCTCGGGCTCATGCCGCAGGAGCAGGGCGGCTACTTCGCCGAGTTGCAGAAGGAGTCCGACGCAGTAGCCACTGTCAAAACCAAGCTGGCGGAAGCAGAATCGCGCCGCGCGACGCTCCTTCGCCAGCTTCACGGCGATGTTGCGCTGACCGCCGCGGCCGGCGGCCAGGGCGGCGGCGCGGGATCCAAGGGAGCACTCGACACACAGTCGCGCATCGAAGAGGCGGAATCCAGGCTGGACGATCTGCTCTCCAAGTTCACCGAAAAGCATCCTGATGTGGTCGCCACCCGGGCAACGCTGGAGGCTCTCAAACGACGGCGCGCGCAGGAGCTGCAGGGTGTGCGTGATGGCGACCCCGCCGCGGTGGCCGCCAGCCGGGCGAGCACCAATCCCGTCTATCAGAGTGTGCAACTGCACCTGAACGAGGTGGACGTCGAGATCGCGGACCTCAACATCGAGCGTGCGCAGCACGAAGCCAAGGTGGCCGACCTGCGCCGCTACTTGGACAGTGCGCCGCAGGTGGAGGCGGAGTATGCGCAGCTCAACCGCGACTACGACGTGAACAAGGCGCAATACACCGCCTTACTCGCGAGCCTGCAGAAGGCGCGCCTCGGCGAGCGCGCGGTGAGCGCCGGATCTGTCCGTTTCGAGGTCGTGCAGCCACCGGCGGCGCCTTATGGACCGGTATGGCCGCGACGCAAGCTGTTCCTGGCCATGACGCTTTTGGCCGCGCTGGCGGCGGGTACCGTGCTGGCGTACGGGCTGAATTACCTCTTTCCGGTTGTCGACTCGAGCGGCTCCATCGCCCGGATCATCGGCGTGCCGATCCTCGGAGAGGTTAGCGCCGCATTTCCTGAACGTGAGCGGCGGGCCTTCCGTCGCGACCTGCTGCGGATCTCGATGGCTACGACCTGTTTTCTCGCGGCGTTCGCGGTCGCCGTCATCTTGAGCCAGGCGGGTTATCGCCTGAGCATCGCGGCGCTGAAGCATCTGGTGAATGCGTGAGTCTCATCGAGAGTGCGCTCGCGAAGCTGCGCCGGGCCGCGGATGCGGAGCCGCGCCAACCGCCTGTCAGGGTGCCGCGCGTCATCGGCGTGGCACCGCCCGCACCCAAGGCGCTGCCCCTGGTGGTCGCACCGGAGCCCGAAGATGAACGAGCGCGCCTGCGCATCGCAATCGACGAGACCGCGCTGCGACGAGGAGGCTATCTGCCGCAGGAAGGACTCGAGCGGCGCTTCGCCGACCATTACCGGCGCATCAAGCGGCCCCTGATCGAGAAGGCTCTCTCAGGCGGCGCCGACGCGCGGCTCATACTCGTGTCGAGTGCGTTACCCGGGGACGGCAAGACCTTCACGAGTATCAATCTCGCGCTCAGCATGGCGCGCGAGCGCGACGTATCGGTACTACTGGTCGATGCGGACGCGCCCAAAGCACGCGTCAGCGAGGTCTTCGGCTTGCGCCGTGAGCCTGGGCTGGTCGATGCGCTCGCGGACGAGTCCGTGGATGTGGAATCACTCATCGTCGGTACCAATGTCCGCGGCCTCGCAATCCTTCCGGCCGGCAAGTTCGTGGAGAGCTCCACCGAGCTGCTCGCCAGCGCCCGCATGGAGCAGATCGCCACACGTATCGCGGCACGGAATCCGCAACGGCTGGTGCTGTTTGACTCGGCGCCGCTACTCGTTTCGAGTGAAGCCCGCGTGCTGCTGCGCATAGCCGGACAGGTAGCTCTCGTCGTGCGTGTCAGTACCACGCCTCGTCAGGCGGCGCTCGATGCGGCGGCCCATGTCGACAAGACGAAGTTGCGCGGGCTCATCCTCAATCACGTTCCCTTCCGGCAGGGCAGTGCTTACTACGGCTATACCGGCTACGGCCAGGGTGACGATGAGACGACCGGCCGCAGATGAGGGCGGCCCTTGCGCGCGCTGATATCGCCGTCATGGTCGTGGCTCTTGGACGGCAGGCCAGCGGTCCGGAACGGCTCGAATTTAAGATGCTGCGCGATACTGCCAGCGCCCGGACAGGGCACTATGTCAGGCACCTCAGCTGATACGCTTGCCTATCATCTTGCGGAGCTCCGGCTCGTAGGCGATCCGGGCAATCCACGCCGCTGCATTCCGAACTTCGATTGCAGCGGATGGGATGTGCTCGATGTGGGGTGCGGCTTGGGGCAGACGCTGGTTGCGCCCGAGTTTTCGGGCGCCCGGTCTCGTCATGGAATCGATGTGGACGAGAGCGCGATAGAGTTGGGCCGCAGCATGTTTCCCGATCTCGTCCTGACGAGGGCGGCGGCGGAAAAGATCCCATACGACGACGCCCGCTTCGACCTCGTTTTTTCCAGGGTGGCGCTACCGTATACAAATGTACCCGTCGCGCTCGCGGAGATGAGCAGGGTAACCAGGCCGGGCGGCAGGGTCTGGTTGGCACTTCACTCGTGGCGAATGGAGAGCGAGGTATTGTGGGCGGCCTGTCGGCAGCTTGCTATCAAGCGGCTGATAGACCGCGCTTACGTCGTGGCAAATAGCCTGCTGCTTGTCATGAGTGGGCACTGCATCCCACGCCCGTGGTCGGGTACGTTCGAATCGTTCCAGTTCGCGCGCGGCATCGCGCGGGTCATGCGTAAATTGTCCCTGTCTGAAATCACCGCGCTCACGGGGCCACATTTCTGTATTTCGGCGCGCAAGGCTGGCGACAGGTGAGACGCGCTGGCGATGGCGGCGGTGGCAGCGTGCCTGCTCGGTGCGCGAGCAGTGCCGGTTTTGCCGCGCTCACGATGATTACCCGGTAGAGGAGTCCAAATCTCCTTGGATTCGCAGCTCAGCCCAACCCCTCTCGAGGGGACCGAAACTATCGTACGTCAGGGACAGCGCGGGCTCGAATATGCCTACTTCGCTTTCCTGTTAGTGGCTATTGGTCGGGTCGGGGACCTGATTCCCGGCCTGGCATCATTGCCGCTCGGAAAGCTGGCAATGGCAGTTGCCCTCGTTCTGCTGGTTGCACGGTGGAAACAATTGCCCAAGCTGACGGCGGTGGCGACCCCCCTGACTCGTACAGCGCTGTCCTTGGCGGTCGTGGCGATTTTGCTGACGCCTTTCTCCATCTGGCCCGGAGCAAGCGTGGCCTTCCTGTACCAACAGCTACCCATTCTCGCGGCGACGATTCTGATCACCTGTAAGATCGCAAGCGGATGGCCTCAAGTCCGCAAGATCGGCGTGGTGTTGATTATTGCCGCCGTTGTCAATGCGCTGTCGGCGGTGCTCGGATTTCACGGCGGCCGCGCCAGCAGCTCCACCAACGCTTACGACACGAATGACTTGGCCTACTTACTCGTTTCGGTTCTGCCACTTGCTCTAGCGTTCGCTTTGAACGCCAAGACAAGGGCCAGTCGGATTTGGTACGCAAGCGTGGCAGGCGTCATGGGCATCGCCATGTTATTGACGTCGTCGCGAGGCGGGTTCTTTGGGCTGCTGGCGGTTGTGGCATTTGTGGTGCTGATGCCCATTAAGCGGCCGCGAGTCAAGGCTGAGACCGGCAAGGCGCGCCGCGGGATCATTCCCGCCCTGTTGGGGATCGGCTGTCTCGCCGCGGTCATCTGGCCCAATCTCCCTTTGGAGACCCGCACACACCTCGCCACAATAATGTCGCTGGAAAAGGACTACAACACGGACACCTCGAACCAGAATAGCCGCTCCTCGATTTGGCAGAGGAATTTCTTGGCAGTTCTTCGCCGACCAGTCGGATATGGCGTGGATTCGTTCGAAATGGTTGACGTGCTCAACGGAGGGAAATTCAGAGCCCCGCATAATAGCTATCTCCAAGCGCTGGTTGAGCTGGGCTTCCTCGGCCTTTTCCTTTTTCTCAGGGCCTACCTGCTTGCTTGGCGCGCTCTCGCGAGAACTCGACAGGTACTGCTTTCAGCAACCGGGAGCGACGAACGGGACGAAATGCTGGTGTTCGCGCGCATGCTGCAGGCGGGGTTGCTGGGTAATGCAGTGTCGGGTTTTTTCCTATCGATGGCCTACTCGATGATACTGTGGACAATGTTCGCCGCGATCATTGCGTGTACTTCAGTCGTTGCCGCGGAATTTGCAAACCTGATGCGATCGCCAGTCGAGGTCGGCCCCCCAATTGACTGAGTCCGCTGATTCGCGCAGACGGCAAGGGTGAGACCTTCAGTCTGCGGTCGGTCGGCGTGCATCTGCCGTGCGATGCTGGGATGCGTTGTCAGTCTGCGCCGCCATTCCCGCGGACGGAGCGGCGCCGGCCACCTCCCCCGCGGCCGTCAGCAGTAAGGTAGCCGCGTGCGACCAACTCAAGGTCTCGCTGGCGGCAATCTTCAGTCGCTGCGCTTGAGTATCGGCTATCTGCTTATGGGAGAGCACGCGAGCGATCGCCCGGCCCAACGCCACCGCATCGGCTGGAGGAACGATTGTAACCAGTGATCCGTCGAGCCATTCCAGGACACCACAAACGTCCGTGAGGATTACCGGCTTGCCCAGGGCGGCCGCCTCAAGAACGACAATTCCGAAGGCCTCCTTGCGTGATGGAACGACGAGTGCTTCGGCGCCGGTCAGCAGCGACATCGCTCTGTCATGAGGACAGTCCACCTCGATGCTCACCCAGTCGGCGATTGCGAGTTGCTGGATCAGCGCATCGATGGCTTGTCTGTTTGGTCCCGCGCGGCACAACAGCAGCAAGCGCAGTGCAGGCCACTGCACACGAAGTGGGGCGAATGCCGCGAGCAACACGTCCAAACCCTTCTCTGGCTCGAACCCGGCGATACTGATCAGGTAGAAAGTCATGCCATTGCCCAGCAGGTCGCGATGTGACCGGCTCTCCGCGGCTATGGCACTCACATCAACCCCATTTGGGACAACGTGCACTTTGGTCGAGGCCCAGGGAAACAGCTCTTTGAGCTTATCCGACAACTGCCGTGAGCACGCTGTCAGTGCCGTGACGTCTGCGAGGATGAGTCGCCAAAGCAAGCGTTGGTAAGGGGAACGCTCAAGACGAATTTGAGTCGTATCACCGCCGTGGAATGAAAGGACAATCGTCCCATGGAATAGCCACAGCCGCTTCAGCAAGGCCCAAAAAAGCACTTCGTGTCCTGGAAAGTGAATGTTTACCAGGGTGATGTTGTGCTTAAGCATGAATCTTCGGCATTGCAGGGCGGTTGGGAGAAAGAAAAAGCAGAACGCCATGAGGGCGCGAAATCCCCGATCTCGCACGTAGGCCGGGCGAATGCGCAGAAAGGATACCTCGCGTCCGTTCAGCGTATCGGACCGGTACCTTCGGTCGGGCCAGGAATCAACCAGCAGCCTCGCGCTCCAGCCGGCTCGTCGGTTGAGCTGGTCGTGCAAGTTCAGGACAGCAGTCGTGACTCCCCCGGGGGCACCGGGATACCACGACATCACAAAAAGTGCACTACGCATCGCATTCCGCCCGAGAAATGCCGCCAGCATATGCGACGGTCACCTTGCATCCAAGGGCATTCGAAGATCGCAAGTCATGGTGAACGGCGTGGCGAAATTCGAGCTATTTATGAGCGGCCAACGAGCGGGCAAATCCCGCTTCAGGACGCTCACAGGATTCCTGGTAGCGATGTCGCGCTCGAGTCACTCCGTGACGGCAATCCCGAAGTCGCTGAGTTCCGAAGTCGCCCGGCGATGGGTTCCTGGGGCGCATCGGCCATGCACGGACCGGTACGAGAGTCTTGTTACGCTACCTGGAGGAAGTGTGCCGAGACTCAGACCCATCAGTCATGAGCCTGCCGCGCTGCACCAGCGGGTCTCAGTATCTCCAGTCCGAACCGGGTATGCAGACTGCGGTACTCGGGCTGTAAAGCCAATTCTGCTGCGTCGTCAAGGTACTCGAACTCGAAGTGCCGGCAGAAAAATCCCGTCAGATCTTTGGTCCAGGCTTCGCCGATTCTCGCAGCGTCCTGCCGCATGAGCGCGTCGAAACGCGGGAAATTGACTTCGGCGCAAATGTTGGTCTTCGCCCACTGTCGCGGGTTTGGCTCGGCAGCAGTCTCCAGGCATTGCAGCAACTGCGGGCCTAGCGCGCGTCGCGGGTCGAGCAACCAGCCGGTTTGCGGCCCGATGTATTCGCGCGAACCGACGACGGCATCCGCGAACATTGCCACCGGGGCACCTGCCATGAGTGCTTCTGCAATGGCAATGTAAGAGCCTTCCCTTTGGCTCAGGGCACAAAAGACTTTGGCCGAGGCGAGTAACATCGCGACTTCTCGGTCCGAAGGGTCCTCGCGGATCTCGATGCGCTCACGCACACCGAAAGCGTCGGCTTCCGCAAGCAAGGTACCGGCGGTGCGGCCGCCAAACGGTCGGCCCGCCAGTACGACGCGGAGCGAGGCCGGCATGTCACGCATCGCTTCAAAGAGGCGCCAATGACGCTTGTAGGAATTGAAGTTGGCGAGCATCAGTACGTCGATGATTTTGTCAGCCTGCAGGTGCTCATAGAGTGCATAGCTCACCCAGCTCGACGCCTGAAACGGCAATGGTCTACACAGCGGGCCGAAATCCGCGCACAGTGCCTGATCCTCGCGTGAGGACGGCATGATCCAGTAGGGACGTAGGGCACGTGCCGCGAAAGCAAACAGAGCAGGGCTGTAAAACGGCTGCCAGGTCGGCAAGAACACGATCGCATATTCCTGCTCGAGCTCGTTCAGGGAGGCGAGACCACCGAGCTTGGCCAGTTCGGGCTCGAAAGAAACCAGCAGCAGTCCGCGTTCATCGGCGGATATCCGTGGCTTGAGGAGGATCGAGCGTGTCAGCTTGGCCGTCGGCGAAGGTGGTGTCCGCGCCCGGGCGGCGAGCGCGACGGTTCTGCGCACCATATCGGCGCGGTTGCGGACCGGATGCCACGTTACCAGGTGCAACGATTGCGCGGCGAGGCGCGCATTCGGCGAAAAGGCGCGCGCTTGCAACGCGAGTGATTTGAGCCGACTCAGATTGCGTACACGCGCCCAGTCCTCGAGTCTGAGCACGCATCTCTTCAGCGCTCGCATGCCTGATTCCGCATGAGATCCTGGAGCCCGGCGTTCACGATAGTCTTGAGAAATTCTAGTTCACCTGTCGATTTCGGTCGACGTGACCAGTGGTACTGATTGAACGCGACAATTGAGCGAGGGGCGCTCAGCGGGTAGATGATGATGGTTTGGGGAGTCACGTGTACGAGTCCACGGCGTCGCTCTCGAATCCAGCTAACCAGCATGCGATGTCAAGCCGGCTCTGGAGCTTTTTTGGCACGACTTCTCGAAGGTGTGCGGTCCGGGGTGAACTCTATCAGGCGCTTCGGGCGCACGTTCTGGTCGCGCACCGGGCAGCTCGCGGAGGTCCATGAATCCGAGCTTGCCGTGCAGCTGCGCTGACCCAAAGCACGTCGCGACGAGAGCGGCTCTCTCTCGAAGAATCGGCAACGCCGTGACCTCGTCGCCCCACCCGTTTGAAAGCAGGCTACCGAGCCAGCAGCCCGACGCTCGACGAACAGAGTGTCACGGTCAGGACTTTCATCGATGTGTCACACGCTGGTCTCGATTGGCTTCTCCTCAATTGGACGGACACCTAGGAGAGCAATCGACCGATGCGGCAGTGCCAGAAACCGTCTCCAATTGAAGACGTTGAACAGCGAATATCGGCCACGACAGGCACAAACTTCATGAGGCAACTCACAATCCTTTGGATGTCTCGACTTGCAGACATTCCCTTTGATCGAAGCTGCTTGCTATTCTCCGGGCCTCGTCGTGGCGCCGGAGAGATCGCCCGCGATGGACCGCCCCTGGGGAGCCTGAAACCGATCGCAAGTTGGATGAGGTGGATCAAATGAGTGCCAAGAGATTACACGCCGTTGTGTCCGGTATTGTGGGTTCGACGTCGCGACGAGCGTTTCTGCGCTATGGCGGAGGAATGGTAGGCGTGTCTCTGCTCGCACCATACTGGTTGCGCAGCGCCGTGGCGCAGAGTGCCTCCACGTTCGACTACTACATCTCGAGCACCGGCAACGACAGCAATCCGGGGACGTTGGCGGCCCCGTGGGCGCTGACATCGCTACTCAACCCGGCCCTTTCTGCTTCAAACCCGAACAACTACGCCAAGCTTGCCGGTAAACGCATCGGTATCATGTCCGGCAGCTACAACGTGCTGCAGATCGCCGGCGGCTCGTATGGCTCGATCGCTGCGGATTTCGCCTCCTGTGTTCTGCTTATTCCGAATGGCACCGCCTCTTCCAGCACCTATGTGGCAAGCTGCGACAGCACCACCGGCCTTTATAGTCCGCGGGCCGCGGCCCTGAACGAAGCGATCGCGAGCGCGACCGCTACCGGACCACCGCTGATCGGCAGCAGCACCAACGGCCAGTACATCACTATCGATGGGCTTGAACTTCTTGGCTCAGCTGGCCGGTTGGTTTCGATCGGCGGCGGCACGGCCGCGGGTTCGCCGGCGACCAGCTTCGGTATCGTAGTCCAGAACTGTTATCTGCATGGCAATCTCGACGACGCCGGCGGCGCAAACTCGACTGCCATTACGCTCTATGCGTGCAACGGCGCGCTGGTGTACAACAATTACATCACTGACATCGTGAACACCACCAACCGCAATAGCGGGATCGAAACCTGGAGCAGCGTTGGCACTCAGATCCTGAACAATTCCGTTGTGATGAGCGCCGCTGGATCCTCCGGCATTTACGTCAAGAATGCCGGCCAGCAGAACATCACGGTCGCCTATAATTATGTGGACTGCTCGGCAGCGCCAAGTTTGGGCGGCTCTGGTGCCTGCGCTTGGGATCTCGACGGCAACACGAGCAACAACTCCGTCTTCCACCACAATATCGTACTCGCGAATGCGGGCTTCCAAGATGGCATTGCGGGTGTCAGCGCGCCGTCGATCTCCGAGCAACGCCAGGTCTATAACAACACTTTCGTCGGAAACAGCAGCCAGACTTTCTTTACAGGTTTCATGCAGTTCAGCTCTGGCCCGACCACGAGAGCCTACAACAACATCTACACCTCGCCGAGTGCCGCTGGCGGGCGAGGGAATGTCGATCTCAGCGCCACATGCGCGATTCTGACCGACTACAACCTCTATCCATCGCCGGTGAGTCTCGGGCTTACTCCTGCGGGCTCGACGGCATATCCCACACTTTACACAAGCGTCGCTGCCTGGGCGGCAGCACTACCGAGTGCATGCATCGGCAAGGAGGCGCACACGCTGGTGGCCACACCGTCGTTCCAGGGAGCCGTCACAGGGAATCTGCCCGCCGCAGCCTACATGCTGACTTCGGGTTCTCCAGGCAGCGGTTCGGGCTCAACGAATGGCCAGACTTCGGGCAGCGCATGCGACATGGGCGCGTGGGGCAACTTGCCGGCTGGTGTGGCTCAGATCGGCTGTAACTTCACGCCGGGCTCGACAACTACGGCTGCCCCCCCTGTTCCGATGGCTCCCGTCCTCACGGTCAGCTAGGCTAAGTCGCAATGCTGTTGGCGCCCCACTCTCGAGGAGAGGGTGGGGACGCCTGCTTGTTTGGCATGACGCTCGTCCGGCTGCTCGGCTGAGCGACGCTGAGCGCGCAGCAGCTGAACTGTAGCGGGCGATCGCAACCATCGATCTGCCCAGCGCCGCAACACCGCTCCTGCCCGCAAAGGTGGCGAGTCCAAAACGTCTACTCCACTCGGGGCCTGTCGGCGAGCGCCGCGCCAGTGTCGTCGCGTACGCGCTGCGCGACCGCCGCAAAGGCTGCGGGCATGCCCTCTTCGGTGAGGACGCGCATGCCGAGGCGCACCGAAGCGGCAGTCGACAGGTGCCGCTCGTCGAAGTACTGATGCTCCCCGCCCGGCTCACGCTCCGAGCACACGCCATGCGCGCAGAGTTCGCGAGTCGCGTCGAAGTAGTGCACGCCGGCCGTGCGCTCGGCGAACGCACGCAACTGTGCGTTGACGCGCGGCACGCTATCGGCCAGCGGCCGCGTGATGCTCGGGCAGCGCAGCGCCGGGTAGGAGAGTGCTTTCTCGGCGCAGCGGCGATCATAGCCTTGCATCCTAGGTACCGAGCCGATAATGACCACCAGCTTGCCACGCTGCGTCAACTCACGGATCGTGGCGAACACCGCGGGCAGGAAAGCGGCGGAGCGCTCTGCGTACACGGGCCACGACGCCGAGACGATAACGGCCTCGTAGTGCGCGAGGGCCGGCCAGACGATACCGAGCGAGGCACGACAATCTGCGAGACGCCTGGCCTCGACGAACACCGCCGGATCGTCGCTCACCGGTGGGCAGGAGCCGACCTCAACGTTGCGGAAACGAAAACCGGCACGTTGCGCGATGGTGTCGAGCATGCCGACGTAATGCGCGGCATTTGAGTCGCCCCAGAGGATGACACGCGGCGGCACCGCGATGGACGCGCCGAGGATGCAGCGTGGATTTTCAGTATCCGCAGCGGTCAGTCGCTGTTGCTGACAGATGAAGTCAGACTCGAACGCCGGCTGCGTCGCCGCGCGCAACGCCGCGAGGCGCGCCTGGTAGCTCGCCGAGGGCCAAGGCACATGTAAGCGTTGCGGGTAGACGAAGGTGAGCGCCAGCGCGCCGACGATGGCGGCCGGTGAGATGTATTCCCAGGCGAAGACGCGCCTCGGCGGCCCGGGGAAGTGTCGCGCCGGCTGCTCGATGAGGTGGTAGCTCAGTGCGGCTGCCGCCAGCGCCCCGCCGATGAGGATCGTCGCACTGAGCGGGCCGGGCGCACCGAATCCGTAACGAAAAAACGCCAGGACCGGCCAATGCCACAGGTACGCCGAGTACGAAATGAGTCCAACCCACACCAGTGGGCGGATCGCCAGCGTGCGGGACGCGGGATTCGGGCTCACGGCCCCGGCAGCGATGAGCAACGCTGCCCCGGAGGTGGGGACGACTGCAGCCACGCCGGGGAAGACTGTGTCCGGGGAAAACAGTGCGAACGACAGGCACAGCAATACAAGCCCCACGCAGCCCAGCGGCGCAGCTGCGCGCGCCGGGAGTCGCAGATTCCCCTCGCGTAGCTCCCAGACCGCGACCAGCGCCCCCAGCAGAAGCTCGCCCGCACGCGTCGGCATCATGTAGTAGACGAACGACGGATCGCGGGCGAACAGCAGGTTGCCCATGGCGAACGATGCGGCCGCGGCGAGCGCCGCCCCGGTGCAGAAAAGCCGGGCGCGAGCCGTGCGGTAAAACAGCAGCAGGAGCAGCGGCCAGCCCAGGTAGAACTGTTCCTCTACGCCGAGCGACCACAGATGCAGCAGGGGGCTCTCGGCGGTGTCGGCGGCAAAATAGCTGTGGCCTTCGTAGCGCCAGAAATATACGTTCGCGAGCGAAGCGAGCGACCACACCGCGGACTTGGCCACCGTCTGCACGTCTTCGGGAACCATAAGAATCGCGGCGGCGATCAGCGTAACGAGAACGATGACGAGCATCATCGGTGCGATGCGCCGTACGCGTCGCGCGTAGAAATCGAGAAGCGAAAAGCGCCCCGCGGCGAGGTCGCCAGCGATGTTGCGTGTGATCAGAAAGCCCGAAATGACGAAGAACACATCGACGCCGACGAACCCACCCGGCAGCAGCTTATGGCTCGCGTGGAACAGCATCACGGACAGCACGGCGACCCCGCGCAGCCCGTCGATGTCCGCTCGATAGGCCGCTGCGCGAGTGGGGTGCTGCTGCACGTTTGACTCTTGCGTTATTTTACTTATCGCCCCCGCGATTTCAGTGTGCGCGGGCCGCTCTTATTTTACGGTGCGCCGTGAGCAACGGGCGACTGACGTTTACGCGTTCGGCACGTGTTTGGCAACCCGGTTGCGCGGGCGAGTCACCCACCCTGCTACGGTCGCGCTGCTGAGCGAACTAGCGCGCAGTCGAACTCAATCGCCGCGAGATTCTTATCGTGCGTCACGGGAAACATGTCGGACACCCGAAAGCCGGCTTCACCGAATTCCTCAAGCGTTTCGACGAAAGAGGGTGCGTTTCGATAGATCGGCAGGAAGGACAGTTCCACCCAAAGCGCACAGATACGATCAAGACAGCCGGAAGCTCCGCGGAATACCTCCAAATCAAAGCCCTGAGTGTCCGTCTTCAGAAGCACCTTGGACCCCGCGTTGATCGTATCAAAAATCTGGTCGAGTCTTACCACTTGAATTTTTTGTGTCGCTACCTGACGCGGAGCGCCCCCTGGGAGAAGTTCTGCCATAGCCGAGAAATCCGCGGGTCTAAGTGACGCCAGACCCGGGGAATCAAATATGGCGATCTCAGATTCGCCACAAACACTTCCAAGGGCGCTCGAATAGCAGCGCCACGGCGGTTTCGCTCGCCTCTCCAAAGCCTTGAACAACGATTCCACAGGCTCAAAGGAGATGATAGGTCCAGTCCAGCCTGCTCCCACCGCGAAGTCTCGGAACTGTCCCATATTGGCGCCGACATCGATCACGCAGTCGATTCGATAGAGATCAAGAATTTTCTTCAGATGTCGGCCGGCGATTCGTTCCTCGAGTTCCCAATCTGCGATCAGCGAGACCCCTCGACGCCTCAAAGCCGAGTTCACGAGAGCCTTTAATGCGGTGAATTTCACTTCTTAAGCCTAAACTCCAGTCTCAATGGGATGAGCGGCTTGCTAGAGTGACGGCCGCGCCGAATCCAGCTGTTCTCGCTCTTCGAACGGATTCCATCAGGACCCGCGCTCCGACGACTGGCTCAAGGCCGGATTTACGGATGCGATTCGTCTGCTGTGGTCGCTGAATCGCGTGCCCTGAGCATAGCATCAACTATGTTACGCATTAATGGGAATGTACACTAAGCGCTCTCGGGTAATGCGCAGTTGGCTATTCATCGACCTATTCATCGACCGCTAAGCGCGCAGCAACTGTACTGCAGCGGGCGGTCGCAACCATCGATCTGCCCAGCGCTGTAACTGCAGAAGGATCCAGGCGCCGGAGGCAGAACCGGAGCGACTGTCGTTCGCGAGGAAACACCTTATTGCATCATCGACGGCCACGGCGTCGAGCAGTCCCCACTGGCGCAGGCGCGGCGCCGATAGTTCCTCGAGCAGCAGCGGCCGCAGTGGCCCTCGCAGCCAATCGCCCACTGGTGCAGAAAACCCTTGCTTGGGACGGTCGAACAGTCCGGCCGCGTGATGACGCGCCAAGAGCCTGCGGAGGATGTATTTGTTTTGACGCCCATGCACTTTCCATTTCATCGCGAGCGCCGCGGCGAGCGCGGCGGCCTCATGGTCGAGAAAGGGTTCTCGCGCTTCGAGCGACACGGCCATAGATGCCCGATCGACTTTGACCAACAGATCTCCGGGCAAATACCGCGTAAGGTCAAAATGCATAAACCGGTCGCGCGGATCGGCGACTTGGATGGATTCGTACGCGGTCCGGGCGCCATCGGCGCCCATCGGCACGTGTGCCGTCAGGCGGCGTGCCTGTTGCGCTGGCCACTCTGACACTGTGGAGTCGTAGGCGTCGAACTCCTCACGGGCGTTTGACATACGCACGAACTTGCGCAGCTTGTCACTGATTGCGGCAAATCGGGGTCCTCCGGCGCGCGCCAGAGCATATCCGCGTGCTACCACGTGCGGTGACAGGGAGTCTATGATCTCAGCGGACAGCCAATACAACGCGCGGACGAACCGCGACCGCTGCACGAAGCTGCCGCAATAGGCGTAGCGTGCATAGCCGCCGAACAGTTCATCCGCACCGTCCGCCGACAGTGCGACCTTGACGTGAGAGCGCGCCAGCCGCGACACCATCAATGTCGGTATCAAGGAGCTGTCGCCGACGGGCTCATCGGCTATGTCCACAATGTCGGCGACAGTGTCGAGAACGGATTGCGCAGATACCGGAAACTCGACGTGCTCGGCACCGAGAGCGTGGGCAACGGTTCGCGCGTACGCCGATTCGTCGAACTCGGTCGCACCGAAGCTTATCGTGAAAGTCCTGAGGTTGAACCCCGCGCGCTTGACGAGCAGCGTCGCAACCAGGGACGAATCAATTCCACCACTGAGAAATACGCCGACCGGGACGTCGGCCACCATGCGGTAGGCGAAGGCTTTTTGCAGAGAGTGCTCAATGCGCTCGAGTAAACGCTCCTCGGGTAGAGAGCTGAGTTCCTGACGCAGGGCCGCGGCCGCTTCACTGTCGTAAAGATCTGCGGCCGACCAGTAACGGCGTTGCACGACATTCAGTCGCGCGTCAACGGAGCAAATGGTTCCGGGCGGTACCGTTTTCACGTCGGTAAAAATGCTGCCCGGGGCAGAAACGTAGCCGTATTGAATGTACTCCGCGACCGACAATGCGTCCGGGTTACGGGCGGTTTGACCGCCGCAGATGAGTCCCTTCATCTCCGACGCAAATGCCAGGCGCCCATTGCGGATCGAATAGTAGAGCGGCTTCACGCCGAAGCGGTCGCGACACAGATGCAGCAGTCTCTTGGTACCGTCCCAGAGTGCGAAGGCGAACATGCCGCGGAACCGATCGATCGCGCCAAGGCCCCAGTTACGGTAGGCGGCGAGAATCACTTCCGTGTCCGAATCGCTGCGAAAGGTCCATCCGCTTGCCTGCAACTCCGACCTGATCTCGCGAAAGTTGTAGATCTCGCCGTTGTAAACGATCCAAGTCTTCCCGTCCGGTGTGGTCATCGGCTGGTGCCCGAGCTCGGAAAGATCGAGGATCGAGAGACGCAGGTGCCCAAACACGAGCTCGCCGCCCGCAAGAACCTGGATCCCGCTGTCGTCCGGCCCTCTATGGGCCATTGACGCCAGCATTGGAGCCACGAGCTCCGCTTCGAGTCGGGTTCGTGGCGCGTAGACGCCTGCCATGCCGCACATGCAATGCTCTCAGTGGACTGCGGAGCTAACGGAGCGCTGATTCTAGGACATCGAACTCTTCGGCAGCTCGCTACCGTGTCAACGCGAAAAGCCGTACGTTTTTTACATTTTACCAAAGTCCCCTGAGCCGCGTAGATCGCCCGCCGGGCTGCGTGCGCCGGCCGCTGCCGCGCAAGGCGCGTTGTGCGCACATCCTGCTGGCTCCCGGTTAGAATCAGCTCCCCTCATGGCCTCTGCCCGCTCTTTGACTTTGGCTCTATATTGCCTGCGAGCTGTGGGAGGTTTCGCTCTGGCACGACATCTGACGCGCAACCAACTGCGCATCCTGTGCTACCACGGCTTTTCGGTCGGCGACGAACACGAGATTGCCCCGCACATGTTCATGCGTGGGGAGACATTCGCGCGGCGGATGCAGATTCTCAAGAAGCGTCGTATACCCATAATCAGTCTGGAAGAGGGAGTAAAACGGCTCGGGAACGGCGAAATTGGTAACGCGGAGACCGTAATTACACTCGATGATGGATGGGCGTCGACGCTCTCCGTGGGGCTTCCCATTCTCGAGAAGTTCGGATACCCGGCATGCGTCTATGTGACGACCGAGCACCTGGCGGCGGGAACCGAGGTATTCAATGTCGCACTGTCCTACATGATTCGCCGCTCCGGCCGGCAAACTCTGACTCTGCAGGGTCTGCATTCACGGCTGGATGGAACCTACGATATCGGCCGCGATCCGGACGGCGCTATCCGTGCGCTCATCATCGCCGCCGAGGCGGCTTACCCGCTTGCCGAGCGGCAGCGGCTGTTGCAGCCCATCGCCCGTATCCTCGGCTTTGACCTGACGGAGGTGCTGAGCGACGGCCGATTCCGACTGCTCTCGAGTCATGAACTGCAGGAACTGTGCCGCCGTGGGATGGGCATTCAGCTCCACACTCACACTCATCGGCTGCCGCATAGTGGATTTCAAGCGATGGCCCAGGAGATTGAGCAGAACCGCGAGGCGATCGAGAGGGTCGCCGGTACGACACCGCGTCACTTATGCTATCCGAGCGGAGAGTACGGCGAACAGCATCCGCAGTGGCTGCGAAGGCTTGGGGTGCTGTCGGCGACGACCTGCGATCCCGGCCTAAATTACCGCAGCACGTCTGTCATGCTGCTGAAGCGATTCCTCGACAGCGAGGACTCGAGCGATGTTGCTTTTGAGGCGGAAGTGTGCGGTGCGCGCGAGTTGCTGCGGCGTATTCGCGCAAAGGCGAGGCGCTTGCTGGCCACCAGAGCAGCCTAGAGTCTCAGAGAGTCCGGCAGAGATTCCAGCCCACCCGCAGCCGAAAATGTAACCTGTTGTTGATGTCGATTCAGTTCGCCGCTTCCCATTAGAATTTACCGCGGCTCGTGTAACAGTCGGCAAATCAGGGGGACTTGCGCCTCGCCTGGCGCACGTGCCAGAGAGCAGGCACTGTTTTGCGCCGCGCCCAGCCACAAGAGGGACGCACTGCTCGTGTTCGCACGTATGCAGCAGACGGCCCTGTGTGTCGGGCTTGTGGCCCGCGTCAGGTTTTCCGCAGCAACCGCCGCACGGCCCTGTCGAGTACCGGCCTCCGCAACAGAAACCTGCGACCAGCATCAGTCATGTCATCCAGCAGATCGTGTCGACGAAGCCAGGTTGCGTCGCGACGATATCTGTATATCGGCACGACCACGCCGCCAAATTCGCGAAGGAAATGATGAGCTCCTCCCAGGCTCATGCGTGTGAAGCCCGTCCTGCAGGCCCACTCAACGGCGCTCCAGACCAGCAGATCGTTTGGCTTCAGATGGAGAAATTCGTCGTCCGAGCTGTTGGCAGAAGCCTCGACGACACCGCCGGGATAAAAACGCAGTATGTCGCCAGCGATTATCCTGCCCTGGTAGCGGGCCAGGAGAAGGATGCGGTTGCCTTTGAGACTCAGAGCCCTTTCAAGAATCGAGAAGGGCACCAACTCTCCTACAATCACCTTTCTCGAAGTGCGTCGCCAACTCTGGTAGACCTCGTAGTACGAATGAAAGTCCGCCTGCGTAGTCGCCTGAACGATTTCGACGCCATGCTTCATGGCATACCGGACATTTCTCCTCCTGTTCGGATGAAGCTTCCCAAAAAGAAATTCCGAGCCTCTACTCAGGTCCAGTATCACGGAGCCCTCGAGCGTCGTCGTGGTTCGAAAGCCCATCCGTTGCAGGGACTCCAGCGACGTCCAAGCGAAGATGGAGGCCAGACCTGCCGAGCGCGCTTCAGCCAGAAGTCCGCGTGCCAACTGTTCCGCCGTCCGTGACTGGCAGACGGCGCGATCAAAGGAAATCTGCGGGCGCCAGGGGTTACCCGATACGACACCGCCAGGCTCGTGCAGACCGGTGAGAACCCCGATGACTCTACTACCCTCATGAGCCAGGACGGCGAACGGACGTTTCCCCGCCCAAAATGGATCGCTGAAGAATTCGGGAGACGTGTAGTGCGACGGCCAATCAGACTGCGATAGAAGGTTACGCCAGGCACCTTCATCGGCTGGATCGGGGAACTGATGGATGATGCGAAACCCCAGGGCCTGTTGCTTCATCGGAGCCGTGCGAGTCATGTCTCTATGTGGGAATATCGCCCCGCAGGGCCAGCACCGTCAATCGCGTCCGCCATTCAGCGGCATGGGGTTGGCGCCTAGCTCGTGTCCAACCGCTGCGGTTGGCGACGCATTCCCTTTCTACGACAAGAGCGAAACGTTGTTTCGATTGCGCACCAGTCACATGTACGGCTCGCGTCTGAGGATTCGAGACGCAGCCCGCGAAGGGGTGATGATCGATCGCGAAGCGCAGCCGCAGGGGTTTGATGATTCCATCCACGGGATGAGGCGCGCCAACCGACGGCCGACGCATGCTGTGCCCGGGTGAACTACCGCAATCGCAATGGAATCCCCGTGAATATCCAGCTCGACATGCGAAGCGAAAACTCTTTCATGGGGCCGTTTCCCGCTGCCTGGTCACTTTGAACCCCCGGGGTCTGCGCCTGTGGCTCGGCGTCGGCAACGACGTCACCCACGTCGGCGGCGACCCAACCCACGATATGGGAGACAGACCTCTTCCCTCCATCGACCAGTGCGCCTGGCCTCACGCCGTAGGCCAGGACGTGATCTCTAGTCAGAATCGCAAGCCGCGTCGGCTGCGTGAGGCGCCCGGGTAGATGACTGCCGCACGCTGATGCCGAGCGCGATTTCCAGCGCAACCGAGACTGTATGATGGTAGTCGGCCGCACCACTGAAGTGCTGTCGCAACATGCGCTCGAGCGCGCCAGCTTCGAACACACCGGCCTGTCTGACCGTCCGGCTCTCGAAGGTGTCCATGGCGAGCTCACGCAGCCGAGTGCTGATGGCGTGCCGCCAGTCGACCAGGGCCGAACGATGACTTAGCTTGCCGGAGAGCCACGCGGCGCTCGGCCGCAGCACTCGCGACTTGGTACTGAGTTTGATCAACCCGGCATCAGCGGCACTGGCGATGGCCGTGAGACACCAGCCGATCGACCAGCCGCCGCCGGCGCGCCAGCCCCAATTGAGTGGAACAAGCCGTCCTTCAGAGTCGTTTTTGATGAGAAACTGCCGCTGGAACGAGCGCTCCCTCGGAGTGCCCGCAAACCGGTGTCGCAGGTCACGCGCGCGCAGCGTCTTCCACGTCGGACGTCGCAATTCGGGGTCGCGTGCAAACGCCAGCCGCGACAGTTGCATCAGCCGACGGTCGGCATAGGGCGTGAGCTGGTACGCGCGGGAGCTGCCGACAACATAGTTGGCGATCGACCAGTAGTGCACCTCCTGACCGAATAGAGTCTCGCCGTAATCCTGGCCGGCGAGCCGCGGGATGAACCACGGAGCGATGGGTCTTCGCAGCAACCGCTCGCGAACGGCCGGTGCGAAGACGTCCGGTCGCGGTTGGTAAGCGCTGAGGCTTTCGACTCCGCCGCGCCCGACCTGGTTACCAAGGTTGCCGGATATGCGGGTCGTGAATTTCGACAGGCTTTCATAGAGGAACAGGTCCGCAGTCTGGCTCAGGCAGGAGACGCCACCCGTTAGGTCGGCGGATCTGAGGAGTAGCTCGGGGCAACGCCGGTAGAAGTCCGCGCCCAGCAGGACGGTGTGATGCTCGAGTCCATGGGCGTCACAGAAGGCCTTGGCGAGCCGCACGTCCAGGCTTTCGGGCGAGCTCGCCATGGTCACGCAAGGGATCCTGCGGCCGTGCTGCAGCAGCGCCACCAGCGAGGTGCGCGAGTCCAGACCGCCGCTGAGGCTCATGAATGCGCTGTCGGTACGGATGTGCCCGGCGGATTCAGCGAAAGCGGCGAGCTGTGCTTCAAGGATTTCTTCGCCGGTGAGCGACGCCACCTCCTGCAGGCTGGGCCAAGGGGCAAGGGCGCTGATATCGAGCGCCCCCTCGGGGGTTACGCTGATGCTCGCCGACGATGGCGCAACTTGCACATTGGCGCGCAGCGTGCGTCCGTCAAGCGGATGCCCCCAGCGCAGCATATCCGCTAGGCCATCCAGGTCGGGCTCGAACGAGCCGCGGGCAGTCTCGGGGAGAAAGGGGCAGCTGAGAGTGGCGTGCGCGCCCCGCCGAAGAATGAAAACCGGCGGCAGCCCCGTGAGCGAGGTGCCGACGCGGATCGTGGAACCTCGCAGGTCGAGCGAGATCACGCACGCATTTGCGTAGGGCGACGACGCCGGCATTGACGTCACCTCGCCCGCATCGCCTACTACACCCAGTACCGCGCCGCTCGCGACAGCCTCGCGTAGCAGCGAGTGATCGCTGCTGTGACTGAGATGCAGCGCAGCGCACCATGCTCCGTTGGCGGAGGCCAGTTGAACATAATCGGAGTCGCTCCCGGGACCGGCACCCGAGGGCTGGATACCGGAGTCGTCGGCAGGATGTGCAGTCGCCGCACGCCCGGCGCCGTCAGCGATAACGATTTCCAACCGACGCAGGCGAAAAACGTGATTGGTTTCCACGGAGAGTCGATTCACGAAACTGCGACTGTTGATAGAGTATGCAACGGCGATATGCCTTATCATTCATTTGTGCCGCTTTTGCCACGGCGCATGCAATGACGCCAGCCATAAAAACAAGAATTAAGACGATCTGCGGCCGTGCTGCCGGCATCACCGGTCTGTATGAGCGTGAATTCCGTTCGCAAATGACGATCGTCGCGTTCCACCGGGTAAACGATGACCTGCCCGACGACGATGGCCTCACCTGCAGCGCCGATAAGTTTGAGGCGTTCTGCAAATTCTTCCGCAAGTACTTCCGCGTCATACCGCTCTCGGAACAGGTTGCCGGTTGCCGCAGTGGCGTCGATCTCGGCGGAACGCTTTCGATCACGTTCGATGACGGCTATCTGGATAACCTCGAGGTCGCCGCGCCCATTCTCGAAAGAAATGGATTACCGGCGACATTCTTCGTGACCACGGGATTCATCGGATCGCAGATCATAGCGCCCTGGGATCGGAACTTGCCGCGCCAACCCGGATGGCTTTCATGGGATCAGGTACGCTGTCTGCTCGACACGGGATTGTTCGAGATCGGCAATCACACCGATACTCACCTCGATCTGGGAAGGGCGGATCCGGAGGCCATTCGTGCCGAGCTGGGGATCTCGCAGCGCAAGCTCGCCGAAGCGCTCGGCGCATCGGCGTCGCTGTTCGCTTACCCCTTCGGTGGACAGGACAATATCACTCCGCGCGCGCGGGAACTGGTGCGTGAAGCCGGATTCAGCTGCTGCGCCTCGAGTTTCGGCGGCGAGAATGGCGTCACCCCGGATCCGTTCGCGCTCAAGCGCATGCCCATCGCGGGATGGTTCGAGACCCCGGATCAGTTTGGTTTTGAATTCCTCATGGGAGGCGCCGCAGCCGCCGAGCGGCGTGCGACCGCTCACTCGCACCGCGGCTGAGCCCACACGGGAGCCATCGGCCTGCCGAGCGCCTCGGCATAAAAGCCCACGAGCCGATGCCGGTAACGGTCCTCGGAAAACTCGCTCACCGCCCGCACACGCGCGGATTCGACCAGCCGTGAAGTAAGCTGCGGCTCGCGCAACGCTCGCACGAGCGCATCCGCGAGAGCGGCATGATTCCTCACGGGAACCAGTAATCCCGTCTGCTCGTGCAGGACGATCTCCGCGTTCCCGCCCGCAGCCGTCGCCACGATTGGCACCCCCGCCATCATCGCCTCGAGCAGGACGTTCGATGAGCCCTCGCTGTGCGAGGGCAGTACAAACAGGTCGGCAATCGCGTAGAAGGGCGAGACGTCACTGTGAAACCCCGCGAACACGACCTGCTTGCTGATACCCAAAGAGCGGCCGAGCTCAGTGAGCGCGTCCTGTTCGGGGCCAAAACCGACGATGACGAGCTTCCACTCCTGCAGACTCGACCGCAGCAGGCCTAGCGCCCGCAGCAGGTCGGCGTGACCTTTCTCGAGCGACAGCCGCCCGATGGTGAGAAGCACCGGTTCGTCGCTGCGAATGCCGAGTTGTGTGCGCAGTTGTGCGCGTTCTGCTTGCGGGTGCGACGGTGTTGGAACCGCGGCGTTGTGCAGAATGCGAATTCGCTCGGGCTTGACGCCATAGTCGATGAGCCGCGGCGCAAATGCCTGGCAGACGCTTACGACGCGGTCGGCCGAGCGAAGACTCAGTCGATCAAACTGATTATAGAGTCTGAGCCGGAGATTGGTGTGCTGATAGCCGTGCTGAAATGCGAACCACGGCCGGTGTGCGCGCAGGTCGGGAAGGGATTTGATCAGAAGGTGCGACTTGCCGTTATGGGTCTGGACAATGTCAGGGTTCGCCTGGCTGGCGATTTGCCGCAGTTGCGGGATCACGCCGGGGTCGAAACGATAGCGCTCGCGGATGATATGCGTTTCGATACCGGCGGCGCGCGTGGCTTGGGCAAATGGGTTGCCTTCTGCGGCCCTGCCGGTCCGGTCGAAAGTCGCGACCGCCAGGCGCAGCCCGGTTTGCGCACCTTCGGCGGTGCTCAGCCAGCGGCTGAAGCCGATGAGGTTCTTGGCTGGCCCCGTGACAGAGGCCGCTTCCATCAGGGCGAGGATCCGCACGGTCGGCGGCGTATTCACTCGGCGTGCTGTCTGATTCGTCTGCCGCGGTCGCCTCCGCAGTTTATACTAGCTATTCGCTCTCACGCTAACGGCCGGAGCCGGACAGGGCCGAAAGATTATGGTGAAGTTCCCGCGAGGCGTAGGGCGGCAACACTGTGGTGGTTCGCGGCACGGGCGCGTTTTTGATGGTTGAGCCGCGGCCATGTGCGGAATAGTCGGATACGCTGGTCGCCCCGGCGCGCTTCCCGTGGAGTTGCTGACCGCCATGCGCGACAGGATTGCGCACCGCGGTCCCGATGCCGCGGGACTCTGGTCTTCCCCCGAGGGCACGGTGGTCCTCGGTCATCGGCGCCTCGCGATCCTCGATCTGTCCCCTGCGGGTGCGCAGCCGATGGCGAATCACAGCGGGACGAGTGTCGTCGTATTCAACGGTGAGATCTACAACCACGCCGAGCTTCGGCGTGAGCTCGAAGCCGATGGCGCGCGGTTCAACAGCCGCAGCGACACCGAAGTCCTGCTGTCAGCCTATGACGCCTGGGGTGAGCACTGCGCGGAGCGCTTGCGCGGCATGTTTGCCTTTGCGATCTACGATCAAAGGCGCAAAGCACTGTTCATGGCCCGCGACCGGGCTGGCGAAAAGCCGCTGTACTGGGCAGAGCATCGCGGCGGCCTCGTTTTCGCCTCGGAGTTGAAAGCGCTCATGATGGATGCGGAATTTCCGCGGCGCTTGTCATCGGAGGGCCTGGCGTATTACCTGAGCTTCGGTTACGTGCCCGGCGAGAAGTGCATTCTGGAAGGCGTTCACAAACTCATGGCGGGGCACTGCCTGACCTGGCCGCTCGCGGGAGGGGCACCGAGGGTGCGACGCTACTGGGACATTCCGTCACCCCGTGCCAATGACGCATCCGACATCGAGGAATTGACGGACGAACTGCAACGTCTTCTCACCTCTGCAGTCAGTGAGCAACTGATCGCCGACGTGCCGCTGGCAGTGCTCCTGAGCGGCGGAGTCGACTCGAGTCTCGTCACGGCGATCGCGGCGCGCGCGTCTGCTCACCAGGTCCGTACCTTCACCGTGACGCTCCCTGATGATCCGCGGCTCGATGAGCGGCGCTTCGCACGCTCGGTAGCGGAGTACCTGGGTACCGAGCACGTCGAGCTCCCCCTCGACCAAGCGAGCGTCGACCTGATCGCTACGCTCGCAGCTCAGTACGACGAGCCGATTGCGGATTCTTCGATGATCCCGACGTACCTGCTCGCCAGGACCGTGAGTCGGCACTGCAAGGTGGTTCTTGGGGGCGACGGCGGTGATGAGCTCTTCGGCGGCTATCCGGCCTATCAGGCGGTGCTCCGCCGGGAGCCGATGCGGCGGGTGCTGCCCTCCGCAGCGCGCGCCGTGATCGCGGCCAGCGCGCGGCGCTTCCTGCAGGGCGGCGTCAAGGGACGCAACACGCTCTTGGCCTTTGCGGGGACGGCCGCCGATGGCATCGCCCAGGCGGCCGTGTGGACGGACGACAGCGACCTTCCGCGTGTGAGTCCCTGGCTCGCCCGGCGATTACCCCAACAGCCGCCGCGACTCTGGCGCCGCAGTCTCGTGGAGGAGGCGCGTGGACTGCCTGGCGCCGCCATGGCCGCAGACTTCAGGTCTTACCTGGCGGAAGACATTCTGGTGAAGGTCGACCGGGCCAGCATGCTGTGCTCCCTCGAGGTGCGCGCGCCGTTTCTCGATAGCCGCGTCATCGAATTTGCCTACGAGCGCGTTCCAAATCGGCTCAGAGTGACGCCCAAGGATCGGAAGATTCTCCTCAAGCGCCTCGCGCGCCGCCTGCTGCCGCCGGATCTCGATATCGACCGCAAGCAGGGATTCACGATTCCGATATCGAAATGGCTGACCCCGCTGGTTTTGCAGGCTTGGCAGCGCGACTGTGATGCAGAGATCCAGGCGCTCCTCTCGGACGAGACGACGGCGTCCCTGCTGCAGCGCCGCAGGAGCGTGGCCGCCGAACACAGTCTGTACGCTGTCATCCTCCTCACATCCTGGATGCGGGAGTATCGCGTATCGCTGTAGAGGCGGAGCCAACTGAGGCTCGCTACGCTGCGAAGCAGCACGAACCACGTACCGCGCCTCCGCCCTGCAAAAGGCAAAGGAACAAAAGCGGAAATTCAGCTAAATCATAGGCTTGATTTTCCGCACTTGGTTCTCCGAGCAACCGCGCATTGAGACACGCATCACATTTTTGACGCTGGTTAAGGTAAATAATACTCGAATAATACCTGGCCAAACGGTTCCGCTGCTAAGCTGCGACTTCCAACCGAGGCCGCGGCGAAAACAAGAACTACAGTCGCTTTTCATGGATTACGTGTTGTTCTGGGGCTGCTGCAGCGTGCTGCTGTATGTGTATGTGCTGTACCCGCTGAGCATGCGGCTGCTGGCGATGTGGGTTGGCAGGCGCGCGATTCGTGCGAGCGCACTCCCGACAGTGACTATCGTCGTGACGGCCTACAACGAGGAGCGCTGCATACGGGCCAAGCTCGACAATCTGCTCGCGCTTCACTACCCGCCGGAGTTGGTCGACATCGTGGTGGCGTCCGATGGCTCCTCGGACGCTACGGAAGAGATTGCCGCGAGCTACGAGCGGCGCCGGGTACGTGTCCTGCGTCTGGAAGGCCGGCGCGGCAAGACGGCATGCCAGAACGCCGCTGCCGGCGTCGCAACCGGTGAGATCCTGGTGTTTACGGACGCGACGACGCGGTTGCGAGCCGACGCGTTGCGTTACCTGGTCGAAGGGTTCGCCGACCCGAACGTCGGCTGCGTTGGTGGCTCGCTGCGATATGTCAGTGAAGTCGACAACATTATCGGCCGGGAGGGAGAGACGTACTGGAGCTACGAACTGCGATTACGTGCGGCGGAGAGCAGGCTCGGCTCTCTGATCGGGGTCAGCGGTTGCCTTTACGCGGTTCGTCGGAATGCATATCGGCCGATAAATCCCGCTCTTATCAGCGACTTCGTGATTGCCATGAAGATGCGCGAGCAGGGCCTGCGCACCGTGCTGGCCCCGGAGGCCGTGTGCTTCGAAGCGACGCTCGATCACGGCCGACACGAACTCTCGATGCGCGTGCGGGTCGCGATTCGCAGCCTCAATGCCTTGATCCGTGAGCGGCGCTTCCTCAATCCTTTCAAGTATCGACTGTTCGCCTTGCAACTGTGGTCGCACAAGGTGCTGCGATATGCATCTCCTCTGCTGTGGCTCGGAGCTTTCGTGTCGAACGTCGCACTGGCCTGGGAACCGCTGCACGCGGTACTGGCGAGGCAGTCACCGCACAGCTGGTGGGATGCCGTGTATCTTTTTTTAATGACCCTGCAAACACTCCTGCTGCTCGCCGGGACGGTCGGATTTGTGCTGCAGGATAACCAGCGGCAACTCGGCCTCTTCGGCAAACCGTATTACTTCCTTCTGACGAACCTCGCATCGCTCATCGCGACGCTGCGCTACCTGCAGGGCGAGCGGATGATCGTCTGGAACCCGATCCGTTGACTTCGCCAATGCCGCAGATCTGTTGCTTCAGTTCCGGCATCGGGACGGACTAATCCGCAATCTCCTCTACCGTCGAAATTGAACAGTTCGCAGGTACTCCGGACCGAGTATCAGGTACTCCGGACCAGGTATTGAGTCTCCGTTCTGATATGGAACGACCTGTCAAGTAGTGATTGATCACATCTCATGATCCCGAAGGGGTCAAGCGCAAGTGGGCAGCGGCCGCGGCAGCGTTGTGCGACGGTTGATCACTCTGATATTCGTGGATC
>Ga0187783_10000105_pt1 | contig 62334 bp, 58 predicted proteins | sample 1015_SJ02_MP02_2_FD_132471 | JGI IMG/M metagenome (GOLD analysis project Ga0187783, IMG submission 132471) | Tropical peat soil microbial communities from peatlands in Department of Meta, Colombia - 1015_SJ02_MP02_20_MG | ecosystem: Environmental > Terrestrial > Soil > Wetlands > Peat | place... | reverse complement strand
CATTGCCGCGAATGCGGTGTTGTAGGCGCCGATGTTCCCATAGTAGTTGCCGTTGCCCACCACGCTTTGCTGCGGGTTCTGCACATACAAATTCGCCACGCCCGATCCGTTGGTGATGTTGACCGTGCCGGCGTAGTTACCGTTCGTTAGATAGCCGTTCTCTAGGTTCTCGGTGATGATTTCACCGGCGGCGGTTACCTTCTGGCTCATCGTGAGCGTGTTGCCGGTGTTTTCCGCGAGCCACAAGTTACCGTTGGTGTGGACACGTCCCCCAAAGTTGAAGTTCGGTCCGGCGAAGAAGGCCAGGTCCATTTGGGAAAAGACTCCGAACTGGAAGACGGGGATGCCCACGGTCTGGACCACGCGCTGAAGCCTCACTTCGGAACCGCTCGCTGTGCGTGCGGTCACAGTGAGCGTATAGGGAGTCATCAGGCCCACAAGGCCTGCATAGGTTCCTGTCGGGATCGTCCCGAAAGAGGATGCCGGGATGTTGGCGTTGGCTGTGCTCGGCGTGAAGGCGATCTGGTAGCCGGTCCCCGGAGTCGTCATCCCCGGAGCGATATACTGAACGTTGGGGATGTTGGACGGTGGGCCGGGAGTGGTCATGAGTTGGTTGATCGCCGCCGCGTTGGGCGAATAATTGGCATCGAAAAGGTCTTCCAGGCTGGCGGTGAGAGATTCCATGCCCGCTTCGGCGCCGTAAAAGGCCAGCTGCCTGTCGGAGTTGTTTCCTCCCAGCTTCTGGTCCCCGGTCACGAGCCAGGCGATTCCCACAATCATCGTGGACAGCAACATCAAGATCAGGAGCGTTGTGATTAACGCGACTCCCTGTTCCCGGTAGCTGCTGGCAGAGCTGCTCCTGCTAGCTAAGGGCTGCTCAGAATCTCTTAACAGGTGTTTGGACGCAGTCATGCTTGTGCTCCTTGGAGCATGGCTCACTGAAATTCGTTGTAGAAATCCAAACCGCGAATACTGACCACGGTTTCCAGATTATTTCGAAAGTACTGGCTCGTGTGGTTGAACTGATCCTGCGAGCGCGCATACAGAATGATGTAGGCGTCGCGAATGTCCGGCAGTTGCGCGCTCGTTGGGTCTTCTTGCGCGGCGGTTACCGTCACGGGGCTCGACCCCACATTGAGAATGTCATAGAAGATCTGGAGGTTCTCAATGACCTCGCCTACCGCCTGCGGCGGATTCATGTTCACCTGCCGCATCAACATCGGCCGCGCGGCACTGGCAGGGGCCGCGGTGGTAATAAAGTAGGTGATCATCCAAAACCGAGTGGCGGTCGTCGTTGGATAATTTCCCGAGCCTGCTGGGCTTTGAATCTGCTTGATGGTCCCGGTTGTCGCGCCCGAAGCGTTCAGATCGAACGGATCGTTCGCGCTGAAGGTGATCGAGTTGGTTGCGGGGTTGACATTGGAAACGGTCAAAAGCACGATGGCCCCGGAACTATCGGAAATGGCGGCATTGGTTCCCGTAACGCTGCCGTCGCCTGTGGTGTTGTTGTTCTGCAGCATGATCAAATCGCCGGCGTTGATGCCGGTGTTGCCGTTGTTGATGACGATGCAACTGGTGTCGAACGTTACGGTGGTGGTCGTTCCGGCGGTCGTAATGCTCCCCTGGGGAGCCGGATTGGGATTCCCGGCCGCGCAACCGGTGGCACCGCCGTTGACCGGCGCCAGGAAAATCGGAAACTCGTTCAACCAATGTCCACCCGCATCCTGCAACGTGGTGTCGGCATACAGCACGGTAACCATGTCCGACGCGACTCCCGACGTCGTCGTCGTTGCGCCCAACTCATATCCTGGGATGACCGCCGGCAGCGCCGTCCAGTTCGTACTGAAGGTGCCGAAACTGACCGCCGGTGTGCCCGGTCCCGGCCGGTTCACAGCCGAGGTGCCCCCACTATTGGGAATGGTGATTCCTCCCTGAGGGACACCTTCCCCAGCTTGGAGTATGTCTCGAACCATGTAGTTCATCCCGGCTCGCAGGTTTTCCTGGGTGTCTGCCATCAAGGTGATCGCTTGCGTGGCGTTGAGAGCGCTTGTGAGCGCGCTGAGCGTGGCCCCCAGAATGAGCAACACGATCGTAACCGCCACCATGAGTTCTACGAGACTGAATCCATTCTGGCGTTTCATGCAGTTTTCTCCGGCGCCCTTAGGAAAAGTTGGAAATGTACGCGTTCAGCGTGTACTTTCGATTCTTGAAGCTACCTGCCGAATAATTGATCGTTACCGTAATTTGCCGTAGGTTGGTGATGGTCTCCCCGGCGCCGTTTAGCACGCTGGAAATCGCGATCGACCGTGTGAAACTGGAAAGAGGCAGCGACACCGGGGGATTGAGGTTTCCGTTGCTATTGGGTACCAGGATCGCATCCGGAGCAGCGAGCGGTCCGCCGGCACAGTTGGCACCGTTATAATCATCCGCGGTCCCAATGATCCCGTCCGCTCCAGCTCCACACAGCGGCAGATTGCCCGTAAGGAAAACGCCGGAGCTGCATACGGCCGATCCAACGTTGCAGATGGTGCTCCATGTCGCTTGCCCGATATCGCGGGCTTCGAATACCGATTCAACCGCTTCGGCGGCCTTCTGCTGGGCGATATAATCGAACTGCGATGTGGTCATGTACGCCAGACCCGTCCCGAGCATTGCCTCCAGAGCCAAAATACCGATAACCAGCACGATCATCGCGATCATGGTCTCGATGAGCGTGAATCCAGTGGTTTGCCGGCTGCGCCGTTTCATTCGCTCTCTGCTTGTCATTGGAACCATGCCAGTCCGCTGCCCTGATACCCCGTTACTTTCCCGGTGTTGCCGAGAACCGTGACGGCTCGTGCGGTGGTCGGGATATTGGGCTCGCCAAGAAATATGGTGAAGTTAATCGGATTCACCGTACCGTTCGTAAATTGTCCGTTGCTCTGAAATTGCAAACCTGACGTGGGGACGCCCACCGTCGAGCCGAAGTACAGCCCGTTCGGAGGGGTTGGCGCGACGCCGAGGAAGCCGTCGGGTGTGTCGGTTTCGCCCGCGTAGGTCAAAAACTGGAGGTTGTTCTCAAGCGGAACAACCAGGAAGGGATTGGCAGCGACCACCTGCGTTGGCGGATTGGGGGGGACGGCCGGCACCACTACCATCTGAGTGAGCGTGATGCAGTAGAACACGTTTCCTGTGGGAGGGCAGGATGAACCGGTGGCGGCAGCCGGGAACTGAACGACGATCGTACGGCGTTCGGAGATGGCCATTTCCCGCGCCTGCCGGAGCGTACTTTTCACCTCATCCATGGCCGCATTGGCCTGAATCTGTTGCCAGGCAGGCCGCAGCTGAATGACGGCAAAGCCGCTCACGATGAAAATGACAATCATCACAATCATCAGCTCGACGATCGAGAAGCCCTCCTCGGGGCTGGCACGCCTTTTGACCTTCTTCCGGTTCATTGCGCTCCCTTTCACTCCGCCACGGAAACACAGGGAAACTTCGCTGTCGGCTAGTAGGAAGTGCATGTCGCAGTCCAGCGCGACGGCCTTGCAACAAGATCAAATAAAAGGACCTAGGCGGGGTGACGTAGATTGTCCAGGCGCGCTAAAGCTCTGCTGGAGTAAAAAAGTAACCGATCGGAACACCGTCTACATGCTTTGGCTGAGGGTCCCCGGCACTGTTCGTTGACGGAGCCAGCCGGTGCCGCATATAATCAAGGTTTGTCAACCAAGCAGGGAGGCCGCATGTACGCCGTCATTCGGAGTGGGGGAAAACAATACCGCGTCGCACCGGGCGAGACCATCGAGATCGAACGGCTCGAGGGCAAGGTCGGCGGAAAGGTGACGTTTGACGACGTTCTTGCGATTCGCACCGACGAGCACAGGGTTCTGAGCGGTGACGAGGCGGCCCAGGCGAAAGTGACCGGTACCATCGTTAAGCACCTCCGCAGTCCCAAAGTGCAGGTACTGAAATTCAAGCGTTGCGGCCAATACAAAATTCAGCGCGGCCACCGGCAGGCTTTGACGGCCGTGGAGGTCGACATTCAACTCGCGTAGTGCGCGCTGGTTTGCGCCACTTGCTTCGAGGTTCTCATGGCACACAAGAAGGGCGGCGGATCTTCTACGAACGGGCGCGATTCGCAGGGGCAGCGCCTCGGCATCAAGCGTTTCGCCGGCCAGTTGGTAACGGGCGGCAGCATCCTGATTCGTCAGCGGGGCACGCATTATAAGCCGGGACGAAACGTTGGGCGCGCCAAGGATGATTCGCTGTTCGCGCTGACGAACGGAGTGGTCCGCTTCGAAGATAAAGGTGGGAGGGGACGCTTCATTAGCGTTCTGCCGGTCGAGGAAACGGTTTCAAGCGCCAAGCCGGAGCCGGCTCGCTCGGCGGCCCACTAATTTCTCATCCCGCGACGATGGCCGAGCCACAGGTCGAGCGCTCGCTCAGCTTCCAAATTTTCACCGGGCAGGAGTTCGCTGTTTCCCACAACGCCTTCTCTAATTTCCGGCCAGTCCGACCCCGTATGGATGGACACGTGTCTTGTCGCGAGCGACTCGGCTCGCCTCGTTCGCGTGATTCGCGCGCGCGGCAAGACATCGTTTCTCTTCTTTCGGTGAGGGTTCATGTTTGTCGATGAGGCGAAAATCCTGGTAAAGGGGGGAGACGGCGGCAACGGCTGTGTGGCCTTTCGCAGGGAGAAGTATGTTCCGAGAGGAGGCCCGTCGGGCGGAGACGGCGGTCATGGTGGCGACGTTTACCTGGAGTCTGACCCCAATGACAACACGCTGCTTCGCTACCGCTACAACCGGGAGTTTCGGGCCGAGCGCGGACGCCACGGGGAGGGCTCCAACTGCCACGGCCGTTCCGGCGTCGACACCATCCTGAAGGTGGCGGTCGGCACCGTCGTTTTCGATGCCGACACGGGCGAGCAGCTTTTTGATTTCACGCAACCCGAGGAGCGCTTTCGCGCCGCACGTGGCGGTCGCGGCGGACGCGGCAACGGCAATCCCACCTTCCGAAAGCCATGGCATCAGGCACCCCGCGAGCACGAAGACGGCGAGCAAGGCCAAGAGCGCCATCTGCGTCTCGAGCTGAAGCTGCTTGCGGACGTGGGCCTTGTCGGTTTTCCAAACGCCGGGAAGTCCACACTCATTTCACGAATCTCGGCGGCGCGCCCCAAGATTGCCGCCTATCCATTCACGACGCTGGAGCCCCACCTCGGTGTCGTTTCTGCGGATCCGGGCGCCGCATCCGGCACGGGCCGAACATTTGTGGTCGCCGATCTGCCGGGGCTGATTGAGGGCGCACATGAGGGCGTCGGTCTGGGAGACAGATTCCTGAAGCATCTCGAGCGAACCCGTCTGATGGTCCATCTGGTAGACACCAGCGACGCGAACGACCGCGATCCGGTTCACGACTTCGAAGTCATCAAGCGTGAACTGTCTCTGTTCAGCCCCACACTGGCCGAGAAGCCCATGATCGTGGTCGCTACCAAGCTCGATGCCACCACGAATCGTGAGCGTCTGGAAAAGCTTCGCGCCTTTGCCGGCGAACGCGGACTCGAGTTTTATGCCATTTCGTCGGCGTCCGGCGCAGGCACGAGCGAACTCGTGCAAGGAATGGCCGATCGGCTCGATCGCCTTCCGAAGCCGGCGGCGATTCCGGACGCTTCCAAGCCAGCGGACCAAGGCTTGTCCATCCAGGCGGAGCGATCACAGGCTCGGCTGAATCCAGACGATGGTTCGGCGGCTCCCGATCGGGAGGGGCGTTGACATCGCACGGCGTGCATCGGCCGTCCGGCGGGCACCGCCGTTCGGTGGCACTGTTTGGCGGGACGTTCGATCCTCCCCATACGGGACATGTGGCCGTCGCACTCGCCGCGCAGCGGCGCTTCCACCTCGACGCCGTGTACTTTATTCCTTCCTCGCGCCCGCCGCACAAGTCTCAACGGGAGCTCACTTTGTTCATTCACCGCTACGCGATGGTGGCTTTGGCCTGTGCGGAGCATCCCGGCTTTGTGCCGTCTCTGGCAGAGGCTCCGTCTGGCGGGTCTGCGCACGTCTTCTACACCATCGATACCATCCGGCGGTATCATCGCGAGCATCCTGACGATCACCTCTATTTCGTCGTCGGCGCAGACCAGTTTCTTGAACTCCCGACCTGGAAGAGCTACGAATCGTTGTTGGACGCGTGCGATTTCATTATCGCCAGCCGTCCCGGTTTTCACCTGGATGCGCTGCGACTTGTCATTCCCCCGGAGAAGCTGGGCCGGACGGCATCGGCCGATCCGCACAACATTGTGCTGCGAAAATCGGCCGTACACTTGCTGAGCACCGTGGCATGCCACGTTTCATCGACCGAGGTCCGCGAGCGGCTTGGCCGAAAGCAGTCCATCCACGGACTTGTGCCGGCACGGGTGGAGGAATACATTCTCGGTCAGGCCCTGTACCGGTGACACAGGACACCCTTCGCCCCGAAATTCGCTGCGCCGTGGAAGCGGCCCAAGACAAACAGGCCGTGGATATCACGGTGCTGAAGCTTTCCGGCGCCTTTGCCGACTACTTCGTGCTCGCCTCCGGACGCAGCCAGCCGCAGATTAAGGCGATCAGCGAAGCGGTCGAGCAGCGGCTCGACGATCAGGGCGTACGCCTGATGCATCGCGAAGGGAAGGCCGGTGCGGAGTGGGTCTTGCTCGATTACGCCGATTTCGTCGTGCACATTTTCAGCGAGCGCGCCCGCCAGTACTATGATCTCGAGCGGCTCTGGCGGACCGCCGAACGCATCGACTTCCCCGCACCGGGAACACCCGCCGAGCCGCGCGCGGAATCTCGGAACGACGCGATCCAACCATGAACGACGCGAGCGCGCTTTGGGTTGCCGCTGATCCGGCTTCTCTGGCCGTCCTGGAGATCGCGAAAAAAATCGCCGAGACGCCGACCACTCTCCTTATCACCGGGGAAAGCGGCACGGGAAAAGACCAGCTCGCCCGCTGGATTCACGAGCATGGATCACGGCGCGACGCTCCGGTGTTGAAGATTGACTGCGCCAGCTTGCCCGCGGAGCTTGTCGAATCGGAGCTTTTTGGTCACGAGCGCGGCGCGTTCACGGGCGCCGTGGCACGCAAGCCGGGCCGCCTCGAGCTCGCGCTGGGCGGTACCGTCGTGCTCGACGAAGTTGCCGCGCTCGCCTCGGGGATTCAGGCCAAGCTATTGCGCGTGCTCGAGGAGCGAACGTTTGAACGACTCGGCGGCACGGAAACCCTTCATTTGGATGCACGGCTCATTGCATTGACGAATACCGATTTGCAAAAAGCCGTGTCCTCAGGGCGATTTCGCGACGACCTCTTCTTCCGCCTGAATGTGCTCGCCCTTCCCGTACCTCCGCTTCGCGAGCGCAGGGCCGACGTTGCCCCGCTCGCGGGGCACTTTCTCACCAGGCTAGCGCCGATCCACGGCCACGCTCGTGTGGATCTCGGACCCGATGCGCTGCGCCTGCTTGAATTGTATCCATGGCCCGGAAACGTGCGGGAGCTGAAAAACGCGATCGAGCACGCCCTCGTTTTTCTGAACAGACCTCTGCTCGGCGTCGAGGATTTCCCGCAGATCGCCAAAGCCGGAGGCGGCGCGCAAGTGGCGGCGGGACTGAAGGCCCTCGAGGAAATCGAGCGAGAAGCGATCGCCGCCACGCTCGAGGCCGTCCATTACAGAATCGGTGAAGCCGCGAAGGTCCTGGGCATCAGCCGCAAGACCCTTCTGGATAAGCGTAAGAAATTCGGGCTTCTCTAGCAGATGCGCCTCCTCCTGGTCATGCTCGGCAAAACTCGCCGCCAGGAAATTCGCGTGCTGCTGGACGACTATCTGCGGCGCATACGACACTACACCGAAATTGAAGTCAGGGAGCTTACCGACGCCTCGCCCGCTGCCCTGCGCAAGCTGAAATTCGATTCGGCTGCCGTCGCCGTGCGGCTGGATCCAGCCGGCCAGCAATTTTCCTCCGAGCGATTCGCGCGCTGGCTCGGCGATCTTCGCGACCGCGGCAGTCGCGAGATTGTCTTTCTGTGCGGCGATGCAGAGGGATTCCCGGAGAAACTTCGTGCCAGCGTTCGGCAGAAGATCTCGCTTTCCACGCTTACGATGCAGCACGAGTTGGCGCGTGTTGTGCTCGCTGAACAGCTCTACCGGGCCCTGGCCATTTTGGCCGGGCATCCGTATGCAAAATGAACGCACCGCTTGCCCTCGGATTTGCGTCTGCGCTCGGCCGTGGCCCAAAATGTTCCAGATGGGTTCGACTTGACCTTTCGCGGTGCTCTAGCCACTATGGGGAGCTGTTTTTCGCGGATACCGACCGATGCCGGAAGGGAAGGGACTTCTCATCGTTTACACCGGGGCGGGCAAAGGCAAGACGACGTGTGCGCTCGGAACCGGCTTTCGCGCCGTGGGACAGGGCCTGCGGGTGCTGATGGTGCAGTTCATCAAGGGTTCCTGGCACTATGGCGAGCTTGACGCGGCAAAGATGCTGGGCGACGACAGGTTCGAAATTCGTCCCATGGGCAGAGGCTTCGTCAAGATGGGGGGAGCGGAGACTGATCCTGAGGATATTCGCCTGTGCCAGCAAGCCTGGGAGTACGGGCGCGCGCAAATCTATGGCGAGAGCTACGATCTGGTGATTTTAGACGAGATCAATTATGTGATCAGCTACAAAATGCTGGATGCGGATGGCGTGGTTCAGGCGCTCGTCCGGAGGCCGGAACGGGTGCACGTAATCTGCACGGGACGCAATGCCCACCCGAAGCTTGTCGAGGCGGCCGATTTGGTTACGGAAATGAAGGAGCTGAAGCATCCCTACACGAAAGGCCTCCTGGCCCAGCGTGGAATTGATTATTAGAACAGGGGGCCACAGGTTGCGTTTGCTGAGGACCGAATGACTTGGTTTAAGCGACAAAAGGGAGCGATCGAAAATCCGACGCCCGCGGATGAGCGGCGCGTCCGCACCGAAGGTCTCTGGACCAAGTGCAATGCGTGCCGTGCAATCATATGGAAAAAGGATCTCGAAGCCAACTGGGAAGTCTGTCCCAAGTGCGAGCACCATTTCCGGCTAGGCGCAGCCCGTCGATTGGAACTCTTGCTCGATGATCACCAGTGGACCGAGCACGACGCTGACCTGACCTCCAGCGACCCCTTGCACTTCACCGACACGCGACCCTACGCGCAACGGCTTCAGGAAGCGCAGGAAAAGCTGGGCATGAAAGACGCGATCATGACCGCCCAAGGAACACTCGCAGGCCGGCCCGTGGTCTGCTGTTCCATGGAATTTGGGTTTATCGGAGGCTCGATGGGAGCGGTCGTCGGTGAAAAAGTAACGCGCGCCATCGAGCTGTCGCTCGCCCAGAAGATGCCCCTGGTGATTGTTTCCTGTTCGGCGGGCGCACGCATGATGGAGGGCGCGGTCAGCTTAATGCAGCTCGCGAAGGTCGGGACGGCTCTGGCGCGGCTCGATGACGCCCGCGTGCCATTCATCTCCGTTCTGACCGACCCCACAACGGGTGGCGTGAGCGCGAGCTATGCCATGCTGGGCGATTTGAATATTGCCGAGCCGGGCGCGATGATCGGCTTCGCCGGTCCGCGCGTGATCGAGCAAACCATCCGCCAGAAACTTCCCGAGGGGTTCCAGACAGCAGAATTTCTTCTCGATCATGGTTTTCTCGACGCTATCGTCACCCGCAGGGAGCTAAAGCCCTACATCGCGCAGGCCCTTTCCTTTTTTCTAGACTGAAATGAACTATCAGGAATCGGTTCGGGCGCTGATCGCGCTGGGGCGGGAACTGGCTCGGCCCCAGCAAGCTCGCGTCGAGAAGTTTGGCCTCACCAACATTGCGACACTCGTCGACGTTCTCGGCCATCCGGAGCGGGCTTCTCCCTCAGTTCACATCGCGGGCACGAATGGCAAGGGATCGACGGCCGCCATGCTCGAGTCGATTTTGCGCCTTTCCGGCTTTCACACCGGCCTTTACACTTCGCCCCACCTAGAACGGATCAACGAACGCGTGCGGATCGACGGCGGCGAGGTATCGGATGAAATGTTCGCCGCTGCATGGACGCGCGTCGAGGCGGTGATCGAATCGCTGCTCGCAACTGGCAAGCTCGCCGCGCACCCCACGTACTTTGAGTGCATCACGGCGCTGTCCTTTGTCGCTTTCGGTGAAGCCGGCGTGAATTTTGCCGTCTACGAGGTCGGCTTGGGCGGCAGGCTCGACGCAACCAACGTCCTCGAGCCTGCAGTCGCTGTCATTACCTCGATCGACTTCGACCACGAGAGTTTTCTCGGCTATTCCATCCCTGAAATTGCAGCGGAAAAGGCGGGCATCATCAAGCCCGGCGCGTGGGTCGCGAGCTCGGTCGAAAGACCCCAGGCGCGCGCTGTGATCGCGAACCGCTGCCGAGAGGTAGGAGCGCGGCTCCTGGAAGTCGATGATATCTGGCGCGTCGAGGCGACCGGTGCCCGGGAAGGCTGCTATCGAGCCGTCGCTCGATCGACCGAGGCCAGCATCGTGCTGGAGCCGTCGCTGGCAGGCCACTTCCAAATACGCAATGCCCTTGTGGCCGCCACCGCCGCGCGGCTGCTGGCCGAGCGCGGCTTCCGGCTAACCGACGAGTCGATTGAACACGGGATACGCTCGGCCCGTTGGCCTGGAAGACTGGAACGGCTGCAGGAGCGTCCCACCGTCTATCTGGATGGCGCGCACAACCCCTCGGGTGCCAACCAGCTGCTGGCTTTCTGGAAGGACAATCTCCGAGGGCGCCGCATCCTGCTGGTTTACGGCGCCATGCGCGACAAGGCGGTCGATGAAATTGCGGGATTGCTCTTTCCCCAGGCCGACGTCGTGATTCTCACGCAGCCGCTTCAGCCTCGCGCGATTTCTGCCCCCCTGTTGGGGGAAATGACGGGGCACCTGGCAAAAAGCTTCCTCGTCGTGCCCGATCCCGTCGACGCCCTCGAGCATGCGCTCAGCATCGCTTCACGCGACGATGTGATTTTCGCGACCGGCTCCCTCTACCTCGTCGGGGACCTTCGCTCCTATTGGTCCAAGCGTAGTCGGGCTGCTCGGGTGCCCGCTGGGCCAAACCCCCTGGTCCGCAACGACTAACAATCTCCCAGAAACCGTAATCGGCCTCTCCGTAATGCCGGATGCGTTTGTCAACTCTTCTCCGGTACGGGACCCTTTTTGCGGACCTAGAAAGCGAAACCGTATCTCGCGCGTCTAACAGCTATCAGCAGAAGCAGTGGGGTGACCGATGACACGTGACGAAAGACGGCAGGTGCTCGAGTCATTTGGACGCGCGCCTGTGCTGCTTTCCGTCGTTTTGCGCCAACTTCCGAAAAAAATGTGGCTGTACAAGCCGTCGCCTGCGCGCTGGAGTATCCACGAGATTATCGTTCATTTGGCCGATAGCGAGGCCAGTTCCTATGTCTACTGCCGCCATCTGATTGCAGAACCGGGAATGGCAATCGCTGAATTTGACCCCCAGAGATGGGCGGCCACGCTCGGCTATTTCCACCAAAGCACCCGGGAGGCGCTTGAGATCATCCGTCGGCTCCGAAGGATGACGTACAGCTTGATCGTGACGCTCCCCGAGCCGGTCTGGCTGCACACGCTAGAGCACCCGCAAGAAGGCAAAATCAGCCTCGAAAAATGGATCGAGCGGCAGGAACGCCATATTCCTCATCACATTGACCAAATCAGGCAAAACTACCAGGATTGGGTCGGCACACATCCGCCGCGAAAGTCTGCAGCCAACACGGAAGGATCTCCTTCAGAGACTCCTCTCACCTCGCTTTCCGCCGAGCTCTAGGGCTCGCACCCGGTTCGCCCGTCGAAGCGGTGGCACCGAGCCGCCTCAATCGGACGGGCACAGCTGGTTGCCGAGGCGAAGCCGCAATGATACGATGGCACACCCATGACTTCGCGTGAAGACCACAAGCCCAGAATAGGTATTCCCTATCGCACTAGAAAAGAAGAACTTACGGGAGATTTTGACAAGCTCGAACGCTACATTGACTCGGTCCGACGAGCGGGGGGAGAGAGTGTTGTCATCTCACTCGGGCTTTCCTCAGCCCATCTGGGGAAGATCGCGCGAACGCTGGACGGGCTGCTTCTGCCGGGGAGCCCGGCAGATCTGGATCCTGCGCGATTTGGGGCCGCCCGGCACGCCAAATGCGCCGATCCGGATCGGGACCGCGAGCGAACCGATTTCGCGTTGCTGGAGCACGGTCTTGCGGAGCAGAAGCCCATTGTTGCGATCTGTTACGGGCTGCAGAGCCTGAATGTCTTTCGCTCCGGTACCCTGATCCAAGACATTCCGAGCGAGCTCGGGCGAAGGATTGAACATGACTCTGGTAACGGGCCGGGCGCGCCGGACCGGACCCACAGCGTGGAGATCGAACCTAATTCGCGCCTTGCCCAGATCGCGGAAGCGCAGCAAGCGCTCGTAAACAGTTCTCACCATCAGTCGATTTGTGAGCCAGGACGCGATTTGCGCGTCGTAGCTCGCGCAAGCGACGGCGTCATTGAGGCTGTCGAATGGATGGACCACACCAACTGGGTGATGGGCGTCCAATGGCATCCGGAACGCATGGCGGAAACCGACGCCCTCACGCGAGGGCTGTTTAGCGACCTCGTCGCCGTCGCGAGCCTGCGGAAGATGCCCGCTCGAGCCTAGCTGGCCATCACCTCGGGTTTGCCCGTTTTAGGAACCTGCTCTTCAGGCTGTGGTTGCCGACAACTGGCGTTCGGTTCGATTCCCGCTGGGAGGAACATGATTTCTCTGGCAGGCAAGGCGGCGGTCGTTACCGGCGGCTCCCGTGGTATCGGCGCTGCGACGGTAAAACTGTTCGCGCGGGCGGGCGCCGACGTGGTTTTCAGCTATCATCGAAATCGTGATGCCGCCGCGCAAGTCGGACAGGAGGCGCGGAAACACGGCACACGCATCGAATCGCTCAAGGCGGATTCGGGGAACCAATCCGATGCCAAGAAGCTGGTCGAGTTCGCGCGTGACCGGCTCGGGCGAATCGATATTCTGGTGGCGAACGCGGGCGCATGGAATCGCGAAGACATTCCGATCGAACACCTCAGCGAGCGCGATTGGGATGAGATGGTGCGCGTCAACTTGAAGGGCGTCTACACGGTGATCCACTTTGCCGTCCCCCACATGATCGCGCAAGGCGGCGGCCGAATTGTGGCCGTAAGCTCGGTGGCCGGCCAGCGCGGCACGCCGCTACATTCGCACTACTCGGCCACAAAGGGCGGTGTGATCAGCTTTGCCAAGGCGCTCTCGGCCGAACTCGCCGTACATAACATCCTCGTCAACTGCGTCGCCCCCGGTTTCGTCGATACCGATATCTGGAAAGAGGCCTCTCAAGACAAAGGCAAGCGGAAAAAATGGCTCGCCGCGTATCCCCTGAAGCGTGTGGCCACGCCGGAGGAAGTGGCCGGCCCGATCTTGTTTGCCGTTTCTGACCTGGCAACCTTCGTTACGGGTGAAGTGATCAATGTGAATGGGGGCTCTTTCCTGTGCGGATGAAGTGCCGAGAAGTTTTCCCTTTGCTTGCGCTCATCGCAGTCACCTTAGCGGGGCCCATCCGGGCACCGGCTCAGGAGGATGAGCTCCTGATGCCGGAGGAGAGTGCAGCCAAAGCCAAGGGGCTGTTGAACCAGGCCATCGGTGCGCTCGGGGGCGCCGCCTATCTGAACGTTCACGACGTCACCTGCAGCGGCCGAATCGGGACCTTCGACCATGCGGGCCAACTCACCGGCTTTGGCGAGTTCGTCGATTACACCATCCCTCCGTTAAAGGAACGCCAGGAAAACCTACCCAAGCGGAACATCATTGAGGTGTACAACGGCGACAAAGGCTGGGAGCTGGACCGCGGAGGTGTTTCTGATGCGCCCCAGGCCGATCTCGCCGACTTTCAGGCAACCGTCAAAAAGGACCTCGACAACATCCTGCGCCATCGGATCCACGAGCCGGATATGACTTTTCGCTATGGCGGAACCGACGTCATCGACGGATGGCAAGCGGAGTGGGTTGAACTCATCGACGGGGAGAACCGAACAATCCGAATCGCTTTTCAAACCAGCACGCACCTTCCGGTTCGCAAGACAACCGACAACAACGATCGGAAAACGCACCTAAAGATGAAGGAGATTGAGTATTACTCGAACTACCATCCGATCGATGGAATCCAAACGGCGTATCAACTCACCCGCGAGCGAAACGGGATGAAGATTTTCCAGGCTTTCTTCGACAAGTGCGAGTACAACACGAATCTATCCGATTCTCTGTTCACCAAGGAGTCCCTCGAACAGCGCTGGGCTCAGGTCGGCAAGAAGGAGATGGAAAAGGAAGCAAAAGACAAGAAGAAAAACTCCTCTTCGTCCAACGAGTAGTAAAACTGCCAGGAAATGAATCGTTGATAGCAACAGGCCACCATGGTCGATACTCCATTCCCGCGGCGCGGAGTATAATCGCGGGATGGCACCAAACGGAAAATCACCTCAGGTGCACGGCACCACGGTCCTGTGCGTCCGGAAGGACAACAAAGTCGTGCTGGCGGCCGACGGGCAGGTCACTCTGGGAGAGACCGTCATCAAGCATAGCGCCCGGAAAACCCGCCGTTTGTTCAACGACAAGATCCTGGCTGGCTTTGCAGGGAGCACGGCGGACGCACTTTCCCTGTTTGCCCGCTTTGAAAATAAACTGCAGGAGTATCACGGGAACCTGGCTCGCAGCGCCGTGGAACTGGCGAAAGAGTGGCGCACCGACCGGTCGCTTCGCCACCTCGACGCGCTGTTGATCGTGGCCGATGCCAAGGGAACCTTTCTGCTTTCGGGCAACGGCGATGTGATTGAGCCGGACGATGGCATTTGCGCCATTGGCTCGGGCGGGCCTTACGCTGTTTCGGCCGCTCGCGTTCTGGCCAAGCACACCAAGATGAACGCCAAGGACATCGCCCAGGAAGCCATGCGCTTGGCCAGTGAGATTTGCATTTTCACGAATGCCAATTTCAGCATCGAAGAGCTATAGGCAGCGGTCGGAGAAAGTTCATGGTGATTTACTTGTCTGGCGACCAGCAGACCGAAGAAGCCGAGGTGCTGCCTTCGTTCGACGAGCTGACTCCGCGGGAGATCGTCGTTGAACTGGATAAATACATTGTCGGCCAAAATGCCGCCAAGAAAGCCGTGGCCATCGCTTTGCGCAATCGCGTGCGACGGCAGAAATTGCAACCCGAAATGGCCGAGGACATCCTGCCGAAGAACATCCTGATGATCGGCCCGACCGGGGTGGGCAAGACGGAAATCGCCCGGCGGCTGGCGCGCCTGGCGGGCTGCCCGTTTGTGAAAGTCGAAGCATCGAAATACACCGAAGTCGGTTATGTGGGCCGCGACGTGGAATCGATGGTTCGGGACCTGGTGGAAACCGCCATCGACATGGTTCGGGAAGAAAAGCTGGATGAGGTCGCAGAGCGCGCCGAGCAGGCGGCCGAAGAGCGTCTGCTCGATCTGCTGTTGCCGCCCTCGTCAGTCTCTCCCGATCCTGCCCCGGCCGGGGACGCCCAGCGCCGCGAGCAGGCGCAGCGAACGCGCGATAAACTGCGGGCTCAACTCCGTGAAGGAAAGCTCGACCAGCGTTTGGTCGAAGTCGAGGTCCGGGAACGGTCGATGCCCTCGTTTGAAATCATCACCAACCAGGGCGTTGAGGAAATGGACATCAACGTCAAGGACATGCTCTCCGGCATGTTTGGGCAACAGAAAAAGAAGCGCAAGATGACCGTCTCGGAGGCATTCGATTACCTGATTCAGGAAGAGGAAAATCGGATGATCGACATGGACCAGGTGACGCGCATCGCCGTAGACCGTGTGGAACAAATGGGCATTCTATTTATCGACGAAATCGACAAGATCGCGGGACGCGAATCCGGACACGGGCCGGACGTGTCCCGCGAGGGTGTGCAACGCGATATTCTGCCGATCGTCGAAGGCACGACGGTCAACACCCGCTACGGCATGGTCCGCACCGACCATATTCTCTTCATTGCTGCAGGCGCATTCCACACCTCGAAGCCGTCTGATCTGATCCCCGAACTACAAGGACGCTTTCCGATTCGCGTCGAGCTCGGCTCGCTCACCGAAGCCGACTTCGTCCGCATCCTCACGGAGCCAAAGAACGCGCTCATTAAGCAGTACGTGGCGTTGCTAGATACCGAAGGCCTCAAACTCTCGTTCGGCGAGGATGCTGTCGCGGCGATCGCCCGATTTGCGGCCAAGGTCAACGAGCAAACCGAGAATATCGGAGCGCGCCGCCTGCACACCATTCTTGAAAAGGTTCTCGAGGAAATCTCCTTCGAAGCCCCCGAAATGAAGAAAAAGACGGTCAAGCTGGACGCCTCCTATGTGCAGAAGCAGCTGGCCGAGATCGTGAAGGATCAAGATCTCAGCCGCTACATCCTGTAAAAAACGTGGATATGGAAAACGGAATCGGAGCTCGAGCGCCGGGGCTGTTGCCGAAGCGGTATGCGCGCCCGAGCGTTCTCCTTCTGGTGATCCTGTCGCCGTGGTGGGCCGGCTGTGCCTCTCCGGGTGAGCCTGTCGAGCGAAAGCCGCCGGTCGCCGAGGCGGTCGGTGACCTGCGCGCCGAGCAGACGGCCAACGAGGTCGTTCTCACCTTCACGCTTCCCACCGAGACGGCGGAGGGCCACCGACTGACGCATCCTCTCTCGATCGAAATTTATAGGGGCATCGGCGCTCCCGGGGCCGATTCGGAAGCGCATATGACCTTGCTCGCAACCGTTCCCTCCGCCGAAGTCAATCACTACGCGACCCAGGGGCGCCTGCGCTACGTGGACCTGCTCACGCCGCAAGATTTTGCCGAGCGAGAGGTCGCCGGCGCCTCCTACAGCGTCCGGACGCGAGCCTCTGAAAAGAAGGATTCCGGGTCGTCCAATATCGCCTACCTCCTGATACGGCCCGCTCTGGAACCCATCTCGGACCTGAAGACACAGGTCACCCAATCGGCCATCGTGCTGACGTGGACTGCGCCGATGAAGACGCTGACGGGCTCGACGCTTCCGGTGACTTCTTACCGCATGTATCGAGCGGAAGCGACAGACTCCGAACCGTCAACCGGGGAAAGTCCCAAAGCGCTCCTCGCCAGGATTGGTGAGAGCGAATCTCCGGTGTTTCAGGATACGCAATTTGAATTCGGCAAGACGTATGTCTATTCGGTCCGAAGCGTCACCGGCACCGGTGTCGAAGCGCTGGAATCGGCGAACTCGAATCTTGTGACGATCACACCCCGCGACACCTTTCCCCCCGCCGCTCCGGTGGGTCTCCTCTCGGCGCTGATGCCGCGGCAGGCCGATACGCCCGCGCACCTGGAGCTGTCCTGGGCCATCAGCCCTGAAACCGATCTCGCTGGTTACAACGTCTATCGAAGCGAGCAGGCAGGTGCCCGAGGTGTACGCCTGAACACCGAATTGTTGCTTGCGCCTGCATTTCGCGATATGAATGTCCAAACCGGCCACCGCTATTTCTACACTGTGACCGCCGTTGATCGCTTCGGGAACGAAAGTACCGCAAGCGAGGTGGTCTCCGGCGGTGTGCCGGCGGAAAGCCAGCCAGCTCCATGAAGGACTTCCCGCCAATCCGGTTTGAGGGCGCGGCCGACACCTCCTTCCCTGCCGTTCTGCGCGTGGGAGTCTCGACCGGCGCTTTGCTTGTGATTGTGATGCTGGGAGCGCTCGTTGCCGCGAACCGAATCCCTCGACTCGAGCGCTATGCGCTTGAGCGCGGCGCAATCTCGTATAGTCTGTTCATGTTGTTTATATGGATTCCTGTGGCTCGTTTCCGGAATAGCCCCCTGAAAATGTTCGCATCGGCCCTGATTGGCCGGACGCTGTCCGCGGTAGCGTACGATGTCGCAGGCGTGCGGCATACCTCTCTCATGGCGCTCTGTGAGGGCGCGCCGTGGTCTATGGGGTCTCCTCCGTCCTATTCTGGGGTGCGGGGAATGGTCCTAAACGCCCGGCACCATCCGATCCGGCCGGGTCGAAAGGCGGCGAGTGAAACGGCTCGCCACAGCCGATGAAACTCTGTCGATTTGAACCGATCGAATCCGCCGGCAGGAGCTCCGCCCGCACGCAGGCCGAGGCGTATCGAAGCTCTTATGCCGGAATCGCCGAAGGCGGCACGATTCGCGAGATCGCCGGTGAGATTTGGGGGGAACGCAAGCCAACTGGCCGGCAGTGGCGAGTCGATCAGGTAAGATTTCTGCCGCCCTCGTGGCCGACCAAAATCATCTGCATGGCTCGAAACTACCTCGATCACGCAGCTGAGATGAATATCGAGGCGCCCAAACAGCCGGTCATCTTTTCCAAGCCGCCATCGTCGATCATCGCTCCCGAGGACGAAATTGTCATGCCGCGAATATCCCAGCGCGTGGACTATGAAGGGGAGCTCGCCTTTATCGTCGGCCGTCGCTGTTCTCATCCGCGGCCGACGGAGGCCATTGCGCCTTACATTGTCGGCTACACCTGCCTGAACGATGTAACGGCCCGCGATCTCCAAAGGCTCGACGGGCAATACACACGGGGCAAAGGGTTCGACACCTTCTGTCCCTTTGGACCTATGGTTGAGACGGAGCCTCCGTCGCCGGATACCAGGATCGAGACTTTCGTCAATGGCCGAAAGAAGCAGTCGGCGCGCGTGGCCGACATGGTCTTTGGAATCGAGGTCGTTTTTCGCTGGATTGCCGAGGCCATGACACTTGAACCCGGTGATCTGATCGCGACCGGCACACCGGCCGGCGTCGGGCCCCTCACCGCGGGTGATGTGGTAGAAGTCCGTGTCGGCGACATCGGCACACTGCGCAACACCGTGGTGGGCCCTCGGGATTAGCGCCGGCGTTTCGAGTTGGCGACGACGCCGTAACTCTCTCGCAACTGTCCCCTCTTTCGCCTACCAACGCAGTCATTTGCCATATAATTTTATAGCGTTCGTACTGGCGAAATTTAGACTTTCACGGAACACACCACCGTTTTCGAGAGCAGGGCGCCTTGACAGAGCTTTTGAGCGATTGGCACAACTTGGTTCCCATGATCGGTCTGGGGGTGTTGGCCGCGATCGGGATTATCGTGCTGTTTCGGCGGAAACCGGAAGATGCCGGCGAACTAGAGCGCGCGCGACGTGCCTATCTCAATCGAGTTGGCCGCATCGTGGAAGGCCAGGTTCTGGAAATTGCCGATCAGGCGCGTGCGGTTTCCGGAAATGGTGACGGCAAACTCTTCGCCCTACCCAAGCGCAGTCGAGTCGCCGACGGCCCTCGAAAGCTGCTCTACTACACCTATGCGATTTCCGGCGTAACCTATGAAACGGCTCAAGACATCACCGGACTGGAAGAGCGGCTGCACCTGAGCCGTGTCGCATCCGGGCAAACCGCGAGCGTTAAGTACGACCCCTCCAATCCCAGCAATTCAATCCTTCTGGCCGACGACTGGTCGGGACTACACTGATCTCAGCCGACGAGCGAGTCAGTCTCCCTTTTTCAAGGTTTTCACTCCGTCGCGCCCAGCCACAATCACTTCTTTCGCGAGCCCGAGAAACAGGCCGTGCTCGATCGCGCCCACCACATGATCCAGGTGGTGCGCAACCTCCTTGGGGTTTGCCATCGGCCCGAAAGCGCAATCCAGGATGTAGTTCCCGCCGTTGGTGACGAAGGGCTTTTGACCCACCCCGAGCCGGAGCGAGGGCTTGCCTCCAAGCTCGGTCAAGTATCTCGCCGTCGCTTGCCACCCGAACTGGACCACCTCGACCGGTACGGCCATGAGCGAGCCGAGCCGGTCGACCAGTTTCGTTTCGTCGACCACGATAATCAGGCGCTTCGACGCTGTGGCGACGATTTTTTCCCTGAGCAGGGCCCCGCCGTGCCCTTTGATCAGGAACAGCGTGCCGGATTCCACCTCATCGGCTCCATCCACGGTGAGGTCGATCAGGACGCGCTCGGCGAAACTGGTCAGCGGAATTCGCAGGCTGTGGGCTTGGGAAGCCGTCTCATCCGAAGTCGGAATGCCGGTGATCCGCAATCCCTGCTCAGCAACGCGCCGTCCGAGCGCGCTCACGAAATAGGCTGCCGTTGATCCCGTGCCGAGACCCAAAACCATGCCATCTTGGACGAGATGCACGGCCGCTTCCGCCGCCGCTTTCTTCCACTCATTTTGCTGGGATGGTTGCACCGGCTCACTCACTTTCCCGAATCGAACTGAACCGGCTATGGCCGCCCAGGACCGAAACCGCTTACTTCGCCTCGGGGAGCTTGCCGGAGGATTCCAGGATTTGCCGCGCCAGATAGTTGGTGACGTGCGCTTCGTCGCGCGCTTCCGCCAAGTACGCCGAGCGCAGCAGCTGCTCTTTACGCGTGCGGAGCCCATCTCGGATGGCCTGCTGCACCTGCGCGTCCGACAAGTCTCGCTGCCCGGCCGACTCCTTGGCAAGCAGCTTCAGAATGACGTAGCCGCCATCCTTGGTGTGAATCGGCTGGGTGGCCTGCCCCGCTTTCAGCGAGAGAACAGCCTTCTTGAGCACGGGGTCGGACTTATTGAAGGCCGACTCGGGCTCAAACCCCAGGTCGCCTCCCGTCGAGGCGCTCGGGTCTTCCGAGTAGTCCATGGCCATCTGTCCGAAATCCGCTCCGGCATCGAGCTTCTGCACGACCATGGCCGCCTTGCGACCCGCTTCGGCCTCGTTCATGGCCTTGTCGTTTTTGCGATTGTAGACCGTCGGATCGGGGTGAGATGTGATGACAATCTCGGCGATGTGATAACGCGGCTCGACCACATTGAATTGTGCACGATTCTTGTTGTAAAAGTCCGTCACGTCCTGGTCGGTGATGGAGATCTTCGCGATTACCTCGCGGTTCAATAGCTTCTGGATCGAAAGTTGTCGGCGGATGTCGTTTCGCAGATCATCCACCGTGAGCCCGGTCTCTTGCAGTTTTTTTTGGAACTCCTCTTCGGTAAAAGGGCTTTTCGATTCGGTCAGCTTTTCTTCGACCTCGGCATCGCTTGCCATCAGGTTCATCTTGTTGGCGCGTTCGAGCAGGATGTCGCTGTTCACCAGTTCATCGAGAATCCCGAGCTTGAGGGAAAGCGCCTCTTCCTGCGAGGGCCGGGGCGAATCCGGATTCACCCGCGTACGGAAGATCTTCTCAACGTCCTGCCTGAGAATCTGCTTACCATCTACCACTGCCCATACGTCCGGTCCCGGCGCCATCTCTTGCCTGCAGGCCGACAGCAGCGCGCACACGACGACTGCTGCGATCGCTGGGGGTTTCCGCTTCAACAGGAACTCCTTCCGAGAGGGCGTACCTGCCGGATGGGCGTCAGGCGGCCTTCGTGACGCGTCCGGATTTGATACAGGCGGTGCAGGCACGCACCTGCTTCCGCACGCCATCGACTACGGCGCGCACCCGCCGCAAGTTGGGATTCCAGCGGCGCCGGGTCACATTGTGCGCGTGGCTGATGGTATTTCCATAACGCGGTTTCTTGCCGCAGATTTCACATGCCAATGCCATTTACTCGGCTCTCCAAAAAACCACCCATTTGATAATCCCTCCACATCGTACCAAAAATCTGGTGAAACACGGTGCCAATTTCGGACACCACCACAAAAAACCCATTCCTGCCGCTGCGGCAGGAATGGGGCCACCTGAATCGTTCGGCTCGCGCTTGCTCTAGAAGAGCAGCTTCAGAGCAAACTGTATGACGCGCGGAGGAACAGAACTGCTGGTGATCACTCCGAGGGTGCTGAGCTCACCATAATTGTTAGAGGGCGGATTGAACTGAGCGTGGTTCCAGACATTGTAGAACTCTGTCCGGAATTCCGTATTGAACCTTTCCGTGATTTTCGTGTGCTTGATGATCGAAATATCCCAGTTGTCCTGGCCGGGGCTACTGATAATCCCAATGCCCGAGTCTCCGAAGCCCGTTCCGCCACCTGAGGCAGCGCAGGCGCCCGGGACCGTGCCGCCAATGCAGGGAGCGGGTGTAAACGCGGCGTGATTAATCCAGCCATTGCCGCCCGTAAGGCCGCTCATAACACGGGCGTAGTTGCTGCCCCCGGTTGCCACCCCGGCACCGCTGCAAACACCTAACACATTGCATCGGCCGGTGTTGGCAGGTGACAATTCCGCCCTCACGAAGCCATCGTTGAAGCCGGTGCCTGCCTCGCCCCAGTAGATTGTGCCTGCGGTGCTGTCTTCGACGGAGAACGGCGTTCCGTTCTGGATGGTGGTGATACCTGAGACGCTCCACCCGCCAAGCACGTGGCCGGCGAAGCCGTCCTGGTTCTTGTAAGGCAGATCATAGGCGTAGGCAACAATGAAACGCTGCGGCCGGTTGAAAGCCGCTAGACCGTACTGCTGACGCAGATCGAGCGGGTCGTTGCTGTTCGAGTCCCCTGAAAGAACGTTACCCCCAGCGGCGATACCGGCGCCGGCCACCGAAGCGTTAATGTTGGTAATCAACTTGCTCCAAGTATACGAAGCCTGAAGCAAAAGCCCGTTAGAGAACTGATGGCGGAGTTGGGCCTGCAAGCTGTTGTAGAGCGAATCGCCAAGGGTATTGGTGCTGGCCAAGCCACTGGATGCGAATCCGAGATTGGAGACACGCCCCGAGACGTTCCCGTAGAACGTGGCGTTCCCCGTGTTTTCGAGGATCTGGGTAGCCGGGTTTGTGTTGCCGGGGTCATTAAATGGGAGTGCGTTCGGAGTGCCCGGAGCTCCCGACCCGAGAATCATGCGCCTGTTCTGAGGGTCTGTCGGCTCATTGGGAGCGTTGGGAACGAGGAACGACACGTTGATCGTCTGCGACCAATTGTAGAGGTGAGTGCCGTGCGAACCTACGTAGCCGATATCGGCGACCCAGTTGCGGGCAAACCCATATTGCAGGTCTAGATTGTACTCTTGGATGAGTGGCGAACCCAGGCCCGGGTTGTCGATAGCGGTGGTGGTTGAGGCCGTGCTACCATTGTTTGCCACGATCTGGGTCGCCCCGGTCGCGGCATTGCCGGCAACGACACCGAGGGTACGCGGCGACCAGCCGAGGAGTCCGATAATCACGACAGGGTTATCCGTAGAGTTGAGCGGGCTTTGGCCGACAAAACCATTGTACGGCGGGCTGCCGGACTGGTTATAGGACAGCAGGTTCGCATAAACCGCGTCATAAAAAATGCCATAGCCGGCGCGGACAACGAAATTTTCACCCAGCGGCTGCCAGGCCACGCCAATTCGCGGCGCGAAGTCGTCGTTTGGGGCGCCGTGAACGATCGTCTTGTTGTTGTTGAAATAGACTCCCGTCGCGCCTCCCGGATAGCCAGGGAAGACCCCGGGCTGGCCCGTCAGTCCGCAGGCGGTGAGAGACAGCGGATTGCCGCACTGTTGGACATTCGGGTTGTAATTCGACTGCACAACGTACCCGGTCAGGGTGCCAACCTGGTTGTTGTTCGTCGGAAGAGGGCAAGGCGGAGCGAACGGCGATGCGGGGGGAGCTAGACAGGGCGGCCCCGTAGCGATTTCGTTGCCGAGAAAGAATGACCCCGTATTGACGAGCCCGACGTTACTCGGCCACGCATTCGTGAAAAAGCCGTGGACTTCGGTAGGATAACCGTCATACTCCCAGCGCAGGCCCAGGTTCAAAGTGAGCTTGGGGTTCACCTTAATATTGTCTTGCACGAATGCAGCAAACTGATTCGCGGCTTGGTTGTGTTTGTTCCCGTCGGGGTCAGTCAGGCTATACCCGGTGGCGAGGAGTCCGTTGAAGGCTGGAGCTGTGCCGGTGTCCGGCGCGCCGCTTGAACTGGTCAGGAATGCGGCAGTGTTCCAGGGATCAAAGCCACCTCTCGCTGGGAGGGTCCAATTGTACAAAATGCGGTTCACCCAGAATCCGGCACGGAGAGAATGCTTGCCGGCATTCCAGGAGACCTGTTCGTTGCCCTGGTAGTAGTTTTGGTAGGTAGTGTTTGCGGGGATAAAGGTTCCGCCATTCTGCCACAACCCCTCGAAGGGGAGCCCCGCAATGCCGAAGCTTGAGATCGTCGGAATTTCCAGCTGAGCCGGGTTGATCTGCTTGCCCTCAAGTCCCGCGCAGCCAGCAGGGTTAATTACCGGACTCGTGTATGGCTGGGTAAATCCAGCTACCGAGCAGGCTGCGACGTAGTCCTGCGTATGGCCATACGCAGTTTGTCGCTGGAAGGAAAAGTAGGCCTCGTTGACAAGGTTGTTGGTTACCACGGTCGTGAGCTTGAGTGTTTCACTGGTGGCGGTGTACCAGACAGCCGTGGGAGCCCCAGGTGTGCATCCGCTGGGGAAACAAGTAAACGGCTGCACTTGGGGATCGGTGGACGTGAAAAACTTCTGGCTGAGTGTATTCTTGCTGTTAACGACGTAATCGGCGTTCCCGAGGTATTGGTTCTCAGTGGCCAGGATGGGATCGGAAACCGTGTTCGTCGAACACGATCTCTGGGTCCAGCAATTCTCAAGCGGCTGCCCGCCCCTGTAGGGGACGCTGGGAATCCAGAAGCCCGCATTGAGGCCTTTCTTCGGCCCCGCCGTGCGCAGGAAATTTACGGCAACGTTGTTGATGTTGGTGGTGGCGTCGTCAAGCGGGTCAGCCTGGTTCGGGGGGTGAATGGTGACGCCGTCGAACACACCGCTGGCCCCGGCAAAGTAGCAGCCTAGGTATCCGCGATACGTGGCGTAATTGCAGGGGGCGTTACCGGGGATCCAATTGAGCGGGATCGTGCCGACCTCGTCGTTACGCGTGCCGTCGGGTTCGCTGAAGGGGAGCAGCGTGAGGCCGGTCGTAAGGCCCGAGGCAAAGCCGTTCGTGCCAATCCCATTCTTCTGCCGAATTCCCTGGTAGGAGAAGAAGAAGAACAGTTTGTCCTTCTTGATCGGGCCCCCGATGGTGCCTCCGAATAGATTCTCGTTCAGGATCTCCTGCTTGTTGGCTTCGCCGAGCTGCTTCTGAGAAAATGCGTTAAAGAAATCATTGCCATCCAGGACGCTATTGCGGAAAAACTCCCAGGCGTCGCCGTGGAAATTGTTGGTGCCGCTCTTGGTGACAACGTTGACGCTCGCACCCGGGTTGCGGCCATACTCGGCGTCGTATTGCGATGTCTGAACTCTGAATTCCTGAATCGCATCGGCATTGGGAATGCCGATGCCGGGGAACGAACCAGACTGGGCTCCGCCGCCGCTGCCGTAATTGGTAAGCGTGGCGCCATCCATCATGTAGTTGTTTTGGTCCGAGCCCATGCCGTTGACATTAATGTCCTGCGTGCCGTTCCCGACGGCTGCCGCGCTGGCAACGTTCGCCACGACGCCGGGCGAGAGGTCAATAATTTGGGTATAGTTGCGGGAGTTGAGCGGCAGAGTGGTCACCGTTTGGGAGCCCACGAGAGTTCCCACCGTGGCGCTCTGCGTCTGGATGGTCTCAACAGTGGTCTCAACGGTCAGCGTGGTGGACTGCGATCCGATTTCAAGCTTCCGATTCAGCACGGCCGTCTCCGTCACGTTGATGGTCACGGAGCCAACCTCCTCGGTTTTGAAGCCGCTGGCCGAGAATTTCACGGAGTAATCGCCGGGGGACAACAACGAGAGATTATAGGCGCCCGCGGCATCCGTCGTCGTCGTGCGTTCCTGGCCGGTCGCCTTGCTGGTCACCGCGACAGTCGCGCCAACGACTACGCCGCCCGTTGGATCGGTAACCGTTCCGGTAAGAGCGCCAGTTGTAGCGCTTTGCGCCCACGCGGGCGACGTACAGGCCAACAGAACCGTCAAGCAGAGGACTAGCGACAGGGCAAACGGCACACGTACAGAAAAACTACTCATGACCCACCCCCGTGAGTTGAAGACTCAAATGCCACCCAGATCTCTCTCCAAGTCGGCCGGTTTCCTGATCCCACCCGTAACAGCGCGCTGAGAACCCTCGGCTCGCGCGCGATGCCCGCCCTCCGGACGTGCCGAAACTGGGAGCCTAACGCCGGGAACACCCCGACGTAGTTGCCCTCGAAATATCACAGGGACGGGAGACCTGTCAAGCGTTGATGTGTAAAGGATTTGTCTCGTTCACAAGAAGTCAAGGCTCGGTAATGTGTTGCAGCCCGCGCTCAGCGCTTCTGGCTAACCAAACCGGCAATCGTGTCCATCAAGTCGAACTTCGTCAGTACTTCCAGTTCGCCCGACTCCATCTGTACAAACACAGCCGGGCTTTCATGGCTCAGCAGGTGGGTCACGCGCTCGACCGGCGCGTTCGAAGGAACCTGCGGCAGAGGCGGACCCATTACTTCGCGGACGATCAGTTTGCGGAGGTCCTTGCCCTGGAGCGCGAGATTCAGGATTTGGTCCTCAAACAGCGAACCGACCGATCGTCCCTCCTCGAATACGGGAAGCTGCGAAATATCCTGTTGCTGCATGGTCTGCAGCGCCTGAAACACCGTCCGATTCGGTCCGACTTGGACGAGTTCGCGTCTCTTGCCGTTCTGCCGCTTCACGCGAATCACGTCTTGGGCGGTGAGCGTCACCTCCTGATCGGCGTACCCGAGTTCGCGCATCCAGCTGTCGCTGTATAACTTGCTCAGGTAACGCGTACCGGCGTCTGGCAAAAGTGCGACGACGAGTTCCCCCTTTTTGCAATCCTTGGCGACACGCAACGCCGCCGACACGCATCCGCCCCCCGAACCACCCGTGAAGATTCCCTCCCGCTTGGCCAGCCGCCGCGCCCAAAGAAAACACTCTTCGTCGTTCACCTGTACGATGTCATCGAGGATGGAAAAATCCATGGCCCCCGGCAGGATGTCCTCGCCGATTCCCTCGACCACATACGTCCGCGCCTTTCCGATGTTGCCAGTTTTCCAATATTCGTAAAACAGCGATCCGTAGGGATCAACTCCGATCACCTTTACGTGCGGATTCTGCTGTTTCAGATAGCGTCCCGCACCGCTGGCTGTGCCGCCCGTACCCAGACCGCAGACAAAACGTGTGATTTTCCCTTCCGTGTCCTTCCAGATTTCCGGACCGGTGGTGCGGTAGTGGGCTTCGGGATTCGCCGGGTTGTCGTATTGGTTCGCATAGTAGGAATTGGGAATCTCGCGCGCCAGCTTTTTCGCCACCGAATAGTAGCTGCGCGAATCTTCCGGCTCGACCGCCGTGGGGCAGACGATCACCTCGGCGCCGAAGGCCTTCAGCTGGTCGATTTTTTCCCGTGACTGCTTGTCATTGATGGTGAAGACGACTTTGTATCCGCGGACGGCGGCAAGAATCGCAAGGGCCATTCCCGTGTTGCCGGAAGTCGCCTCCACGATCGTCCCGCCGGGCCGGAGCAGTCCCCGGCGTTCGGCCTCATCGATCATCCCGACGGCGATGCGGTCCTTCATGGAGCCTCCGGGATTGAGATATTCCGCCTTCACGCACACCTCGGCCGGAAGATCCTTCGCCACGCGGTTCAGCCGGATGAGCGGTGTATGGCCAATCGCGTCCAAGATGCTTTGGCATTTCACTGAGCGAGCATCTCCCCGAAGTCTCTGGATCGAAAGTAGATTAGAGACTTCGCCATTCTCTGTCCAGCGGCAGTTTGCTGCCTGCGGGCCAGGCGCAGCTTCCGGGAGGACGTGCTATGCTTTTTGATAGGCGCCACCCGATGACTCCAGAGATTCTTTTCTACGACGGACACTGCGCTCTATGCCACGGAAGCGTAAGATTTGTGCTGAAACATGATCGTTCGAGCGGCGCATTCCGGTTCGCACCGTTGCAAGGCTCCACTTTCAGCTCGCTGGTTGCTCCCGGCGATCGGCCGAGCCTGCCCGATAGTATGGTCCTGCGCACCGAGCAAGGATTGCTGCTGGTGCGCTCCGATGCGTTGATTCATATTCTCCGCCGGTTGGGTGGTGGCTGGCGACTTCTAGCTGCATTGATCGCCGTGGTGCCGCGGGGACTGCGAAATCTAGGCTACGATTTCGTGGCCCGCATTCGCTATCGCGTCTTCGGCAGGCGAGAAGATCTGTGCCCTGTCGCGCCACCCGCTTGGCGCGCACGCTTCGATCCCTAGCGAAAATCCAAGCGAGGAAAAAATGGAACGAAGAAGGATCGCCACCAAAACGCCGTGGGAGCCGATCGTCGGTTACTCGCGAGCCATCCGCGTCGGAGCAAACGTATACGTCTCAGGAACAACCGCGACGGACGCCGAGGGCAAGGTCGTGGGGGTGGGTGATCCGTACCGCCAGACCATCCAGGTCCTACGGAATATCGAATCCGCGCTCACCAAGGCCGGGGCACGTCTGACCGACGTCGTGCGGACCCGCCTGTACGTGACCCGCATCGCCGACTGGGAGAAAATCGGCCGGGCGCATGGCGAATTTTTCAGTGAGATCCGCCCCGCGACGGCCATGGTGGAGGTCAGCCGTCTGATCGATCCGGAGATGCTGGTCGAAATCGAAGTCGACGCCGTGATTGGCGAAGGATAGCCCGTTCGTGCTTTCCGTCGCTGCCGCCGGGTAAATTTCAACCACGCCGGCAAGATTTACTCGCCTCGCGAGGCCGCTGTGCGGTGAAGACTTTCTCGATTCAATCAATTACGACACGGCTTGTTTGGAAAGGGCTTTGCGGTAGAAGCGGCAGGAATGCTTCATAGCCGATACGTGCGAGGCCCTTCCTACCCCCGACGACGCGCACGGGCCTCGCACACCCCACCCGGGACCGAGTGTTGCAACACTCCCTTCGGCTATTTAGGAAGAAGCTTCGGCGCTGGCGCGAATTTCCTGCCAGCGCTTGGGGCGTTTTTTCGAGTCGAGCACTTTCTTGCGCAGACGGATGGATCGAGGCGTGACTTCGACGTACTCGTCATCGGCAATGAACTCGATGGCCTTTTCGAGCGTCATTTCGCGTGGCGGGATCAGTCGAATCGCTTCATCGGCTGTCGAGGAGCGCATGTTGGTGAGTTTCTTCTCCTTGGTGATATTCACGTTCATGTCTTCTTCGCGCGAGTTTTCACCGACAATCATTCCTTCATAGACTTCCACTCCGGGTCCAATCAGCATCTCGCCGCGTTCCTGAATGCCCCAGATCGCGTAGGCCGTCGAAGGGCCGGTGCGGTCGGCGACCAGCGCACCGGTAGGCCGCATAGCCATGTCACCGGCATAATCGGTCCAACCTTCGAGGATCGAGTGAATCAGCGCGGTGCCGCGTGTGTCGGTGAGCAACTGGCCGCGCAGGCCAATCAATCCGCGTGACGGGATGGTGAACTCCATTCGGACGCGCCCGGAATGATGGTTGACCATCTTTTTCAGCTCGCCGCGGCGGCTTCCAACCGACTCCATCACGATGCCGATGAAACTCTCGGGGCAATCGACCACCAGCGACTCGAGTGGCTCCAGGCGGCGACCGTTTTCCATTCGCACTACGATTTCTGGCTTGCCGACCATCAGCTCGTAACCCTCGCGCCGCATCGTCTCAATTAGGATGGCCAGCTGCAATTCGCCGCGTCCCAGCACCCGGAAGGCGTCGGTCGAGCCCGTCTCCTCGACTCGCAGCGAAACGTTGGTCAGCAGTTCCTTTTCAAGCCGCGCGCGCAAATCGCGAGAGGTCACGAAGGCTCCTTCCCGGCCGGCGAGCGGCGAAGTGTTGATGGTAAACACCATGGCCAGCGTTGGCTCGTCGATCGCTAAGGGGGCCAGCGGCACGGGGTGTTCGAGATCGGTGATGCTTTCCCCAATCTGGATGCCTTCGACTCCCGCGATGGCCACGATATCGCCCGCCGAGACGGCCTCGGCTTCATCGCGCTCGAGCCCCCGAAACGTGAACAGCTTGGTGATCTTTGCCGGCTCGATCGTGCCCGAAAGTTTTACCATGGCCACTTCTGATCCCCGCGCGAGTGTGCCCTCGAAGACCCGCGCGATGGCGATGCGGCCTAGAAAGTCACTGTAATCCAGGTTGGTCACCTGGATTTGCAGCCGCGAGGCGGGATCGCCCGCGGGCGGGGGGATGGAGGCCATGATTTCCTCAAACAGCGGCTCGAGCGTTGTGAATTGGTCGCCGATCTGGCGATGGGCCACGCCGGTTTTTGCATTGGTGTAGAGGACGGGAAATTCGAGTTGATCTTCGGTGGCGTCCAGATCGATCAACAAATCGTAGATTTCATCCAGCACAGCGGCAGGCCGCGCGTCAGGCCGGTCGATTTTGTTGAGGACCATGATTGGCGGCAGCTTCGCGGCCAGCGCCTTCTGCAGCACGTAGCGAGTTTGCGGCAGCGGACCCTCACTGGCGTCCACCAGCACGAGCACGCCGTCCACCATGCGCAGGGCCCGCTCGACCTCGCCGCCGAAATCGCTGTGGCCCGGGGTATCCACGATGTTGATTTTTGTGCCGCGGTAGGTGATGGCGGTATTTTTGGCCAGGATGGTGATTCCGCGCTCGCGTTCGAGCTCATTGGAATCCATCACGCGCTTCACCACTTCCTGGTTCTCGCGAAAAATTCCGCTCTGACGCAACATGGCGTCCACCAGCGTGGTCTTCCCGTGATCGACATGGGCGATGATGGCGATGTTGCGAATGGCGGTCATACGTTGAGCTTTTCGTGCGGCACAACAATCGGGTTCGCAGCACCGACTCGAGCGGCTCGATGCAATTGGAAGCGACGAAACCAGTTCATTCTAACACGCGCGCTTCCCCCGACCGGCCGCGGTCAAAACGGCCCATCGCCGATCGGGCGGAGGTTGCGGTATACGCAACAGAATCTGGCAGTCGCACGTCCCCACCCCCATCGGCCGGGTTTAACCTGATGAGAAGGAGCCAGATTCAGGTGGGATCTCGGGCCAATCCGTTGAGTGCTCGGCACATCCGCGTAACGCCGCGGCGCCTTGCCTACCTTTTCGTGGCTGGGGCAGCCAGCATCTTCGTCCTCGCCGCCTGGTCGCGGCCATTGCGCGCCGGCCTGAATATCTGGCTCTATGGCGAAGTCGAGATCACCACGGGGTTTCTCGCCCTCACCTTCGCGGCCATTGCGCTGGTTCGATTCCGCGGAACCGGTGACCGTTTGCCGCTGGTTCTCTCCTCTGGCTTCGTCATCATCGGGATCACGCTCATCAGCTCGAGCTTTGTCACGTTCCACTCTCCGGCGCCTGACCCGAATGCGGCTCCGCGCGACCCGATGACCTGGGTTGTGGCCTGCACGATTGTGGCCCTCCTCATGGTCGTCGCCCTGTACGTGGAGCGGCGCCTGCCCATGTCCCACCATCCTCTTCGTGAGATTGCTCTGGCACTGTCCCTGGTCCTGGTGCTGACGACCGCGCTGAGCGGCACTCACCGATGGCTGCCAGCCGGCTTCATCGTCGACACGGGAGGGCTGTTCCCGAGGCCCGGGAATCTGTTTCCGGCGCTGCTGTTTTCGATCGCGACGGTCGGATATTACCGACGCCTCGACTACACCCACTCCGCGTTCGATCACGCTCTTTATCTGATGACCGGATTGAGCGCGGCCTCCTGTCTGGCGGCGAGCCAGTCCGAGCGGCAATTGGACGGACCCTTTGCGTTGGGCGTTGGGTTGCAGTTCATAGGCTACGCGGTGCTGTTGACGGGCGCTCTGCTCGATAACGTCGAGCTGTTCGAACATGTGCGCAGGCTGGCTGCGAGCGATCCCTTGACGGGTTTGGCCAATTATCGCCGACTGGTCGACGCACTGGGGAGCGAGATCGAACGCACCAAGCGCACAGGAAGGCCTTTTTCCCTCCTGCTTTTCGATCTCGACGGGCTTAAGCGGATCAATGATGAGTACGGGCACTCGGTTGGAAGCCGGGCGATCTGCCGCGTGGCCCAGGCGATCGAGTCGAACTGCCGCGCGATTGACACGGCCGCGCGCTATGGAGGCGATGAGTTTGCCCTGGTTCTGCCGGAAACCGGGAAAGACGCGGCGCGCGAAGTTGCACGGCGGGTCTCAGAGGCCATCGCCAAACAGGAGGAACTGCCACGGCTCAGTGCCAGCGCAGGAGCGGCCGTTTATCCCCAGGAAGGAGATTCCGTGCTGGCCGTCCTGGCCAGCGCCGACCACGCCCTCTATCAGGCCAAGGGGCGAACGCTGCGCAATCTCGTAAGCGTCGTCTGAAGCTGCTAGGCTCCCCGAAATTGCACACGGTGCGCTTCCGGTCCTGCGGCGATCACAATCGCCGCGATCACAAACGAGATGGCGGCAAAACCGCCCATGGCTTGAGCGTAGGTAAAGTGGCGGCTGAGCGCGGCCTCGATAGTTGCCGAACCCGCAGCGATCAACACGCCAAGGTTATAGGCGAGACCCGGGAAGAATCCGCGCAGTGGTCCCGGCGAAAGCTCGTTGGTATGGGCAGGAACAACTCCCCACGCCCCCTGCACCATGAACTGCATTCCAAAGGCTCCGATTGCGATCCACGCCATCGTCGGGGCGAAAACCCATAAGGGAATGATCAGCAGAGCCAGCAGAGCGGACGTCACCATCGCCCGGCGGCGGCCATACCGGTCGGAATACAGTCCTACGAGAAGTCCGCCCACAATCGCGCCCACCATCGAGAGGACGTTGATGATGGCAGTCGCCTGCGGGCTGAACTGGCGCTGCTGCTGGAGAAGGGTGGGGTAGAGATCCTGTGTGCCATGGGACATAAACGCCAGGACCGATATCAGCACGACGAGGTAGAGAAAACGCTTCCAGTTCCCGGCCACGACCCGCCCATACTCCCGCCAACTCGCCCGAGCGGCCGCCTCTGCCTTCCAGGCTTTGCTCTCCTTCACCTTGGCACGGATGAAAACGACCAGCAGGGCGGGCAGGCCGCCGATGAAAAACATCGGCCGCCAGCCCCAGTGGGGAAAAATCTTCCAAAACGCGATGGCCGCTAGCAAATTTCCGAGCGCGTAGCCTTCCTGCAAAAGGCCGGAAAGAATCCCGCGCCATTTCGCCGGAACCGATTCCATGGCCAGCGAAGCGCCGACGCCCCATTCGCCGCCCATGGCCACGCCATAGAGCACCCGCAGCATGAAAAACGTGTGGTAGGTTCGGGCGAGTCCGGAAAGAACTTCGACAATCGAATAAAACAGCACATCCAGCATCAGAGGCAAGCGCCGGCCATAGCGGTCGGCCATCAAGCCAAAGATCACCGCGCCGATTGGCCGCACCATCAGGCTGACCGTGATCGTCTCGGCCATCTCCACAACCGAGCGGTGAAAATCGGCGCCGACCTGCACGAGGACATAGGTCAGGATGAAATAATCAAAGGAGTCGAGCGTCCAGCCCAGAAAACCGGCGATGAGGGCGTTGCGCGCATGGGCGCGCTCATCGGGCGGCCTCCGGGGAGATGCGTCGGGAGTCATAGGCTTCCCAGCTTCGATGAGACCGCGCCTCGATTCGCAATGGCGTCGGCGATGACCGCCACCTGCACCATTGCAGCGACATCGTGCACGCGAACGATGTGTGCACCCCCGAGGATGCTGGCGGCGACCGTGGCCGCCGTCCCCCATAGACGCTCACCCTTCCCATCCGTGCCAAGCGCTTTGGCGATGAAGCTTTTGCGCGACGTGCCTACCAGCAAGGGAAAGCCGAGCTCGGCCAGTTCCGGCAGACGCGCCAGCAGCTCGAAATTTTGCTGCGTGCTTTTTCCGAATCCGATACCCGGATCAACAAGAATTTGTGATTTCGCCACTCCCGCACGCCTTGCCGCGGCCACTGCTTGCTCTAAGCCGTTCGTCACCTCCGCCATCACGTCGCGCGCAAAGGGCTTTTCCTGCATGGTACGGGGCTCGCCGTGCATGTGCATCAGGATGAGCGGCAGCTTCCTGTGTGCCGCGATGGCGGCCAGGCGTGGATCGCCGCGCAGGGCGGTGACGTCGTTTATAATCTCGGCACCCTGATCGGCGGCCGCTTCGGCCACTTCGGACTTGCTGGTGTCGATGGAAATCGGAATCTGGAGCTGGCCGCGTAGCTTTTCCAGCACGGGCACGACGCGCCTCATCTCTTCCTGTGCGGAGATTCCTGCCGATCCCGGGCGCGTCGACTCGCCGCCGATGTCGAGGATATTTGCTCCCGCGTGCTCGATCTCGAAGGCCCGCCCGACGGCTTTGTCCGAATCGAGGTACTGTCCGCCGTCGGAAAAGCTGTCTGGCGTCACATTCAGCACGCCCATGACAAGGGTCCGCTCGCCGAGGCTGAGCACTCGGGACGGCAGCCGAAGGCTGAACTTTCGCCGACGAAACACGAGCGGCTATTGAATCATGGTTTTCGGGAAAAGCGATCAACGCTCTACGGCGTAGTCGGCACGTAGTACGCGGCGCGGTTTGCAACTCGGGCCTGCGGCTGGTCGACGACAGCGACGCTCAGCTGATGCCAACCGGGGCGGGCGCCCGCGCCGCCGGCAGCCTCCGCCGGACGGAATCCCAGCGTGTACTCGGCCCGGATTTTCTCGGCGATTTTGCGAAAGGTATCCGCCATCGTTTCGCTCTCGCGCAGAAAATAGAGTTGCCCGCCGGCGCGACGAACCAGCTCGGCCAAGTAAAGCGTGTACGGTGGAATGCCCAACCTGCGCGCGGAGAGATCGACGAGCGTTCGATGTTCCTGCGCTGCGAGCCATTCCGGCGTCATCACCTTGGGGCGGTTCTCGGTCGAGACGGCAAATACCTGAATATCCTCGTCGGCGAGAATCCGCGCGACATCGTCAAAGGTGAGCCGGTCCGCTCGGCCCGGCCCGGGCAGGGTGCTGGCGGGATCGAGCGTAAGTCCCAATCCGCTGTCTTGCCCATCGGTGAGTAATAAAATAGCCTTTCTTCCTCGGCGTCCCGGAAAGAGCGCCTGAGCGGTTAGGTAGACAGCCTCGTAGATGTTCGATCCACCCGTGTCGCCCAGCAATTCGCGAACATTCACGCGCGCCACGGCGCGGCGAATCTGCTCCCGCACATCGGAAAATCCGAGCAGCAAATACGTGTGTGCGGAAAAATCGACGACCGCGGCCTGATCCAGCGGGGCGAGTGAACCGATCAACGCATCCGCCGCCTGCTTCATCTCCTCCGAGTCCCGCAACACGCTGGGGCTGGCGTCCAGGACCAGTGCAATGCTGGCGGACTCGGTCGAAGCGTCGAAATAGGAAATCGGCCTCGGGGCGCCGTCATCGAGGATGCGGAAGTCGTTCTGGCCGAGCCCTCTGACCGGGGTGCCGTCTGCCGCCGAAACAATCGAGGTGACCGCCACCATCTGCGTGCGCACGTAGATGGCGCGAGGCTCCGTGGCCACATCGCCCGCCGTCCCCGCTTCAACCCCGCCCGTCGTTACGGCGTGCAACTCCCCGGTCGCGCGATCACGGCGCCACTGGATGTTCCGATCGAGCTGGACAGGGCGTTTCGGTGCTTGGCCCGATTGCGACCGAAGCCGCGGGGGCAAAACCGAAGCGGAAAGAATCGCCAAAAAGGCAGGAAGAAGAATGCCCGAGCCATCACGCAGCCGCGAGCGGAGCCATCGAACCCTAATCGAGATCGAAATCGCGCAGTGGCTTTTCGACGGGCGCATCCTTTGCCTTTTTCAGGCCTTCGGCAAATTTCCGCGCGAGCACGTCTTCTTTCACCTTTTCGGCTTCGACCGACGCGCGGAATTTTGCTTCGACCGCGTCTTCGTGCGCGCGAAGCAGGTTCGCGGTGTCGTCTAAATCAATCGAGGGCGGACGAACGGGTGCCGTGTGGGCCAGGACGACACCGAGCACGCGGTCCACGGTCAGCTTGGCGCTGCAGCACGGGCAATCGATCTCGAACGTGTCATGGGTTTGCTTGGCCATGGCCGTATTCTACGCCTTTTCGCTGGCGGTCAAGAGCCTCTCGACACCCTCGCTCGCCAAGGGAGCTCCGGCCTGTTTGGTTGCGGGAACGAGCGTAGGGAAGAAGAGATGCACTCGGCCGATCGACGACGCTTAGGCCGGCGCGGGCTTTTCGCCTTTGGCCATTCCGGGAATCGCCCGCGGTTCGGGCCGCAGCGCAAGCTGCGGTTCTTTGGCCGGCACGGGCGGCGCGCTCGGAGGCGGCGGCGTTTTTTCCGGCAGCGACTTGCCTTCCATCAGGAGCTTGAGCTCGGCGGCGTCGAGCACTTCCCGATCAAGCAGCGCCTGGGCGATGCGCTCCAGCGTGTCGCGGTGTGTCTCCAGAATATGGCGCGCCTTGGCATAGCCCGTGTTCACGATGGTGCGCACCTCGCCGTCAATTTTGATGGCTGTGTCCTCGGAGTAGTCGCGGTGTTGTGCGATTTCCCGGCCCAGGAAGATCTGCTCTTCCTTCTTCCCGAAAGTGAGCGGGCCGAGCGGACTCATGCCCCACTCGCAGACCATCTGCCGCGCGATTTCGGTGGCGCGCTCGATGTCGTTGCCCGCACCGGTCGTAATGTGGTGGAGGAAGATCTCTTCGGCCGCGCGGCCGCCCATCAAAACAGCGAGCTGCGCTTCGAGAAATTCCTTCGTGTAGGTATGCTTGTCGTCGATCGGCAGCTGCATGGTGACGCCCAGGGCCATGCCGCGCGGGATGATGGTCACCTTGTGCAGCGGGTCGGCGCCCGGCGTCATCGCCGCCACCAGAGCGTGCCCAGCCTCGTGATAGGCAGTGTTTCTCTTTTCCTCGTCCGACAAAATCATGGACTTGCGCTCGGCGCCCATGAGCACTTTGTCCTTGGACATCTCAAAATCCGCCATGGCGACGAACTTTCGGTTCTGCCGCGCGGCCCACAGAGCCGCTTCGTTGACCAGATTGGCCATGTCGGCGCCCGAAAACCCCGGTGTGCCACGCGCGATCACGGACAAGTCCACATCTTCGGCCAGCGGCACTTTGCGCGTGTGCACCCGCAGGATCTCCTCGCGGCCTCTCACGTCCGGCCGCGGAACGACCACACGCCGATCGAACCGACCCGGCCGCAACAATGCCGGATCGAGCACATCGGGACGGTTTGTGGCCGCGATCAGGATGACGCCTTCGTTGGACTCAAACCCGTCCATTTCGACCAGCAGCGCGTTCAGCGTCTGCTCTCGCTCATCATGGCCGCCGCCCAAGCCGGCGCCGCGGTGCCGGCCAACCGCGTCAATTTCGTCGATGAAAATGATGCAGGGCGCGTTCTTCTTCCCCTGCTCGAAAAGATCGCGAACGCGGCTGGCGCCCACGCCAACAAACATTTCCACAAAGTCCGATCCCGAAATGGAGAAAAACGGCACGTTCGCCTCGCCGGCGATCGCGCGTGCCAGCAGGGTCTTGCCCGTGCCGGGAGGCCCAACCAGCAGCACCCCCTTCGGAATCCGCCCACCCAGCTTCTGGAACTTTTGCGGATCCTTCAAGAAGTCGATGATTTCGTACAGCTCTTCTTTGGCTTCATCGATTCCGGCCACGTCTTTGAACGTGGCTTTCTTTTGTTGCGCCGTCAGCAAGCGCGCGCGCGACTTGCCGAAGCTCAGAGCCTTGTTCCCGCCCGCCTGCATCTGGCGCATCATGAAAATCCAGAAGCCCAAAATGAGCAGGATCGGCGCCAGCGTCATAACCAGGCTGAGCCAGTTCGCCTCTTTGACTTCCTTGTAGTTGAAGGGAACCTTCTGGTCCTGGAGGGTCTTGGTGACATCCGGAATTGCCGCATTGGCGACGGTCACGCCGTGAAACCGCGTGCCGTCTTTGTAGTCGCCCTGCAGCTCGGCGCTGTTCGGCGACAGCATGATGGTGACGTCTTTGACGCTTCCGGCATTTACCTTGTCGAGGAAACTGGAGTAATTGGTTTCTTCTTCGTGTGGAGTCGGCCCGCCTTTCGAGGCCATCTGCCAGAGCACAGCCGCAAGCGCGATCATCATGACCCAAAACAGAATCGTGCGTACCGTTGAATTCACCTTTCCCTCACCGTCCGCTCATCGCCTTGCCGACCCTCGCACGTTCAGCCCGTCTCGCGCGCGCCCCCTTGGCCGCCACATAGGGTAGGTTCCGGTAAAGTCCGCGCCCGTCGCTGAGACCATACCCCACCCAATGCTTAGATGCGGCATCGAAGCCCGTGTACTCAGCGCTGACGTCTACTTTCCGCGAGGCCATCTTATCGAACAGCACCGCCAGCCGCAGCGAGCGGGGCCGACCCTCCTCCAACCGCTTCAGCAGGAAATCCTGGGTGACCCCGGTGTTCAGAACCGCATCCACGACCAGGACATCCCGGCCTCGGAGCGCCGGTGGGGGGCTGAAGAAGATCTCCCGGTAGTCGTGACCGGCCAGCCGAACATCGCGCATCTCCGACCGCACAAAATGACAGGCGACAGGACTTGAAATCTCGCGAACAAGATCGGCCGCGAAAAGAAAGGCGTTCTCCAGCACTACAACTACATCGAGCGTCCGGCCGGCGTAATCGCGCGAAATCCTCCGGCCCATCTGTTCCACCCGAGCCGCCAGCCGCTTCCGAGTGACCGCTACGCTCAGTCCGCCTCTCAAAGGCGCTCTTCCTCGATCACCACTCCGACCCGTGTCCTCTCCCCGGCCGAAAACTCGTCGGCCGGTGGCATTCCCCGGACCCAAGCGACGCGACCGGCGCTCTCCAGTACCGGCCAGCTGGCCCGATCGCGCCTGGGCACATGTCGCGCCAGAAACATTCTCTTCAGCTTCTGAACCTCTCTGTGCCCCCTGGCACGATAAGCGTCCCCTTGCCGCCAGTTGCGCAACACCAAAGGCGCGCCAAGTCGGTCTCGGTCGAGGGCTGTGCTCTCTCTCGTAGTGTCGCGCTCCGCTAAAGACCAGTCAATCACTTTCAGGCAAAAGCGTCGTTTCAGTTCAGGGACCGGAACAATCGCTTCGCCGCGATCCGGCAAAGTGACCAGATGCTGGTAGCTACACTCGGTCTGGCTTGGCTCGCTGGCCGATCCGCCCCTCTGACGCGTGAAGACCAATTCGTTGAAAACCCGATCCGCCACAACGCCCCCGGGCAATTCCACGCGGTGCCCGCTCAGCGGCTGTGAGGCCAGTCGAATCACCTGTCCGACATGTCCCGAGTTGAGCCCCTGTCGGCCACCACACGTCTGCTGATATAGACGCCGCACCAGGCGTTCGGTCAACGCGCGCAACGGCTTCGGTCGGCCATCGGGAGCGCGTCGCTCACTTGGGGCGGCCGTATCCGCCAGGAGGTCCAGAGGGCACAGCAAGTCGTCGAGAACAATGCTGCGGGTCTCCCCACGTTGGGTGACGAGCTTTTGGTATCGATCCTCGACAAGCGCGTCCCAAAACGCTTCTTCCTCCCGTGCGAGTTCGGCCAGTCCGGCCAGGTGTTTTGTGACATGGGAGGAAAAGTCTCGTTCGAGCAAGGGCAGAAGCCGGCTGCGCATCCGGGCGCGCAGCCGCCGCATGTCCAAATTCGTCGAATCCTCGCGCCATGTCTGGCCGAGGACGCGCAGGTAGCAACGAAGGTCTTCGCGCCGCTCACCGAGAAGCGGCCGGATGATCGAGCCGGCAAGCGGATAGATTCCCGCAAGCCCCGTCAGACCGGTCCCTCGAAGCAGATGTGCAAGAACCGTTTCCGCCTGATCGTCCTCGGTATGTGCCACCGCGATGCGTCTCGCGCGGCCTTGCCCGACGATGCGTTCAAAGAAGGCGTAGCGGAGACGCCGCGCCGCATCCTCGAGATTCCATTTGTGCTCCGCGGCAGCGGACAGGACCTCCCCGCGCTCGGAGATAAAATCAAGCCCATGCGCGCTCGCCAAGGCGCCGGCGAACTCGGCATCGGCCTCCGATTCCTCGCCTCGCAACGCATGATTGAAATGAACCACAAGCAGGACGATGCCAAGTTGAGTATGGATGTTTTCAAGAAGCCGCAGCAGCGCCACCGAATCGGCACCGCCCGAGACGGCCACAGCCACGCGGTCGCCGGGCCTAACGAGTCGCGCACGACGAATCGTGTCAAGGACGTGCTGTTCCAGCCGGCGCGCTTGCGCTAAGGTCCACACCGATCCCCTCCCGTGTGAAGTAATGGTAGCAGCGGGCGGCAGGCAGGTCGAGCCAACCCAGGCGATTACGGACGGTCGCCGGCGCGCTCGAGAAACAGGTCTCGGCTGGACGCGATTCTTTGGTCCAGCACGACCGCCGCAAAGTGGGAACAGGCTCGTTGTTCCCGCCTTGTCCAGGAAGCAGCGGCCGGCAGCGGCCCCTCCAGCAGATGGGCCAGTAGGCGCAGCGAGCCATAGTAGGTCGCTACGCACCGAATCGGCCAGGCGTCTTTCCCCTGTTCGGGGCACAGCCGGACCAGCTCAAGCAAGCGCTCAAAATCGGCACAATTCGGTTTCCCGTTCTCCAGACCCACAGCCCTGCGCAGCTGACCGGATGGCTCGGCCATTCGGGTGGAAGCGAGGGCCGACCGGCAGTAGTAGACAAACTGGAAGGCTGCCGCCAGTGCGGGGATGCCGATGAGGGTTGCAATCATCCACGTATCCCGTTGACCGGCGCTCCCGCGGGGTGCGCGCCGGCGCTCGACCGCACCCCTGCTCCATCCGGAGCTGTTTAGGGGCATTCCGAATTGTAAGGGTAGGCTAACGGCCCGGCGGCAGGGCTGGCAACGTTACGAAGGTACCAAACAGCCGCCGGCCGTTCGAGGCGCGTCGGTTCGGCCTCAGTCGAGGTACTTCACGAAGACAACCTCGTTGTGCTTCTCGTTGTACAGCAATTCATCCACGCTCGCCTTCACCATCATGAGTCCGAATCCGCCGGGTCGCAGTCCTTTCTCCACGCGAACGTCGCCGTGTTTCATGGGTTCGTCCCCATATGCGATGGCCGCGTGGTCGAGGTCGGCCAGATTGAATCCGGGCCCAGGATCCGCGATGCGATACAGGACCATGCGCTTGGCTCGGAGATAAGAGATGCGAACCTGGCGCCGCGGGTCGAGCTTGCCACCCCATTCCACCGCGTTCATCAGCAGTTCGTGGAATGCTTGCCCCACGGCGATGCGGACATCCTCGGGCAGCCCGGCCTCCAGATGGGTCATGAAGCCTTCCAGCCGCTCTGCCGCTTCGAGCGAGCAAGGAACCGCCAGCTCGACCCAGTCCGGCCGGGCCGAAATGACCCCGATCGCTTGCACCCGGGCTCTCTTGCGCAGCGTCTGTCGCACCAAACTCATCAAGGAATCGCGATCGATCGGTTTGGCGATGTACTGGTGAGCGTTTTCGCGGATGGCCGCCAAAACCGTCGCCGGCGAATCGTCGGAGGTGATCACGATGACCTTCGGCGGATTCTTTTTTCCCCGCAGAGCGGCCAAAACATCCAGACCGCTCATCCGGGGCATGCGGACGTCGAGCAGAACCAGGTCAAACCGTCTGCCGCGCAGTTTCTTGAGGGTCGCGGCTCCGTCCGCCGCCGTCGACACATCGAATCGTTCCGCCCGCAGAATCCCGGCCAGCCATTCCCGCAGAGTCCGGTCGTCGTCCGCCACGAGAATGCGCTTCACGTTCTCCTCCGGGGTGCCGATCGAACCGGCATCCACCGTTTCTGCCGCGGTCCCAAGGTTTCGTGCGCCGGGAGAATACCAACAGCGTTGGGGAAACAGGAAATCGACCCTAGTGTACATCCGACAAGGCCAATTTGGTTCGCACTCTTGCCCGGAGAGCGCGCGAGCTGTTGCCATCGTGTGGTCGTCGCGCGACAATGTCGTACTTCGAACGGTACGGTGTCCGTCGAGAAAAATTCAGGTGAGCAGGAATGACGGCGAGTAACTCCCCGGTTGCGGAGCCCAACCCGAATCTGGTTTACGAGACCCTGAACGCCTATCAAAACACAGCCGCGCTGAAAGCGGCGATCGAGCTCGACGTGTTCACCGCCATCGGCGGGGGCGTTGACACGGTGGCCCTGCTAGCGAAGCACTGCCGAGGGACCGAGCGCGGCGTTCGGATCCTTTGCGACTATCTAACGATCCTCGGTTTTCTGTCGAAAACAGACCAGCGCTACGCGCTCACTCTGGACTCCGCCACGTTTCTGGACCGTCAATCCGCCGCCTATCAGGGATCCTCGTCAGGCTTCCTGGCTCTGCCTGAGACGGTCAGCGCATTCATGCACTTGAGCGAAACGATTCGCACGGGGCGGCCGCCGCTGGGCGCCGGAGAAGGTTCGGTGTCCCACGAAAATCCGATCTGGGTGGATTTCGCACGCTCGATGGCCCCGCTAGCCATTCCCGTCGCGGAAGAAATTGCCCGCGCGCTCGATGCCGATCGAGCCAAGAGATGGAAGGTCTTGGATCTTGCCGCCGGGCATGGCCTGTTCGGCATTACCATCGTCCAACACAATCCGAATGCCGAGGTTTTTTCGCAGGATTGGCCGCGGGTGCTGGACGTGGCGGAGGAAAATGCGCGCGCCCGGGGAGTGGCTGGCCGCTTCCACCGTCTGCCAGGCAGCGCGTTTGCAGCTGACTTCGGCACCGGCTACGACATCGTACTGATCACCAACTTCCTGCACCACTACGACCCGTCGACAAACGAAGGGCTCCTGCGCAAGGTGAGAAAATCGATCGCAGCAGAGGGCACGGTCGTGACCATGGATCTGGTTCCCAATCCCGATCGCCTTTCTCCACGGCGGGCCGCCAGCTTCAGCATGATGATGCTGGGCATGACCGTGGCCGGAGATGCCTATACGTTTTCAGAATACGAACAGATGTTCCGCAACGCAGGCTTCTCCTCAAACATTCTGCATTCCGAAACGCTCAGGGGACACAGTCTGATCTTCTCGCGCCCGTAAGGCGGACGAAATTTCTGTCAGATTCCGAAGGCCAGCATCAGCAAGGTCTTTTGCTCCATCTCATGGGCTTTAGACGATCCCGTCGATGGGCTGGCACTCTCTGAGCGGTTCACCGACAGCACGGCGCGGCCGCGCGCCAGCCGCTCCAGCTGCGGAACGATGAATTGGCGCGCGCCCATGTTGCCGGGTTCTTCTTGGACCCACACAAACTCGCGCGCGCTCCGGTAGCGGTCCATTTCGGCCCCTAGTTCCGCTTCCGGGAACGGATAGAGCTGATCGACAAACACGATCGCCGTCGAACGGGCCTCACGGCGGGTTCGTTCCGCTTCGAGCTCGTAGCCGATCTTACCGGTCGAAAGCAGTACGCGCTCAGCCGAGCCATCGCCGCGATCCGGGATGACGGCTCGGAACCGTCCGGTTGTGAAATCGGCCAGTTCGGATGACGCGGCCGGGTGACGCAGCAAGCTCTTGGGGGTGAACACCACCAGCGGCTTGCGCCACATGCGCAGGGCCTGCCGGCGCAGCAGGTGGAAATATTGCGCGGCGGTCGAAGGCTGACAGATCTGCATGTTGTCGCGCGCCGCCAGCTGCAGGAACCGCTCGATGCGCGCACTGGAATGTTCCGGGCCCTGTCCCTCGTAACCATGGGGCAGTAGTAGAACGATGCCGGACAGTAGATTCCACTTGTCCTCACTCGCCGCAATAAACTGGTCGATGATGATCTGTGCGCCGTTGGCGAAGTCGCCGAACTGCGCCTCCCAGAGCACCAGCGCCTCGGGAAAATCACGGCTAAAGCCGTATTCAAATCCGAGCACGCCCGCCTCGGAGAGCGGGGAATTGTAGATTTCGCACCAGGCCTGATCCGGCGCCATGTGCTCAAGGGGAACGAATTCCTCTTCCGTTTCGGTGTCGATCAGCGCCGCGTGCCGCTGATTGAACGTGCCCCGGCGGCTGTCCTGCCCGGAAAGCCGCACCGGCACTCCCTGCAACAGCAGCGAGCCGAACGCCAGCACTTCGGCCGTCCCAAAATCGATCGCGCGCCGACCCTGGGCCATTTCCAGGCGTTGCGCGAGCAGTTTCTTCACCTTGGGGTGAACGTGGAATCGGTCGGGGTAGCTCACCAGCGACTCGCCGATCGCGGCGAGGGTTTCCGGCGGAGCTGCCGTGTCGACTTCGTACGACGGGTCGTAGCGCCCACCTAGGAACCCGCTCCAGTAGCGGGGCAACCGTCGCATCACCGGACGCTTCTCGATTTCTTGCGCTTCCTGTTGCGCGGCTTCCAATTCTTCACGCACGCGCTCGACGATCGGCTTGGGATCAACGCCTCGTTTTTCCGCGTAGATTTGCCACATTGGCGGATGGGCTTCGATCTTTCGGTAGCGCAGCGGCTGGGTGATGGTGGGGTCGTCGACTTCGCTGTGCCCGTGGCGCCGGTACCCGATTAAATCGATGACCACGGGCGATCCGAACCGGTAGCGATAGTCCAGCGCCATCCGCCCGACGCGCACGACCGCATCCACATCCTCCGCGTTCACGTGAAAGATCGGCACAGCCAGCCGTTTGGCCAAATCGGAGGAAAAGCGTGAGGACATGCTGTCGCGCGGCACCGTGGTAAATCCGATCAGGTTGTTGACGAGGATGTGTACCGACCCACCCACCGTGAAGCCAGCCACACCGCACATATTCAACGTCTCAGCGCAAATCCCCTGTCCAGCAAATGCCGCATCGCCATGCAGGGTGATCGCAAGGACCTGCTTGCGCCCGTTGGCACCGCGCCGCATTTGTTTCGCGCGAGTCCGCCCCATGACCACCGGATCGACCGCCTCGAGATGGCTCGGATTGGAGACCAGGTGAATGCTAAGGTCTTGGCCGTTGCTGGCGCGAAAGGTGCCCGTCGCCCCTATGTGATACTTCACGTCCCCGCTGCCCATCGTGCTGCGCGGGTCCACGTCTTCGAACCGCGCGAAGACCTCCGCGGCGGCCCGCCCGACAATGTGCACCATGACGTTGAGCCTTCCGCGATGACTCATCGCCAGCATGCCCTTGGTCGCACCCTGATCGGCTGCCGCGCTCAGAATGGCATCGAGCAACGGCAACAGAGCCGCCTCGCCTTCGAGCGAGTAGCGCTTGGTTCCGAGATAGCGGGTCTGCAGCACTTGCTCGAAAACTTCGGCGCGGACCAGAAGATCGAGGATCCGCGCGCAATCTGGCTGGGGTACTTCCGCCTCCATCTGTTGCTGCACCCATAGCCTGCGCTCGCGGTCGGGGATGTGCATGAACTCGGCCCCGATTGTGGCGCAGTACAGGCGTCGAGCCGCTTCCGCTTCTGGGCCTCGCGCATCGAGCTCCGGCATCGACACCGGCTCGAGATCGCCCAACGGATCTAGATCGGCCTGCAGGTACCCCCAGCGGCGGAACGAATCCCATACGCGCTCTTGGGCCTCGATCATCGGACTCGATTCGGCCACCGCATGTTCCCGGATCATGACATGCCCCTTCAATCTGATAACAACGACACCCGTCGAGACATCCTAATACGCCCGGTTTCAGCCGCAGACGCGAAGCGCGGCTCAGGTTTCCGGCCAGCAACCCAGCAGCCGCCGGACCAGCACAAGCTGCCCCAGATGGTAGGCGTTGTGATCGGCGACGAGCAACGTCTCGCGCAGAACCGTCTGCCCCGATCCGCCCGGAATCGGCGCCAGGAGATCGATCTTCGGATCGTTCACCAGCTCGCGCATCTCTTCCAGGTGCTTCTCGAGAGCCTTCACGCTCTTCTGCCATGCGGCTGCGCTCGGCGACTCTGGCTTCTTGGGCCAATACCCCGCGGGCCATTCGGGAGAGACATGCTTCGGATCGCGGCTGAACTCGAGAATGTCACAGGTGGCAAGACGCATGTGTTCGAGCAGCTCCCAGGGCGAATGCGCGGCGCCCTTCGGCCGCTTTCCAAGGTCTTTCGCCGGAATTCCCCGGACGGCCTTCTTCCAGTCGACATGGGCCTCGTGCCAGCTCAGGGCGCGAGCCAAATAGTCCCTCAAGACCTTTTCGTCCATGTGCGCGTCGCCGGTCCCGCCACCGATCATCTTAGGTCCCGCCTTCCGGTCGGGTCAACTACGGGCCGGGACGTCTTCGAGTCCGCCAACGGCTGGATTTCCACGGTGCGGGGCAGGGATGGAGCAGAAATAGAAAAGGCCCTTTCCCTCGTCGCTAAATTGCTGAAAGAGCCTTGATTATCGGGAAGGCGCGAAGCAGCTGTTCCCGCTACGCATCAAGGCTGAGGGGGCTTGGCGCAGCTTCGACTTGAGCCCGTTCGGGCAAAGGGATGCGACTGCCGGGCTACGCCGTCGTGCTCTGTGCGCCCATCCCACGGCGCTGCTGAAAGCATTCACGGCAGTACACCGGACGTCCTTGCGTGGGCCTGAACGGAACCGTGGTCTCTTTGCCGCACTGCGAACAGACGGTCTTGGTTTCTACACGCTGAGCGCTTCCACTGGCACTGGAACCGTTGGCTCCCTGAACGCGAGTCGCCTTACAGGCCTTGCACCGCTTCGGTTCGTTCTTGAAACCTTTGTCGGCAAAAAACATCTGCTCGCCGGCGGTGAAAACGAACTCGGCCCCACACTCGGCGCACTTCAGGACCTTGTCATGGTATTCCATACGCTGCTCCGGATGCGTGTTCGCACAGGAGAGGCAGCGGCACGGCTTCGGCCACAGGCCGCGTCGTGCGCCACCCGCCTGTACCCGCGGATGTCACCCGCCTGCCTGGAACGATCCGACCGATCCGGTTCGCTAGTCTTGCTCACGCCGCTGCTTTTTTCGGAGGCGCTTACGCGAGAGAGCTTCCTTGGCGCGACGCTTTTCGCCGGGCTTCATGTAGTAGCTGTGCTTCTTGATCTCCTTGATGATGTCTTCCGACTGCACTTTTCTCTTGAAGCGGCGAAGAGCGTTCTCCAGAGACTCGCCCTCTTGAATAACAACTTCTGCCACGCGTATTCACCCCCATCTCTTTCTGGAATTTTGGATTGATGGACTGAAATCAGTGTAACCGGCATCGTTCAACCGGCCGTTGCTCACCTCTTCTATCGGAGGCTATCCTGTAAGTCAAGGTTTAAATTGCACAAGGGAGAAGTTGCAGATCGTACTTAACTCTTCAATAAACTACGCCGCCCTCCCTCAGTTGCCAGGCGAACAGCCGGCCTTGGCCCGAGCCACCATGCTGTTAGAATGTCTGCCGGTAGAAGGAGACTGGGTTGTCGTGATGGTCTCCATGCGCAACGCGATTGGCGTTTTGCTCGCCGGCGGGCAGGGGGAGCGGCTTTGGCCGCTCACGCGGGACCGCGCCAAGCCGGCGGTTCCCTTCGGCGCCGTTTTTCGGATCGTCGATCTCACTCTCTCGAACTGCCTCAATAGCGACTTGCGCCGGGTCTTCGTACTGACCCAATACAAGGCTTTGAGTCTCAATCGTCACGTTCGACGGGGCTGGTCCTCGCTGATGGGCGTCGGCGATTTCATAGAGGTTCTGCCTCCCCAGATGCGCGTCTCGCAGCACTGGTATCAGGGCACGGCCGATGCCGTGTATCAGAACATCTATTCGATCGGGAGCGAGCAGTCGAATTACGTCTTCATCCTTTCCGGCGATCACATTTATAAAATGAACTACCAGAAGATGCTCGAGCAGCACGTCGACTCCGGCGCCGACGTCACCGTGGCCACGATTGAAATGGATGCCGCCGCCGCTGCCGGGAACTTCGGCGTTCTGGAAACCGACGCGAATTGGCGCGTCGTCGGCTTCGAAGAAAAGCCGCTGCACCCGAAGACCTCGCCTGTTCATCCGGGAAAATGCAATGCCTCGATGGGTGTCTACCTGTTCAGTACCCAGCTTCTGGTCCCGATTTTGATCGACGATGCTGAGAACACAGCCTCGGCGCACGATTTCGGCAAGGATATTATTCCGCGCATCATCGCGAAATATCGCGTCTTCGCCTATAACTTCCGCGATGAAAACAAAAAGGAGACCTCTTACTGGCGCGATGTGGGCACCATCGATGCCTATCACGAGGCCAACATGGATCTGGTCGCGGTCACACCCGTTTTCAACCTCTACGACAAAAGCTGGCCGCTCCACAGCTGGCAGCAGCAGTATCCACCGGCAAAATTTGTTTTCGCCGATCCGCAGCGTATGGGTATTGCGCTCGATTCGATTGTGGCGGGAGGCTCGATCATTTCGGGCGGGCGCGTGTCAAAATCCGTGATCGGTTACGACGTCCGTGTGAATAGCTACGCGGAAGTGGAGGATTCGATCATTTTCAACCACGTGAACATTGGCCGACATTCTCGCATCCGCCGCGCCATCATCGATCGTCACGTGGAACTCCCGGAGGGCACCGTGATCGGTCACGATCTCGAAGCCGACCGCACCCGTTACTCTGTCTCCGATAACGGCATCGTGGTCGTCGTCCGCCCCGAGTCTATGATCGAGGAGCCGGAATAAGCCCTGCTTTGGCTGGGCTTGTGGCCGGAGAAGATTTTTGCGGATTTGGTTCCCGGCTCGTGCGGGTGCGGACCGAGCCAAGTGCGCGGGCACTGGCTCAGCCGGAGGGGGCAAGATGTCGGCGAAAATCCTGGCTGTTCATGGTCGACAGATTCTCGATTCCCGAGGCAACCCCACGGTGGAGGCCGACGTCCGCTTGGAGGACGGAGCCCTGGGCCGGGCCGCCGTGCCGTCGGGTGCTTCGACAGGCGAGTACGAAGCCATCGAGCTGCGCGACGGCGACAAACACCGCTATCTCGGCAAGGGGGTCCTGAAAGCCGTCGCCCATATCAACACCGCCATCGCCGACGCGGTCGCCGGCATGGATGCAACGGACCAGCGCGCGCTGGATCAACGCATGATCGAAGCCGACGGCACGCCCAACAAATCGAAACTGGGCGCCAATGCGATCCTGGCTGTCTCCATGGCCGCGGCGCGCGCCGCGGCCGCTGCCGCCGGACAGCCACTGTACCGATACCTGGCGCGGTATTCCGGCGCCGGCTCGGCCGGCACGCTGCCCGTCCCGATGATGAACATCTTGAACGGCGGTGCGCATGCCGACAACTCTGTGGATGTCCAGGAATTCATGGTGATGCCCATCGGGGCACCCAGTTTTCACGAAGCGCTGCGCTGGGGCGTCGAGGTCTTCCACCATCTCAAGGCCGTGCTTAAAAACCATGGCTATTCCACCGCTGTCGGCGACGAAGGCGGCTTCGCTCCCAACCTGAAATCGAATGAAGAGGCGCTCGAGCGTCTCTTGGAAGCCATCACCGCCGCTGGATACAAAGCCGGCGAGCAAATCGCCATTGCGCTGGACCCGGCTTCCAGTGAGTTCTATGACCGCACCCGGAAAAAGTATCTCTTCAAGAAATCGGACGGGTCCGCGCGCACTTTCGAGCAAATGGCTGAATTCTGGGGCCACTGGACGCGGCAGTATCCGATCGTTTCGATCGAGGACGGCTTTGCGGAAGATGATTGGGAAGGTTGGAAGCTGTTTACCAGACAGGTCGGCAGCAAGATTCAGCTCGTCGGCGACGATGTTTTCGTCACCAATCCGAAGATTTTCTCACGCGGTATCTCCGAAGGGGTCGGCAATGCAATCCTGATTAAACTCAATCAGATCGGCACCGTCACGGAAACGATCGAAGCCGTGGAAATGGCGCGCCAGGCGAAATACGCCGCGGTGATCTCGCATCGCTCTGGCGAAACCGAGGACCCTTTCATCGCCGACTTCGCCGTCGCTATGGGTACGGGCCAGATCAAGACCGGGTCCGCCTCTCGTACCGACCGCATCGCCAAATACAACGAGCTGCTCCGCATCGAGGAAGGACTCGGCTCGGCCGCGCGCTTCCCGGGCCGCAAGGTCCTCGCTCGCGCCTAGCCCAGCGATGGCATCTCGCCGCTGCTGCAGAGCGAGAGATTTCACCTGATGAGCGTTATATCAAACCCCATAGGCGCGTCGGCAATCTCGGATTTCGAAAAGCCGCTTTTGGCTATAAAACACTGGAAATCCTCTCTGGTGTATGCCCGTTTCAGCAACACCAGCCGGAAGGTCAATTTGATAAAAGCTGCATTCACTCTGCCCACATTCATCTTCTCGACGTAGGCGTCGATGTCCCGCTGGGGCGCATCTTTTCGAAGATCGATAATGACCGCCCGGCCGCCTCTCCGCAGCACCCGATGCATCTCACGCAACGCCCCGACCGGGTCGGTAAAATTCTTGAATGCCGCCCGGCACACGATCCGATCAAAAGAGCCCTCTGCAAACGGCATGTCCGACGCATTTCCGTGCCGAAAATCGATCTCCACACCCTTTTCCCGCGCATGCTGGCGCGCCATGTCGACAAACGTCTCGCTGATCTCCAGTCCCGTGACCTTGTATTTTCCAAGCTGGGCGAGCGCGATTGCGAAGTATCCTGGACCCGGCGCCACTTCGAGCACCCTGGCCTGCTCGACCAGCTCCTCCGACACCCTCCTGGCGAGCGCCTTCACCTCGACGAGGTCTCGGCGCGTGATCCGTGCGTACCACCTCGCGATAGGGCCTTCCATTCCGATGCCTTTGTACGCCTTGGTTTTCACGCTACCTCCCCGAGGTTGCCGTCCCGCGAACCGGCCCCTTTTCTGAATCGACACCGCACGCTCATCAATACGGATACGGCGTGGTGAAATTACGTTCGCCGTTAACCCTTTCGCGAAAGTCCCATTGCCGCTGCCGACGGGCCCCGCCATTTTGGAGGGTAGAGGAGATCGTTCTCGTGGCCCTCACAACCAAGGTCGCCTTACCGGCACTGCCTGCCGATCCACTGGGCCATCCGGTCCTGACCAACCATCGCTCGCAGAGCGCCACCACGATCAACGGGTGGAGCTCCGTGCTGTTCGGCGTTCCGTTCATGCTCGTCGGATTGGTCATTGGGTGGCTCGTGCTCGATCGCTTTCCGGCACACAGGCGTGTGCCCGAGTGGGTGATCGGCCTGGTGGCAGGAATGTTTTTCTGCAGCGGTACGTTTTTCACCCTTCACGGCATCCGCGGTGTGATGCGGGAGGCCACCTACCGCCGCGAAGCGGCCAAGCACCCGAGCGATGCCTGGCTCTACGACTTCCACTGGCGCCGTGAGGGCATCGCCTTTTCCGCGTTTGAGGACATGCTCGAGCGCCTGCTGGCCGCGATGGTCTGGACCACGTTTCTGGTGCCCTTTGCATGGGTGGGCGTGAATGTCCGCGGCGCATGGCCGTTTCTCGCGGCTGTGGGAATTTTCGGATTGGCGGGGCTGATCTTTTGGTTCCGCTGGGCGCAGATGCTGCTCGAGCTTCTGCGCTATGGCAACAGCTTCCTCAGCTACGAATCGCTTCCCTTTGCTCTGGGCGGCACGCTTCGCGCGAGACTGCGTTCGCCGCATCACGTCTCAACGATCGACCAGCTTACGCTCACCTTGCGCTGCGTCCAGGAGAGATATGTCACGGCAGGCACCGGGCGGGATCGCTCGACCCAAGTCGTTTGCTACGAGATCTACAAGGATGTCACGACATGCGACCGCGACCGTCTCACCGGCCTCGCGGGCAACGAGATTCCCATTGAGTTCCTCCTGCCTACCGACCAGCCGGCTACCAACCTCGCGGCCACCCCTCCGACCTACTGGGAAATCGAAGCGAAGGGCAGAGCGCGCGGCGTCGATTACGGAGCGGTGTTCCTGGTCCCTGTGTACAAAGTTTCCTGAGCTCGAAAAGAGCGGTAAATTTGCACTCGGCTGGCATCCGACCTGGTAATCCGCTCGGAGAGCGCTGCGGTCGAAATCTTCGCGCGGCGCGCTAGAATGGTCATCGGTTGCTAAGGGTGGCCGGTGCTTGCTGGGGCCTTACCCCCAATGGCCTGAAGAGTGAAAGAGCCACACAAAGCGGTGATCGCCTCGGCCATCGATGTTCGTTCCGCGCTCAAAGAAGGCATGGCGCGGCTGCGTGCGGCCCAGGTCCCCTCGCACACGCTGGCCGCCGAAGTGCTGCTGCAGCACGCGCTCGGCCGCGAGCGCACCTGGGTTTACACGCATGGCGAGGCTCGAATGGATCCAGCCGACTGGGAGAAATTTGCCGCGCTCATCGCGCGCCGTGCAGCCGGTGAGCCGACGCAGTATCTCACCGGCCGCCAAGAGTTCTGGGGGCTCGACTTCGAAGTCACTCCTGCCGTACTCATTCCACGGCCGGAGACCGAACACGTGGTCGAGGTCGCGCTCGAGCGTCTCGGCTTACGAGGCATCAAAATCGAGCGGTCCGCCGGGGCGCCGAGCCCGGCGCTTCAGGTCGCTGACGTGGGCACCGGTTCCGGCTGCCTTGCCGTAGCGCTCGCGCACGAGCTGCCGCACGCCGTCATCTCCGCCACGGACATTTCCGCGGCAGCCCTCCAGGTCGCGCGCCGCAATGCCGCTCGCCATGGCGTCCTGAATCGCATCGATTTCCTTCAAACAGACCTGCTTGCGGAACTTCTCCCCGAGCACCGAACCCCGGATCACAAATCGCATCTTTTCGACCTGATTGTCAGCAACCCCCCCTACGTCGGTTGCGTCGACATCGGCTCGCTAGGGCGTGAGGTGCGCGATCACGAGCCGGAAACGGCTCTGCTTGGCGGTGAGACGGGGGTCGAAGTCTATGCGCGCTTGACCGAGCAAGCCGCCCGATTGCTGGCCCCAGGGGGAATATTCGTCGTGGAGCTGGGCTACGGTGCGCAAGACAGGGTTCGCCGAATGCTTCAAGCGGACTGGGCTCGCATCGGTATTACGAACGATCTGGCCGGTATCCCCCGCGTGCTGGCCGCCGAGCGCGACTGAGGAGTCTGGTTTGCGGGTGCTCTCGCCCGACGACGGTGCCGAAGTGGGGATGGCCCGGTTGTTAGCGCTCGATTGAGGTCAATGCCGAAACTGGCACAATTTCGTGCGAAGCACGACGCGTCGGAGGTGCCGGCTGGCGCAATCACTTCGATTCTCCACGTCGACATGGACGCGTTTTTCGTGTCTGTCGAATTGCTCGCGCGCCCCGAGCTGAGGGGCTTGCCCGTCATCGTTGGGGGCCGCCGTGACCAACGCGGCGTCGTCACCTCGGCCAGCTACGAAGCGCGCCCTTACGGTGTCCACTCCGCCATGCCGCTGCGCACGGCAGCCAAGCTCTGCCCCCAGGCCATATTTCTGGAAAGTCACCACGCTCGCTACGAGGAATGGAGTGATCGCGTCGCTCGAATCCTCCTGAAATACTCCCCGATCGTGGAAATGGCCTCGATCGATGAGGCCTACCTCGATCTATCCGGGACCGAGCGTTTGCACGGTCCGGCGCTGGCTACATCCCACCGCCTGCTCAACGAGATCACTTCCACTACGGGACTGCCTTGCTCGGGTGGGCTCGGCGCCACCCGGCTGGTTGCCAAGGTCGCCAGCGAACAGGCGAAGCCGCGAGGGTTCGTTTGGGTTCCTGCGGGGAGCGAATCGGTTTTTCTGGCTCCGCTCGCCGTGCGGCGAATTCCGGGAATCGGCAGAGTCACCGAAGCGGCGCTCAAGACTCTGGGGATCCACACGATCGCTCAATTACAGCTGGCCCCCCGCGAACAACTGGAAGAGACCTTCGGCCGCTGGGGCACGGCCCTTTATCGCAAGGCTCGAGGCATCGACTCCTACGAGTTCTTCATTGATGCGGAGCCGAAGTCGATCTCACACAATCAGACGTTCGGCCAAGACACGAACGACCGCAACCAACTGCATTCATCGCTCAGCCATCTCTGCCAGAAAGCCGCGAAGCGCCTGCGCGACGCCGGCCTGCATGCCCGTACGGTGACTGTGACTCTGCGCTTTGCCGATTTCAAAACCATCACCAGGAACCAGACGCTCCGTGAGCCTTCCGATCTTGACTCCGTTCTTCTCGAAAGGATCCGCGAGCTCTTTGATCGCACCTGGAACGGCCGCGCCAGGCTGCGGCTAATCGGCGTCGCGCTGGCATCGTTTTCGCCCGGATCGGGCCAACTGGACCTACTCGATCCGGGTCGCCGCGAAAAGCTGGAGCGTCTGGCTCGCACGGCGGATCGCCTCCGGGACAAATTTGGTTTTTCCAAGGTTCAGCTGGCCAGCTCGCTTGAAACCCACAAGGACCCAACCTAGATGCGGGCTGGGCCCCTTGTTCTTTGTTCCGTATAATCGCGCCTCGGATGTCGCCCGCCAGCTCCATGCCCGACGCTCCCGGAACGAAACGAGGCCGCCTTCGGCTCTTTTGGGCTCGCATCACCGAGGGGCTCAAGCTCGAACAGCTCTGGAACCAGTTTCTGTCGGAAGCGAAGGCCAGCTACGGCCTTTATTCGCGGGAAGTCGATTGGGACGAGATTGACCGCCAGTCGCGCGGCGCCCGAAGAGTCTGGCGCTCGGCGTGGGCGCTGTTTCAGGCCATGCTGATGAAGCTTTCGCCCGCGCGCCGGATTCTCCTGCTTCTGGCGATCGCTTTCCTGGTGATTACGTTCGATGTTCATTGGGGAAAGCAAGAGGTCGCGATTCAACTGTCCGCCTTCGGCAGTTTGATTCTTTTTCTGCTGCTGGCTCTCGAGCTGGCCGATCGCGTGGCGATGAAGCGCGATCTCGAGATCGCGCGAGAAATTCAGCAGCGGCTTGTTCCCGAGAGGGCACCTACGGTCGCCGGTTTCGACATCGCTTTTGCGACGCGTCCACAGAATACGGTGGCAGGCGATTACTATGACGCTTTTCTGCGGCCGCTTCGGGAAGCGAGCCGCGACGATCCTCCGCTCCTCATTATTGTCGCGGATGTGGCCGGCAAGGGCGTGCCCGCAGCCCTGCTGATGGCCACTTTTCAGGCCAGCCTGCGCGCCCTGTCGGCAACGCCAGCGACTCTGGAGGAGATGGTGACCGGCTTGGACCGTTATACGCGCGCCCACAGCATGGACGGACGACGGTTTACCACAGCTTTCCTTGCTCAGATCCACCCAGGAACGCACGAAATGCAGTACACCAACGCCGGACATAACGCTCCGTTGCTTCGCCGCCGCTCGGGCGAGATCGAGCGCCTGTCGACCGGCGGTCCGCCCTTTGGGCTGCCGCTTTTTACCGAAGGCGAGGTGCACTATCCATCCGCAACAGTCGATCTTCGGCCCGGCGATCTGCTTGTGATTTTCACCGACGGGCTGGTCGAAGCGGTCGACCAGCGCGGCCAGGAATTTGGCGAACCTCGGCTACTGGCGTTGATTCAGTCCGTCCCGCAGCCCGAGCGCGCGGCGGCCACGCTGGAACGCGTGATGAAGGAGGTGAATACGTTCGTTGGCCCGGCGCGCCAGCACGACGACATTACCTGCCTGGTGGTTCGCTTCGATGCCTAAACATCCGCCCGCGTTCGCCCCCAGGCTCCCCGCTTCCCCCGCCCGCGCGTTTCGCACATAATCCGACTATGGATGCCCGCGCGCTTGCCGAGCAGACTTGCCGGACCTTGCGTAGGGCCGGCTATCAGGCCTACCTTGTCGGCGGATGTGTGCGCGACATTCTTCTAGGGCGCGAAGCAGCCGATTACGACGTCGCCACCGACGCCACGCCAGACCGGGTGCAGCAGCTCTTCCCGCACACCCTGGCCGTGGGTGCACAGTTCGGGGTGATCATCGTCACCGAGCCGTCCAGCACCGAAGAGCGACCGACGGAGGTCGAGGTGGCCACCTTTCGATCCGACGTCGGCTATTCCGATGGCCGCCATCCCGATCGTGTGGTCTATGCGAGTTCTCCTGAACAGGATGTGAAGCGTCGCGATTTCACCATCAACGCGTTGCTTCTCGATCCGGACAACCGCCAAGTTCTCGACTTCGTGGGCGGACGAGACGATCTCGCTGCGGGAATCATTCGCGCGATCGGTCGGCCGCTGGATCGCTTTCACGAAGACAAGCTGCGCATGATTCGCGCCGTGCGGTTCGCCGCGCGCTTTCGGTATGCCATGGAAGCCGGCACCTTTGGCGCCATCCGTGAGCTTGCCCCTGAGATTCATCAGGTCTCCCCGGAACGCCTTCGCGATGAACTGTGCAAAATTCTTACCGACGGAGCGGCGCGGCGGGCGTTCGAGCTTTTGGATGAGACCGGCCTGCTCGCCGCGTTGTTGCCGGAGATTCGGCAGATGAAAGGCGTCGAGCAGCCACCGCAGTTTCATCCGGAAGGCGACGTCTGGATACACACGCTGATGATGCTCGAGCGATTGCCCCATCCCTGCTCTCAGACTCTCGCCTGGGGCGCGCTGCTCCACGATGTCGGCAAGCCGCCGACCTTCGCGCCACCCACCGGGCCCGATGGTCGCATCCGCTTTGACGAACACGTCGAGGTCGGCACGCGCATGGCCGAGGAAATCTGTCGCCGCCTTCGATTCTCCAACAGCGATACCGAGCAGGTCGCCGCCCTGGTGGCGAACCATATGCGCTTCAAAGATGTGCAGGAGATGAAGCCCTCGACGCTCAAGCGCTTTGTCCGCCTTGACCGCTTTGACGAACATCTCGAATTGCACCGACTGGACTGCTCGTCAAGCCATGGCGATCTGGACAACTACCAGTTCGTGAAACGATTCCTGGCCGACACGCCCGCGGCCGAGGTTCGTCCCCCGCGTCTGGTGAGTGGGGAAGACTTAATCAAGATCGGCCTAACGCCCGGCCCGGTTTTCCGCACGATTCTAGATGCCGTCGAGGAAGCACAGCTGAACGGCACGGTTGCGACCAAGGAAGGCGCCCTTCGATTCGTACAGGACCTGATAAGGCGTAGTTGAGCCATAAGTAATAGAACTGCTTATAGATAGTAGCTGCGCAGCGGGATCGACCGCTTGGCGCGGGGGGCTTGCGAATCGGCATTTAGTGCGATAGACTCACATTTGTTTACATCGATGTGTGAATGTGTCTGTATCGTTTGTGCCTTTCCTGCATCTAACCGACTGAGCAGCTGTTGAAGCCGCTCTATAGACTTCTGGTTGCTTGATTTGGCATTTTAGCGAAGGAGGCAGACGTGAGTACACCTGCCAAAGTTACCCCGGAGGAGCTACCCATCCTCCCCGTGCGAGACACCGTGCTTTTCCCCGGGGCGGTCATGCCCTTGCCGGTCGGCCGGGAGAGCTCGCTCGCACTGCTGGAATCTCTGGAAGGAGCCGAGAAGTTGCTGGGCGTTGTCGCCCAGCTCGATCCGCGCGTGGAAACGCCGGCTGGCTCCGACCTGCACGGCGTCGGAACGCTCGCCAAAGTGCACAAGATGGTGCGCATGCCCAACGGCAATGTGGTGGCGTTTCTCGAGGGATTGCACCGCATTCGCGTCGTGGAAGTGGTCGGACTGAAGCCTTTCTTGCGCGCGCGTGTGGAAGGGCAGCCCGACATCGAAGATCAACCCGGCCCGGAATTGACCGCACTGGTTCGGAACGTTCAGGAGCTCTTCAGGGAGGTTGTGGCGCGGTCGCCGCAACTTTCTGACGATCTGCAAACCGAAGTCATGAACGTCGACTCAGCGACCCGCCTGGCGGACTTTGTGGCTGCTACGCTGCCTTCTCTCAACACCATGGTCCGCCAGGAACTTCTGGAAACGTTCAGCGTGCGCAAGCGCCTGGAGGCGCTGACCAACGAGTTGACGAAGGAAAAAGAGGTCCTTGAGCTTCGCAGCAAGATTCACGACCAGGTGCAGGAACAGGTGAGCCAGAGCCAGCGCGAGTTCCTGTTGCGCGAGCAAATGAAGGCCATCCAGAAGGAATTGGGCGAGTCCGATGACACGCTAAGCGAGGTGCAGGAGCTGCGCAAGAAGATCGAGGAGTCGGGGATGTCGGCCGAGGCCAAGAAAGAGTGCGAGCGCGAGTTGAAGAGGCTTGCCAAGATGACGCCGGCATCGGCCGAATACATGGTTTCGCGAACCTACCTCGAGTGGATGACATCGCTGCCGTGGAGCAAGACCTCCGGCACCGCCGAGGAGCAGATCGACATCGGGAAGGCCCAGCAGATCCTCGATGAGGATCACTACGACCTGGAGAAGGTGAAGGAGCGAATCCTGGACTACCTGGCGGTGAAGAAACTGCAACCCGGCATGAAAGGGCCGATCCTTTGCTTTGTGGGCCCTCCGGGCGTGGGCAAGACGTCGCTCGGGAAATCGATCGCCCGCGCGCTCGGCCGCAAGTTCGTGCGCATTTCGCTCGGCGGAATGCACGACGAAGCCGAGATCCGTGGTCACCGCCGGACCTACATCGGGGCCCTGCCCGGCCAGATTATCCAGGGAATCCGGCGCGCCGAAACGATGGACCCCGTCCTCATGTTGGATGAGGTGGACAAGCTCGGCCGCGATTTCCGCGGGGATCCGTCCGCGGCCCTGATGGAGGTGCTCGATCCCGAGCAAAATTCGACGTTCCGCGATCACTACCTCGACGTGCCGTTCGACCTTTCCAAGGTGATCTTCGTGATGACCGCCAACTGGCTCGATCCGATCCCCGAGCCGCTGCGCGATCGCATGGAGATTCTGGAAGTGCCCGGCTACACCGAGGAGGAAAAGATTCACATTGCGAAGCGGTTCCTGCTGCCGCGCCAAACCAAGGAAAACGGCCTGACCCTCGGCGAGCAAATCGAGTTCACCGACGAATCGCTGCATGATTTGATTCATCACTACACGCGAGAGGCGGGCGTTCGCAACCTCGAACGGGAGATCGCCACGCTCGTGCGCAAGCAGGCGCGTCGCATCGCCGAGGGCAAGACGGACAAGTTGGTCGTGACGATCGACGTGATCCGAGACGCGCTGGGCGTTCCGAAGTTCCGCCTAGAAAAAGAAGTCGAGGAACGCGTGAAGCAGCCGGGCGTTTCCGTGGGCCTGGTGTGGACGCCGGTTGGCGGCGACATCGTCTTCATCGAGGCCAGCAAGGCGCGCGGGGGCAAGGGTTTCACCATGACGGGACACCTCGGCGAGGTCATGCAGGAGTCGATGCGGGCCGCTCTCAGTTGGGTGCGCTCAAACTCCGACCGCTACGGCATCGATGCGGACTTCTTCCGCAAGCTCGACCTGCACATCCACGTCCCGTCGGGCGCGATTCCCAAGGACGGTCCTTCGGCGGGTATTGCGATGGTCACAGCATTGGTGAGCTTGCTCAGCGGTCGGCCGGTTCGCCCGCGGGTCGCCATGACGGGCGAGATCTCGCTCTCCGGCGTGGTGCTGCCGATCGGCGGGGTGAAAGAGAAGGTGTTGGGTGCCAAGCGCGCCGGCATCCGTGAGGTCATTCTGCCTTCGGAGAACGAGCCGAACGTTCAAGAGGATCTGCGGCCCGAAATGCTGGAAGGCATGCAGGTCCACTTCGTGCGCCGCGTGGAAGACGCGCTGGAGATTGCGCTGGGCAAATTCGATCCGATCGTGCGGCCGCCGGTGGGCGGCGGGCCGCGCGGGGAGAACCGCCCGGCCGCCGGCCCCGTGCACTAAAAACCCGCCTCGATCCGGCAGGCCCGGAGGGTGCGGTCCGGGCCTTTTCTTTTGCGCCCCCGAAGAAAGCTTCTCCGTTGCGGCGCTCGGCCGATTGGCGTAGAGCTAATCTTCCATGCCCTATCGCCCCCGAGAACTGGTCGTGCGCGCCCGGGAAGCGGCGACACAGCTGCTGGCGATGCTGGATCGCGACGAGATGGTCGCGCGCTTTCTTGATCTCTACGCGGCCGAGTATCGCCGTCCTGGACGCGCCGACCAACCGGCGTTCTATCGCGAACAGCTCGAACGAATTCGCCGCGAGTCCGTGCTGGCGGCCGTGCTCCGCATCGAAGCGGCGCTGCCGACGCGGCTGAAGGTAAGCGTCACGGTGCAGGGAACGAAGCGGCCCGCGAAGCAAAGCAAGAGCAAGAAGGGCCGCAAACGAGCAAAACCGGCGAAGGGGGGCCTGGAATTGGCGATTCCTTTCCTGGATCTGTTTCGCGAGGAATTTTTCGTCGCTCTCGGACAGGCGATGGACTGGACTGATGAAGATGCCAGGGAATTCTGGCGCGATCTCGACATCTATCGGATGCTTGGCGCGCGCCCTTCTCCGGGCGCGGCCCGAGGCAGAGCCGGCGTGGCGTCGGGCCCCTTTGTGGACCGCGTGGCGCTGCTTCTGGATCCTTCTTTGATGGAGCAGGCCCGCCGCGCCGCCGGAAGATTTCAACTCGAAATCAACACCGCAGCTGACCGCGTACTGCGGAAGGTGTTCTCGCGGCGTCGCGAAAACTGACCTAGCAGACAGGTGTTTTAACCGAGGCTCTCGGACCAACACCCGGAGCAACCTCCGACCTTCAGGACCGGGAGGATGGCAACGTGTTGCTTTAGCAAGCACGCCCGCCGTCGAACCGCCATTTCCCAAGGCGCCTTTTGCTATCCTCAATCGAATGGTGTACCTCTTCTACGTTTTGGTGGTCATTCAAATTGGGCTGGGGGTGTACGCCCTCTGGGATGGTCTCGAGTGGTTTCGCATGGTCCGGCGGCGCCTTTCTTCCCATGCCGGATTTTATGCGCCGGTGGCAGCGGTGGTCTGTCCGTGCAAGGGCAGTGAGCCAGGGCTTGAGGAGAACCTGATGGCGCTCACTCGCTTCGATTACCCGAATTACGAGATCTATTTTCCGTTGGCGACGAGCCTGGACCCCGCTCTCAAAGTGATCGAACGTGTCAAGGCGGCAACCGAGCGGCCCGTGCACATCGTGATTGCCGGTCCGCCCGAGGATTGCGGAGAAAAGGTGTGGAATCTGAGGCGCGCCGTGGAATCGCTGCCGGAGAAATTCGAACTGATCGTGTTCGTCGACTCCGATGTCAGGCTGCCGCAGCGGTGGCTCGCCAAGCTGGCCGCTCCCTTGCAGGATCCCAGGATCGGAGCCACAACCGCCTACCGCTGGGTGATTCCGAGCCGCCGAATCGGGGAAGGTGGGTTTGCCAGCGCGCTGGCGTCGGCGTGGAATGGGGCCGTGGCCACGCTGCTCAGCCGGCCGCGCGACAATTTCTGCTGGGGCGGCGGAACGGCAATCCGTCGCAAGACGTTTGACGACGCGGGCGTTCTGGAAGCTTGGAGCGGAGCGGTGAGCGACGATTTCGCGCTGACCAATGCGCTCGGAGCCACAGGCAAGCTCATCGTTTTTTGCCCGGAATGCCTTGCCCCCACGCTGCACCCGTGGACGGGCTCATCGCTGATCGAATTCACCAATCGCCAGGTTCTGATTGCACGGGTCTATTCACCGCGCCGGTGGCTTCTGGGGGCCGCTGCCAACCTGAGCTATTCGCTCACCCTCCTCTACGCCGCCGTTGTCCTGCTAAGCACGATGATCGATGGCGATCCCTGGATTCAGCTGGCGCTGATGGCTCTGGTGATGATTCTGCTGGCCACAGCGAAAGGCGCCTTGCGGACCGTCGCGGTCGGCGAGATGCTGCCGGAATTCAAGGCTCAGCTCAATCAATGGGCCTGGGTGTGGACCGCCCTCGCCCCGGTCGTGCCCTTTCTCTTTAGCTGGAATTTCATCGCCTCGCTCTTGACCAGACGCATCCGCTGGCGCAACATCCGCTACGAACTCGTCTCTCCGAATGTCACGCGCGTTTTGACGCGATCGCTGGTCGATCGGCTGTAACTTTTTCCATCCGCCGCGCGTACCAGCCGGAGTCGGTCCCGTATCTCGAAAGCAGAAGGAGAGAGCCCATGGGCGACCTAGCGGTCCAGGCCCCCGAATCGGATGAGCCGGTCAACTCTTTTGGCAGAATTTTCGGCGTACTGTTTAGCCCTCAGGCGACGTTTGCGTCGATTGCCCGCAAACCCACCTGGTTTCTGCCCGTTGCCGTCCTGACCCTCCTGTCCTTGATTGTGATCGGGTTGTTCGCCCACCGCGTGGGGTGGCGTACCTTCTTTGAAAGGCAAATGGAAACGAACTCGCGCGTTCAACAGATGTCGCCGCAGCAGCAAGAGCAAGCTCTGGAGATGCAGGTGAAGTACGCGCCACCGTTCGTCTACGCGATCGGCGCAGTCTCCCCCGTCGTCGTTATCCTGATCATCGCCGCTGTGCTCCTGGGGCTGTTCAACGGCTTGGCGGGGACGAGTCTGCGCTTCAAAACGTCGCTCGCCATTGCCTCCTACGCCTCCTCACCCGGCATCCTCCGGGGTCTTCTCGGAATCCTGGTCGTGCTTTTTAAGGATCCTGCGACAGTGGACTTGCAAAACCTGGTCGCTTCGAACGCCGCTGTTTTTCTGCCCCATGACTCGCCCCAGTGGTTGGCGGTCCTGCTCAGATCCATCGACGTGTTTACGTTCTGGCCGCTGGTTCTGATGGCCATCGGATACCACTCGGCGGCTCCCAAGAAACTGTCGACCGGCGCAGCCTTCGCTTGGCTCTTCATCGTGTATGTGGTCTTCGCCCTGGCAGCGACGGGCCTCACAGCGGCTTTCACCTGATACACTCGCCGGATGGGCTTTCAGTTTGAGGTGCTGGCGACCGACCCGTCCGGCGCTCGTTTGGGGCGTCTCACCACGCCGCACGGGGCCATCGAGACGCCGGCATTCATGCCGGTGGGCACGGCTGCGACGGTAAAAGGT